>WLWD01005937.1_pt1:0-185000 | contig 197977 bp, 125 predicted proteins | sample 6712731 | NCBI WGS metagenome assembly WLWD01 (sample SAMN12718690, study PRJNA576275) | sponge metagenome | isolation source: marine sponge | host: Mycale hentscheli | place: New Zealand: South Island, Marlborough, Capsize Point | collected 2014-11-01
CCCTAAGTACTTCGCTGCGCTAGACGCTGGACCATTAAAAGCAGCCTCGCAAAGATACTGCATTTTCTCATGGAAAACCCTTTTCCAATTACGTGTAGGTAAGTATCGCCGGGTTAAATAAGTTTAAAACGCTTTACCATAATATAAGTAAAACTCTCGACTGGAAGTGGTCGTCTAAACTATTGTTGCGCGCTATAATATAGTCTACTGATTCCTACTACGGCTACGCTACTGTGTCTTGGTGAACTTGAAGGAAGCTTCGCTGTCCCTACCCTGGCTTATGCTTCTGGGGTAAGTAGTTTTATGGCTAGCGGTCAGTGGGTTTCTAAGTATTTTAGCTGCACGGGGTCACCCAGGTCATTTTTTTCCCCTGGTGAAGTTGTGTTTCCTGAACAATTTTTTCTAAGCTATGTATAGCTACTGTATGAATTAATTAATTAATGAAAGTAAACAGCAAGATATATTATGACAAGGGCTCGTCAGTTTGTTTGTTCCACAGTACTCTTGAAAATTTTCATTTCTTTGTGAGAAAGTGTGGGTGCATGTTGGAATGGTTTCTAGTTACTGAATTGTTCCAAAACATGCTCCACCAAAATTATCCTCACTCATAGTTTTTCCCATGGCCACCCTAACATCCTTTAGTGTGCTCCTGGACAATGAAGGGGAGATAATTATTGCATACAACTCAACGTATTATTATAATTTTCTACTTTGTTTTAAGCCCATGGTTTCATGCGGGTTATGGGAGCCCTGGGATTCCCACCCTAATTTTTTTTACCCCTTCTGAATTTATTTCAATGTAAGTTATGAAAAAAATGTAGGAATTTGTAGTAGTTTGTCGAAGTTTTCGTGATCATGACTTCACCATTTTCATGTGGCTAAACGGTTTTTGTGACTTTACAAATCTTTCTCTTATCTCTCTCTCTCTCTCCCCCCTCCTCCCCCCAGTGAAAATCGTGTATGAAATGAAGTCCTGTCATTCTAGTTCATGCAATTCTGATAAACTTCAGTGAAATCATTTTACTTATCTGCTTATTCTCATTGAGCTGTTGTTGAAGGACTTTTTCAGATTGCCCATTGCTTAATTATGGTTTAAACAGTTTATTAAGTGATTATCCGTTTTTATTATGTATCTCTGAGGCAATGTCAATAAATTTGTCAGTTCTCTAAGCGTACAAGTGCTAATATCACATCTTCAGAAGCACAGTGTCATATTAGCTTGTATAACCAGGTTTCGTGCCAAGGTGGTAGGGGCACCCTGAAATCCCCCATCTCTTCCAAGCCTTAGTTCCCCTAGAATTTTAATTTAGTAAGCTACAATAGCTATAAGCTTTAATTATGTGACAAAGCACAGGTTAGTATAAGGTATATACACTTTCACATAGGCATGCCCATCAAAGCAGTATGGGTTTCCAAAATGAGACTGGCCAAGTACACCAGTGTTTCCCACCCCCAGCGCAGAATCCAGTATGACACCCTGATAACTTAGTCATCATATGCTTTTTCTGAAGTAAGAGTATGTTCTTTCCCCAATATCTAATGTCACTATGAAGCATTTGTGCATTTTTCAGCTGATGTTGTGAGAATAGGGAACAAGAATTTTCTTCTGTTGGCCAAATATATTGGCTTCCAGTATTCAGATGTGCAGTGATGGAAGAAAAATGTCCATTTTTCACATGCAGTTCATAGAATAAGACTAGGACAGGTCATGGGAGCCATGACAACCACTAAGGCCATAAGCAACTTGGCATGATACAGTATAGTATTGATGACCATTACCAAATGCAAGTCGTATGACCTCATAGAGGTAGTTGCAGGTCTTATAAGTCACGATGTGGATTTGGGACTGGTAGACAGTTAATTTGCTAATTTTTTTCAACAGACAATGTTGGTTAGCAAATTGTTGTTTTTTTTTTGTTTGTTTGTTAACCCTAAGCGCGTATGCGCAAGAGGTTTGTAGTAGTTTCCCTGTCAGTCTGTCTGTCATGCTCTGATTTTGGAGATTACTGACAATTAACTGTGATTTAGGTATGAACTTATTCAGAAAGAAGATTAAGGTCCTTTTATTGTGCTACTTTTTTTAATTTGGGGCTCATTGTTGATAAAACGTGAAGCTTTCAGCTCCACATTGGTACCAGCTGGGTAACTCCCCCTAGCGTCACGTCATAATCACTTGACTTCTTGCAGCCCGCAGTGTAGTTTGCTTTATGCTCAGGGAAGTTAACCGATGGATTTGAATGAAGTGAAGTTCACATTGAAAAATTATAACAGTGAGTGTTTCTGGCTAGTTTAGCTTCTCTTATGAAGACAGCATTCCCATGTACTATTTTCATTACTTGAGCTATATTGATGCCTCATTAAAATAGCTAACAGATTGCTTTGTTCTTTTTGAAGGAGATTATATTATTATAATAGCTAGGTAATATTTAATAGCACTGAGGGTTCGCAGCTTTGCTGCTTCATTTGTTTTGTTTTTGTTTTGTTTATTATTCTTATTTAAAGCTTATCTGTATTATATAATTTATAGCCAGTACACAATGTTTTTTGTACGGTAGTGAAGAGGTGGTGTAGTTTCACTGACCATACACACCCTTCCTTCTGCTGGGGGGAAAGGCATTATACTTGTGATGTGCTTCAGTAAAAAAAATTGACATATAAGGTCAAAGGGTAAAATTCATCTTTATAAAATCATCATGCACAATTTGTTTGAACAATTTACACGGCCGACTTTTTTAAATTAGCGTACAAGCAAAACAAGGTTTTCCAAGAAATTATTGCACTGTATACATCCTAACTCTATATAAGACTTGCTTACTAACAAAAGAAACAGGAAGGAACCTAAGAAGCTTAACACACAAAGCAGCAAATGTATATTTATTGTTTGTTCTTAGCTAGTCAGCACATGTAACACACAACACTCTCACATGCACGCGTTCACTGGATATACCAACACAAGATATACATTGTAGTCTCTTGGTAGCTTGGCATGTTGGGCAATGGATTTTCAAGTACAAACAGCGATGACAAACAGCGCGTTGTTAACCAAGGTAACGAATGAACACAACAAATGTGAGTCAAAGTACAAAAGTTACATACATCCGTCCAAGCATATATGATTTATACAATCATATATCCCTGATTTTTTGTGTTGTCCCTGATAGTGTCTCGCTCGCTGCCAATTATTGCAGATATAATTACCACGGTTGAGCTTTGTATGTGTGTGTGTGTGTGTGTGTGTGTTTGCAATTGCATGACTTTTAACTTCATTCTCATATTCTACCACTGCTCTGCATTTTATCACGTGATGCCAGGAATGATTCTCTCTAAGAAAGTTGCTAGCTGTACTAACTTTAGCGATGATGTTTCAGCTCATGGCTTAAAGCCGTAGTACTAGTGGCTGGACCCATCGGTTTGCTTCCTAACCACAGTTATATGGTATTGCTCTATCTTGTGTAAAACCAGTGTTGTTGTTATTCAGGGAGCGGAGGAATGAGGGCTTGTACATCTCCTTAAATCTAGTTTGCTGCCCTTCCCCCACCCCTTAGGGATTAAAGACATCCTAAAATTAATATTTACAAGGGAAAAAATAGAATACATTGATATGTGATTATTTTTTCCCCCCAAATGTCAATTAGTCATCATTAGATTACAATGGCTAACCTAATTCTTGGTCTAATTTAATCAGCGTCGTTTGTACTAAACAACTTTCCACATAAGCAGTGTAGGGCAGACTGTGGCAAGTGCATTGGGGATGCTTAGCTTGTACTATCTATTGTGCTGCTAAATTATGACACGGAGCAGTAATATCTTTTGGGGCTAAGGAAATAATAAATGTGGTCTTATTGGATAAAATGCTTTCTTCGTGATTTCATCAATTGATAAACTTTTGTTTTGTTTTTTGGTGTCCAGAGGCATGGAAGATTTTGGAATAGGGAGGATCCACTGCACTTGAGTTAGACAGGGAAGTACTTTGCTTCCCTTTGCTCCCCTCCTCCCATCATCCACATGCACACACACACACACACATATCCCAGATAGTTTGACTTTCGTGGAGACATTTGCCCCAATTTTTCATAACATTTTGTGGTAGTTAATATAAATATAATATAATATGGAAGGTACTGTACTAAACTAGCTTGATTCTCTTAAAAAATGTCTACATGTGTTAAAATTACAAGCACGAAAACACAAATCTGAGAATCTTGAATTATGTTGAGCTAGTTTTACTTGAGACATACACTTTCAATGTAGGAGTGTGAAGTGGCAGGTGTAATGGTGCAGTGACTACTCCACTGGTGTACACGTGATGACTCCTGGACTTCAATACAACTAGAGGTGAGGAACTCTGGAATGACTTCTTAACTCCACTAACAAGAAGGAGGCCTTGTGAAATTATTTTTTTATTTAATATAAATCATTTTAATTGACTGGTAGATATTTCCATTTAATGCACACTTAGACAACCTGAAATATAGGGAGCGACTTAAAGTCTGAACTTTTAGAACTCTTGTCACTTCATTTACTAACAGAATAATCCTTTGAAACCATTTGTATGTGTGGCCGGGGACACACACACACACACACACACACACACACACACACACACACACATTATATTAAGTAAAAAAAACTACACCAGTTATATAAAACTGTGCAGTGATATAGGTAGTTAGTAAACTGGGTGTGGCACCAGCGGTATTAATTATGGCGAACTTGTACATTTTACACAAGAATGCTTGATCATAATGAAGCCACTTTGGCAAGTGCTCCAAAGGAGACTTACAAAATCTTTGTCTAATAATTGACGAGGAATTCAATGGCTACTGTGCTGGTGTATATTTCCAAGTAAAATAGCTCTACTTGTGTTTTAAGTCAGTGACTTTAAAATGTTTTGCTTGTGGTTTTGAGGTGTGACTTTGTACCTGAAATTAATTCTGCAATTTGCCAAAAAATTGATGCTACTTGGTAACACTGTAGAATGTCATTATCCAAACACTTCAGTTAACCGAGCACCCTAAATCTAATAATAGCATGTACAAACAAGAATACATAATACTATATTACATAATTATAATACGTTTTCTGTTTTGTTCAGTTCTCTGAACATTTAAATTATCCGAACACCTCTCAGTCGCAACTTATCCAGATAACTGACATTCTACTGTATACCATTTCATATGTCCTCCTGTATACACGCATCAACACTTCACGCATAGTTACTTGACTGCAGCCATTCGTGTCATTTACCAGCTGTATATGTCTTGGTTTTGTTGTTGGTGGTGAGGTGTAAATCCACCAAAGGGAAGGTCAAATAATAAAAAATAAAGAGAAAATAATGAAGTTAATAATAAAGTTCTCGAAGGACGAGAATTCTTATAATGACATCTAATTAGTCAGTCAGATATACAGAGGCTCCCGCCAGCACTTAGACTTTATTTGCGCAAGAATAATAATTGATTGCGAGTTGGTACAGATTATATAGGGTGATATGGTATAGAACTAAGATAGGTAGGAAGTAGGTGGAGATTGAGATGAATATGATTAAGTTTTAAGATGAAAGGCGCCCGCAAGCTGGCCAAATGTAAGGTGTGGGTGTTAAATGATGAGATAAATGTGGTGGTAATCAATAACAGGTTCTGTTCCAAGTTCAGACGGATAGCTGTAGGTCAGTTCTTCCTCCTTTGTGGGGGTGGTTCCGACAGACAGTTATCCTGAGATTGACCACTCTGGGTGGAGACAAGACAGTTGTTGTTGTTGTTGTTTTGTTTTATCAGTTCACACACTTCACTACTTTGAAGTTTTGCTCAGTGCAGGTTTGTGCCATTGGCATTAAACTGAGAAGGCAGAACTGCCGTATGTGCATACTGAATGTTTGACATCGTGGTTCCTATGTGATTGTGTAGATGAGCATTAATAAAAATATATATGCAATAAAGCATTCCTTAAGGCAGTAATACTTAGGTGAGATGTATTTTTAACTATTCTAGTGCGAGAGTTATATCTGAGTTCAATCAAATGATGTCTAAATTTATTATCCAGCTATTATTTATATGTACCATACTGCTCTGTGTGTGTGTGTGTGTGTGTGTACATGTGTGTGTGTGTACATGTGTGTGTGTTATGTGTTTTGCAGAGTACTGAAGTCTTTTTGCTGTACTTCATGTGACAGACTAAAATTAGTTTACTAAAGGTATGTTTAATTTTTTGTGTTAGTTGTTGTACAAATATTTTTGTGGATGATTCTCTCTTTCACGGCTTTTTTTTTTTTATTTTTATTTTTTTTTTAACCATACAAATTTTTTTTAAATGTTTGGCTGTCACCAGGAATTGAACCTGGACCGCTTGCTTAACACACAAACACTCTGTGGCTGAGTGATAATTTTCCAAAAGTGGGTGTATGCTCCTCTTTTTTCTTTCTAAGGCGCCACACAGCTTATTGTGTAAGGAAGTCCACATCAACCGAACAGATCGATTTTCAAAGAGAAGTTTTGGCTAGACGGTAGTATAAATTACAACTTTCTATCTAGAATGATTTGCAAGTTGGAAATAAAATAGCTTTGGTATTGTGACTGAAGACTACTCTTTGTTTCCTACTGTATGTGCCAGAAAGTTAACAATGAATACATGAAGTGACTAAACCAGCTGTTAATATTGTTTTGCTAGCTAGTTATAATTGCACTACCAGAATGCTTTTGTTTTGCTATCTCGAGGGTTTCTCAAAGGTAATGCTTTTTGAAAGCATGAGCAGAGTGCTTGTGATAAATACGCAATAGATGCACTTTGAACAATGCCAGCTCTACTAAATGCTTCAGATGCTGTTTACTGTGGTTTGGTATATCACACCTCTTACACCACACTCAATTCCTGGCCAGACCACTTAGAAATGCCAGAGAAGCCCCTGATCGAGTGGTCTCATGTTGGATTCCTACTGATAGACAAACATTTTTTTAATTTCTTTTTATTGTTTTTAAAAAGCCTGTGAAAAGAGAGAATACATATGTGACCGTCTACGGGGAAAATCGGGCAGCATGCGTAGACGTCGCAAAAAGATCGATTTAGTTCTTAAAATTGTATTAAATAAGCCTAACGAAGGGAACGGTTAGGCGATATATAGCGGGAATGGCTAAAGCTATGGCGATAAAACTTGGAGAGCTTAATATCTGCTTGCCAAGGAGTCTGTAAGTGCCAAAAATAAAAATTTTTGTCGGGGCCGCGTTGTGCCCGATTTTCCTGTAGACGGTCACATATTGGATTCCTAGTGATAGACAAACATTTTTTTTTTTAATTTCTTTTTATTGTTTTCAAAAAGCCGGTGAAAGAGAGAGAATACATCTAATGAGAAAAGAAGGCTGAGAAAGAAATTGTGAAATATTTTTATGCTCTTGATTTTTAGATGCAGTGAACAGTGGAATTCTGCTGATGCTCGTCGTATGGCAAAACAAGCACAGAATTTTGTTACCAGTGTAGGCCACTCCCCCACAAGAAGGTGGTGGCCCCCTAGTGAATTGTCCTTCTCAAGATAACTGGAAAGGAAGCTGCGAACATTCTTAACACCTGTCATTCTATCATATCCCACTTCTTTGTGCATTTTCATTGAACCCACTGGGTTTTCTTTTCTTTGTTTGTTTTTTGTTGCTTTTTTGTTTGTTTTTTTGTTTTTTGTTTTGTTTTTTGTTGGTTATACTTATTGATAGTTTTGTGCAGTAACTCATTACGCAGTGAAATCTCACACAACAGGAGTGGGAGGATTTGTGGAGGAGGTTAACTACTACTACAAATATATTTCTATTACAGCAGTGGTTACATTCATTTTGGCTGTTGTACGGAGTCGGATATGAAGTCCACAATAAGCAAGCAGTGCATACTAATCCACCACTAAAACCAGCAAATATGGCATTGCAGCATATTATTATAGATACAGAGTAATCAAAATAATGTAACTCGTTCAACTTCAACTATTTCACTTTTACTTGTAGTTCTACTTAGTCAGTCATGCACTGGTAAAAATTGTTACTGTGGCAGATAGTTTAGACTTGCAGTAACATAAAAGTACCAACCAACAAAGCTAAATTCTAGTGAGTATGTAGAGAGACTTGAAATTTGCGTCATAACAACCAGTTAGCTATAGAATGGACGTATGTTGAACAACCTCGACATTTTGTATGGAAACACTGTATAATAGTGCATAGCTACAGTGAATGTTCTTCCTGCCCCATCCAATTAGATAATTTATTGCTTATTACTCCTTGGAACAAGCAAACCTCTAATTTATGATCTGAAAGATTGCTCTTGATTTGTAGGTTCTCTTTTAGAAAGTTTGTGATAAAATTAATAATGATCACTCCGATCACTGGAGTTCATATTTTCCATTGCTAGTAGCTACTGTTTTGGTTAACTAAAAAAAACCCTTAGTTTGAAGAACAGCTATATAAACTAATAATGGAGAAGATAGAAAATTTGATTAAAACTAAAATTACCCTAGAGTGGATGACAATTAATATTACAATTAGCTAAGTAAACATATAGCTATGAACCTCTCTACAATGGATTTCTGGAAAAGCAACCTTAAATCTCAACGACAGCAAACAGTATGCGCAAAATGATCTTCCACAATCTAAAATAGCTAACCTCTGAAAGCAACCAAACTCTTAACAAAGATCAAAACATTTGTCCCCATGCATGGGTGGCCTTTGTAAAGAGTTTTGCTGTAAAAAAAAATACAGTACAAATATGTCATATAATCAACCCATATTATGGGTTGATTATATGTATGTTTGTATGCTTTTCTCACCTAATTTAGAAAGCATTCTCAAATGTTTCCCACAACGCTCTTGTGCGTGCATAATTCATCAGCGACCTCACCTAGTTTCCAACCTGACGTTATAACCAACAAATTCATCATCGATTCTTTAATATTTGAACAACAATTTATTGTTCGTTGGAGCAAAGTTAAATTCCGAGATCATTCGAGTCCAGCCTGGATCATCAGTGTGTACATACTTTCAGAATTGTTTGTAAAACGACTGTAACTATAACAACAGTCCGCGCCCACCTAGTCAGCGTTAAAAGGAAGGTCGATTTTCTCGTGTCCAGTCTCCATAAAGTAATACACAGCTTGTGCTGGGTGGAATGGCCATGTAAGAAAGGTTAGAGATGTTTAGGTGGCTATACTTTATTCGGGGGCTGCATATGCACGTGCAAGTTGAGACTTATGGCTAGCTATAAGAAAATGTATTTACTGTCTGTTGGCTCTTGTGTATGTAAGTGAGATTGTTATGTTTCTGTTGCTGGATACTTAACCTGACCTTTCTTAGGTGATGTAGCTAAACTTGGCTGGTTGCACCAATCACGGGTATCCACTGTGTGATCTTATTTTTTTGGATATGCACATGTGCAGGGCTGCCTCTATGTCAGAGTAGTATATGGCACACCTAAAACTGTAACTAAATCATACAATTAATTGAAGGTGTTTGTTGGTTTCTTCTACTACCATGCCTTCTGTCTCAAAAAATAGATGGCTCTATTTTTTCTCATCCATGACATGATCAATGAATTACACCAAAATGTATAGCAATGACCTATAGCTGGCTACAGTGTACATGCCATGGCTCCGTCTTATTCATTATACATGTGCTACAGTGTACGTGTGCTCAGTCTCCATGACTGTGGTTTATTCATTATACATGTTCTACAGTGTACATGTGCTCAGTCTCCATGGCTGTGTTTTATTCATTATACATGTGCTACAGTGTACATGTGCTCAGTCTCCATGACTGTGGTTTATTCATTATACATGTGCTAGTGTACATGTGCTCAGTCTCCATGACTGTGGTTTATTCATTGTACATGTGCTACAGTGTACATGTGCTACAGTGTGCATGTGTTCAGCCTCCATGGCTGTGTTTTATTCATTGTGTTTAGTTTCCATGGGAGGCATGACAGTGACAGATAAGCCATACCAGTGTAGTGTGTGTGAGAGAGCATTCATACGCAAGCAAGACATTGGTAGACACAGATGTGTGACTACACGTTGAAAACATTAGTTACTGTGATTTAGACTTGTCACTTGTGGAAGAGAAGCATCATCCAATATGGGTGGCTTTCTTTCAAGGTTCAAGGTGTGTGTGTGTGTATATGTATGTGTGTGTGTGTGCGCGCGCGTGTGTGTGTGTGCGCGCGCGTGTGTGTGTGTGTGTGTGTGTGGTGTAGTGGTTGTGTCCTTGGCTCAGGGCCTGAGGGTCTTGAGTTCAAGCCCCACACTCAGGCAGCTTTCCATCTTGTTTTCCACCTGCCTCCCACCAGCCCCACAAGTCCACCCAGCTGTGATTGGGTACCTGGCATTTACTGGGTTGCAAATTCAAGGCCTTTTCTCATGAAACAGCAATGGTCTAGGTGGGACTTAGGGTGCCTACATCACTTGCTGTGAGGACAGGCTTGTGCTCCTGCGAGAGTTCCTAGCCCGGCTCTAGGAACTTTGCTTGTACGACTCGCAGTGCATGCTTAGTGCACACAGGCATCCTGGCTCTACCAGGTGCGCATTACCGCTAGCGGTTGCAAGATAATTAGCTTTTTGCATGTGTGTGTATACACATGTTTCTAATATACAGTGAGATATGCCACAGAGTAGTGAGGTCATATGTCCCTATAGTGAAGCTAGTCTAAAAAGGCTATGCTTTATTTGTGTATGTACATTGATTTTCCCACAAATATTGGGCATTTGATGTGGCATACATCAACAACAACAGTTCACTTTCTGTGCATTTCAATGTAATGACATCACCGTGAGTTGGTCAACATCTATTACACTTCTATAATATCCTGAAGGCTTCTTTTTTTTTCTTTTTTTTTCTTTCCAAATATTTGCTTACCAGCAGCCCTACCCCTCAACTAATGTTTCCTTGGACAAGATCAATGGGTCTGTGCTAATGAACCATCTATTTACTAATTAGTGTACCTACTTTGGGGCAGGTGAGACAAAAACAACTGGGGGAGAGAGGGGGGGGTGAGGTTATTACACTGAAACCTCTCTATCCAGAACTGTGTGGGACCAAACCTAAGAAATGTCCCCTAACTCAGAAACACATTCAAGTAACATTCGCTGGTAGCTTTAGAACTGTTCAGATTAACCTCACTGACTTTCCTTCTTATTTTCTGCTATAATTATCTCGAGCTTTCTTGCTAGAGTTAAAAGTGACCTTTCTTCCATTCCCTCCAGTCGTTAAGTTCTAGAACTAGTGGGGCCCACTGAACTAGCATCTTGATTTCCATGTTCCACTCTCCTCAACACCGCAATTGAACTCAAAGTAACACGTGAAAATATTTACACAATTTTATTCATTGATTTTGGTTTGGTAGCTTATTAACAGTCATTCACTGTTTATTAGTGTCTGGTAGACAGAGGTGTCCGTAACTTAGACGGACGGATAAGAGAGGTTCCAGTGTATCTGCAATCTTCTTGTTGATATTTTATCAGTTCATCCTAGTTACCTCAGTTTATACTTTTATATATTATTAAGTATTCTCCATTGTATCTACTTTCACATTTACACACACATATATACATGTAACTCTTATTAACACTCAGCACGCATGCTCGAGAGAATTATAGTAGTGTGTTTGTCAGTCTGTCTGTCTGTCTGTTAACATTCGATTTCATGAATGGCTCAGAACTAACCTTTAAACAAGTATGACCTAACCCAGTATGAGAATTTAAGACTTTTTCAAATTTCGAGCTAGTTTCCTAGGAAATGTGGAGAAACTTCAGCTCCAAACAAGCGCAAGCTAAATGCAACAAACCTTACCTTTTGCGTACATGGTTTTACATCATACAGCAGTCATGTGATCACTTATAGTTCACGTATGTTCTCTTAACCGCGTGTGTCCTCGGTAGTTAGAAGTTAAAGTAATCTGAAAAAATCTTAGTTGTGTAATAATGCGCTGAGGGTTTGCACCCTTGGTGCTCTAGTTCTGTTCAGTCCTTCCTATTTTTCCTTTACTACTTTGTGCTTTCATTTTTCTATTTGATAGACTTAAGCTTATCCATACTGTTTTATATTCTTGCTTGCTTTTGTGTGTCTTTTATTTTGTTTTGTTTTATGTTCTGTAATTATACTTCATTCTGGTTGAATTTGAGACTGAGTACTGATAGGGATCTTGAGCATACTGGGAATAGTGGATAGACCTGAGTCAGTGTATGTAATTAAGTCTCGAGATGTTTTAGTTTTTTCCTTTGTTTTTGTTTGTAGTTTTTGCGTGATAGTTTGGTCGAGTTAGTATGGCTTTACCTGATTGTTATGTGCTACTCTAAGCTACTCATCTTGGCTTGGACCATTACAAAGCTCGCTCCGAAGTAGTTAAAACTATCTCCCAGTATCCTCCAAAACTGAAGAGTGCTATTCTGGAACTCAATACAAAATTTTATGGGAATAGAAAAAAAAAACGCAGCTTCCCACTCTATAATGACCGAATGGATCACTTGAAATGTTTTGAGAATGCACTGTAAATGTGTGTGTGTGTATGTGTGTGTGTGTGTGTGTGTGTGTGTGTGCGTGTATGGTGTAGCCCTGGGCCTGAGATCCTAATCCAAGCCCCACTCTGGCAATTTTCCATTTAGTTTTTTCTTCCTCTGCCTCCCACCAGCCCCACCAGTCAACCCAGCTGTGATTAAATGCCTGGCATTTGCTGGGGTGCAAATTCAAGGTAATGAAACAGTGTTGGTGCCCACATCACTAGTTTATTTGTTACAATAAAATGAACTACTACCAGACTCCCCCAAATTTATACCTGAATTTCCCTGTAAATACATAAAAAATGTTTACTTGGAAACTCTGGTGGTAAGGTGCTTATGTGTGTGAGTGTGTGTTTGTGTGTGTGTGTATTGCAGGAGTCTCTACACATACATGTACATACATGAGTGCTTGTGGGTCCCTCATCTGAAATTACATGGGTGAGATCCAACCAAGATGTAGTTGTGGTTATGTGGCTTATGTGATAATGTTTGTTGTGTGTTCATGATTGCCTTGGTTGGCAGTCATCAGCTATTCTTAGTGAGAAGGACTATTGCCTCAAAGCAGTCACTCTTGTGTTTTTATTTTGTTGTTCATTGGTGGGTGTTTTTTTGTGGGGTCATTCTACACTTGTAGATTTACTTGATTTCAATTGTGAAATTCTGAAAAAATATTCAGTAAATTTGTATTGGTATTTTGGCACTTGAATAGGGGAAAAAAGAAGTACAGGAAACTTTTTATAGTATTGCGAACAATTCAAAAACCAACTATTCAAAGTTGGAAATGGAGCTCAAATACAGTCCATCTGCAGTAGAGTAGCTGTTGAAGCTGCTGCATGAAAACTAACTTATGATCATTAATACTAATTTACATTTGAACTAGTTCACGCCTTCATTCACTCACTAGTATTCCTATTTCTGTCTCTTGCACTAATTACTGTTAGAATTACTTTCTTATACTGACTGCTTTCTCTTCCTTCAGTTGTTGGTTCTCTCTAAAACTGTGATTTGGACTTTTCTCTCTCTATTATTTTTGGTATCATCTCTCATTTTGGAAGGTTACTACCTCTACTAGTTGTTTTGCGCTCACCGACTGCCTTTGATGTTGTTCTTGTAATTTACTATTAATAATATTTATTCGTAAATTGTATACATACACTTGAACTAATTCTGAAGGCGAGTCAAACGGCTGGAATTTACAACCCAGTCAAAGGTAGCTATCATCAGTTTATTTAGTCATCGGTTGGGTCAAGTCGGTGGTCTAATTCAGTAGCAGTGATGCACCATAACAACCAAAGCAGTGTATAATGCTGCCATTGTGTGTGTGTGTGTGTGTGTGTATGTGGCACGAGGCAGGCAAGATGTGTTGCGTTTGTGTGTATGCTGGAAACAGTGTGGTTAATACAAATTGGAAATTGTGTTGGTATTATTCATTTCAAGAACTCATTGTGGAGACACGTGAATGTGTGTAAACATTGCATTATGACAGTTATTGTTGTTGTTGGCTATGATCTGGCTGGTGCACTTCTCATCTTCATGTCATCAGTGTACACATCTTAGACTGAGGTGGGTACACGGATACATGGATGATTTCATCTTAGAGATGTTAACTAAAAGAGGCTACACTTTGTGTAAATTTCACTACAGTATCCGAACACCACATGCAATTACTCATTTGTTTTAACAAGGACAATACTACAAAGTTACCCAGTGCTAATTTTATGAAAATTTCTGAAATTTATGACTACTTCTGTAAGTTATTTGTGAGTAAGCAAAACATACTCTCAATTGACACATGTAAAAAGGACTTGATTACTTTTTGTTGGAATGTGGCTATGGTATTTGTATGATACCACTTGTGGGTAGTGATGGTGGATATTGTTGATTAATATTGGTGGTCTCTCTCTTTTTTTTTTTCTCTTTTTTTTTTTTGTGTGTGTGTGTGTGTGTGTTTGTGTTTGAACTAAATGCAGCATCACTACATGACACAAAAAGTTTTAAAAAAATGCAGCTGTTAGTTGTAGTATAAGAGAACTGTCATCAGCTGTATTACTCACATGTACATGTATTAACCACTTTCATAATTCTACATCTTATATTTAGAATACATTGTTTTGGTGACTTTGCAGATATATGAATGGGCAACATAGCATAGCAGTGAACATCATTTCCTGGTATCATTAATCCACCATGGAGTCAGAGAGTGTGTAGAGCACTTGGGCATGTCCTATACTTTTAGGATAACAAGGCATCATTATGTGTCCACCTTCACCATGAAATATCTTACTAAAGTAATACTATATCTTGTGCCTAATGAATATAACATCATGGATCAATGAAATGAAAACAATAGCACTGTCTAAATTCCTGGTATATTGACATGAGCATGATAGCCAATTAAAATTTTTTAATAAATTGGTCTAGCCAATTGTCTTCAAATTGCACTAAAAGAATACATAATCATATTTTCAACTCTTTGGACACAGGGATGCAAAGTATGTGGGTTACCTTCGTTAAGTTAGGGGAGAGAAATAGAGAGTGGGAGCACGACTTTATCTAAGTTAGTGAGCCTGCCCTAGTTCTTCTCAGAAATTGTAGCGGATTGGCAGCGCTTTTGCTAGTTCATCTCGGAACTCATCCTCATCGACAGGCAGTCCGGTAACTTGATGAGGGCGTAGTTGCTATGTAAGGAACTAAGGTAGGGCTTGTAGTGCTGGTAGCACCAACTTAAACACATTCCTATCACTAATTAAAGCTTGGCAACCATGAACCCAACTTGCAACGATGAATCCTGACTCTTTAAAAAGTGCATGGAAGTAATGTGTGTAGGTCACCTTATGTATGTGTGGGGCATAACCTAGACTTTAGGGACCTGGCATTTGTCTGGTAACCTAGTCTATGTGTTTGGTGCTGTGTGAGAGCCGGACATGTTGTCTCCACTAGTACAGTCCGTGCAGGTGGATGAGTGTTCATGTGCATAGTTTCAGGAGATGGGGCCTTTTCACCGACCAGACTAGACTTAATTTAAAATAAAATTTCTTTTATTGGATATAGTTATTTATCTGTTATTTAAAACTAGCTGTCTAGTTTGATCTATTATGTGAATCTGTTTCAAGCTACAGTACGGGTCAAAAGAAAGTTCCCATAGCAGATCACTATTTCTTTAATTCTCCCCTCCCCCCCCCCCCCCCCTTCCCTTCACTCCTCTTTATTGCTGTTTTTGTCCTAAAGGATTGGTGTGTGTGTGTGTGTGTGTGTGTGTGTGTGTGTACATTGGGCCATCACCTTGTCGTGGTGGAGGGACTTGAGTGTACCAATGAACCTCGGAGCTATGTTACCTTGGAATCTAGTATTCCTTTGTAGGGTCACCCATGGTGAACAGGTCTGAGGGGAGGTTCCAGACTAAGCATGGTCCAACCAAGCACACTGGAGTAGGTGGGTACAAGACCAGGGCATTGCCTCATGGTGCCACATGGACCCAATTCCAGTCTGTTCCAGCTACGGAGGGTTTGCATCCATCCTAGCTTTTCCATCTGCACGAGAAGTGGTGCAGTCTATCCTGCAGCTCAGTGCTGGTTGCTGGCTGACCAGATATTGGTATAAAATCCATTATGATCTTGAGCTTGTGCCAGTGATGTGCTGTGAGTATGGCTGTCCTGCTCCCCCCTATCTTGGGAGGCCAGGTGACCAATCATTCGTAGTGGAAGTCAAGTCAAGTCTAGTGTGTACATGTGTGTGTAAGTATGTGAGTGTGTTTGTAAGGTACCATAACACAATCAGGTCATATACATATCACTTCACTAGCATCATCACTGCAAGTTATGTACATACCTTCAAGGACATGGTTGGCTGGTTTGTTGTTAGTAGTGTGGTTAATTTGGTTGGAGATAAGATGTTGTGGTTGTGCTACATATTGATGAGACAGTAGTAGGAGTAGGACTACCCAAACACTAGAACACCACAGAAGTATTTAATTCCTGTTGTCAACCCCATATTTTTTCAAGCCATAACAGACACCTCTTCTGAGGTAGTGTGTACATGCATGTGTTTGTGTGTGCATATGATGAATGTCATAATCTAAACTATATCTGTGTGTGTGTGTGTGTGTGTGTGTGTGTGTGTGTGTGTGTGTTCAGTTGTTTGGCTGGAACAAGGATAATGTTATAGCAACTGGCTCCTCAGATGAGATAGTCAAGTGAGTTTGGGGTTCCTTATCTATCATCCTTTTTTCTGACCTTCTTTTCTTTTCTTTTCTTTTTTTCTCTTTTTTTTTTTCCTTCTTCCCTGCCTGCCTATATTGAACTATGGTGTGGACAAAGTGGAACAAAAGGGTTACCATTAACACACTGCTGACTCAAAATTAGAACGTGGAGTCTAGTTTTGGCCCAGCTCACAGTCATTCATTCAATTGCTCTCTCAACAACTAATTTTAACAATGAGATGTGAATTTTTAAGGGGGGGGGGGGGGGAAGAGAGAGGGGTTGCAGAGGAGAAGGCTTCTTTTTGCCATAATCACTAGAATAGTCCAGCCATTTTAAGGATGGACCCAAAACTAATAGCAAGAAAGTACTTCTCAGCAGTTTTCTCTTTAAAAAAAAATGAGCTTATTAACATACTGCAAGTCCTAAGGAATCAAACTAGGGGAACACCCTGAAATTGACTCTCGTTGTTAAAACAATATTTGCATCAAAATAATAGAAGATAAAGATAGGTCACTGGGAAGAATAATTTACGCATCACGTTTCTTGGCCTTACATTATTACTGATTTTGGATTTTGCTGCTCGTATAATGAAGCCATTGGAAAAGGAAGGGGTAGGATGCAAATACTATTTTGGGTACCCTTTATCTCCTGAAAGAGACATTGATAGTTATGATGTATCGTTGCTTTAAACATAGGGAGCCAGTATGCTGTGCTGTGCTGTGGTGGTGTTACCCCAGGTCTGATGTCACACCTGTCTTTGAAATGAGACAGCTCTGGTCCATGATGACATTTTTGAGGAAATGGTGAGAGATTTTTTTTAACTAACTACTAAAACTTTGATTTGACCCAATGCTCCCTCGCACACACATGCACCAACACACATTCACATACATGCACAAGATCCCTGATGATGTCATTTAAATTTAAAATTTTTAATATTTGTTTTCCCCCGTTTATGTTCTACTTGCAGGATGTGCTCTATGGAGAAAAGGCATCAGTGAAGAAGATAATTGTCTTCTAAATTAACTACCACACAATTTTGATATTGTTATATTTATCTTATATACTGTTGACTTATTTAATTTTATACAGAGACTGATTTTATTATAAGAAATGTTATTTAAAATTGCATATTATTATTATTATTATTATAAATTAATAAATGAATTAAGAAATGAGTAAATAAAGGATAATGGTAAATTTATTTATTAAATGTGATGAATAAGTTAGTTGCCTGTACTGCCTAAAATTGCTGCCGTATTTCCCCGTTGTACCACTACTGACAGCCGCTGAAGGAGGAACTGTGTAGAGCGGGGGTCTCCCGTGGCCAGGTGGATGCGTCTGCCTAACTTCTCTAGAAAAGATAGGGTAGAGGGCCCTATAGCGCCTGAGGTCTCTTATGGCGACAGGCTGTATAATAAACTGAGGTGCCAGATGTGCATACTTGGCAGACTTCCTGGATGCAACACCTCCAGCCTCCAAGGTGGCCCGACTTTCATATGAGGAAGCAAAAGTATCAGTTCATGAAGGCCGAGTGAGGGGACCTCAGCACCGCAGAACTGGCAATGATGGGGGGCACAGATGGCAGTGCCGAGTCTCAGGCCGACAGCTATTGTCTAAACGGAGGCCAACGGAGGAGATAGGGAGAGCCTGCAACCAAGCCCCTGCATATTATTTATTTTATATTTTTAATACACTCCCAATTTAGATATGCGATCGAATGGTTTAATATTGGTACACATAAAATTCTGCGGCATATTATAAACAGAATAAAAATGAATCCCTATTTTGATGCACTGGCCTTCTGAATGGTAAATCTTCCATTGAGAGACCAACTCATTGATTATGAAGTATCTTGGACAGAGTGGTTTGTTTGTACGATAAGGTGTTTGGTATTCGTTTTGTTTTGTTTGTTTGTTTTTATAGTAATGCATTAAACTATCCGACTGATTCACATACATTACAGTGATAAAGTGGCTAACAGCACCAAACAGCATTTTTCTAATCTTACGATGATGGATCTTTTAAGCCTAGTACATACATAAAATTGTTGTACATTGTCATGAATAAGAAGACCTCACATGCCATGAATTGCTAACAATAGACATAATCACTCACTGCACAATTTGTGACACTCTCTCCTGTGAATTACTGTAGTCTGTCAAGCTTGTAGCAAACTGTTTTGACTACTTATTACATAATGATTATTATTTTTATTAACAATAAAGCATAGGGAGCCCAAGCCATTGACAGAGTTAATTATCGTTATAAATACCATTGCATTCAATTGTATCATCATCAAACTCTTTATCCCAATTATTAGTCTTGTGTATTATAACCAGACTATCCTTTCCCTCTTTTTCATCCCACTTGGGCCATTTCAATATGCAACATCAATATACCTAACACAACAACAATAATAAAGCCAGATGTAATGAGGATTTGTACTTTGCAGCACTGAATTCGAAAGGATATGTAATTTCATTTATCCGATGTGTAATTAGTTGTGATTGTACTTACAAATTTATATTACAAGTAAACTACTGACCAGAACGTACTGTAAACATTGATTGAATGTTTTTGTTGGCAAAATTGCAAGTTATAATATACTTGCTTAGTTTGGATGATATTCAATTTAGAAAGCTTGGTAATTGGAGCTTTATTCAAAATAGATGAACAGAAAGTTAGCTGTAGTAGGTAGGCCCAGCCTATTATGTGAGCATTTATAATAAAAGTACATTTTGTGCATTCTTCAGTCTTAGAATTACTCCATACACTGTAATTAATATCTGCAGCAATTTGATTTTATTATCATAAATACCATTGTATTGTTGTTGTTGTTTTTCTTTTTTTCTTTTATTTTGTACCCAATGATTCATACAGCTTTACTGTGTACATATATATCGGCTATTAAAAATGAATGATAACGTTTGAAAATAATAAATTATTTTACATAAAAACTAGAATGATTCTTTAAAAAAAGCTCGGCATAGACAGTTCAGAAGTGAATGGAAAAGTACTTAGTGGAATCTGTGAATTTCTGTAATCACTGATGACTTCAGGCAAGACAACTTCAGAGTGGACTGCACTACATAACATAAAACATAAAATGTCGGTAAAATTTAATACATAGCTAACAGTTAGATGTATAATATTTATTGCACCCAGAACATTTTTGCTTGAATATTTCTGCAATATCCCAATATTAAACAATTGCCATTAAATGCTTTACTACATTACTGTACATATGTACATAGTGTGTGAAGTCAATGAATATTAAATACAGTTATTAATAAACACATAACTATTAGTTGCATGAATGGAATATTTACTTGTATGCTATATTTTCACGAGGCAATGGTGAGTGCAATACAGCTAGCGAGTGAAATGCCAGGCAGTATTTCATGACCAAGGAGTGAAATAAGTATATTAGAATGTTTGAAGAACGTAACAACAAGAGTATACTGCATAAATCTGTAAAATCCTATGTGATCAGGTATTGTAGACATAATTATTATATTTAGAGATAATCGCTGACCAAAAAACACAAAAAAGTTAAAAAACCAAATGTTTCAGCTACGGACTGTAGCCTTCATCAGTGGTAATGATTCAAAAATAAAATAAATAGTTACTATGACAGGTGAAAGGGTGGTACATGTTAAAGCACTTGGTTGGTAATCATGAGTCCTGAGGGTTAGCCTTCTTTTCCATTCATTGACTTCATTTATACTGCCTTTCTTTTCCAAGCACGCTTCCCACTTGAAACATTGCAATAGCCTACGACAAGTTTATAAAACATATCCATATTGAAGTATCAGAAAAGCTACACACAATAGCTATGGGAGAATATCATGATCCGTATCAAGCATTTAACATACATACACACACACACACACACATTATATATAATACTTATAGCACGAGTCTGAGAGTGTGATAAGTGATTTATTGCTGCTTTGATATTTTTTCTCAACTGGTTACAATACAATTTTCTTTGAATTTACTCGCTACGCGCATGCTACTTCGAGAGTTCAATAACAAGCATACAACTCGCATGATGTGGAAATATTTAAGAAAAAAATAAGGCTGCAATATATATATACAATTCCGTAATGTGATGTTTCACCATAAATCATGTCCAATGCTGTTTGTGGCTGGAGGAGGGAGGGAGGGAAGGGGATGGAAGGTAATGATTAGGGTGCATATATCGACAACGGCTGAAGCAACAGCTTTAAAATTCAGAGAGCTCATTGTACTGATGAAGACGAATGTGTAAGTGCACAAAATTTGTTTTGATAGGGCCCGCGTCGTGCCCAATTTTCCTGTAGACGGTCACATTTAATGAGTTGTCACGCATTCAGCTGCTGCGGTCACTTAGCAGGATTTCATACAAGTTTTTTTTTATCATTTGGTGCATGTTTGTGTGTGTGTTTGTGTATGTGTTTTTGTGTGTGTGGGGGGGGGGGGGACCTCCCTCTCCCCCATGTATGAAACGAAATCACACATAACATACACTCACTAGCAGAATTTCTTTTTTACCAGCAGAATTAAGTAAAGCGACAGTAAAAATTTCTCCTACCTACACAACTTCTCCCATCCAGTACAAAATGTCTAAGCTGTAAAAATGTCCACGGGCATGTAAGGAGGCACAAACTTTTTCATGGTGTTTGTTTCAAACTCCATTATGTCTATTCGACTTGTACAAGCGAGATGCATAAATTAGTAATAGAATAATTTTGGTGTTCGGGAAAGGGGCATATCGAGGGTGGCTAGCATAGCTATTCAAACACAAGATAGGGTTTCCCAGCTGTAAGTTTCTAATTGAAGCTCGCCATGAACATACAATTGAACCCTTCTATGGTCCCACCATGGTGCCATGGGACAATTGACGACATTACTGGACAACACTCATGTAACACAGAAAAATAAGCTCCAACTTGATAATCAGCTGCATTGTACGCGGAAGTTGACTGATAGAACAGAACTTGACACAGCTAATTAAGACTGTTCCGGACAGCACCCATAAGCAGCACGTATAGGCCACAGCATCAAAGTAATCCTATCTGGGCTCTGTCATCTATCACTGAAGACAGAGAGATCTATGCTCAAGAGTGGTGGATGATGTGATTGAGGAATGTATCATGGAAAAAGAAACCAACAACAAACATACTAGCAAAAATATTTGTAACGATGTGCCAACCAATTCTAAATAATGCCCCCAAGGTGCACGTGGATATGTAAAGCATGTGCAACTGACAGTCCAATTATGTAGAACTAGAATACCATAATATGTGCAAAGCTAATTTGGATAATAAATATACACTTTGTCGTTGAGTACAAGAACTCTAAAAAAAAAAAAACACAAAAAATAACACTAAACAACTACAACAACAACAACAAAAAAAACACGCTAGGAGGCATAGCTGAGATCAGCTAAATATGTACATATGTGGATCCGAGTAGCCTTACTGAAGCATACTGTGCTATTCAAAAGAATTGTCAGCTCATTCTTTTACACTCCTATATTAATTTAATAACACGTAAAAGTACCATCTTATCTCTATGTGTTATTTCTGGCTTAAACAAACAAACCATAATCACACTTTCGAAAACAAATATCTACACACTCAAAATGAAGCACACCACTGAACCACACCGACACACTACGTGCAAATGTGTGGCAGTATGTTAGCAAGTGGCAAGTAGAGCTCAATCAAGATAAACTTCAAGAATGTACACATGTAGTGAGGATTTTTTGTGACAAATGTGGAGAACATACATAGCAAGACATGATCAAAACTATTCAACCCTTTCATTCCGGGATTAGCATTGACGATTAAAAAAAAAAATTGTTACAGTGAGCTAGAACCTCAAAATTCAGATTATAGGTGCCCAAGGCATTACAGAAGCTTCGAAAATAGTTTTCACCAAAATTTTTTTTTAAAAGTGCTTTTCGAGTTACCTGAAATCAACGACCTCACGGTAAAAATTAAGTTCGGAACGAAAGGGTTGCAAGGTATTTAGCAATATATCCTGACACAACTAAACATATGTGACAGTCTATGGGAAAAGGGGGCACTTCACGCAAAAATTGAAATTGAGATATAGGCTCCAGAAGTAAGTCATAGGAAAAATTCTTTCTTTCTCCTATTTTTGTTTTTTGCAGAATTAGTCTTAGTGACCCTTGCTCTAAGTCTACGCCAAATTTCAAATGCCGAAACAACTTAAAAGACCCCAAGCGTGCCGTGGAAAGACAAGCTACTTTTTATTCTCTCTCGTTCTCGAAGTACAATAAACGGGGAATGGGCGGAGTTTCAAACAAGCAGCTAAAAAAAACGGCATAACTTTGAGAATAGTGCATGCAATCTACAGCTTACCTCTGGTTGAAAGTTTACCACTACATGGAGTAGAGTAGCCTAGGACTCCGACAAGACAGGCTGTGAGACGCTCTGAAAGCTAAAAAGAACTCTACGCAAACTTCGTTAGTCGCCGTTAAAAAGCGGCCGTACGATTTAATTGCGTAAGCGGAGTACGCCGTTAAGTATACGGAAACATTAATTATACCGGAAGTGGAAATTCAATTTATGTTTTCTCGATTTCTAGTTCAATTGCTTTGCTGAATACAGCCCAGTTCAACTGCCAGTTTCTCTGCGTGTCGAAAGTTTTACCCTCCAGTATTGTAGAACTAAGTTGAGATAAATTGTAGCTTTTTATTAGCATAAAAAACTCAATTTTTTTTGTTTGAGTGAAGTGCCCCCTTTTCCCATAGACTGTCACATATGTATGTACTATTGGCAATACTGCTGGATAGACAGCAATTATATAGTGCAACTACTGGTTCTTGATGTACACCTCATGCCAATGAGCAAGATCAACATGAGGAGACCAATATGGTTGCCCATAAACTTACTTCAATGTGCTGTTCTTGCTCATCTGCCATATGGACCACAGCAATCCTAGTACACAAATAAAATAAAGTACCAATGAAAAAAGTTAGTGATCATGGCATTACCTGAATAATTTATGTACAAAATTCAAGAATGGACAAAATTTACATTAAAAAAAAAACTATACTACATATGTACATATGTATACTGCATATTAGGCCTCATGGAAAAAAATTAGACTGAGGGAGAATGCATCTTTAATGCTTTACAACCAAGGTATTCATACAGAGGGATAGTGTCATCATGTTAGGCAATTTAGCCGATATACTGGTAGCCGATATTTTCAGGTAGATACGGACAATCAATATGATGTGAATTAATCAAACCATGACATAAAATAATTATTGTTGAGGACCGAAACTTGAGGAATACGGGGCAGTCATCAGACAATACGCCCGGAAGTTGCCATGGTTAAACAATTTCATGTACTATGAGGGGGGGTGGGTGGGATCCCACCCAAGCCAACGTTACCCCCTCCCCCCAAACTGAAGTGCTCTCTAATAGAATTAGTAAAAGTGTCCTCCTCCAAAGCCCAAGATCTCCCCTCCCTAAAAATCTTTTTGAACGAATCCTGTATGAATCCCTTTCTAAGTAACACAAATACGTGTAGTTCAATAGGAACTGTTTGAATTCTTGAAATGATAAAACATGTGGTAATATTCCGCAGTACACAGGGATCAAGTTTGTGGTGGGTTATTGCACCCCCTTGAGCAAATTTTTTACGGTTATTGCGTCTCCGTAAGGCACACAACAAAAAGTTTAATATCGGACACCATAGAATATCACTTGTTGTTTGGCACATTAGCACTCACATGTCACATCACTTGTAATGGTCAAAAAGTGTTGGTTAAGTAGCGGCATAACACACTTTTTGAACTGCGTGGCAAAAACATTGTTTCTAAGGACGACGCACGTGGTACAAGATAGATACGGAATAGAAAAGCCTGTCAGGTAACTCACTCGTTTCCGGTTATAACCAAAAACCACAGCGCATAAGCCCACACTTTTCTATTGCGTATTTTATAATCATACTGGCACTCGTGCATATGGTCCAAATAATTTGTGATATTCTGCAGTTACCCAATGATTATATTGAACTAGCTAATGGTAATAGATTATTGTACTCTAGTTATAGCCCAGCAGTAGTACCTTGGAAGAATTAGTTCACTGTCTTCAGCAGTCATTCCTCCTTTTCAACTGTGAATCAGCACCATCTACTTCATCATTGGCATTGGCCTCTGCAATGAAGCTATTACCACTCTAGAAGTGCCACGCTGCATTAATATATAATATATTCCCTCATAGTACTATAACAAAACAATAAGAACAGCAGAGAAATATATCCATTGCCTGGGAGAGAACTATTGGTGAGGAGAGAACTATTGGTGAATAACATTTGTAATTTATGGTTGCTTCAGAGTTGGGGTTGATTATGATTACAATCGTAATAGATAAGTTATTTCATAATCGTAATCATAATCAAAATCATGTGGCAAATTGTGGGTGTAATCATCGCAATCAAACCCATTACTGGTAATATTAGCAGTAAAGTAAAACACAGCAAGTGTTAGCTGTAATTAGAATAAACAGAGTTATAGCAGCTGAACTTAAGACCACTAATATACGTAGCCTGCAACTACCTCCATTCTCCAGTATCTACACTGGGAAAATATTTAGACCAGAAAGATGACGTCTATCAAAAGAACTGTTTGAAAAAACTTTTTTTTTTGTTGTAACAATCCCTATTTTTCTGACAAATAATCATAATTATATGTGACCGGTTTTGGGAAAATCGGCCTAAACGCGGCATCTAAAGTTTTCTAATTTATTCTACCAGTGGGCTGCACGGGGTCTTGGGATGCCGTCCTCCTAATTTGGAAGCTGTAGCACAAGCCGTCTTCGCCCTACGCACTACAACACTTCAGTATTTTTGCTAAACTTATTATTGCTGATTTCGAAAAAACGCCGGGTAAGGCGTTGCTAAGGTCAGGGGGCGTGCCTTGTGTCCGTATACTATTACTGCGTGTCTCCGGGACACTATGGAATAAACCGGTTACAGGCGGATTGAAAGAAGTCTAAAAGGCTTAATGCAGGGCTCTTTAAGAAACTATGATGGCGAGAATTGCGTGAGTACATGAATTATGTAGATTAGTAAGTGAATTAGTTAGCTACAGTTTTTTCCCGGCTGTTAGTGAAAAGCCCGCCAATAATTTCTTAGCAACTCTCCGTACACGAGTCCAACCGGCTAGTGTTTTTAGCCTCCTAGTGTGAGTTCTACAGCACGCCAGAGCTTACAACTGCGTCATAAGCTAGAGCTAACTGGTGTCTATCCATTTCTGCCATAAAAAAATTTTCGAAAAAAATCGACCCATAAGGCTTTACCCGGGGATACTGAAAAAATTTGTTTGCCGCGTTTAGGCCGATTTTCCCAAAACCGGTCACATATATAATCATAATTAACGTTTCACAATCATACTGTAATCATAATAATCATGTTACCATAACCAACCCCCAAGTGTGGTTGTTACAAAGGTAAAATTATATTTCATTTAATTACGCCAGTGTTAATCTAAATATAGGTGGAAACCCTGATCTGAAACATGCACTGGCCTTACAGTTACTGACTGTGCTCCTTTTAACGACGCACCATACTCGTATGAAAGTCACCACATGAAAAATGTGATTATTGCCATTATTTATGCGACATAACCTAATCCAAAATGGCATGGGTGTGGTTTTGCTGCCTCTTGCTAGTTTTTAGCACTTTGCTAGCTCTTTTTTTGCTAGCTTGTAGCACTTGTTTGGAGGGAGCGACATGAATGTGCTGAACCACACATAGTGCAGGGTTTCATCCAGGGAGGGGGGGGGGAGAAAAGGGGGGTATCCCCCCCCCACTTATTTTACCTACTCAGAATTAAATTGTTTACAGCACAGCATCAAAATTACCTTGGTCAAGTGCTGGCCCTTCTATAGCTATAGCCATTAGTTTTGATAGTGAAGAAAATTGAAGCCTATTTTGAAAACGATTCTGATTTCTACTGTCGCTATGATTTGGATAGCAAAAAGTATTACCAGTACTTAAAATTATTACTTACTCCACTTTAATTTCGACCCCCCCCCCAAGACAAAAAATTTCTGGATGAAACCCTGCAGTGTACTGCAAATCCTCCAAGAAAACTCTCCTACCATGGCAGATTCATAGTGTCTGCTCCAAAATTGGAATAATGGATAATGAACCCCGCCCGCGGGTGCTAGCTTATTAAGGTTGTAACTTACAATAATGTTTGTATGAATACAACAGTAGGCAGAAAAGTGATTCACACATTCGTCTATCCCGAGGTCTATCCCCACAAGTTTATTTGAGCACTACTATACACGTCTACATTTTCAAGACTGATCTTCATAAAATCGGTAAAGGGTAGATTGAATTACATATTTCTTAATAGGGTAAAAGGTTTCTGACGTTATCACGTGAGAAAGCGCACTTGCTAATACTGTGTACGTAAGGAATTTGGCGGTTCATTTGATCTAAAAACTACATTCACATTCAAAATGTGCCAATTGGTACCGTAACCACGAAATGCTGCAAGTAAGTGAGGTGGGGAAAGGAGAAGTCATTGTTTTATAGGTGTAGCTAAACTAGTGGCAGGCATTGGACGGCATAAATATTAATTTATAGGGAAGGGGTGGGGGTAGGGCTAGGTATAAGAAATACAGTATTTCTGCCAGCAGCTAGCAGCTGTGTTTAATTGATATAGCAGACAAGAATTTTAATGTTGATATTATGAAACCCATTGTGTAGGAGTTATGTATAGACCCTTTACCTAACTTTTTGAGACCCAAGGTGAACTATAGTCTGGTGTTGCCGACCCTTACCTTTTTAAATATTGTGCCTGGGTGGAGGAAAGGGTCTGGGGACTCAAGTACCAATGATCAGATTCTGGTGCTAACCACCAATTTAAAACATTCACCACAGTGGTTGTATACTTCGTCTCAATAACGGTTGAAGAGATTTCACCATAACTTACCAGCCAGATAGTTTGATAAAAGTAACCTGAAGCTGTACAACGGTAGTGACAGTCAATTGCTAAAGGTTTGGGGTATAGCCATTTCTAGAGCTGGTACGTATGAAGTTGTCCACAGACCCTGATAATCCAATTGTCTATACATTATATGTATGTGTTAGTATTTTGCTGTATGCCAAACTGAACTCACCCCCAGAACGGGTCCCTTGACAGATTCATTGATAAACAGTGTATCTTTTTTTTTTTGTTTCATAGAGACTAGGTTAATTCAACTAGACCCTGTGTACAAGGGTAAATTCTTACCATGCAATACAAGCGCCTTCTGATATGTTTCTTGAATAATAGACCGCAAGACTACCAGAGTGTCCACAGTTGGGCTTAATTAGTGCATGCGCAAAAACTTATTTCAAACTGGTTTGGTACTAGAGTCCCCAGACCCTTTCCTCCTCCCCCGCACCATATTAAAAGTAGGTAAAGTGTCGGCAACACCAGACTAGGTGAACTAACACAATATCAGAGTTCCAAGCAATCTGTACTACATAGCACAAATTAGAAACTAAAATAATATCATTTGCAGCACTGTGCCGGTCTCACAAAAAAGGTGAATGGTCTCGATATTAGACTAACTCAATTTGGAATTGTAAAATTCTATATTCTATGAAGCAGTTGTAAGTAGCAGCAATTTTGACCAGTAATTGTAAAAGATTTGCAAGTTATTCTTTTTTATTTGCAGTTGTGAGGTTATTCAGTACTTTTTTCTCTAATGAAATAATATTGATTAAGAAATATTGGTATACCATTGGGAGTAGTTGTGTGTTTTAAAATTTGTAGGGTATTTATATGAGCAGTGGAGGTAATGTGACTTTGCTGAAATTGGTATTTCCCTGCAAGAAGTGATGTGGCATCCCTTATTTTTTAGCCCCTCCCTCTTTCTCCCCAATAATTTTATTGTACTGAATAAATAGTATTATTTAGTTTTGTTTCCGTTAGAGGAATATTTCTCCACCTATTGTGCTGAGCTAGAAATACCTCTTTTAGTAGAGGGTTAAGCATATGTATAACAATTTGTATGTAGGGTGATGTTAAAGAAGTGAAGTATTGAAAATTCTTATTTGTGATGAAGATTAGGTAAGGGGTTTCATACTTACAACAGTAATAATAATGAGTCCTATAAAATTTGATATAGGATTTAAGCAACTTTAATTGAGCTTTTTTGGGGCCTACCATGGAAACAGTAAAAGGTTTATTGTGCTTAGGGTAAAGGGTGTGTAATGGATTTCATGTTGGTAATTTGGTAAAGGGTTAATGAAATGGGTTGGCAGAGATGAGATTCTGAGTTATTTTCTTGCTGAACTTATTGGTGTTTACTTTAAGAGAGAGAGTTTTGAGTGCTTTAAGTTTACAAATCCACTGAGTCTGTAGTACTATTTTAACTGTTATTTTATTATTTTTAAAGTCATGTGTAACTTGTGCATGTCAGTCTGGAACAGAGGGGGGTCCATAACAAACTACAAGTCATTTTAATAGACTCACTATATTGATGTCCCCTTACCACAAATCACACAAGCTTGTGTCTGGTTGATGGTGTCCATTACTCAGAACACAGAGAGGCTCGAGTATACTGCTAATCATTTTCTAGAATGAACCCTTTACCTATTTATCCTAATGCCATTAATGTCCTCGCTGTACATGCATAATCTAGGGGTTCCTTTAATGCTGCAAATAACGGACCAGAGTCTATCTGATGTTATACCCTTTCACCATGACTTTGAAAGGACATTTATAATTTTGGCCTGACATGTACTTATGAAAGTACATACCACAATAGCTAGTGCCAAAATTTATCTGACATGATCTTCCAATTTGAATTTGATCAGGTACTTAAGAATTAGACCGAAATTTGATGTCAAAGGGTTTCTGTTCCCATAGTATACATAACCTTTCATTTTTGTTGGACAATGATAATAGTTAATATTAATTTAGTAACCATTTTCATGTGTGTATGCAGGTAAAAGGTTTTGTATCAAGGCGTAATCTATACACAAGCTTCAAAGGACTTGCTAAGTAAGTTTTATATAAGTGTAATAGGGAATGTAAATTCACTCCATAAATGTCTGGAAATGCCAGAAATTGTCCGACCCATCCCATTGTCCCCGGGACCTTGGGGTTCCATGGGATGTCCATCTATTCCACCTACACATGCATGTGTGTCCGGGATGGGAAAGACAGTGGGACAGACATGTATCTATAGGTGGGATAGATAGGAGTGAATTAAATTTGCAATATCAAAAAGTACTATCTGTATTGAGGTAAAGGGTTCCCTTGCTTCACACTGTAACTCAGGATTGGTTTACCACGTCCAATCCTTAAGTTTACCAAGTGGGGCTTATGTTTTAAGTGTTCTGAGGCAAAATCGTGAGGCAAAATCGTGTGTTCTTCAACCCTTTTACTGGCAGGTGACTGACCACCAATTCGGTAAAGAATGGACACATATTTTTAAAAACTTTTTTTCCAGTGAAGATTTATACCAATACAAACAATTCCGAAGCAAACTGAGCTATTTAGAAAATGCCTGCAATAGCTCCAGACTGCTGTTTGAAAAAAATGTTAGGAAAATATTTGGTACTTACGCCTTTTTTTTATTTTATGAAGTACTACTTTATGTCAGAGAAACTGTATTAAAAACAACAACAACAACTGTGTCTCGTAATTGTCAAGCGAACCACGGCGCCATGTGGCATTTGAAACTGAGGTGGTAGTGGACGTTATATTCCCATTTAGGTACTGCCATATAGAGTGATAGTGAAAATAGAAGTAAATATAATACAATATTATATAAGGGGCTTTATTTTTTTATTTTTTTGTGGGCTGCACAGTTAGTTGACGTAGACATGTTGCCTGTAGTAATATTTTGTAATAATTTATCAATAATATGGAAGTTAATGTGTTCAATGTTCTTTGTGTTTAGATGAAGCTGAGTGAATAGAGATTGTCTAAGGTGTGTCTGTGATGGATGATTGAAGAACTCTACATCACTGAGGGAGTGAACTGTCATCATTGGACCTGAACATACAAACATACAATATTTGTGTCATCTCATACTCGTATTGTATGTGAAATAATATTTACTGTATTATACCTGAATATAATCACATGGCGTTGCAGTACACTTTATATTGGCGAAGAATTACACCCGATAGGGTGTGTTTTGGTGTTCATATACACTGTAGGAGTGTAGTGTAACACTCCTATGAGTGTGATAGGGGTGTAATGGTACACCCTATTTGGTATACTAGGAGGGTGTTTGAAGGGTGTAACGGGACACTAATTTGGGGGTGTATCAATACACCCCATGGGGTGTAGTACAGACAGTGTAGTTGGAACACCAAAAGAGGTGTAATGTAACACCTCGTTTTTTACAGTGTAACAACGATGACAGAGGCGAGGATAAAAATCTGGGCAGCAAGAACTGGAAGAAAAGCAGCATCAAAAATTCCAAAACTGTGTTCTCTGCCACCTACCTCAGAAGCTTTCGAAGAAAATGTGAAGAGAGCCCATTATCAGTGTGCAATTTGGAGGAGAGCACTTCAAGAACCTCTGAATCTGGACCCTACTGCATATGGGTGGTTCAAAGATGATGAAAGGAAAGCACTTCAGCCAGTTATGCTTCCACCCTCAAGGCTATCAGCACCAAATTATGTTCTTAAACTTGTTTGCTGCTCATGTGCTTCAGAAAAGCCTTGCCATTCCAGTCGATGTGGATGTGTGGCAGCCAATTTGGCTTGTACTATGTTTTGTCACTGTCAAGGAAGCACCTTTGTTTGTAACAATGAACACACTAGGGTATTAGAAGAATCAGATGAGGAAGAATTATCATACTAGCATTATTAAAAAATTTGTTATAAAATTTTTTGCGTTTTTATTTTTCGCAATTCAGTTCTTATGGGGCGCGAAAATATAAATGTTCGCGTCTACCGCAAAAACTGTCACAAATAGAATGCCCCTCTACAGAAAAATGCCCACTGCTGACACAGGGTCAGCAGGTGGAAATGTGTTATATGAGTCTAGAACAATCTGAAACTGCTTTTAAAAAAACTATGGACTTCAATTGCGAACCCTAGCTCAAGTTCTGCTGGACTATTGTAGTAACTTTGGTCGAGAACAGAGGATTACTAAAGATCAATTAAAATACCAATGCATAAAACACTCCCTGACAAAAGAACACAAAATGAAATAGTGCTGAATAACCACAAAAATGTGATAGTTAAAATATGTATTTAATCCTTTCACCGCTGAATTATTAGGGAAATTAAAAAATTTTTGTTAATTTTGTCTTAAAAATGCATATAAAAGAAAAAAACTGCACATACGGTGCTTCCAGCAGCTTAAAGAGTGGATTTTTCTTTTTGGTTAAGGTTGCTAATTCTGCTATCATTTCTTAAGTATGTGTAATAAAAAGCTAAAAATTTGTAGTATTATAAATTAATTAACATCTTGAAAATTAAGTGAGTTGTGGCTGTTTTTCATCAAAAAAAATTACGCATGGTAAGGGTCATCAAATGATGACATTTAGAGCGGGTTGTGGGCCTTTAGTCCACGCAAACATGACGTCACAAAACAGCGCTTTGCGTATAATGTGTCATAAAGGCACGAGAGGTGCCAGTTTACTGCTAATTATTGCATGGATATGGCTGCTTTAGCTACGGTTGAATTTCAGGCCCATGGGATCAAGTTTTACGGCATTACTGCCTATCACGGCCAGCGTTTTAGCTGCTGTCTGGAGCCGCACAACCCATAGGACTCCAACTGCATCGCCCTGATGTTGTCAGAATACCGAATGCTGGGAGCCTTGGGAGTGTTAAACTCCTTCAGCTTTCCTTCAGCTCTTGAAAAAGAGGACCTCTTGGATAGGCTAAATCTCCGACCCGAATGCTAACAAAAGGTTTCTGCTGTAGTTTTTGAGATGCCGCCACAAGGAGTTCGAAATTCACTTACTAACAATGGAACAAACTTCTGGAGGCTATAGCATTCGAGTGAGGCAACACAAACGAGAATAAACAAAGATTTTCCCAAGGCATTACTTCAAACCACTGTAATGGCGGTGAAAGGGTTAGTCACGCTGTGATTTTGGAGATTACTGGGGAGTCTCTCTGGCCTGTTTTTCTGCTTCTCTTTTTACATCCACTGTTTTCATTGCTTGAGCTATATTGATACCTGCTTAGGACTAGACAAAAAAAAACTACTCTTTTGGTCTGAGAAATGATTTTTAATAGCTAGCTAGTGAATAGTAGTGCCAGTGGTTCATACATTTGGTGCTTTATTATGCTATTCTATAGCTATTCAAAATCTGTAATGAACTAGTTACTACTATAAATATTTGCTGGACACAAATATATATATACTTTTTTTTTTAAGCACCATACATACCACAAATAGAAGCAAACACTCCATTTGAAAATTTGCAGACATCTTCATTGCCACTTTTGGGAACTTTACTATCCCAATGAAATGCTGAAAGTATAATACAAAACAGTGAACAAATTTTGCACTGATTGTACATAAAAGAATAACCATTATTTGTGAAGCACAATACTATTATGAACAACCTTGAAAATTCAATTACAGTTGATTATTAAATGCATACTATGTAATTTAATTCAAATTCCCAGTCATTCGTCATTTATGTGAACTGCTGGTAACATTGCACACACCCACAGGGAAAAAACAAACAAACAAAAAAAACAAAAAAAAACAACAAAAAACAAAAAAAAACTAAGGAATTTAAAGGGTTGGTGCATGGTTACACAAAAAAAACTAAGGAATTTAAAGGGTTGGTGCATGGTTACAAAAAATTGAATGCATGGTAGTTGTTATAACACCTATCTGTAAGAATTTTCCAGAAAGTCAGATGTGCACACACTTATAAAATTCTTTTTTATTTAATTATATAATTTCGATTGATTTATTTGTGCAGTGTGGTAAACTCAAACACATTTATGAAGCTGTGAATATCTGTATGTCATTTAGAGCACAATTTTGAACTATACATAATTAGAATATAATTTTCTGAATCAAAAGGTCAAAGAAAAACTAAGTTAGAATGTAAAACTCAGTGGTTGCCAGGGAATAACACCTAGGAACCTAGACTGTGTTCTAACCTCAGAGCTACAACAATTCATGACTATACATAGGGGTCCGGGTTCAATTATTTGTGACCAAGATTTTTTCCTACACATTTTGGTTTTTCTGACTCCAGTCAGTTTTAATGAACGGCTCGAGCTTGGTTGGTAATGTATTTATTGACTGAATTTGATCAATATTCAAATTAACAAATATCCTTAAGTTACCCAATCAAGTCATTAGCTACACTCCACACTCCATCCCTAGTCTCGCAAGAAGCCAGACCCTTTACCCAACCGCTACACTGGGAAAGGGCCTGGAACTTTCACCATTATGTGTTTTGTTTCCTCGGAACATTAAACATCGGTGCCATTACGTGGTTTCTACTGTCTCTCAATTGTGGTTAGTTGGTTAACTTGATTATGCTGACCGATTATACAGTAGGAGACAAAATAAAGTTCTAAATTCCGTTCCGTAGAATGGCCGTCGCACAATTAAAAAACGGGGGGGGGGAACGGTATGCCGTTTGGTAAAAAACGGCCGTTCCATTCGACTGGCGTTACCGTTTTAATCTTTCTCATTCACCGCATGCTTCGTTAAAAGAAATTATAAAAAATCATTTATCCAATAAAACGTTCCAATTATTTGTTTACAGGCTCCTGAGGTGGAGCTTCTCAGGTAAAAAATATTTGAAGCTGTCCTACTCGAAGTTGTCTCACAGAGAATTGTTAGCTCGACTACCACACGGTATCAATGTTTTCTCGATGTTAGGGCCTTCTCAGTTAGATTCTTTACTACTAAAAGTCCATCAGTAGCCAACAGAAGACCTACGAAGTGCAGACCTCGTTATAGTTGTGTGCCCGTCGAAACTTCAGTCTCCAGCTTTATTAAAGCAAGTTAAATTTTTGTGCGAGCTTTTTTTTGCACTATCCCTGTAGCGGCTGAAAAGCTTAACCGTTTCTTTTTTTTTAGTATACGTTGTCGGCCGTTTAGTCAAAACGGTACGGGACGAAACTACGGTAAAAAGACTACCATTTTACGGCTGTACTAAATCAGTTTCTCACCAGTCTCCAGAGGAATGCACTACGGAACGGAATTCGCAACTTTATTTTGTCTCCTACTGTAGTTTAGCTGAATGTACCTCCAAACTGCTTTGTTAGTGAAAACCTTTTTGCTGGCTGTAGTGGAAGCACTGCGAATAGTCAATAAGTGTTCAAAACTTCTTCTGAATAAACCTGGTATCGGAAAATTCCTTGTGAAGTTGATATGACCAAAACTGCAATGAGTTTAAAAAAATTAGTGGAAGCCAAATGATTTTGAGGAAATTGGCTGCTAAAATAAAGATTGCTACAAGGTACTCTAATTGTCTTTATATGGAGTCCAGGAAGGCACCAAAATCATGGGTTTTTTAAAGACGGATGGCTTAATTTACCACCAAAACCACATAGCGGTTTATTTCCTGCGGAATTGGCCCAACCACATTATAAGCTATACATGTTGAAGTATTGTTCCCCAGGATTTATGGGGAAAGGTGAAAAATGCATATGATTGAAGTTTCAGACCCTTCCCAATGTAGAGGTTGGATAAAGGGTCTGGCCCGCGAGACTAACTCTATCCCATATAGAAAGTTGTCTCTAAATAAAGAACATTAGTTCCCTTTTAATTTTATCATTTTGTAAAATAAAATACTTGCAAAAAATCATTTTAATTTGGCTGAACTTACTGCAACGAATAACTAATATTTTGTTTAGGTCAATTGGTGGTGATGAACTGTCAGTACATCTGCCTAGGCCACTGTAGTGGCAACAAGCCAGGCAGCTCTTTCCTCTTCCACAGCTTAAGCCAGAAGTGGGTAGGCTGGGGTCTTTACTGTAACAGCAAAAAAAAACAACAACATATGATTTCAGTGGGAGTTTGCATTCTTTAAGGCCTTTCATTCTAATGGAGTGCACTGTCTGGGACTCAGTCACAAGCAGGACTTGAACACTAACCACTTATCATCAGCTTGTCTGAATTAGCTGATTTGTCATCCTTTATGTATGTATCCCTTACCAACCCTTAATTATACTCATAGTCACCTTAACCACTGGCTCCTGTGTATTTAGTTCCGTTGTGGTCATTTATTAGTTGTCTGATTAACCGACTCTGGCTACTATAGTTAGGGAGTAGGCGCTTTTAGTTTTGCTACAAGGCTGCAAGCTGCCAGTGGCTGCGTAGTAATTTAACTAAGCCTCAGAGGCATCAGACATCCTGGTCCTTCATTTAAGGTGGGACACTGTGCGGGTGCCCACCCGTACATGCACCAATAGCATAAACGGACAAGTGAGCTGTACATTTAGGTTTATAAATCATGGTATCAAAAAAATGTGTGCATACAATGAACTTGTGTAGCCCAACTATTAGAAACAGCTCTCATTGTGGGTAAAGTAAAAAAAAAAAGAATGAATCAATGCCTGAAATACTGTATTTACATTGAAAAGGGTACTGTAAACTAAAGTTTGCCAGGTCAAATATATCAAGGATTGCATTCACCCTTAGCTAACCATATGTGAAAAAATTCATCAACTAGTGAATAAATTTAGTAGTAGTAGTAGTACCACCCAGAAATATGTGATAATAATCAATTCCCAGAACAAATATTTCACCATAACACTTTACATTCACATTATACTGTCAGGTTCGACTTTTAATAACTGTACCATGACTTGAGTACTGACTTAACACACATATTGCATATTTAGTTTATACAATTGGCATTAAGAAAATTAAATAATGTTCTCATTAAAAATAACTTCCTAGAATCTGCTGAAATGATAGTAATAAAGGTTACTTTAATCAGTGAATTTAAAGGTAATATGAAAAGAAACATGAATGTACATGTCACCTAGGTCTATTGCCCCATTTGAAAAACTATATAGTAAACCAATAATGCTATACTCACATCAAATCATCCCAAGCACTAAAATTGTAGCTAGTGTACATTTCTATTTCTTCATGAGTGAAGATAAAGCTTGGGTTGGCACCTGTGAATCCTCTCTGCCGACAAACTGTATTGGCTAAGGATAAGTCCACAGTGTCAGTGTCTTTTGTCATAAACCTCCAATCATGGCAGTCTCCTTCCTTCTTCACAGCCACCATGCCCATGGAAGGTGTGGCCTTTCCTCTCTCATCCACTGAGATAGGAGAGAACAAGAACACTTCCCCTGGGTAAGCTTTCTTGCCACCATTTGTATAGATGGCTCTGTTAGCTGCAAATTTAAACATAAATGATGATAACGATCTCACACTAGACATGGGAGAATAGAAAGGAGGTACATTTCATAAATCTTTAGAGTTTAAGCAGCAATACTGATGGAAAGAAGAGTTTATTAAACAAAGTTTAGTTGATGTTGCTGTTTCCTCAATTATCTACAAAACTGAAGCTGTTTTATAAATGAAATTTTGCAGAGAAAAAAAAAGTGAACCTTAGTGAGTGAAGTACTGTTATGGGATTTTGAGCAGAAACAGAACAAGAAAGACAAGATAACATTTTCTGAGACAAGAGTAGCTTCTTAAATCATTTTATTACAATCACATTCTATCTTGTTGTGTCATTGTCTATGTGGTAACTGCACATCTAAAGGGATTTATACAGCAAAATCAATGTGTATCATGCTGAGTGTTGACTTACAATGACACTTGGCTACCAACACTGATGAACATGAAGTTATATTGAAGGTAGCCTCCATACCACAGTAGCGAAGAATGTGATTCTCTTTAGCAGTATGGTCTGAACATTTTATTCCTAAAGCTCTAACAAATTATACAAAAAAAAAAGAAAAAAAAAAAAAAGGTAAGTGCAAACCAAGTAGGTACACTGAAACTTTATAATAGTATAAAAACGATTGTACAAAGTATAATGAAGACACATAGTTTAGAATTACTTTTTTCTTGGCTTAAACAATAAAATTATTACTTTTTTATGGTAGTAGTTTGCACAGCTATAACCACTGGTAAAATCCCAAAACCATATATATTTAAACTGACCATGTTTCAAGAACATTAATAAATATACATATGAAATTTAGATGTCAGATTTTACAGTTTTATCATAAAACCTCAACTTTTTACTCTTTAAGCTGGATGCACCGTAGTTGAAATTATAAATAATTAAAATTTATTTGACCTAAATCCTCCATCAATAGATAAATTTGGATCAATAGCTGGAATCTCACTCAATTAATCAAAAACTTTACACCAAATATGAAATACTACAATTAAAATTTTGACTTCAATTAAAATCATTAACCCTTTCACCATCAGATTTATTTAGATTTTTTTTTTTTAAACTATATAAAATCAGAACTAAAAAATAGTCCATAGCAACCATAGGGGGGGGGAATGGTCTACACAACATATACATTACAGAAAAAAAAGATTTATGTTGCCTAGCAACCAATTTGTGCCGATTACCACTTGTAAACCACAATATGAATATAATTATCTGGTAAACCACTGTAATGAATAATGTTACCATTAATTTGAACTCCAGACTGCTTGAAGCCAGTATATGGACTCTTCTACTGTACAGTGCGTCCAGCTTAAAGAGTGAACTTTTTGAATTTATCATATAGAAACAAAATACAGTCTTTTGATATGCATGTACCTTATTGTTACTCCTCCAAATGTTATTTCCAACTGCTACAAAATCACTTTAACTCATAGAAGGTGGAGAACCGCGCACCGCCCATAGACTGCAATACATTGTTCGCCATTTTATTTGACGTCACATTTTCGTCTACGCGTCGTCATTTGTCGTAATTGGTTTGTGCCGCGCAACGCTTTACCCACCAGTAATACGGGTATTCCCCTTTATGGTCTCAAACCGGGCCAAACACGTGCGCAGTACCTCAGAGACAATTGTAAACAAAAAGCAGTCGTAGTTAGTAAAGTTATACTGGAATGTGTGTGGCCATAGCTAAAGTGTAGGTGATGTGCTGGATTCTTCACATTACTGTTGAGTACTTCAGAAATTCATCACACCAAGAAAGTAAGAATAGAGTTTAAATACACGCTTAAGCACACAACAATCAGACTTACTTGAGGAGGCGTTCAGCCGCGGTCCTGTGCTTCTTTCCTCTAAGCTTTGTAGCTCCAGATAACCCTCCGCAACCTTCAACCAGTTTTAGCGCACAACTAGAAGCTCGTACAAACTATAAACTACGAGTGATTAGTTATAACTGGGCAGCCAATGTCGTCACTGAAAAGTGCGGTAAAATGGCGCCACCAGCTGGACCTATCGCAGCAATACGCATGCGCACATTTTAGACGTCACGCTTACGTAGATCAGCCCGCGTATTTTTACCTCAAACGTCATCATTTGGAGACCCTTACCATAAAAATGTAAATTTAATGAAAAATTGGCCATAATTCAGTGATTATTAAAAATGAAGCGATCAAATTAATACACATAAATTGTATCATAATTTTATACCATAGAACAAATTTATAGAGATATAACCCAATAAATTCAAAAGTTTTTTCTTAAACACTTTTTTCCATAAAACGTTAAATATTGGACGTAAAATTTTTCACCAACTTACAAAATTTGGTTCAAATGAAAGATTAGGAGCTTAACTATCAGTGAACCAAGTTAGAAAGATAAGGACCAATAATTTCTTTTTTTTTCTTAAAAACTACCAAATTCACTGCCCAAAAGCTCTCAGTTGTATCACCTGTTACCACAAAACCACAAAAATAATTTGAGTACAGCTTTGTATGCCAATAATGTGTAACTTTTCCAAAATTTAGATATTGATCATGCATACTTCTGGACGCACTGTACAGCAAAATCATGGAACAAAATTATTCAACTAAAGGCTTACATTTAGTCTGGGTTCAGTTTCATAAATAAATTTAGATAGTTCCTGTGTAAAAATTGTATTTAACCTATCTTCACAATCATTATTCTCCCGATTTTGGGGTGGCGGTTTTAGCACATTCCTTGGTACATTCGTCATGGGACGTCATTATAATGCGTCATTATACGATTCTTTTTTTTTTCTTCAAGCATTCACATGAAATAAGAGACTAGTAAGTAGTAATGTTGATGTGAATGTAAATTTGGTAATTTTGAGATGATAATCTTTACGAAATATAGAGCATGAATAATTATGAAGTATAGAGCATAAACTATCATATATTGTACTGAGTGGTGATAAAAAATAAATTTTCAAAAATATGTGCTGTTAGTTTTATGAAGCAAAGTCTACAAGGTGTGATACTTTTGAAACAGTCTCTTTCAGATGATAGACATAAATGCACTTTGCAGTACTCACATTGAACATGAGACTCATGGCGATTCCCAACAGCAGTAAGCTTACTGTTGCTTATTATAGCTGAACATAGCACAGTTGCCCCTTCTCTCTGTATGCTTAGGCCAGTGACCTAAATTTACATTTAGTCTGTCTAGCTGAAGATGCTCAACAGATCGTGGATGACCAGCACTATGACATCTTGTAGAGAAGCGACCAATAAGCTATTTAGCTAGCTCAAGCCTAAAGTTTTTCTACCTTGCTGTTAATGTTCACCAGACCTGACCATTTTTTTTCCATAAAAAAACTACTCAATGCCAACTTTCAAACAAAAGGAAAAAATTGCCTCCATCCCTTCCTCGATTTTCTATCAATATTATGATAGCTCTCAAACTGATCTCGCCTGTCTATACCTAGCATATACTTCTGGTAATCCGGTAAGTACGGTGGGAATGGAATATCTGTTTGAGTACCATCAGCCTGCCTCCTCTTCATTGTAGGGTTCCAACACGCTCACCAATGTACCTCTTGTCAACTCATGACCATGCAAGAAGAGGACCATCACTAAGATATTGATACACACCACAATTTATTTCAGAAGCCATGATGATCTGTTCAGATGGAAGGCCTACTCTCTAGTATCACATGCATTGGTGCCTTGGTGCTTATAAAGCCTATAATAAAGCAGAATAAAAGTTGTCTCCCTCCTGTACATGCCACCTACTTCAACTACCATACTGATGAGAAATGTCTGATTCTGCTCCAGATTCTTGAGAACTGACATTTATTGGCGAGCGAGTGAAGCGAGTGAGACACTATCAGGGGTAAAACTGAAAAAAGGGGATATTTGTTTAATATGTTTGGACGTGCGTAAGTTATTTGTACTTTGACCCTCGCTTTTTTTGTGTTAGTTCGGTGGTCGACCCCATCCCAAACATCACCAAACAGAATCCTCCAGTTTATTGATCAGTACCCATATCACCCTAGAAATTGAATTGTTTACCGTTTTGAATTCTTTTGCGAGTGCAGTTAAAACTTGAAAACTTACGGGAGTTCCGTTTCTATTCGAGTTAGTGGCGGTGGTAAGTCAATGCGCTCTTTGTCACGGTTATAAGCCGTATGCAACAGTATTTATTTGAAAATGCATTTTCACTAGACTAACCACGAAGGCAAGTCTCGTGTAGGTGTATGTCCAGTTGTGTCAAAGCATTGTGTGTTACAGCCACTACTTAGCTAAAGAATATCACAAAGAAAACGTTTAAATAACGTGTACTATTTTGTTGTTGTTTTTTTTCTTCAATTCAAACAGTTGCAGCGAGTTGTTACTGTTGAAATCCCTTTACCGCATATATGTAATTTAAAAACTCGACCTTATTTTCAGCAGCTTCAGTGTTAGAAGTCAAAATCAATCATAGTGTGCTATATATATATATATACATACATATTACAATTACCAAGTTCTGACCCTTCATAAAAACTACATTGAAACTTTCTCACTTAAAGGGGTCCGGAAAAAAAGCAAAGGAAAAATGTGAAAAAAATCTTAGTTGTTTCTGGGGAATCGAACCCAGGACCACTGGCTTTAGCCACCAGTGCTCTAACCACTGAGCTATGACAACCCACGACTTCCAAGACCTTCACATTTTACCTTTATACTGTTGAGTAGTACCGCTTGCTGCAGTCTCGTACTCAACAGACCAGCACTGGTGGCTAAAGCCAGTGGTCCTGGGTTCTATTCCCCGGCTACAACTAAGATTTTTTCACATTTTTCCTTTGCTTTTTTCCAGACCCCTTTAAGTGAGAAAGTTTCAATCTATATATATATAATGACAGCTATATTGACTCGTAACCAGCTATTTTGCACATAGCTACTATAACAGCTAAAAAAATTGTTTGATTATATGGATAGCTACTTCATTTATTTTACTATACATTTTACCTGAAACATCCAAGTTGGCTCCAGTAGTGCTATTAGGCTGAACTTCCATTCACTACTCATAGTTGCTAGCTCAACGGTGTCCAAATGCTGCTGCCCAGCATAAGCAAACATCCCTTTACCTTCCTCATCACTACTTTCATCCTCTGAAAGACTGAAATCGTCTTCAAATAAGCACTGGAAAACTTCGTTGGCAACCATTCTCTTTCGTGTGGTCAACAAAGGCTAAGCTCTACGTGAAGAAAGACGCCAGGCCAAAAAGAACGGTACAGCGCTTTTGACGGTGAAATGGCTAATCCATTTCCTACATTATCGGTAGTTAGTAAAATTTATGTAATAAACTAGATATTATACATACACACAATAACTCACTCATATCACCTCAGTTAGAGAGCACAATAAACCCAACACTGGAATTCATGCCAATAACCTATCAGTGACCTGTGAACTCACCCATCTTTATGGACAGCATGTGTATAGCAGCCATCTTGCGAGTAGCCTAGTTGTCTTGAAATGACACGATCAATGTTCACATAAGCTGACAACCCATCAGTGCACAGGTGGAACAAATGGGACTCCAACTCCATGTCATCTGGTGCCAGTGATATCTTCACATACGGTTGGTTAGAAATTTCATGGATCACAATATCTCCATGTGATGGGGGCACTACACAGTGAATATACCACAGCAAGTATAATTTAATTTGTGCATGTGATGCTATGTGGCTTTACACGACTAGACCACAATCTAATAGCTACATAATACTTGAGGGAACTGATGAGATCCACGACTATAAGAATCTCTTAGTTTTACCAAGTGTTCATCTAATAAGATTCACATAATTTAATGTAACTGGACCATTGTGTTGCATTTATTTAACCCCTTGTTTCCACTAATTGCTATTACTTTTTCAGCTATATCCTTTTTTCATCTTTTTGACAAAACCAAACATTTTTATTGTATTCTATTGTACCCAATATGTACACCTAAACACATAGCACAGGGCACTAATAGCAATGCAATTAAGCACTGAGCCGGCCACTTCCTTCAAATACCATGCCAATGTTCCTACCTTAAAATTGTATCTTTACCATTACATCTGATATCTTTATTTTATGTTCCAAAAATATATTTGTAGTTATTTTCAATGTTATAATACTAGCTAGATTATTATTAACTCGGATCGTAGCGAGTGGCTAACCGCATGCAGAAAAATATACATACCTGGAAAAACTGAGGCTCCAACAATCTGACTAGTTACACACACGACGAACAGCCGAAGTGTAGTAACCACTCCGACGCAGGTCATGGTACCAGTTGAATGGAATGAAGTCAAGATGAGGGAGCCCTCAAGTTATTTTACGCCGCGTCGTCCTTTTACCTAGTCTTCACGTGAGCGACCGGTCCCTCTTTTCTAACCTAATTAACCCTCAATGCGCATGCGTGCATAATTTTTCCTATACAACAACGGCCATAAGGCATATACTTAGCAACGCCAAAAAAAACCCCAAAGAAACAACAACACATAATAAGTGAAATAATATGGACATCCCTAAGTTATCCAGTTTGATCTGTTTGTCACACTCTACTTAGATTACTGACAATCGTCCTTTTATATTGTGCAACTGTTTTTTTTTTTGTTTTTTTGTTTTTTTTGTTTTGTTTTTTTTATTTAGTTTTTTTAGTTAATAACGTCCCATACTGTCACGTTATAATCATTTCCACAGTTTCTTGCTACGCCGGGCGGGGTGAGTTTCCCAACTTGCATGTTCAGCTTATTTAATTAGAGATATATACTAAAGCTCATTCTTTTAGTCTGAGAAAGGATTCTGTAATAGCTAGTTGCTATATATAGCGCTTCATTGCTTTGTCTAAATCTTGCTAAATTGCTGTAGGGGTTATGATGACATATCAATGATTCTTCAGGTCCATTTTTTATTAAGTCATTGTTTTATGTTCTGTTTTTGTTAACTCACATTCAAAGTTTTTGAAAGGATTGCATTTAATATTTTGTTTGGCAGTAGATAAATTGTCATAGCTAACCCAATTATTATTTTCTGGGAGATCTTGGTTATAAACTTCAGTTCACATTGTAACTCTACATGTATATTATTCTTAATTTATCTGATGGGTGGACTTTCACAGTAGCCTACAGGCTAATATAGCTAGTCGCACCCGACTACATAAAAGTGGTCCAAAAATAAACACATGATATCCTGTAATTACGTAAACTTTACTTATGGGACAAATCTTTCAAATTCTTTAGTAAATTACCATAAAAAATAAGAAGACCTGTTTATATTACTTCATTGGTGTTCTGATTTTATATTATTTTTGTGAAAAAAATAAAGAAGCTACATTCAAGTAATACAAATGATACAAACATAAAAAAAGAAGCTAATTTATCATGCAAGTGTTTTTACTGAGGATCAATTATACTAGCTGGTTCTTCACATGCCAGTAAGCTGTTCTAAAGGATTGGGACATAATTAGTCATCTTCATTGTCTTGTGGGTGTGGGCGTTCCCTGAAACATCTCAGACAACCACAGCCAGGATCACCATGTTCCAAATTTTGATATTCATCTCGTCTGTTTCCATGGTGTAAGCATTTGAGACAGCATTTGAGACAGAGAAGAATAGTACATATGCTCAGGATGAATATTATGATGCCAAGTACACAAGGCACGACAATCGGTTGTTTATACCATGGAGTAGAATGTAATTCTGTAAAAAACAACAACAAAAAACAAACAAAAAAACAAACAAACAAAAAACAAAACAAAAACAACAAAACAACAACAAAAACAACAACAACAACAAACAGATAATACCATAGGTGACTCTCAGCACTAATAAACAATTTATCATTCGAATAGAATAGAAAAAAAAAAAGGGAAAAAAAAAAAAAAAAAAGCTGAGGAATGCCTATAAACTATCTAAGACTCTGAGACAGGGATAGCAAAAAATTACCAGTAAGCTTAACCCACCAACAAGCTTATAGCCAACCGAAAGGTTGTTCCTAGCCATACCAATCTAAACCATACCCACTTAAACCCCAATCTCAATATACTTTTATGTATTTTTATTGAGTGAAGGCAAAAAAAAAAAAAACAAAAAAAAAAAAGCCAATACACTAAGTCCTACCTCAGCACACATGTATGAAAGGGTTAATGTCAAGTTTTTTTTTCTTTTCAGAAAAAGCTAATTATTATTTGGCAGCATACGATCGTAAGCTTTTGTTGGTAACACCACCAATTGTTATGCCATAATCACATGATAATTTCTCTGCTGCCAGCGGTAGTTTTGCTTTACTGAGTGATTTACCGAAGTCTGGAATCAATGTTTGCCATTGAAACTAATAGTGAGGTGAGTGTCTCTTGGAGCTTCTCTTATGAAGGCAGCATTTGTGTCTACAGTTTAATTGCACGAGTTAACTTGCATGAGCTACACATCAACCATTCGTATTTATATACTATGCCAAGTAATTGTTCTTTTGGTCTTAGTAATAGCTAGCTAGTGTATAATAACACTGAGGGTTCACACCTTTGGTGCTTCATTGTGGAGATAATTCAATTCTAAAAATATAGAAATCTTGACTATAGGTATGAGGGGTACACCGTAAATAAAAAGTATAAATTGCAAACCAACTGTGGTGTGCAAAGTGTGTGTAAGACACATCAGAATTTTGGAGTTAAAGTGTGGTGTGTCAATACGGTGTGGAAAACACATCAGAACATCGGAGTAGAAGTGTGCTAACCACATCAAATTGAATACATTTGCCGAATTTGTGTCGTGGTAAAATTAGCTTGACCATAGTGAAACTACATGTTCTATGCTCTTACATACTAAGAAGAGTTTGCTTACAGAACAGAGGGGCAACAATAACTGTGTAGGGCTTTTCTAGGAGGGCAAAGGCTTTTATGGAGGAGGGTAAATGACAATTACATAACTTACTTTCGCACAAAATTTCCACATCTTGAGAATGGTTACAATTACTGAAAGAACAGTCACTGGCATGGCTATCACTGCAGGAAAAAGACAGGGGTGGCCCCTTAGAATTCTTCAACTTTTCAGAGCTATCATCTTGATATCTAAAGTACAAATCATTACCGTAACAGAGTTTGCACCATATACAAATAAATAGACCTCCAATATCTGTCACAGGGCAAATAAAAATCAATAAATTAAAACTATTATCATACCACTATACTGGTAACTTTTCATATTTAGAATTCTAGATGGTTCTTATTACTTTAATAGTGACCAGTATCAAGCAAGCTGAAATTATACACATTCAAAAAAAATGTGGCGACCGTATGGCTGGTGTAGTTTAAAATTGTTGTGCTTTAAGAAAAATTAGCTAGATTGCTATTCTTATTAGAATTTCAGGATTTCTATCAATCACTTAAACCACACCCACAGTCTCAAAAATATTAGGCTATTTTCCTTACATATGAACAATGAGCAAAGAGAAAACAAAGTTTATAATGGCGTATAAAAAATCGTACACACACACACATATAATATATATATATATTTTTTACATTAGCTACACACACACACACACACACACATATACACACATTCATTCAATGAGATGTTTACATATCTTGACCAAAAACCCTTTATATACAAACATACTTCTGAAATTTTTTTGCAGAACGAAAGCCTAACATCCGACATGCAACATCCGCTTCTGTTTGATTAAAATCTGCATAGCACACTGTGTGCCACTCAAAATTTCTAAAATATTCCAATCGGCCTTGGCTGGGATTTCTCCCTACAGAGTTGCTACCTTGTAGTCTGACATCATCAAAATGGTTGGATGGATCTAGTTCACAAATATGTATTAAAAAATATAATGTTCACTAAATTATGAACACTAACCAAAATATTACTAAGTCTTATCACGTTTGGAAATTTACTATAAAGGTATTTTTATAACTTAACTAATAATGATGTAAATACAACAAAAATAAATTGAATTACATACGCAATCAACTTACAACAGCTTGAGCTGTCTTGAATATCATCAATGACAGAACATCCTATATCTCCACTTTGTCGCAAAAACTTGTCTTGATAAAAAGCTATCAAACAAACAAAAATGATTGCTCAATGAAAATGCTATGCAATTACACAAATAAGAAATTAAGTAAGGCCTGTATATGGAGACTATATGTGATGAATATAAGCCACAAATTGCAACAAACTTGCAAAATTTATATATTGCCAAGCACTACTAAAATATAACTGCATAGCATAATATATACAAGTAATCCGTATTCACTATTATCACTGCATCAAAGGTTACTTAGATACTACTAAACTCATTGCTGCATTTGTCCCATACCTCCTATGTAAGTGTTATACCTATATTTGCTATTCAGTTCATCTTGACTTGAGTGCATACTACTTTATTACTTGTGGTATCCTCTACTAGGCAGATGTTAATGTTCAAGCATGTATGCTGATAGGGATGAAGGCTACTGTTGGTTGGGGTCATGGCACACTTTAACGTAGACGGCCACTCAACTGGGTCAAGTCACATTCTTTTGGTATTTAGACACTTAATTGATAATGATAATCTTTAAACACGCAAACCTGTCAGGGACGGATCCAGCGCTAGCGACAGGAAGGGATCCAAATATAGTTAGGTCAAAACTCGTGAAAATTTAAAAATATTAATGATTGATTGTATAAGATTTAAATATTAATTTATGAGTGAAGAGCTTAAAATAGCATGCAGTTGACATATAAATAACAAATTCATCAATGTGGTCTCAATAAATAAAGAGGACTTACAACAACGAATGACCAAATATTGGCTGTAGTCTTTCCAAAGCTTTTCTTGTATCGTATCTTTATATGCACACTTATTGGATGGAAAAGGGTTGTACTTGCAGCAACCTAGACAACGCTGACTTCTTGAGCACTCCACATCTGATGTTAAGACTTCAGAATACCTTAAATTAGTAATAATAAAACATGCGTGAATTGGAAAACACAAATTAATCAAAACTTCAGGGGTTCATTGAGGAACTAATCTAAGGGGTGGGCAAGATTGAGCTCCTGCCATCTCAAGGGGGTCACAACTGATGGAAGAAAAGATGGCCAGGTATTGAGAATGTGCTGCTAGTACATATATGGAGTGACATCATTAAGGTCTTACTTACTATTAGAAGTAAGCTTACTTCAACAACTTTCAATCCTAGTCACTACTGCCTCTATAATGTAGTCTTTCACACATGAAACTTAAAAGATTCACTTACAAAGCATCCTGCATCGACAAAAATCTTTCTAGACAAGACTTCAGAGGAGGAATAAACTTATATATCGATTGAAGTATTTGTAATCAACTTCATTTTTCACTTTACACTTTACACTTTGCTTATAAAATTTTAAGAATATTTCATGGGTGTGAAACAAACTCAAGATAGGTGAGTGCCCCCTGCCCCCCTAAATGAACCCATGAAGTTTGTGCAGGTAGTATAAAATACAGCCACCTGATTTTCAATTATTTACCCCTACTAGTGGTGTGCTTGAGCACAAATGGCGAGCGAGCCTAAAGACTATACTATTTTTATTGACTTCTAACACTGAAGCTACTGAAAATAAGGTCAAGTTTTTAAATTTAGCATACAGGGTAAAGGGATTTCAGTGCCATAGTAACAACTCTCTGCAACTGCTTGAATTGAAGGAAAAACAACAACAACAAAACAATACACGTTATTTAAAAGTTTTCTTTGTGATATTCTTTAGCTAAGTAGTGGTTGTAACACACAATGCTTTGACACAGCTGGACATGCACCTACACAGACTTACCTTCGCAGTAGTCTAGTGGACAATGTATTTTCAGGTAAATACTGTGCGCACGCTTATAACCATGACAAAGAGCGCATTGACTTACCACCGCCACTAACTCGAATAGAAATGGAAGTCCCTTAAGTTGTCAAGTTTTAACTGTACCGGCAAAAGAATTCAAAACGGTAAACAATTCAATTTCTAGGGTGATACGGTACTGATCGATAAACCAGAGGATTCTGTTTAGTGCAATTTGGGACGGGGTCGACAACCGAACTAACACAAAAACGCGAGGGTCAAAGTACAAAAATGCCTTACGTACGTCCATACATATATACAAATAAATAAATAAATAAACTGACATCCCCGATTTTCGATTGTGTTACCCCTGTAAGTGTCTCGCTCGCTACGCTCGCTCGCCAATTACTATCTTACTCACTTAGTTCACTTGCTAATAATAATTTCATAAGTGACAGAATTTAAACATACCCCATTATGTCCTCCCAAAGACTGTAGTTATATTGGTAGGTCCATTTAGCTTCGTCAAGAGTGACAACAAATCCAGGATTGCCATAGGTGAAACCCATTTGGCGACACAGAGTATTCACTACGGTCATTGGAACTATTTCTGTATCCTTTTTAACAAACCTCCACTCGATACTGTCCTTGCATTCTTTCCTTATAGCCACCAGACCCATTGAATATGAAGTTGGAGCACTTGGATTAAGTTGTCTAACGGGTGGAAAGAGAAGAACTTCACCTGGGTAAGATGGATTACTGCCATAATCAGAAAACTGTCGTTTTGAACCTATAAGAACAAGCACACAATAATTCCTGTCATATATGCCTTCTGTGATCACCACCACTTGGGATAGTATCTTAAAAATTATTGTTAGTATTTACTTAAAGGAAAGGATGCTTGAGATCACCTTTCAATTATGTCCTAAACTGCTTCTAGTTACATCAGCAGATTAACAGTCTCTTAAAGCTTGAAGTACACTTTCTGATGGAAAAATAATAGGATGGACTTTCTCTAAAGAGCTAAAAGAAAGACGAAGGTAAAGTTGAAAAAGAATTATCACATTACAAGTGTGCAACTAAAACTGAGTTTTCCTAGCATTGTACCCTGTACCCTTGCTTTTCCCTGACTCGTAAAATCCAGTCAGCACTTGATGATTATATTGTTAAAGATAGTGTATCTGATGATTACATGTCATGTCTTATAAGCTCCACTTTCCCATGGACAATCTAACTGTACTTAGTGTTAACATGCACTGTACCTTTGCATTCATTGTCCAGAACCAGTACTTCACTACAGAGCCTGCGTGTGGTGCTACAGCAGTGTAGCACATGGCTCTCAGTTCCCTTGCAATCATCACATGTGATGGCCATCACACTAGGAGTAGTAGACCTATCAATCAATATGTATTAAATGTAGTAAGTGTGCACCATCAACAATTCTGTCTTTATATGTGTGTGTGTGTTGTGTGTGTGTGTGTGTGTGTGTTGTGTGTGTGTGTTGTGTGTGTGGTGTGCATGTGTGTGTTGTATGTGTGTGTTGTGTGTGTGTGTTGTTTGTGTGTTGTGTGTGTGTTGTGTGTGTGTGTTGTGTGTGTGGTGTGCATGTGTGTGTTGTATGTGTGTGTTGTGTGTGTGTGTGTGTTGTTTGTGTGTTGTGTGTGTGTTGTGTGTGTGTGTTGTGTGTGTGTTGTGTGTGTGTGTTGTGTGTGTGTGTGTGTGGTGTGTGTGTGTGTGGTGTGTGTGTGTGTGTGAGTGTGAGTGTGTGTGTATATGCACTCAATAATATTTGCTGAGAACTTTCATAGTGCAATGTGATACGTAACGTTTGGCTATAGACGAGCCTTCCTCAGGGATAAATATTTGAAAAAGAAATAGAATAGATACGAATGCTAATGGCACAAAGAGAGAAGAGTGGTGCGTCCATCATAACCACATCCACTTAACCACAGCCACTCCTTCATTAAATTAATATAATAAAATGAAGCACCAAAGGTGCGAACCCTCAGCGCTATTAAACACTATCTAGCTATTGCGATATAATCTCAATGAAAATAATACATGGAAATGCTGTCTTCATAAGAGAAGAAGCTAAATAGCCAGAAACACTCACCGATATGCAATTTTCAACGCAAAACTTCATTTCTTTCAACAACTTCCCTGAGCATAAATCAAACTACACTGCTGGCTGCAAGAAATTATTTGCTCACGTGATTATGACGTGACACTAGGGGGCGTTTTTCATAGGTACTTACCGCTTAGCAGAAAGCTTCGCGTTTTCTCAACGATAAGCCCGAAATAAAAAAAAGTAGCACAATAAAAGGTCCTAAATCTTCGTCCTGAGTAAGTTAATTGTCAGTATTCTCCAAAATCAGAGCGTGACAGACAGACAGACAGACAGACAAACAGATAGGACGACTACTATAACCCTCTCATGCATGCGCGCTGAGGGTTAATAAACAAAGAAAATAATAGAAGTTTATTTTTTAAGCATGTATATTCCCTCCTCCCCTTCGTACTTATGCGTGTTATAATTTCCAATAGCTACTTATTTTAAAAACCTGGGACATGATAAAATAGCCAGGATTATTATTGGGAAAAGCATGTGGGAGTAGAACACAGTCATTGCAATAACAGACTATACGCAGTGTATGGAAGGGGAAGGGGAGGAGGGGTGGGACATAGGGGACTATGTTGTGGATACTCCCCAACATTATATTACAAAACTTATGTATTTCTAATGAGCAAATGCATAGTGTTGTAATGTGATGTTAGGGTTTACCACTTGCTTTGATCTTTTATTAGTTTAAACTCTGTTTGAGTCTAAGAGTGAACTGTGTACGACTTTGTTTATGAAACTTTAATTAACACCTCATTCATAACCTTAACACCTATTTATACACACTTATGGTAGTCTACCAGCATGCTATACTTTTTCCTTTTTCCTATTATTATACTTAACTCCCACCACCCCACCTAGTTCATGCCTATAAAAGCAATGTTTAACTAGTCATTTTTCAGTTTGTTTTTTGTGTCCTTTATCGTTCAGTTACTATTATATCAACCAAGTGCAGCTAGCTATAGCTACTATACAGTCAACTGGACAATTATCTATCAAAGTTTGGCTGCATTCAAACTCTTTACCCAATATTATTTCTAAGAACTTGTGTATTTTAATAGTTTTAACCCTTCACCTATTTTTATACATATAACTACACCTTACCAAACAGATGTCCTATATTTCTAAAACATTCTATTAATGTCAGTGGGAACCCAGGAGGAACTCTCTACCGCTGCCTAGACCACAACTGTTGCTATGTCCACAAATCTGGTTTGGTTGGCGTGGCTACAATCTGAGCGCTTGAGCCCCACCCATTTTGTGGTCTGGCCATTCTTTCACAAACAATGTGTTCAACTTAATTAAAGAGTAGAAACCTGTGTTGTTGTTTTTTTATTTGCCAATAGGTACATTGTATGAAAGCTAGAAATAATATTAGAGCATAAAAAGCCCATCCTGAATTTTGTGACAACCATACTCTATTAAGTATGCTTGACATCATAAATTCGTGACTCCTGTACACTACTATATGATGCCTATCACAAATTGGTGACTACCGTCCACTAAGGGTTAAGTGACCACATAGTACCAACTATACATACATAACTAGTGGTGTACTTGAGCACAAATGGCGATCATGCCTTCCTAATTAGGTACATAAAACTACAGTAATTGTGTATATAAGGTAAAGGGGTTTCAATGAAATAATAACCACTCGCCACAACTGTTTGACTTAAACAAAAACAAAAAAACAAAAACAAAAAAAAAACAATAGGCATTTCTAAGGAATTACCACACAGGTTTGAACCTACATCTCTATATTACAACATGCTTACTGCTGTAATAGAAGAAAAAAAAAAGCTGTGTAAAGGCAGCTAATACGTGCACTTTTTGCTATTCTTTAGCTAAGCAGTAACTTCAACTGTACAAGAATTCAGATCGGTGAAAAATCCAATTTCCTTGGATGATACGGGTATAGATCGATTAACCAAAGCATTCTGTTTATTGAATTTTGGGACGGGGTTGACCAAAATAACATATGCATGTCCACACACTACAAACAAGTCCCTGATTCTCAATTTGTTGCCCATGTATAGTGTCTAGCTCACTTCACTCGCTAGTCAAAATAACATATATCTGATTTTCAGTTCCTAATACTGTTTCACTCATTTCCCTTACAGTGAACACAACGAAATATTTATCTATCATAACATATTTACTTGTCATAGTGTTATTATTGGCTTCATAGCACACAACCCAACTGCACTCCTTGAACATAACCAGCTTCATGGCCAACTATTGCGAACACTATAGACCACGGGGGTGTAGGAAGATGTTTCGGTATGGGTGGGCTCCAAGGGCATGTTGGTTGGTTGTTGTTGTTTTTGTGGTTTATTGGTGTTCATGGAGAAATCACACTTTGCCTTCCCATGCCACTGGACCATATGACAGGATTGCAGTGGTTTCTATACACAGCTATTGCTACTGTAGTGACCACAGTCTTGAACATGCCGAGCTGGCCTAATAAACAGAACTCTTTACTGTTGCTAGTATCTGACATTGTTAAGAGATGTCATTATTAAGTTTTTATTCTGTTCAACCCCTCTGGCACTGCACCTATATAAAACTCATCTTTGCTTACCAGAAATCATATGCTAAACTCTAGTCCTCTCTTCAATGACTAAGTAATTCACAAAATACTGTTAACTCACTTGTTCAGAAAATGGCATCCATCTTTATGGTAACCAAGCTGCCTTGAAAGGACAAGCCTTATATTATCAAGATCAGAAACCCCACAAAAATTAGTAACTTTGGAAAGATTGTATTTAAAATCGACACTTATCGACATAATAACATATGAATTCGATACTGTGACGTCTCCGTATGAAGGTGGCACTAACAACAAAAACAACAACAATAATAAAAATGATGACAATAATAATAATAATAATAATAATAATAATAGGAAATTGGCTGTTAAAAAGAGAAACATTTCCTATTATTATAATTATTTCAGCCAAGAATGACTGAATCAATAATAATAATTTTATTACCCTAATTATAATTGGCAAGCAAGAGAAGTGAACAAGACAGTATTGGTATTATTGCAAATCAGGCATGAGCAAAATGAGTAAGACAGCATTAGTGGAAAATTGAGTATAAGTTCGCTTGGGTCTAACCAGACAAATACTTCTACAGTTTGTAGATGCGATCTGCATGCGCGGACAGGTTAAGCGAAGAAAATTTCCCGAGGCTTTTTATCTGGATAGTCAAACCTCGTCGAAGATTTTTACTTTATTGTGTGTTGTTGTTGTTGTTGTTTTATTCAACTTTGCCATTACACAGATAAGTTTTTAAAAAAAAGTATATTATTACATTGACTTATATAATAATTAATTCAGGCTATACACCAGAGCTGGTCCTTCGATTTTCACTTATCCTTGCTGTCTGTTTGTTGGTGAGCCACTGGTAATTCAGATAGTTACAACCGCTCAATATCAAATACTACTACTACAATGTACATAATTCTGTATTTTAAACTAAAATTACAAAAAAAAAATCTGTTTTTTTTTGTAGCCGAGTGCTTCACAGGTGCCCAGAAATGCCGCAAAATGTCCATCCCAGCGACGGATTGTAGGACAATCCACAGGATGTCTATCTGTCTATCTTCCGCGTTTGTCTCACTGTCCATCCTATCCTATGATTCCATAAGATCATGGAACATTCGACGGGATAAACCCATGGTTCCATGGGATCATGCGATGGGAAGGGCAGCAGGACACACATGCATCTGTGAAAGGGACAGGTTGGACATCCTGTGGAATGTCCCATTATCCCATGGGATCGTGGGATGGGATTGACATTTTACAGCATTTCTGGATAGTACTCTGCTTTTTAGGTCATAACAAGTTGTGGTGAGAAGTTACTATGCAGTATTTCCTCCAGAGAAAACAAAGATTCCAACCACACCCCTTTAAACAATAGAATAGCACACCATAAAATGTTGGCTGTAGACCAAATTAGGCAAGCTGTGCAATATCAGGCCATTTAACAGTATAGCTGCTGCTTATGGGAAACCACTGCTAATGGTATTAGACTCACTTTCAAAACAAGCTTTTGTTGTCCAAAGCTACTGGTACTACTATAGATAGTCAAAATGGCTAATTTGTTACTCTTGACAAATCAAACTACTAAAGTTACCTTCAGGAAAAATAGAGGTAAGAAAGTAATTTATTTGTTGAAAAAAAGTAACTTTCAAATCAAGATATGTGACCGTCTATAGGAAAACCGGGCACAACGCGGCACCCTTCGAAAAAATTTTTTTTTGCACTTACAGAGTTGTCGGCGTCCAGATATTGAGCTCTCCAAGTTTTATTGTCGTAGCTTAAGTCGTTTCCACTATAATAGACCTAACCGTTCCCTTCCGTCAGCTTGAAACAATACATTTTTAAGAAATCGATCGATCTTTTCTCGATATTTACGCACGCTGCGTTGTGCCCGGTTTTCCTGTAGACGGTCACATATTGCTCACTAGTCATTTCTGCTATAGCACACAAGTTATACCTTTACATACAACATTTAGCATAGAAGTGCACATGTATACACTATTATAAATATACGCAGTTTCGTAGTGCATGACCCTCTACCTCTTTGAAGAGGGAGAGAAAAGGTCTGATTATAGCATCTGTGACTTGTCCTAGCCATTGGAATAATGGCAGCAGTTAAATCTTATGGGCGTCAACTATGTCATTAAAGTGCTTGAAATGCCTAATCGTGCATCTTCTTTTTTTTTTCTTTTCTTTTTTTGCTTTGTAGTGTTTGTAGTACATTGATTTATAATTTTCCACTCAGACTAAACACTTTCTTTAGGAACTAATTGAATCAGAACAGTTGTCCCTGGCACTTGTAAGTCAACTCCACACCTTAAGCAGAACTCGTAGGCAGATTTCATCCCGGCACAGACTGAAACCGATCATCAATGGATCATTTCATGTCACTATTCACAACTTAATTTAAAATTCTAGGAACAAGTTGCGTATACTACTGTTACTAACAACCATCTTATAAGTTTTAAAAAGCATATTATTCAACTTATATCAGGATGAAGTTTAGATATTGAATCAATGTAATTTTTCAATTCAATTCAAAGGAAAAGCCACAACAGTTTTCAATAAAACAGTTGCCCATTTGAATTGCTGTGCCTCAAGCTTTAAGTGGTAAACTATTTTCTGAGGGATATATCGCTACGAGTAATATATATATATATATTATTCAGTTGATACAGGAAAATATCAAGAGTCTGTTGGCTTAGTATTTACACAAGTGCCACAGGCATGAGTGAAAAAAACAGCCAATCAGATAAGCGATATTCTGCGGTATCCAATGAATAATAAATTATTGTGTACCGTTCATGCTTGAATACAAATTCTTGTGCGATAAACACTTGTATAACCTGGGGGGGGAGGGGAGGGCATGGTAACCTAACGTGATCCTGTGACTATGAACACAGGTGATATGGGAAAATACTGCCTTAAGCCACATCCTGTTTACTTTAATGTCATTACAAAATAATGCTCTGTTGTAGCTAGCTTTTTACTGGCCAGTATATTTCTGGGCACTCACCTTGCCCAAAAAACGCTTCCTGTCCTCCAGTTTTCGGGAAGAGTGCTACCAACGCTAGTACACAAGCTATCACCATCACTTAACACCACCTGCCTAGAGCCAACCAAGGATTGCAGGGGTACTGGTACTTACTACATACTATACTACCGTACTACTATATTGCGCAACCGCTGCTAATAATCCGGTAGTGGTCGTTACATATGTCAAATCTGTTGTTGCGGTCAATGGCCAACCTTATAGGAACGTTTAGCGGTTTTTGGGCTGAAGCATTGCAATTGAATTTGGTTCTAGGGTAGCCAGAGTCGCAGATTAAAAAGCAATCTCTTTATATCCTTACGACAACGACGACGACTACTACCAATGCTACTTCTACTTCTACTACTACCACTACTGCTAAATACAGTGGCTGCTGTGGGTTAGGTGAGCAACTTTTCGTAAGTTCAGTAGGGGATCCTAAATGTAAAGTAGTGCGCATGTGCACTAGCTATTGACCGTCGTGTGTCGGCAACTCCTAGAATCGCTGATCGTCCAGTCAATTGGTAAATTTTTCGAGACAAGCTAGCGGTGGGCTAGTTGGACTTATTTATCCGTTGGCGGTACGCTTGGACGGGACTAACTTCAAGGCAGTGCTCCAATCTACAAGCTACAGTCATCTCAAAAAAAAAAGGAAGGAAGGAAAAAAAAAACACGCTGCTAATGGGAATACAGACGTTGTTGATACTCTCACTATATTTTTATGGCTCTGTCTACAGCCAAAGTAAGACATGTGGTTTACTTTTATTAATAATTCTATATTAGCTTATAAAGTCTTGTGTTTGCTATGTACATTCCCTGTAAGTTTACTTACATTCATATTTTTAGCACTTTGTAATCAACACACACGGATGGTGCAAATTGACACTATTTGCATGTTATCCTCACTATCCAAAACTTTCACCTTAGCAACAAGTCCTTAGCACTAAGTTTTGGCTGCACTTTGAATCGAAGGTTAATTAAAAACTTGTAAGTGAACATAATATTTCTTGTACTGTTGTGGACTACATAACAAAAATGTTATAGCAAGCCATTTCAGTTCACCTAAATGAAATTGCCCGCTAGTTACCTTTAGTTCAGATGAACTAAAAGTTTTGTTTTGAATTTAGCAATGAATATGAGGCTTGTATTGTAGCTACAAACATTAGTCAACAAAACATGCTGCTTTATGTAGGCCTTTAGCTAGCTGGTTAGTTTTTAAAGCTAAAATGTAAAAAAAAAATGAAGGTATAAAAAAGTCTTCACCAAGGAATGAATTTTATTCTTAATAAGTCACATTACATGATGAATACAATTAAGGTAACAGGCAGGAGATAGTATAATACAAGGTGTGGGGGTAGTCTCGCAGGCCAGACCCTTTACCGAATGCAGGCGGGGAAAGGGTCTGGTCAAACTCGATTGACTTTTTTGTTTACATTATCCACGAAAATTGTGGATGACATTCGCAATGCTACGTCATCAATTGTGCCGCCTACACTCGTATATTCGCATTGTAATTTAGAATTAGATGTTTAACCTATGACATAAGCACTCCATTGACGCTCACGCAGTAAAAATATTGCTGATGGTGCGGAACAAAAAAGTCAGTTGAGTTTGACCAGACCCTTACCTCGCTTGCTTACGGTAAAGGGTCTGGCCTAGCGAGACTAGTGTGGGGGTATGCATGCATAAAAAAGTAGTTTAGTTTATGACACGATTGTAAATTCAAGTGGGTGTGGTTAAAGTCACAGATACTTGTTAATTGCATATAAATTACAATCAGCGATGTAATTTGTTTTCTCCTCGTCACCTCATTGTCATCAGCAGATCAACATGCCTTCAATTTGTCAGAATATAAAAAGGTGGAGAATGTTGTTAGAGTTAGCTTTTTAAAATAACTACCACTATAAAATTTCCAATTTAAGAAATGCATCCTTTCAGTCACTTCTAAAATAAAATGTCGTATTTTATTTTAGCTGAAACTTAACTAGATTTACTTTTCTCTCTAACTCTACAACTGAGCGTAATCATAAAACCAAGTTATGCACGTCCTGCATGGATTCTCTAGGATGGCAATATTTACAGTCATAACTAAGTATGTATTTGTTGTTGTTGTTGTTGTTATTGTTGTTGTGGTTGTTGTTAAAGTTACTCCAGTTCTGGCAGATGTGCGATTGGTAGGCTCTAATAATGCCGGACGACTGGAATTTTATCGCTTCAATGAATGGACTAGTGTCTGCCCAACTAATTTTAAACTGCCTGCAGCTGACTGGGTTTGCAGAAAGCTTGGTTATAAATATTCCAAGCAATTTCTTTCTGCATCCATTTTAGGGTAAGTTGTGGTGCTAGACATACATTAGCTGTCATAACAATGCTTTTAAAGGAATAACCTGTTTTGTTTCCTATATAGCTACCCCGTTGGAAGAAGTAGGTCAATTACAAAGATTGTCTGCAGTAGCACGGGCTGTTCTACTGAGTTATGCATTTCATCTCACTCTCAGGATATGGCTATTGAATGTACCAATGACAGTAAGTTTGTAGAGTTTGCTCTCAATTCATCATTTCCCCTTCTTTTCATTGTCAGCTAAATAATAAAGAAAGCTAGTTTGTGTGGCTAGTCTCATCGGAGATAATAGCTTGCTGTAAAAATCAAAGTTTCATTTCTCCGATTCATACTTACTTTAAATTAAATGTTCTATTTGTGGATGACTAAGCACAGTCGGCTATGAAAATGCAAATATGTATTTAGACATGTGAAGCCCTTATAATGGCACTATTAGCTACTATAGTAGTAGTCACACTGGTAGTTTGCAAATTTTATGTACAATTTTCAAACAATAATAAAATCTATTCTTTAAGTCATTACTAGACAGGCAGTCATCATTTTATTTCTGCCTTCCAGTCTCATTTTCTTGAAAATTATTGTATTTATTGCAGCATTCAGTAGAGTATAGCTATGTACTATATTCCTAACTGAGCCTCATTGTTACAGAGGATGTTAATTTCAAATTACAGCTAGTCCCATCAGACTTATTTCAGAATCAAAAAGAACCCATCTAGTTTCCGCTGGACGCCTTGAAATCAACATAAATGGTGAATGGGGAACGGTGTGTGAAGATACTTTCTCTAAGAGGGAGGCTGATGTTGCTTGCAGGCATTTGGGATATGTCAAGGCAAATTCATATACTTCAGCTAAATCCATAGGGTAAGGTAATATTATATTTAGTAGAAAAAGGCAAATTCATATACTTCAGCTATGTCTATAGAGTAAGATTATATTCAATTTAGTAGAAAGTACCCTATTAATCAAGTTTGGCATAAAATTAATTATGTGTGATAAATAACTTTAAAAAATTACATGTACATAAAATCATTGCTTATGTTGTTTCACAGCTATAAACTAGCTCCATCTTCTTCTCCCATATGGCTTGACAATCTGGAATGTTCAATACCGAGTGCTACTAATGATAACTTGAGATCCTGTTCATTGAATGGACCTAAAAGAGCATGCAGCCATGCTGATGATGTCATCCTGTCATGTGCATATGGTATGATTCAATGAAGAACAATTATTGGCGAGCAAGTGAGACACTATCAGGAGTAACACTATCAAAAATTGAGAATATTTTAATTCTAAAAACAAAGCCTGGTTTTTCCAATGAACGAATACGTAAGTGAGAGGGTTTTATGTTTTCTAAAAACAAAGGTTTTTTAAGCTTCTTTCCAATTACTACAGCAACAAACAAGTTTTATTTTAGGGTTAAGCTTAAAACTGTGTGATTCATGCATTTTTCTAAGTCAAAAAGTAGGGCGAGTGGTTACTATGGTAGTGAAAAACCTGTTATCGCACGTAATCTCAAAAACTTGGCCATCTTTTTGTCATAATGGCTTGTTTATACTACGCAAGCTATCAGTACTTGGGAAACATCAAGAAAATATTTAATTTTTTTTACTTACGTGCTCAATGGGTCACTTGCCATTTGTGCTGAAGCACATCACTAGTGTGTATGTAGCTTTAGCTTTAACATGAATGAAGCATCACATGAACCTTTGGTGCTATTGTGTATTGCACATTTGTTAAAAAAAAAAGACTCTCTATAATTTTTATTGTATAAACAGTTTCTACTGCCAAGATAGTGATAAATTATAGTTTAAAATTAAATACATAATATGCCATTGAGAGAAAGAAGCATTGTGTTACACTAAGACTTAAGTTCTGCTTTCATCTCATTTTGTGTCGCATAAAGCACATTTGGAAAGAGTTCGGATTATTTTCACCTTTTCTTTTTAATTGATGCAGCTGGTTCACTGCGGGTTGCTCAAGCTGTCAGCAGTGGAAACCAATTTCAAACATTTGGCCGTTTAGAAATATTCTGGAATGGCATGTGGGGAGCTGTTTGTAACAAACCTAATTTTACAAGGACATCTGCTGAAGTGGCTTGTAAGCAGCTTGGATTTACTGATGTGGACTGTTATGGAATTTCTTCACAGTTTGGGTAAGAAAAAGGTTTTATACCCAATACTGCTTCTAGTATATTTAAAGGATTAAGTCTGCACTACATTTAAAATGTGTGTCACTACTCTTTTTTTAAAGTGAGTAGTTGTATGTTTCTATTATGCTGTTTCAGTCACTTGAATCAGAAATGGAAGAAGTAGAAAACTTCAAAACAACTATTAGAACATAGATGGTGTAGCTTTTGTATGACAGAGGGACTTTAAATCTCTTAGGTCCCTCACCTTCAGGGCAGGGCTTCTATATGTAGAGTACCTCCAATTGTGTTGTTAGGAACTGTTGCTAGGTTCTAAATTAATTAGGCACTGCGTGCAGTCGTTAACTACTGTTAGGGTCCCTCAGCCCTAAGTGTAGTGCCCTTGCCGCACTCGGGACGCTACAATCAATGGCCTTCAGGGACCCTAAATACAGTAGTTCCCTCTGAAGCAGCGCCTAACTATTATATAAAATGTATGTAGCCCATTGATATGCTCCTTATCTTGAATGTGATTTTTTCATTGAAGACATTAATAGTAGAAAGTCAGATGGACTGTTTCATCTAACATCCATGTCAGTTGAACTGTATTACTGTTCTGTACAGGATTAACTTTGCTGATTCGTCCGTTTTGTTTTTCTTGGATGATGTCAATTGTAATTCCTCATCAATAGACATTCTAACCAAGTGCTCTGATCGATCGTTGGGTACTGCAAGCTCAAGCTGCCAGTCTTCATCAGATGATGTAGCTCTTTCTTGTACTACTTCATCCAATTCAACTAGACACCATTACTGCAGCCAAAACAAGATAGGTAAGGAAATGAGTGATAATGCAGTCTGCAATTTGGAAATTAACTGCTTCCATGTTGCTATTATTGCAACATACCTCTTACTAATTTGTTCAGGACTTGCTGGTGCAATATCTGGTGCTATTTTCGGAGTTCTGGCTATAGCAGCATGTTGTGTAATCGGTGTATTGACTATCATCAAGAAGATGCTGCTACCCAGTCATCGTGTCGATGGGAATAATGTTGGGCTGATTGCGTTAGCAGCTGTAGCCAACAAATCAGATGTTCCTTCTACTACCCTCGCCAATCCTGGTCTACAACATCCTTCAGTACCTGCTCCATCAAGCAACACAACTCAGCTACCCAATGCAGCCTACCCACGACAGGCTTCTCCACAGCAACCATTCTCCAAGGATTCCAGCAAACAGCCTGAACCTCAGTTCAAAATTGACTCTGGTGGTTCAGCTGTGTATGATTTTCCTCCTCCTTCGTATAATGCTACCATAACGGATCAAGCAATACCCAATTACTCAAGTCCTTCTTACTAAGTGCATTGGTGAATGCATTACAATATCAAACTAGTGCTAAGTGTAGTAGAATTATCTTTAAAGGTTTATAGTTTTTTATTAATTGTTTTAATAATAAACTCATTGGACCCTTCAAATCACATCTAGTTTGCCTTTGGTCTGTCTTTGTGATCATTACATTAGATGTAGAAATGTATAACACACAATGTTCTTCCTAACAGTTTAGCCGACTAGAAAGAAAGGTTTTAATAGCGTGCACATTTAATATTTTATTTGATTGCTTTTTTTTTTTTAAAGCAAGTGCAATTTTTAGGTTACTAATTATAATTGCGCTAGCAATGATATTGACAGGAATAAATTAATAATATTTGATGTGACTTTTTCTGCACTGAGGGCTACACACACTGGTGGTCGATCAGGAACCCAACTTCCCTGCTTGCATATCCTCAATCTTATGCCCTTCAGGCGATATCCTTTCTGGCACCAATAAAGAGCATTCTTACCATCTTGATCCACCTCTCCATGAGTAACATTCTCTAATGTCTGGCAATCTGTAGCAGTTGCATTATTTCGGACATTTTGATCATAATCATAGTCATCATCTTCTGAGTCCACCAATGATGAACCTTTATATGAACATGAAACTGTTGGTAAGTGATAATAATTGCCCAATTGGTCATAATAACATCCAAAGAGCACACAATTTTTTGGTTTAAGTAATGGAATTGTTCTCTCATAATTTGGTTTGTATATCTTGTCTCCCATTTGCATAAGTTCTATTGCTTTAATGCCTTCACACACAACTTGAAACTCATCAATACTTAATGAATCGCCAATAAAATGGGATTGTATATGAATGTTTGTCTCAGAGCATTCTAAAAATAGGGATCCTTCAAATTCATCCTCATCGTCACTGCCAGATCTGCACCTACTAAATCCTTCCGTTTCCTTTAAGGACAATCCTATAATCCACCATAAAATTACAGCTTTCATTGCTGGCTACAGAGGAATAGCGTTATAGGAACTGTCACGCTAAATCTAAAAGCATGGCTAAAATTCGTAGAGCTTGAGATTTAGCTCGAGTTTGACCCAACATCTTGCTGCCAAATATTTGAAGTAAAATGAAGTGACTATAAACCTTCCCTAACGGTGGCAATACGCTCTGTTCGAGATTGATGCTGCTTTTCTCACCCAGATTGCTCGCAATGATTAAAGAGGAGACCGCACGTCTACTCTTCGCGCGTGGCTATCATCAGCGGTATCTTGTAGCTAGTCCCAGCATTTTGTTATAAAAAGTGGCCTAAACGTGTACTACGGGTAGTAATTTATTGAAATTAAGTATGATTACCACCGTAGCTAGGCTACAATTCTTGGTTCTAGTAGTTTTATTACTATGCAACCACTTGGATTGTAACGAAACGCTTGAACTTCAGAAATCAGGTAATGTATAGTATTGCTGTCTAAAACAATAATAAAGTCATCCGATATAATCTTGGTCCCTAATAACAGAAGATTCCAAAATACCTCAAGAATACGACAGTACTGCATACTATAATGGGAGAGGTAAGCCTGTTATGTACTTTCTTATGAACTAACACACAAGTATAGCTGTAAGCTGAAATGTAACTAACTGTAATAACTAGCAAAGATGTTTAAAATATCATTTTAAAGTTGTAATGAAATGTGCATAGAATTGGATTACGACATGGCACAAAGTTTGCTATCAAATGGAGATATTCGACTTTCAGTTAGCAAAGAAGATGATAGCAGAAGGATTTCGATGTCTTCAGGGCGTCTTGAGGTTTATGTGATCGTTCTCTTGAATAACGACCCTGCCCACGATAGCTGGGACTATACTCCAGGTGTCTGGGGCACTGTTTGTGGGTCTACATTCTCAATTAAAGCAGCTCATGTAGCATGTAGGCAACTTGGCTATCAGCAAGCATTGAAGTGGGAGCTGAGTTCAGAAACTGAGTAAGTGAAGATAACATCTAGCTAATCAAGTAGGATAGATAATACTTGAGTCAAAATTAAGTTGAACTCAATTTATTTACTTACATCTTCATTTATTTGTTTGTCGACTCTTTTTTGGATTACTTATACGAAATAATACATAACTCGTAAGTTGAAATTTCAACTCGCAATCAGAAGAGATATTTTTTAATATCACTTTCTATAACAGAATGTAAGGATGCATCATACATTGTGTTTTTTGGGTTATGGTTTTGTAATAATGTGATTCACTAAGGCTTGAAACAGAACACTTTGTATATCTTGCCCATACAAGTATATAGCTACTCATTTCAAATAGTTTTTAAGTATTTTAGGAACGGGTTCCTGTGGACCTACGCAGGTACTGGGATTTTAAAAGTCAGAGTTTTTTAAAATTTAATTTTAAACCATAAATTCTCGACCTTTGGGGGCCTTCTATTGGTGAACTAAAAGAGCAGGTGAGGTGACTGTGACTTTTATACTACATGGCACAGAACAGAGGAGGCACAGAACAAAGAAGAGTTGCCAAAAGTCTATTTAACAGCCTTATGGAGAGGTTGTACATTTTGTCAGTCAATATTGTTTCCATAATTAATAAACTGTGTGTGCATTGTTGTATTCTGTAACATTATTTCGATTTCTGATATTTGAAACATTGTTGTTTATGCCACCATTATTTTTTTTAAATATTGCCCAGATTTGGAAAAGGTAATCAGAGCAGGCCAATATTCCTGAATGGGATTGACTGTCCTAATTCTGAGACGTCTCATATCATGAGGTGCCGTCCTACAGAAGAACCAAGTGATAGCTGTTCACATGACAATGATGTTGCCCTATATTGTGGTAAGGGCTTCTCAATGGGTAAGATGGCACTTGCATTCAATGGCAAGTAGCCACTTTGCTTTCCACTTTGTCATACATTCAGTACTATGTGTGTTAATGGCCAGCTAATGGATGAAGTGTGCTGGTAACCGCTTCACAGAATGCCTTGGAGTTATCTCTTCAATAGTAGACTGCTGGTTAATATAGGAGTTGGATGTTCAAGTACGAAATGTTAAAGCTAGAAACAGCTGCAATTTTAAACGTCTGATCTGATAAACATCTGGAACTTAAAGAAAGAGAGAAAGGGGTGTCCAATCATGGTTGATGGGTATGACTGCGAATTGGGAGTACATGGAAGGGAATATGCCCTAAATTATTCTCCAATGTTATACTTCATTATGTTTAACTTCAATGTTAGTTTCGAGCTACCCACTCATTTTGATACAAAACATTTTTTTTAATAAAGCCAAATTAAGTTTTTTAAATGTAAAAAAGTTCTTTAGCTATAATAATATTGCAAGTTTGCTATACAGCCAATCAACTGTCTTCATTGGTCTATAATAATTATCCTAAAAGCAGGGTAAGCATGAATTGATCGTCCATTGTGTGAAAATATACATTAATAATTTTAACCAAGCATGTATCATATCTGAAAAGGGGGGCTCCCTGTTAACAGGCCGGCATTGGCAAGCAAGCAAAGTGTGTGAGCACAAAATAACCTAGACGCTGCTTAGTTCATAATGAGTAAGAGAATAGACAATATTAAAAACTAGCTAAAGTGTGGTATCGATTACTAATGCCATTAAAGTGACTTCGGTAGAGAAGGTTAGTAATCTGACTGTAATTCCCATAGTAACAACTTGATGTTTTATTTTGCATTAGATATGATTCAAAATGTGATATCTTATACCTTTGTGTGAATTAAGATTAGTTTAAAATGGCTGTCTATTTCAAGCAGCATAATTTGCATTATATTTTCAGACGAATCTGAGTCACAGTACAGTGGCCAGGTGAGGCTGGTCAGTGAAATGGAGAATTCATCGATGTCTGTGTCCAGCGGGAGAGTTGAAGTTTATCAGAACGGTGTTTGGGGGACTGTATGTAGCAATAACTTCAACCAAGCTGCAGCAGACACTGTTTGCAGACAACTTGGCTACACAAATGCATTGGAAATATATAGTGCACTGTACGTAAGTTGTACCTCTGATTTTTAATAATTGAGCATAGTATTGTTTTAAAATAAAAAGCCTGTGAAAGAGAGAAAACACATCTAATGAGTAAAAGAAGGCTGAGAAAGAAATTATGAAGTGATAAATATCATTTAGCTAGAGAGTAAATGACCAGCCAAACCAGGTCTCATACCTTACATTTCTCCTCCCTCTCTCTCTTTCAGTCCTGGAGAAGGTCAAGTTCAGGTGGATAACATTGTGTGTTCCAGCTCATCTGCCTGCTTCAAGTCTTGCTATAACTCCCATCATTTGCCATATCAATGCAACCATACAAGTGATGTGGCTATTCAATGCAGTAAGAATTAAATCAACTGAATTGTACTAACATGAAACCTTGCCATGATTGCTTAGTTTAATCTACCCATTACTGTCACGCAGTGTGCTGTATTTTCTTCGACTCTGCTAAAGGCATGGTTGGAGTCCAAGTATAGCAATTATTATGAAGTTATTCTAGAAATTTGATTCAAGAGATAGTAAATTTAATAGAAATTATCAAGATGGTACAAGAGCAATGCAGTGTACCAAGGAACTGTATCATCTTATTTAATATACTTAAAATGTAACAATCTTAGTTATGGTTTCAATTCCAATTTTATACTAGTCCAGTCATAGCCTCCTGCTCAATATTCCAATATATTTGTGTAGCTTATGACATCAGTCTGGCTGTTGATAATACATCTGGAGATGAAAATCAATGCAGAGTTCAACGTAAGGATATTCTTATCATAATAAAATTTGCAAAAGTATTCCTTACAATATATTGTTGTCAGTTTAATAAGTAGCTACTACTGTAATTTAATGAAGTCTCTTCTTCTTATTTCAGCACATCCACTCATCTTTATCCTATCTGTAACTATCTTGTCCCTCGCATCGGCGTTAGTGGCAGGAATGATAGTGTCCGTCATCTTATGTGTCATGTGCTATTCATGCAGAAAGAGAAAGCAAGCTATCAAACTCTACGAACCTCTCTAATTGTATCAGCAATTTTAAGTTTTTATATTTTCATATCATAATTGTTGCATTCTCTATGTTTGTTTTAATTTAATAGTATACTGCACATTAAATTATAAAATTCTACAGAGTGTATGTAGAGAATTTTTCCCCCCTAAAATTTGCAGTAATTTCTTTCTGAAGCATTCTTGGTCCTAAAATAGCTAAAATTTAGTTTCTATAAAGTGACAGATAAAAATTACCAAGCTCATGTCATTATACATAGTGCACAATATGTCTTGCTATGTTGCTCTTTACCTGCCTTGCATCTTTGTAGCCATCGTCACAATGAAACAAACATTAGTGATAGGTTCCTCATAATGCATGGCTTTCTCTATGTTTATCTTTAATTATAACAGAATATAGAATAGATGCAAAACTATTCTGTCTCTATCAGCTAGCTAGCAAAGCAATGATCGATTTTATTTAGTCACTATTGCTGCTTAAAAAGGGGGGGGGAGATTAGCTGCATAACAAATGGAAGCAAGAAAAGGCAGTGAAAAATGATGCTAGGTAGCTTACAGAGTGTGACAGCAGTGCATGCCATAAGCGCTAACCGTAACGTTCTGTTTGATCGCGTAGCCAGACCCTTTACCAACCAAAAGGGTAGTGGTGCGCTCGAATAGCGCAAATGCATGGCGAGCGAGCTGACAATTACTGCAAGTTGAAACAGAGAAAACTACTTCAAATTGATTAGCTTGACAAAGACTTCACAATTGTTTCAAGAAGAGAGTAGCTATAAACATTTTGGTTGAAACAAAGTTGCGTAAAGCAGTGCAGCAGGATTCTCCGGCGCTCGTTAATTAAAAAAATACTAGAACTGTGAATGCTTTACCTAACTTACGTAATTAGAAGCGCGGGCGATAATTTTTGACGTACGCATATATATACATCTGAAATCTCAATTGAACACGACTGAGAGTCAGCTTAGCTCACTTCGCTCGCTCCTGAACTAGTGATGTGCTCTAATAGCACAAAATAGCGAAGCGAGCGATGCATGTTCCCTGTAATTGCAGCTATTCCATGCATGCTTGGTGTGGCTACAAAATACTGTCAGATTCTTTACTTTGCTACCTGTTTCTGTTTCGTTTTAGCACGTAGGAGAAAAGGTACACACGTACGCCCACGCAAGAACAAAAACAATTTCTAGACCTAACTAGTGATGTGCTTGAGCACAAATGGCGAGCGAGCCTAAAGACTATACTATTTTTATATGAATGATTTTGACTTCTAACACTGAAGCTACTGAAAATAAGGTCCAGTTTTTTTATTTTGCATACAGGGTAAAGGGATTTCAGTGCCATAGTAACAATTCTCTGCAACTGCTTCGAAGGGAAAAAAACAACAACAAAACAATACACGTTATTTAAAAGTTTCTTTGTGATATTCTTTAGTTAAGTAGTGGTTGTAACACACAATGCTTTGACACAACTGGACATGCACCTACACAGACTTACCTTAGCAGTAGTCTAGTGGACAATGTATTTTCAAGTAAATACTGTTGCGCACGGCTTATAACCATGACAAAGAGCGCATTGACTTACCACCGCCACTAACTCGAATAGAAATGGAAGTCCCTTAAGTTTTCAAGTTTTAACTGCGCCCGCAAGAGAATTCAAAACGGTAAACAATTCAATTTCTAGGGTGATACGGGTACTGATCGATAAACCAGAGGATTCTGTTTAGTGCAATTTGGGACGGGGTCGACCACATAACTAACACAAAAACGCGAGGGTCAAAGTACAAAATGACATACATACGTCCATACATAATATACAAATACTCTAGTGGTGTGCTTGAGCACAAATGGTGAGTGAGCCTTAAACTACACTATTGTTATTCAAACTACTAAAATAAAGTCCAGTAGTTAAATTACGTATGCGGTAGAGGATTCTGTTTAGTGCAATTTACCTATATGCGTAATTTAATGCCATAGTAACCACTCCCACTCGAATAGAAATGGAAGTCCCTTAAGTTTTCAAGTTTGAACTGCACACGCAAAAGAATTCAAAACGGTAACAATTCAATTTCTAGGGTGATACGGGTACTGATCGATAAACCAGAGGATTCTGTTTAGTGCAATTTGGGACGGGGTCGACCACATAACTGCCATAGTAACCACTCCCACTCGAATAGAAATGGAAGTCCCTTAAGTTTTCAAGTTTGAACTGCACACGCAAAAGAATTCAAAACGGTAACAATTCAATTTCTAGGGTGATACGGGTACTGATCGATAAACCAGAGGATTCTGTTTAGTGCAATTTGGGACGGGGTCGACCACATAACTAACACAAAAACGCGAGGGTCAAAGTACAAAATGACATACATACGTCCATACATATATACAAATAAACTAGTGGTGTGCTTGAGCACAAATGGCGAGCGAGCCTTAAACTACGCTATTGTTAAATGATTGATTTTAACAACTAACACTCAAGCTACTAAAATAAAGTCGAGTTTTTAAATTACGTATGAGGTAAAGGGGATTCAATGCCATAGTAACCGCTCCCCGCAACTGTTTGAATTGAAAAAGAAGCAACAAAATCAAGTCACGTTACTTAAAGTTTTCTTTGTGACATTCTTAATAGTAGTTGTAACGCACAATACTTTCACACAACTGAACATACCTACGCAAGACTTACCTTCATGGTTCGTCTAGTGGACAATGAATTTACAAGTTAATGCTGTTGAGTAAGGCTTATAACTGTGACAAATAGCGACTAACTCGAATAGAAATGGAGCTCCCATAAGTTTTTGCTTTATAACTGCACCCGCAAAAGAATTCAAAGCGGTAAACAATTCAATTTCTAAGGTGATACGGTAATGGTCGCTAAACCGGAGGATTCTGTTTAGTGAAGTTTGGGACGGGGTCGAACGCAGAGTGAATACAAAAATACGGAGGGTCAAAGTACAAAATGACATACATACGTTCAAACATATATATAAACTAGTGGTGTGCTTGAGCACAAATGGCGAGCGAGCCTGATAATTAGGCAACATAAAACTACAGTATTGTTACTATGTTTTAGCTTAGTTCATGCAAACACTATAATAGCAGTTATGACCATTTATTTGAGCAAACAAATACAAAATCACTCTCTTACCTGATTTGTTAACTTTTGTAGTATAAAACATTTGCCATTCTGATAATAATCTCAATTACCAGTAACTCTTGAACAAGCTCTCAGCTATGGTAAAAAAATAAACTAATATTATTATTTGTAAATTTAGCCAACAAATATGGACTTACCTCAATTTCCTGAGTATTGATAACTTCTTTAGTATCAAATTTGACTATCTGAATTACTGTGAATTCTTGACAACAAGCTCTCAGCTACAAATACAAAAGACAATCAATTTTAGCACACAAATACAAAATTACTTTCTTACCTCATTTTCTTGAGCAGTGGTAACTTTTGTAGTACCAAATTTGAGTCAATCTGACTATTTGAATTTACCAGTCACTGTTGACAAGCTCTTAGCTACAAAAAAAAAAGGCCAGAGTTAATTTTGCATATTTAGCTAACAAATATGGAATTGCGTACTTGCTTCCCTCGAGTAGTAGTAGCTTCCTTAGCATTAATACTGCGGCATTCTGACTACCAATGACTCTTGACAACCAACAAGAGGCACTCCGTATCCTCCCTAAAACGGCGAAGTTTTGAAATTAAGTCTGGAAAAGGGTCTTCAATGCCAAGTAACCGGTCGAATCAACTCTTTGTTTCTTGAAAAGCAAGCATTTTCGCAGGAATTTTCTCACACTTCTGCGCTTAAGTATAAAGTAAGGCTTGCTTAGTGCTGTAGTTTCAGAATAAACTGGGTTCAAGCCTAAAAAGCCGTGTTTTTTGGAGAAAAAAGTTTCCCGCGCGCGCATTTTAGGGGCATACGTACCATCCTTACACACATATATACATACTAGTGATGTGCTTGAGCACAAATGGCGAGCGAGCCTAAAGATTATACTATTTTTATATGAATGATTTTGGCTTCTAACACTGAAGCTACTGAAAATAAGGTCCAGTTTTTAAATTTCGCATACACGTAAAGGGATTTCAGTGCCATAGTAACAACTCTCTGCAACTGCTTGAATTGAAGGAAAAAAACAACAACAAAACAATACACGTTATTTAAACGTTTTCTTTGTGATATTCTTTAGCTAAGTAGTGGTTGTAACAACATACAATGTTTTGACACAACTGGACATGCACCTACACAGACTTACCTAAGCGGTAGTCTAGTGGACAATGTATTTTCAAGTAAATACTGTTGCGCACGGCTTATAACCATGACAAAGAGGGCATTGACTTACCACCGCCACTAACTCGAATAGAAATGGAAGTCCCTTAAGTTTTCAAGTTTTAACTGCGCCCGCAAGAGAATTCAAAACGGTAAACAATTCAATTTCTAGGGTGATACGGGTACTGATCGATAAACCAGAGGATTCTGTTTAGTGCAATTTGGGACGGGGTCGACCACATAACTAACACAAAAACGCGAGGGTCAAAGTACAAAATGACATACATACGTCCATACATAATATACAAATAAACTAGTGGTGTGCTTGAGCACAAATGGTGAGTGAGCCTTAAACTACACTATTGTTATTCAAACTACTAAAATAAAGTCCAGTAGTTAAATTACGCATATAGGTAAAGGGGGTCCAATGCCATAGTAACCACTCCCCTCAACAGTTTGAATTGAAAAAGAAGCAACAAAATCAAGTCACGTTATTTAAAAATTTCTTGTGATATTCTTAATAGTAGTTGTAACGCACAAGACTTTCACACAACTGAACATACCTACGCAAGACTTACCTTCCTGGTTCGTCTAGTGGACAATGAATTTTAAAATAAATGCTGTTGAGTAGGGCTTATAATTGTGACAAATAGCGTATTAACTTACCACCGCCACTAACTCGAATAGAGATGGAGCTCCAGTAAGTTTTTGCACCCGCAAAACAATTCAAAGCGGTAAACAATTCAATTTCTAAGGTGATACGGGTAATGGTCGCTACACCGGAGGATTCTGTTTAGTGAAGTTTGGGACGGGGTCGAACGCGGAGCGAACACAAAAATACGGAGGGTCAAAGTACAAAATGACATACATACGTCCATACATATATCTAAACTAGTGGTGTGCTTGAGCACAAATGGCGAGCGAGCCTGATAGTTAGGTAACATAAAATGTTACTATTTTTAGCTTACTTCATGCAAACACTATAATAGCAGTTATGACATTTGATTTCAGCAAACAAATACAAAATCACTCTCTTACCTTATTAATGGTAACTTTTGTAGTATCAAACATCAACCATTCTGATTATCTCAATCACCAGTAACTCTTGAACAAGCTCTCAGCTACGATAAAAAATAAACCAGTGTTATTATTTGTAATTTTAGCCAACAATATGGAATTACTACTTACATCATTCTTGAGTATTGATAACTTCTGTAGTATCAAATTGAAGTTACTTTGACCATCTGAATTACCTTGAATTCTTGACAACAAGCTCTCACCTACAAAACAAAAGACAATCAATTTTAGCACACAAATACAAAATTACTTTCTTACCTCATTTTCTTGAGCAGTGGTAACTTTTGTAGTACCAAATTTGAGCCAATCTGACTATTTGAATTTACCAGTCACTGTTGACTAGCTCTTAGCTACAAAAAAGAAAGGCCAGAGTTAATTTTGCATATTTAGCTAACAAATATGGAATTGCGTACTTATCTCAGCTTCCCTCGAGAAGTAGTAGCTTCCATAGCATTAATACTACGGCATTCTGACTACCAACGGCTCTTGACAACCAACAACCGGCACTCTCGTCCTAAATAGCCGTGTTTTTAGGAGAAAAACGTTCCCCGCGCGCGCGTTTAAAGAGCATACGTACCATCCATACATACATACATATATACTAGTGGTGTGCTTGAGCACAAATGGCGAGCGAGCCTGATAGTTAGGTAACATAAAACTAAGTATTGTTACTATGTTTTAGCTTAGTTCATGCAAACACTATAATAGCAGTTATGACCTTTTATTTCAGCAAACAAGTACAAAATCACTCTCTTACCTGATTAATGGTAACTTTGTAGTATCAAACATCTGCCATTCTGATAATCTCAATCACCAGTAACTCTTGAACAAGCTTTCAGCTACGATAAAAAATAAACCAGTGTTATTATTTGTAATTTTAGCCAACAAAAATATGGAATTACTACTTACCTCATTCTTGAGTATTGATAACTTCTGCAGTATCAAATTGAAGTTACTTTGACCATCTGAATTACCTTGAATTCTTGACAACAAGCTCTCACCTACAAAAACAAAAGACAATCAATTTTAGCACACAAATACAAAATTACTTTCTTACCTCATTTTCTTGAGCAGTGGTACCTTTTGTAGTACACTCAATCCCCTCTTATCCGGGCACCCTGGGACCAGAGGCTGCCCGTATCTCAGGTTTGCCCGTAACTCAGAAAAATATTCACACTCACTTATTACTGAATTAGAATCATTTTTTTTATATAGAATTGAAATACAATACACCCAATGATGGATTTACACTAATTGCTGTGATGTTTTAAGTATGATAGTAGACTAGTTTGTTTCATTGAGTCCGACCTAATTATAGCAGCTTCATCTCGCCATTTCTTTACTAACAGCAGATGAGTGGGGTCTGCATTCTTCTGTTCCAGCCAATGGAGAGTAACTTCCAGAGCACTAAATGCCTCGCTGGGACTCACGTTGGGCTCACTAGCAGCATCTTCCTCGTCTGAACTGTCCTCTCTGGCATTGCTTCCACCATCCACCATTTCCTCAACAATCTCATCATCATTTAAAAGTTCATGTCCAGGTTCACCAAGGTCTGCCTCCATCCACTCAGCAACAGCATCACAAGTCTCATCATCAAATGCAGCTTGGACAAAATCAGTATCTGGTAGATCACTGCCTTCACCTTCCGAACAATTAACATCAGCAAACTCGGACTCTGACTCTGACTCTGGTAGAAGTTTACTCCAGGCCTTGCGGAGACTATCGGGGCTAGCTTCTTCCCAAGCAGAGGCAATCCAATAGATGACCTGTTTCATGTTGCAGGCTTTCAGGATCTCCGGTACAGACTTGTCTTCAGACTCATTCTCTAAAACAATATGTGCTAGCAACTTCCTCTTATAGCGACGCTTGCAAGGATCCAGGACACCCTGATCCATCGGCTGGATGGCAGCAGTGGTGTTTGGTGGCAAGAACATCGCCTTAATCATGCCATCATCAGACTTCAACGTTTCAGAGGATGGGTGTGACGGGGCATTGTCCAGGAGCAAGAGTGCTTTCTTCTCCATCCCATGGTCATTACAAAACCTTCTCACAAATGGCACAAAATGCTGGTGAAACCAATCGCTAAACATTTTACTGTCCATCCAGGACTTCGCCTGAGCATATTATTTTACTGGTAAGCTGTTCATGTCCATGTGTTTAAAACACCTTGGCTTCTTGCTTTTATTAATGAATACCAGAGGAAGACGAATATTTCCGGAGGCATTGGAGCAACCTAAAATGGTCACTCGGTCCTTGGCCTTCTTGAAATTGGCAGCTCTAGCTATGCCAGAAGAATTCAAAGAACATGAAGGAGTCATTCGCCACCATAGTCCAGTTTCATCCGCATTGAAAATCTGGTCTCGGGAATAGCCTTCACTTGCAATGACTTTCTTCAACTCTTCACGAAAAGGTTCAATTGCTGACACATCTGAAGACAGAATCTCTCCTCTCAACTGGACGTTCTTGATGCCATGACGCTGGTTGAATCTTGTGAGCCATCCTGTGCTTCCCTTGAAGCTCTCTGGGTCAGCATCTGGGTACAGCTTGTAAAAGAATGATCGGGCTTTTTCTTGAATAAGCACTCCTGAAACTGGAGCACCCTTGGACCTCTGCTGACAAAACCATCTCCAGCAGGCTTCGTCTACTAATTCAAACCTTGGAGGACGTATAATGCACCTCTTTTTGTTCGAAAATGCTGGTGACTCACTTGAAGAAATAGCGTTAATTATTTTCTGTCGGTCCTTCCAGATGTCCGCAACGGTAGACTTCGCTACTCCAAATTTTTCTCCGACTACACGCTGAGACAAACCCTTCTCCAGTTCCTTTAGAATTTCCAGTTTCTTCTCCAGCGTTAGAACTGACCGCTTTCGCTTGCTACCAACTGCGGGCCTCTCCATTTCAGCTCTGGTAACGAAGTCCACGTGGAAATCTGCTATAGGTAAAGATCGACGCGATATACGCGAACGGTAAGAATAGACGAAAGGAGTTTGAATAACCCCGCCCGGTAGATAGGCGTGCCCGTAATAGAGGCGTCCGGTTAAGAGGGGATTGAGTGTGCCAAATTTGAGTCCTTCTGACTATTTGAATTTACCAGTCACTGTTGACAACAAGCTCTTAGCTATAAAAAAGAAAGGCCAGAGTTATTTTGCATATTAAGCTAACAAATATGGAATTGTGTACTTACCTCGGCATCCCTCGAGTGAAGCTTCCTTAGCATTAATACTTTATGTGCTTACATACGCTTTTCAGAAGTAGTGATAGCTCTCTTAGTACTGACTACAGGTGACTCTTGACAACTAGTAACAAGCCGCACTTAGCCGGAAAAAAGGCGAAGTTTTGAATTTAAATCTGGTAAAGGGTCTTCAATGTCATAGTAACCGATCGAATCAACTTTTTGTTTCTTGAAAAGCAAGCGTTTTTGCATGAATTTTCTCACACTTTGGAGCTTAAATATGAAGTAAGACTTGCTTAATGCTGTAGTTTCAGAATAAACTGGGGTCAAGCCTAAAAAGCCGTGTTTTTTGAAGAAAAAACGTTCCCTGCGCGCGCGTTTAAAGGGCATACGTACAATCCATACATACATACATACATATATATATATACTAGTGGTGTGCTTGAGCACAAATGGCGAGCGAGCCTGATAGTTAGGTAACATAAAATGTTACTATGTTTTAGCTTACTTCATGCAAACACTATAATAGCAGTTATGACATTTCATTTCAGCAAACAAATGCAAAATCACTCTCTTACCTTAATGGTAACATTTGTAGTATCAAACATCAACCATTCTGATAATCTCAATCACCAGTAACTCTTGAACAAGCTCTCAGCTACGATAAAAAATAAACCAGTGTTATTATTTGTAATTTTAGCCAACAAATATGGAATACTACTTACATCATTCTTGAGTATTGATAACTTCTGTAGTATCAAATTGAAGTTACTTTGAATTACCATCTTGAATTCTTGACAAGCTCTCACCTACAAAAACAAAAGACAATCAATTATAGCACACAAATACAAAATTACTTTCTTACCTCATTTTCTTGAGCAGTGGTAACTTTTGTAGTACCAAATTTGAGCCAATCTGACTATTTGAATTTACCAGTCACTGTTGACTAGCTCTTAGCTACAAAAAAGAAAGGCCAGAGTTAATTTTGCATATTTAGCTAACAAATATGGAATTGCGTACTAATCTCAGCTTCCCTCGAGAAGTAGTAGCTTCCATAGCATTAATACTACGGCACTCTGACTACCAACGGCTCTTGACAACCAACAACCAGCACTCTCGTATCCCCCCATAAAACGGCGAAGTTTTGAAATTAAGTCTGGAAAAGGGTCTTCAATGCCATAGTAACCCGTCGAATCAACATTTTGTGTCTTGAAAACAAGCGTTTTAGCAGGAATTTTCTCATACTTTGGAGCTTAAGTATAAAGTAAGGTTTGCTTAATGCTGTAGTTTCAGAATAAACTGGAGTCAAGCCTAAATAGCCGTGTTTTTAGGAGAAAAACGTTCCCCGCGCGCGCGTTTAAAGAACATACGTACCATCCATACATACATACATATATACTAGTGATGTGCTTGAGCACAAATGGCGAGCGAGCCTAAAGACAATACTATTTTTATATGAATGATTTTGACTTCTAACACTGAAGCTACTGAAAATAAGGTCCAGTTTTTTAATTTCGCATACACGGTAAAGGGATTTCAGTGCCATAGTAACAACTCTCTGCAACTGCTTGAATTGAAGGAAAGCAACAACAAAACAATACACGTTATTTAAAAGTTTTCTTTGTGATATTCTTTAGCTAAGTAGTGGTTGTAACACACAATGCTTTGACACAACGGGACATGCACCTACACAGACTTACCTTCACGGTAGTCTAGTGGACAATGTATTTTCAAGTAAATACTGTTGCGCACGGCTTAAAACCATGACGACAAAGAGCACATTGACTTACCACCGCCACTAACTCGAATAGAAATGGAAGTCCCTTAAGTTTTCACGTTATAACTGCACCCGCAAAAGAATTCAAAACGGTAAACAATTCAATTTCTAGGGTGATACGGGTACTGGTCGATAAACCAGAGGATTCTGTTCGATAAACCAGAGGATTCTGTTTAGTGCAATTTGGGACGGGGTCGACCACATAACTAACACAAAAACGCGAGGGTCAAAGTACAAAATGACATACGTACGTCCAAACATATATACAAATAAACTAGTGGTGTGCTTGAGCACAAATGGCGAGCGAGCCTGATAGTTAGGTAACATAAAAATGTTACTATTTTTAGCTTACTTCATGCAAACACTATAATAGCAGTTATGACATTTGATTTCAGCAAACAAATACAAAATCACTCTCTTACTTTATTAATGGTAAATTTTGTAGTATCACACATCAACCATTCTGATAATCTCAATCACCAGTAACTCTTGAACAAGCTCTCAGCTACGATAAAAAATAAACCAGTGCTATTATTTGTAATTTTTAGCCAACAAATATGGAATTACTACTTACATCATTCTTAACTTCTGTAGTATCAAATTGAAGTTACTTGGACCATCTGAATTACCTTGAATTCTTGACAACAAGCTCTCACCTACAAAAACAAAAGACAATCAATTTTAGCACACAAATACAAAATTACCTTCTTACCTCATTTTCTTGAGCAGTGGTAACTTTTGTAGCAAATTTGAGCCAATCTGACTATTTGAATTTACCAGTCACTGTTGACTAGCTCTTAACTACAAAAAAGAAAGGCCAGAGTTAATTTTGCATATTTAGCTAACAAATATGGAATTGCGTACTTATCTCAGCTTCCCTCTAGAAGTAGTAGCTTCCATAGCATTAATACTACGGCATTCTGACTACCAACGGCTCTTGACAACCAACAAGCTGCACTCCGTATCCCCCCATAAAACGGCGAAGTTTTGAAATTAAGTCTGGAAAAGGGTCTTCAATGCCATAGTAACCTGTCGAATCAACTTTTTGTGTCTTGAAAACAAGCGTTTTAGCAGGAATTTTCTCATACATTGGAGCTTAAGTATAAAGTAAGGTTTGCTTAATGCTGTAGTTTCAGAATAAACTGGAGTCAAACCTAAATAGCCGTGTTTTTAAGAGAAAAAAGTTCCCCGCGCGCGTTTAAAGAGCATACGTACCATTCATACATACATACATATATATAACATATACCCGATTTTGCATTATCCACCCCTAATACAGTCTCGCTCGCTTCGCTCGCTCGCCAATAAATAAATAAATAAACAAACATCCCCGATTTTCAATTGTGTTACCCCTGTAAGTGTCTCGCTGGCTACGCTCGCTCGCGGATAAATAAACTAGTGGTGTGCTTGAGCACAAATGGCGAGCGAGCCTAAAGACTATACTATTTTTATTGACTTCTAACACTGAAGCTACTGAAAATAAGGTCAAGTTTTTAAATTTAGCATACAGGGTAAAGGGATTTCAGTGCCATAGTAACAACTCTCTGCAACTGCTTGAATTGATAGCTAAGTAGTGGTTGTAACACACAATGCTTTGACACAGCTGGACATGCACCTACACAGACTTACCTTCACAGTAGTCTAGTGGACAATGTATTTTCAGGTAAATACTGTGCGCACGGCTTATAACCATGACAAAGAGCGCATTGACTTACCACCGCCACTAACTCGAATAGAAATGGAAGTCCCTTAAGTTGTCAAGTTTGAACTGCACCCGCAAAGGAATTCAAAACGGTAAACAATTCAATTTCTAGGGTGATACGGGTACTGATCGATAAACCAGAGGATTCTGTTTAGTGCAATTTGGGACGGGGTCGACCACCTAACTAACACAAAAACGCGAGGGTCAAAGTACAAAATGACATACGTACGTCCAAACATATATACAAATAAATAAATAAATAAACTAGTGGTGCGCTCGAATAGCCCAAATGCATGGCGAGCGAGTAAATATATGAGTATAGGTAAAGATGATTTGTGAAGGAAATCGCTAAATAATAGCAATGATTAGGCATGAAGAGTTAACAATAACAGAATTACCTGAATAAACTTCGAAAGCAGTGGCAAAGAAGCGCAGCTTGACAAAGACTTCACAATTGTTTCAAGAAGAGAGTAGCTATAAACGTTTTGGTTGAAACAAAGTTGCGTAAGGCAGTGCAGCAGGATTCTCCGTGCTCGCTGGAACTGTGAACGCTTTACCTAACTTACGTAATTAGAAGCGCGGGCGTAAATTTTTGACGTACGCATACATACCTATATATACTAGTGGTGTGCTTGAGCACAAATGGCGAGCGAGCCTTAAACTACACTATTGTTAAATGATTGATTTTAACAACTAACACTCAGCTACTAAAATAAAGTCGAGTTTATAAATTACGTATGCGGTAAAGAGGATTCAATGCCATAGTAACCGCTCCCCGCAACTGTTTGAATTGAAAAAGAAGCAACAAAATCAAGTCACGTTATTTAAAGTTTCTTTGTGACATTCTTAATAGTAATTGTAACGCACAATACTTTCACACAACTGAACATACCTACGCAAGACTTACCTTCGTGGTTCGTCTAGTGGACAATGAGTTTACAAGTTAATGCTGTTGAGTAGGGCTTATAACTGTGACAAATAGCGACTAACTCGAATAGAAATGGAGCTCCCATAAGTTTTTGCGTTTTAACTGCACCCGCAAAAGAATTCAAAGCGGTAAACAATTCAATTTCTAAGGTGATATGGGTAATGGTCGCTAAACCAGAGGATTCTGTTTAGTGAAGTTTGGGACGGGGTCGAACGCGGAGCGAACACAAAAATACGGAGGGTCAAAGTACAAAATGACATACATACGTCCAAACATATATACTAGTGCTGTGCTTGAGCACAAATGGCGAGCGAGCCTAAAGACTATACTATTTTTATTGACTTCTAACACTGAAGCTACTGAAAATAAGGTCAAGTTTTTAAATTTAGCATACAGGGTAAAGGGATTTCAGTGCCATAGTAACAACTCTCTGCAACTGCTTGAATTAAAGGAAAAAACAACAACAACAAAACAATACACGTTATTTAAAAGTTTTCTTTGTGATATTCTTTAGCTAAGTAGTGGTTGTAACACACAATGCTTTGACACAGCTGGACATGCACCTACACAGACTTACCTTCGCAGTAGTCTAGTGGACAATGTATTTTAAGGTAAATACTGTGCGCACGGCTTATAACCATGACAAAGAGCGCATTGACTTACCACCGCCACTAACTCGAATAGAAATGGAAGTCCCTTAAGTTTTCAAGTTTTAACTGCACCCGCAAAAGAATTCAAAACGGTAAACAATTCAATTTCTAGTGTGATACGGGTACTGATCGATAAACCAGAGGATTCTGTTTAGTGAAGTTTGGAACGGGGTCGACAACCGAACTAACACAAAAACGCGAGGGTCAAAGTACAAAAATGCCTTACGTACGTCCATACATATATACAAATAAACTAGTGGTGTGCTTGAGCACAAATGGCGAGCGAGCCTTATAGTTAGGTAACATAAAATGTTACTATGTTTTAGCTTACTTCATGCAAACACTATAATAGCAGTTATGACATTTGATTTCAGCAAACAAATACAAAATCACTCTCTTACCTGATTAATGGTAACTTTTGTAGTATCAAACATCAACCATTCTGATAATCTCATCACCAGTAACTCTTGAACAAGCTTCAGCTACGATAAAAAATAAACCTGTGTTATTATTTGTAATTTTAGCCAACAAATATGGAATTACTACTTACATCATTCTTGAGTATTGATAACTTCTGTAGTATCAAATTGAAGTTACTTTGACCATCTGAATTACCTTGAATTCTTGACAACAAGCTCTCACCTACAAAAACAAAAGACAATCAATTTTAGCACACAAATACAAAATTACTTTGTTACCTCATTTTCTTGAGCAGTGGTAACTTTTGTAGTACCAAATTTGAGCCAATCTGACTATTTGAATTTACCAGTCACTGTTGACAAGCTCTTAGCTTCAAAAAAGAAAGGCCAGAGTTAATTTTGCATATTTAGCTAACAAATATGGAATTGCGTACTTATCTCAGCTTCCATCGAGAAGTAGTAGCTTCCATAGCATTAATACTACGGCATTCTGACTACCAACGGCTCTTGACAACCAACAACCGGCACTCCGTATCCCCCCATAAAACGGCGAAGTTTTGAAATTAAGTCTGGAAAAGGGTCTTCAATGCCATAGTAACCTGTCGAATCAACTTTTTGTGTCTTGAAAACAAGCGTTTTAGCAGGAATTTTCTCATACTTTGGAGCTTAAGTATAAAGTAAGGTTTGCTTAATGCTGTAGTTTCAGAATAAACTGGAGTCAAGCCTAAATAGCCGTGTTTTTAGGAGAAAAAAGTTCCCCGCGCGCGCGTTTTAAGAGCATACGTACCATCCATACATACATACATATATATAACATATACCCGATTTTGCATTATCCACCCCTAATACTGTCTCGCTCGCTACGCTCGCTCGCCAATAAACAAACATCCCCGATTTTCAATTGTGTTACCCCTGTAAGTGTCTCGCTCGCTACGCTCGCTCGCCAATTATTATTATGATTATTATTATGATTATGTTATTAGTATTATTATTATTAGTATTATTACTAGTGGTGCGCTCGAATAGCGCAAATGCATGGCGAGCGAGTAAATATATGAGTATAGGTAAAGATGATTTGTGAAGGAAATCGCTAAATAATAGCAATGATTAGGCATGAAGAGTTAACAATAACAGAATTACCTGAATAAACTTCGAAAGCAGTGGCAAAGAAGCGCAGCTTGACAATTTGCCATTCAGTCTATCGCCAAGAAGAGAGTAGCTATAAACTTTTTGGTTGAAACAAAGTTGCGTAAGGCAGTGCAGCAGGATTCTCCGTGCTCGTTAATTGAAAAATACCGGAACTGTGAACGCTTTACCTAACTTACGTAATTAGAAGCGCGGGCGAAATTTTTTGACGTACGCATACATACCTACATATATATATATATATATATATCTGAAATCTCAATTGAACACGACTGATAGTCAGCTTCGCTCGCTCGCCAAATATATATATATATATATATATCGCGAACCCATTAGAGAGTCAGCTCCGCTCGCTTCGCTGAATTATGTAGGCGTTACCTGTACAAACACGCGGCACACATTAGACAATGGGCGGAGCTATCTGGCTTCCTTTTTTGTGTTGTTGCTGTGTGTGTGCGTTTATCGCGAGAAGCAACATGTACATGCGCAATCTTTACTATAAGAGGGCGTTAACGGCTTGTTTGTGTACATTTTAGCATAGATATACGTTGTATATCTATGATTTTAGTCTCCGTTGGTCTGATCTGAGCAGAGAAAGTGGGGATGAAGAAGCTAGAAGTATTGGTAGCCATTTCTGTCTTGCTTGCGGCTAGGGTAGCATATTCGGGTGAGTTGCTAGTTTCTTTGGTGGGTTACTGCACTGCAGTCTAGCTGGAAGTGAAACTATTTAGCTAATACATATCTGCGTGAATTAATATAATTGGTAATTTCACTATTTGGAGCAAGCCCTGTATGCTGTTCTATTTGTTGCAGTCTCTATTATACCAGCTAGAATTGAATTATACAGACCTGTAGGTTGTACCATGAGAAAGCCTGTGTTTTCGCAAGTTCCAATGTATCCCATGAACAAGGCCCAGGTCATTGGAACAACTAGTTTTTATGTTTTCACCCTATTGCTAGTCAGAGCAAAAGTGATTACATTTCATGGATTCTGTTAGCCTTTTTTTAAAATTAATTAATTAATTAATTTATTTTTATTTTTTTATTTAATTTTTTATTTTCAGTCAGGAGTGGAGAGTGTGATAGCTAGCTACATTTGTGTTGTACACTTTGAAGTTTGTGAACTGACATATTACTTGAATATGAAAATTGTGTATTAAGTTTGTTATTTTTTTTATGAATGTATTGTTGTCTTTGCTACTTAGATGCTTGCTTTGGTTTTGTATGCCGCAATGGAGAGTGTTTAAGCTCGATTTTAGACCGCTGTGATGGAGTGAGGGAGTGCTCCGATGGGAGTGACGAGATCAATTGTGATAGTAAGTTATTACTACAAATGTAGTCAACTGCTAAGTATTATCACTGTCTCTGAACTTGAGCATGACCTTTTATTTTAAGAGAAAAATTATGTAGAACGTTATTGGTTATACTTGTAAGGGTTACATGAATGGACAATAAATCTTCCATTGTAGACTTGTAGAACTTACTCTTGGCTACATGCTAACTTAATTGGAAGAGACAGCGGGGAGGAATAGACTGGGTGTATATTCATTGTGGTTTTTGTTGTTGTTGTTGTGTTTTTTTTCCTTTTCCTGTTTTTTTTTTTCAATATCACTTCTTTGTGTCTATATATTATCAGTCTGAGTGAGCCAAGCAAAGCATCGAAAATATTACATAAAAGGTCACTGAAATGGACAAGTGTCTGATAGGGTTTGCGTCCAATAAATGACTTATATGATATGTGACTTCCAAAGTTAAAAACTTAATTTAGTTATTATAATAACACTGAAAGTTGATGTGCTTGATACTGAAAATGTCTTACCTTGGATAAATCTGATCAATCAATCATAAAGTGCAACATTTTTTCCCCACTTCTTTTCTCGTCTAATGCGAAAGTCAAATGATTCATGCAACACCCTCAGGCAATGTATTTGCAACCAATTGAGCCAGTCATGTACTATGAACTCTTAGCGGGATATTACTAGTGGTAGGCTTCAGCATGAATGACGAGTGGACTAAGCTTAAACAATGTATTATGGTTCCATTCTTAATGTAAGCATTCCATTTTTTTACAGCCACATGCATCATTTATAGAGCTCACTATGAGCTATAGGCTCTTATGCCACAAGTCACAGTAAGATATGAGTGGTGACATTTCTGTGTCTTTCTTTTTTCATCTGAATGATCTCACACACACTACACTGGTATGGCTTATCTAACACCGTCTAACACTTCATTGCTCCCAATACTTCCTTCCTCATGTGACCTCCTCATGTGACCTCCTTCCTCAGCCCAGCTTCCAGTCCCCTGCAATTTTTTCTTCCAACTTCGGTGCCAATTGATACCACCTTCTTTGAAATTTCTTAAGAGTCCTTCCTGACGTGATTATGCCATCTCATCTTTGCCCCATGTGCAGGGTGTTGCTGAGGCAGCCAACCCAATAGGCTTGCTGTAACTATATCATCCAAAGACTCCTCCTTTCCAAATTATTAGCTGGCCGCCTGAACACTGTTGATGTCAATCCTTTGTTGTGACCACATACACACATACAGATGGACGGGTCCAGTTTCTACACTAATTGAGCTTATCTTGTCCTAGTAGTTCCATCTACCTCAAGTTCCTTCCGAATACACTATAGAGTCTGTAGTCTGTTCTGATCACTTTATATTGGGTTTGCATTATCACATCTAACAGCCACTCAATAACTAGCCTAAACTGAGCGCCAGTGGTGCGAACCTTCAGCGCTATCTGTGCACAACCCTCCACTTCAACACCTCAAGATTTCCTAATACCAGTTTCAGAATGTTAACCTCACCTACCCTTAAGATCCGAAAATTTAGCTATTTTCAATTATTATTAATATCGCTGTAAATGCTTGGATTTTCGCCAACTTCGAGATCATTGTTGACAGACAGAATAAATGAAAGAGACAAGAAAAAAAATGAATAGAAAATATCATTTTATCGGTTTATATTTTGATTTATTTTTCTATTAATGATCTAATTCAGTCTAATCTTTAGTTAGTAGTAGCTACCATTTTTGGACTAAGTGATTTGTCAAGTTGTCGAAGTCTAGCTCATGTTCTAAAATCACTGAACACAAAACTCCACTCTGGCAAAGAAAGTAAAAATCCACTCACACTGAAAAACAATAAACTAATACAATGCCATATTAAAAATTATTACCTTGATGATGAAGCTAAAGATCAGCTCTGCAGCTTGGGTAAAAGTGTTTTAAAGCAAAGCTATGTCACATTACAAAGGTATAACATATTGTTACGGTCTTATGCAGCAGACCTCTTTCCAACCGCCTGGCTCCTCCAACCATCTACGCTATGGCAAAGGTACTGCCTGCCAAGTATTTACTATTCAAGTGCAAATTGTATGGTAAAGGACATCACCCATAGAGAAAAGCATTGGCCCCAAGTTTCACTCGCTTTTTCTGAAAAACTAAGCCTAAACAAACATTTTTGACATTTTAAATGGACTTACTTTGTGTAGTGCTGCAGTTTGATATCACTATCACTGCTTAAATCAACGTGGAGTTCGAGAAACGCTATTGACAGACAGACAGACAGACAGACAGAATGAATGAGTGACAAACAGACTACTGTAACCACTCACGCGCATGCGCGAATAACTTATTATTTTGTCCAGGAAAACCAGCACAGCTTCATGCATGACCAGGATAATCCAGATTGGGTACCTCATCTAAATATAGGTTATGGTGAGATGTCGAAAAAAAGTGATCAAGCATCAGAGTGCTACTACTAGCAACTGGAAAAAAGGAATTGATAGGAGTCGAGAATTGTCGATAGTCCGTGTTCATGTAGAGAGAGTGATTGGTGTGCTCAAGCAGAAGTTTGCTGTGCTTTGGTGAACTTGTGCCCTCCTGTTGTCCCACAAGATTGAATTAAATGTTCAGATTAAATGTTTATTATGAAATAAATAATTTGGGGTGCAATTATATTAATTGTTGTGCTTTAGTAAAATAGCTAATTATGACTTCTATTGTTTATGAAGATTGAGCGAAGTGTTTATGACACCAAACTAGTTCTATCTTCTTAGAAAACTGTGGTTGTTTTCTACAAGAAGGGCAGATCCATTTCCCCATTGCTGAGCATCTTAACACAAAGCATTCACAGTGAAACCATTCAATACTGTACTTACTGTTGTCACAACCTATCATTGTTCCAAAACTTGGTTGAGTGCAATAGCGCCAACACTTCATATTTTTCTTTCACTTCCAAGGTTGCTACTATGGTACAATACCAGTGGAATCAACAATAGGCTTCTTTCTCGTATACCTACTTTCCTATAATTTCTGGAAACATGGTTTGTTACACTTTCAATGACTGCATTTTGTTCCGTCCACTTAACAAAATCACAATACTCTTATACTCTACAAACGTGTAGCCAAGTCTAAACTTGATAAAAATAGGAGTGCTCTTTCTTCTCAGAGTCCACTTGTCACCACTTTTCTTCAAGCATAAATAATCATCTTCTACTGACTAACCATCCTTCATACAAAATGAACACTTAACTTCAAAACAGCCTCTACCACCTATATACAAACCCACTGCGGTCCCATCTGGGGAAGCCCCTGTGTATGGTCACTCTATGTCTATATACAAACCCACTGGGGTGCAATCTGGGGAAGCCCCTGTGTATGGTCGCTCTATGTCTATATACAAACCCACTGCGGTCCCATTGGGAAGCCCCTGTGTATGGTCGCTCAGTCTACCTGATCTTTATCAGTCTACCTGATTAGTACAAACAATAGGAAGCCCAAAAATCAAATGATAACGATTTTAAAGGTGGAGAAACTTCTTGAGATCAGGACCAATTCAAGGTAAAGAAATGAAATGATTACCCCAATCCCTTAAGAGGTACTTTGCTTATTGTTAACCGATTAATGCCGAAGGACGCGAAAACGAATCAATTAAGAAAAATCTATAACCGCGGAGGACGCGAAAATGCGTCAAAAATGCGTCTTCGCGTCCATTGCGCCCTACAGCTTTGTGGAGTCAAGGAAGCCACCAATCACAATTGCAGACGATTCTATATTGTTGTAAGTATATTTTAGGCTTATAAAATACATAGACTGCCATAAGAAAATGTTGAGTAAATTTTGTCACAACAATAAGACTTCTTTCTGATAAAGTATAAATTGAAAATATATTTCATTATAATAGTACACAGAATAATTTTTTAGAAACCAATATTACTTTAGCTATAACTGCTCGTGATAAGACAAGTAGAAAGCTATCTTGGCTAGTGGAACACTGGCACTCAGCATCCCAGTGATGAAGACTATATTCTTGACCTGGCACAGCATGGCAGTGACAAGGATGGCAGTGACCAGGATGGCAATAACTCTCGTGGTAGTGACGAGGAGTTTGATGACAGCAAGAATGACTTCAGTACTGATGGGTGTAGTGACTGCAGTAGTTACTAGATGGTCAAGGACTCTGACGAGAGAACGGAATTGATGATTCTGAAAAGTAGCGATTTCTACAGGAATTTTAACCACATTCTTTATAACAATAAGTAAAAATAAATATTGTTATACAACAGGTGAGACTGCAGGGAGCCCTCTGACATATACTTCTATTATGCTATGACCAGTTGCACTTGATAGAGACACCTTGGAGTACCAGACTGAACACACTCAAATATTCTATCATTTTTGTGATGTACCTGTTTTCATACACAAAAGCCATAAAAAGCTTCTCTGTTCACAAAATTTATAACAGATTGCTCAGTTCAAAATAAACCACACCCTAAATACATATCAACAAATTCTTCCTAAATGTAAGACAGATGTGTGCAAAAACACTTTCTCTTACCTCTATGATCGAGTAGCAAACTGCTTCAGCCATGAAACCATACTTCCAACCTTACTAGTGTGCTTACTAAGAGCCTCCGTGTGATGCCACAAAAGTTTTTGTCAAACGGTGCGAGTACTTTGTTATTTTTCAGTCGGGAACAGCTCCTTAGCGTCGAATTTATGCTTTCCCAATAGCCTAGAGCGTACTCTATCGTTCAATAATACTGTCCCCAAGGCAATCTTCAAACGTTCATCTTCTTTCTCTCGCTTAGTGTCACCCTCCCACCAAGCAATCAATCCTCTGTGTCTCGCGTGCGCCCGTGACCGTATTACATAAGGCGCAATTAAAATTTTTATTCGCGCGTAATCGGTTAACAGAATAGTGCTCCCTTTTATTTTAGTTTTCATTGGGTGGGTGAAGCAAGCCCCTCACAAACGAGTCTCAAAGAGATTTTGGTATATATATTATTTGATTATATATATGACAAAGCTCAAAGAGGTTAATGCATGTCTACGTTAGCACGGGAGAAAGGAAGTTTGGGAAAACACTTCAAAATAATGCCAGGCGGAAAAACAGCAAGTAGCTATGGAGAGGAGAGATGTTTAACAAAATAAACTTCTAGAAGGCGGCAAGTATGGATTGCTAAAATTAACAGAAAGGGTCGGGTTCCTTCCAAATACACTATAGAGTCTGTAGTCTGCTCTGATCACTTTATATCGGGCTTGCATTATCAATCTAACAGCCACTCAATAACTAGCCTAAACTGAGCACCAGTGGTGCGAACCTTCAGCGCTATCTGTGCACAACCCTCCACTTCAACACCTCAAGATTTCCTAATACCAGTTTCAGAATGTTCTATATACAAACCCACTGGCGTAATCGTAAGATTTTCATGACACTTGGACGCTATGTCAGATTAAGCTTCCACTGCTGTCTCTTCGTGTTTGCAACTCCGCTTGTGTAGTAATAATGTTATGTATGGCATTCAAATAATTTCATACCTAAATCAACAGTTAATTGTCAGTATTCTCCAAAATCAGAGTGTGACAGACAGACAAGGCAACTATTATAACCCTCTTGCGCATGCAGGTGTGGCAGAACAGATTGGTATGGCCATGTCCCCAGACCCATTCCCAGCGTAGCGGTTCAGTAAAGGTTCTGGCTATGCCAGACTACCCTAGTGTCACATCATATAACGTGAGCAAATAATTTCTTGCAGCCCGTGGTGTAGTTTGCTTTATGCTCAGGGAAGTTAACGCTAGTTGAAGGAAGTAAAGTTTTGCGTTGAAAACGTATACCAGTGAGTGTTTCTGGCCTCTTTAGCGTCTTCTCTTATGAAGACAGCATTGCTCGAGCTATATTGATGCCTCATTAAAATAGCTAACAGATTGCTTATTCTTGGGCTTGTTCTTCATCTGCTTCTAGGAGGATAAAAGAAATCAGCAAGCCTATAGCTCCTAGAGGTATTCATGTGACCCCTCCACAACCAACTCCTGGTGATACTCTTAATCATATAGTCAAGAATTGCCCCATATTATTGAAGCTGCAACTTAAAAATAGTCAGCGTTACTTGAAAGAAATTTGACTTTTGCATTGCACAAAACTTTGGCCCTTCAAGTTTTTGGAGCATGCATTAAAAAAGGTATGGGTGTCCCAGAATCGTGTAACTTGGTGTCTCTAGCTACTGGCTTCCATCAACAAGTTGTGAGAAAATGGGCACACTCATTATTTGCTGAGTATTTCTCACTACTAACATCAGTGGATGATGCCACAGATGAAGCTCTGACTAGGGAGCTAGATTCTGCTAGGGGAAAACACCCCAAGTTTGTTTCCCTTATGGCAGACGAGAACTTTCGGGCCGAGATCATACAATATATAAGGGAAAATGGCCAACCTTACTATTTTGAATATATGTTCATGGGTAAAAGAAAACTATGAAGTTGACCTCAGCAAATCTTCTATATCTAATTGTCTGCATGATTTGGGGTTTTCCTGTCAGCAGTTTACAAAGGGAGTTTACTTTGATGGACATGAGAGGGAAGATGTGGTAAAGGATCGAGGGAGTTATTTGAAGAAGTTAGAATCAATGGAAAAGCGCTCATGGGTGTATAATTCGCCATGCCCAGACCCCTCTATACATCCTGTTATTCACGTTTACCATGATGAGTCTACATACTATGCCAATGCTGACCAGGCATTTTTTGGGAATGATGGGACCAAGCATGTGCTGAAGCAGAAATCGCTAGGTCAAGCAATCATGGTGTCCGACTTTGTCGAGGAGGTAGGTGGTATGCTTGAATGTGAAGGTGTAAAGGCTACCTTGTACTTGGAACACCAAAGTGACGGCTATTTCACCAATGATCATTTAATCGCGCTCAGATACAACATGATATAAAAATTTTATATACATTTTTACTAAATATAATATTTCTTGTTCAGACTCACTAGGCAATTTCATTGTTCGAAAAAAAATATCCCTACTGTCAAGGTCTGTTCATTTTCGATAATGCGCCTTCACACAAGAAGAAAGCTGATGATGCCTTAATTGAAGGTTGTAAACTTGGCTTGTTTGCTCACCATCTTCAGAGCTTAGTTAGATAACCACTAATTATTGGCGAGCGAGCAAGACACTTACAGGGGTTACACAATCAAGATTCCGTGGTGTTTATTAATTTTTTTGTGTTTTTTTGTTTTTGTTTGTTTTCACCCTTGCCACTGATTACACAAGTTGGTGAAGCGTTTTGATAAAATGAAGCACCAAAGGTGCGAACCCTCAGCACTATTAAGCACTACCTAGCTATTACAATATAATCTCCATCCAAAAGAAAAAGCAATCTGTTAGCTATTTTAATGAGGCATCAAAATAGCTTGACCAATAAAAATGGTACATGGAAACGCTGTCTTCATAAGAGAAGCAGCTAAACTAGCCAGAAACACTCGTGATACGCATTTTCAAAGGAAACTTCACTTCTTTCAACTCCGTTAACTTCCCTGAGCATAATCTAACTATACTGCTGGCTGCAAGAAATTATTTGCTCACGTGATTAAGGCGTGACGCTAGGGGTCATTGCCCATAAAAGCTGGTACCTACGCGGAGTTGAAAGCTTCGGGGGGTTTTCTCACAATTAGCCCAAAATTCAAAAAAGTAGCACAATAAAAGGTCGTCCTGAGTAAGTTCATACCTAAATCAGCTGTTAATTGTTAGTATTCTCCAAAATCAGAGCGTGACAGACAGACCAACAGACAGGACGACTACTATAACCCTATCGTGCATGCGCGCTGAGGGTTAATAACACAGTAATGAACCTGTCGGCCATATGAGTTGCTGACCTTGCAAAGCAAGCTACATGGAGCAGACTTCTAAGCGCCTGAACTTTAGCAAAAGCATAGCGGACTCAGCAGCACTATTTTCTTTTCGTCTTCATTAAACGGGTAGCTAGGTCAAGTTAAAACATTCAATTTCAACAATTATATAAATGTATAGCTCATAGTTAGTTATTACTTTAAAGTTAGGCTAGCTCGCTCGCCATTTGTGCTGAAGCACACCACTAGTTATTATTACATTGTATTACTTTTTCTTTTTCTTTTTTTTTTTGTTATAATTATTTTATTTTTATTGTAAATTTCTTGCAGCTTGTCCCTCCGGCTATCCTTGCAATAATGGGCAGTGTACCTCCTTTATCAGTGGCAGGTGTAACAACAATGTCTGTGACTGCACCGACTGTTCCGATGAGAGAAACTGTACTTTACGCTGTAAGTACGTTACAATTGTGAAGTGCTTAATTGACGTCGATGTGTAATCTTTATATCACAGTTCAAAACACCGTGGTGGCCATAGCAGTGGGCGTGTCAGTCACCGTGTTTGTCCTCTTCGTCTGCATCCCCATTTGCGTGGTCGTGATAATCGTCTGCGTCGTAGTTGGGGTCGGGTCGGGAGGACGAAGGAGGAAGGTGGTTCGAAACCAGACTGCAGGGGCTCCTACCGTCACTCAGCATCAGCTCCAGCCTACCAGCGAGTACCAGCCTGCACCAGTCCCTGGGTACCAGCCCCCAGCTCCTGGGTACCAGCCCCCATCCACTGAGGCAGTGTATCCACCTAAGCCGTACAAGCCACCTCACTTACATGCCAATGAAGTCACTTCTGACACAGCTCCCATTATTCAAAACTAACAGAAGAAGAGGAAAGGACAAGCGACTGTTCTGTTGTTAACCTTGACTTGGTGTGTATTTGATTTAGTAGCTTTTAATGTTAATACTCTATCAAGTGTAGTAGTAGTAGTAATAATAATAACAGTATAATTTTCAATAGCGGAGTAACAATTTTGCCTACTTGTAGTGGGAGGAGCAGTATTGCAGGCCAGATCTCTCCCCCCCCCCCCCAACCAACCCACCACTACTCTGGGAGGAAGCAGGACATACAGAAATTGCTCGTAATTGTGTCCTCAAATTAACAACATCTCTTGCCACACATATCTCTCTCAATAGTCACAGTGATTCCAGGACCTTGCCACACCTCCTCCACCAGGCTGCAATAATATGTCAGAATTCCACAGCAAAGCTACACTAGCAATGAAAAGATGAATCAGAGTGGGAGGAGATTGCTCTGACAAAAACAGATTGCAACTTACACATGGGGAAGGCACTGAAGCCCCCGCCCTTCCTGCTTTTTTTTTTTTTTTTTTTTCCCAGTTACAACTGTGCACTCTGGATTTGCTCTCACAACTGAAGAAGGCTTACTGAGCCAAAATGTTTTGTGAATATTATATAAATTGTAATGCTACTAGCTAAGCTAAAAATATTGAATTACTAGAAATATAGTAGCAATGAAATTCTACGACATTATTCAAATACTGATAACGGGCAGTGGGTAAAGGAGGCTGGACAACACTCACAATTTTCACTGTTAAGCACAAAATAGAGGATTTGCTTGTTTGGTTCATCCATTTACAATTGCTACATGTGTGCACTCATCTCAAAGTATATAGCCTCCCCTCCCCTCCCCCCCAATAAATTTCTGTACCAACTGGGTGTAACAATTTCTTTTAACTGCTGCAAGAAATTATCATCTTTCACTACAGTTGTTGTTCAGAATTTTAACTTACTATTATTTTGTGTATTTCAATCTTATCACTTGTGTTGTTGTCATACCACTCCCCCCTCCCCAGCTGATTGGTCAGTTGTTAGCACATGTGTCCTTGACTCGTGTGGTCATTTGCTCTAGTGCTTGTGGTCTATTATCCTATATCAAACTTGTCTAACCAATATATCTAATTCTGTGTGTGCGTGTGCGAGACAGTGCAACTTGGCAGTGGATTTACCCATTAGAGTTATACATTCTGGACTCTAATAAATACACTCAGGACTCTCTCTAACTCGGGATTCACATAGGATACTTTCAGTGTCAGAACCCGCATCAACAGTTGTCCATGCAATTACATCTCCACAAGTAAAAACAACAACAACCACTATAAGTAATCGGTAAACACTAAAATATCTTTCATCTCAATTCCAATTATGTGAAAGTGTACACAAAATAAATTTCTACACAAGCTAAAAGAGAAAAGAAAGTAATACAAACAAGATTCTGACAACTTATACTGTATGAATTGCAAAATAAAAACAACACAACAAGACTTATTTTTTCCTGGAAATGTACAATAATTCATAAAAAGTTACCTACATAACACAGTTCATGAGATGCCCATGATATAAGAATGCAGTATACTAAAGGAGAATAGAGACCGGAGGGTTCATTTTCCTTCCAATTCGGCAATCTTCTTCTTTAAATCTCATTTTCCTCTTTGAGCTTCTTGTAGGCAGTACGATACTGCAAAGTAAAGAAAAGTGTGTCATTAAGTCAAAATAGTCACGTTTACATAATTATAAAGTCTACATTCTCATTAGGTAGTAATCAACAAAACAACAGCAACAACTTTTCTCCACTTTCTAAAGCTACAGTTAACTCTCATTCCGACTGTCAAATGAGATAGGAAACAAGTGAGGGCAACTACAATCAAGTTCAGCCAGTTCTACTGGAAATTATTACCAAAGACACTCACCAAGGTTGCTTAGGGTCAAAATGTGCTTATGTGCTTGAATTCTTTACTCACCTCCCTTAAAGTTGATGGCTCCGATGATGACTTCGGTTGCGATGCTCCTTGGCCTGAGAACTGTAGTGAACACAAACACACACATGCACACACACAGCATGAATTCCCATGTCTGTAGTCTCCACTGAGCACACTTTGTATATCTTGCCCATACAAGTATATAGCTACTCATTTCAAATAGTCTTTAAGTATTTTAGGAATAGGGACCTGCGCAGGTGCTGGGATTTTAAAAGTCAGAGTTTTTTAAAATTTAATTTTAAACCATAAATTCTCGGCCTTTGGGGGCCTTCTATTGGTGAACTAAAAGAGCAGGTGAGGTGACTGTGACTTTTATACTACATGGCACAGAACAGAGGAGGCACAGAACAAAGAAGAGTTGCCAAAAGTCTATTTAACAGCCTTATGGACAGGTTGTACATTTTGTCAGTCAATATTGTTTCCATAATTAATAAACTGTGTGTGCATTGTTGTATTCTGTAACATTATTTCGATTTCTGATATTTGAAACATTGTTGTTTATGCCACCATTATTTTTTTATTAATATTGCACAGATTTGGAAAAGGTAATCAGAGCAGGCCAATATTCCTGAATGGGATTGACTGTCCTAATTCTGAGACGTCTCATATCATGAGGTGCCGAAGAACCAAGTGATAGCTGTTCACATGACAATAATGTTGCCGTATATGAATGAAGCATGCTGGTAACCGCTTCAAGAATGCCTTGGAGTTATCTCTTCAATAGTAGACTGCTGGTTAATATAGGAGTTGGATGTTCAAGTGCGAAATGTTAAAGCTAGGAACAGCTGAACAGCTGCAATTTTAAACGTCTCATCTGATAAACATCTGGAACTTAAAGAAAGAGAGAAAGGGGTGTCCAATCATGGTTAATGGGTATGACTGCAAATTGGGAGTACATGGAAGGGAATATGCCCTAAATTATTCTCCAATGTTATACTTCATTATGTTTGTTAATTTTAATGTTAGTTTCGAGCTACCCACTCATTTTGATACAAAACTTAATTTTTTTAAATAAAGCCAAATTAAGTTTTTTAAATGTAAAAAAAATACCAAAACAACTTTTAGCTATAATAATATTGCAAGTTTGCTATACAGCCAATCAACTGTCTGCATTGGTCTATAATAATTATCCTAAAAGCAGGATAAGCATGAATTGATCATCCATTGTGTGAAAATATACATTGATAATTTTAACCAAGCATGTATCATATCTGAAAAGGGGGACTCCCTGCTAACAGGCTGGCATTGGCAAGCAAGCAAAGGGTGTGAGCACAAAATAACCTAGACGCTGCTTAGTTCATAATGAGTAAGAGAATAGACAATATTAAAAACTAGCTAAAGTGTGGTATCGATTACTGATGCCATTAAAGTGACTTCAGTAGAGAAGGTTAGTAATCTGACTGTAATCCCCATAGTAACAACTTGATGTTTTATTTTGCATTAGATATGATTCAAAATGTGATATCTTATACCTTTGTGTGAATTAAGATTAGTTTAAAATGGCTGTCTATTTCAAGCAGCATAATTTGCATTATATTTTCAGACGAATCTGAGTCACAGTACAGTGGCCAGGTGAGGCTGGTCAGTGAAATGGAGAATTCATCGATGTCTGTGTCCAGCGGGAGAGTTGAAGTTTATCAGAACGGTGTTTGGGGGACTGTATGTAGCAATAACTTCAACCAAGCTGCAGCAGACACTGTTTGCAGACAACTTGGCTACACAAATGCATTGGAAATATATAGTGCACTGTACGTAAGTTGTACCTCTGATTTTTAATAATTGAGCATAGTATTGTTTTAAAAAAAAAAGCCTGTGAAAGAGAGAAAATACATCTAATGAGTAAAAGAAGGCTGAGAAAGAAATTATGAAGTGATAAATATCATTTAGCTAGAGAGTAAATGACCAGCCTAACCAGGTCTCATACTTTACATTTCTCCTCCCTCTCTCTCTTTTAGTCCTGGAGAAGGTCAAGTTCAGGTGGATAACATTGTGTGTTCCAGCTCATCTGCCTGCTTCAAGTCTTGCTATAACTCCCATCATTTGCCATATCAATGCAACCATACAAATGATGTGGCTATTCAATGCAGTAAGAATTAAATCAACTGAATTGTACTAACATGAAACCTTGCCATGATTGCTTAGTTTAATCTACCCATTAATGTCACGCAGTGTGCTGTATTTCTTCGACTCTGCTAAAGGCATGGTTGGAGTCCAAGTATAGCAATTATTATGAAGTTATTCTAGAAATTTGATTCAAGAGATAGTAAATTTAATAGAAATTATCAAGATGGTACAAGAGCAATGTAGTACACCAAGGAACTGTATCATCTTATCTAATATACTTAAAATGTAGCAATCTTAGTTATGGTTTCAATTCCAATTTTATACTAGTCCAGTCATAGCCTCCTGCTCAATATTCCAATATATTTGTGTAGCTTATGACACTAGTCTGGCTGTTGATAATACATCTGGAGATGAAAATCAATGCAGAGTTCAACGTAAGGATATTCTTATCATAACAAAATTTGCAAAAGTATTCCTTACAATATATTGTTGTCAGTTTAATAAGTAGCTACTAGTGTAATTTAATGAAGTCTCTTCTTCTTATTTCAGCACATCCACTCATCTTTATCCTATCTGTAACTATCTTGTCCCTCGCATCGGCGTTAGTGGCAGGAATGATAGTGTCCGTCATCTTATGTGTCGTGTGCTATTCATGCAGAAAGAGAAAGCAAGCTATCAAACTCTACGAACCTCTCTAATTGTATCAGCAATTTTAAGTTTTTATATTTTCATATCATAATTGTTGCATTCTCTATGTTTGTTTTAGTTTAATAGTATACTGCATGCATATATAAAATTCTACAGAGTGTATGTAGAGAAATTTCCCCCCCTAAAATTTGCAGCACAATAGGCTGGGTTAAGGAATTAATTTCTTTCTGAAGCATTCTTATTATATGTGGTCCTAAAATAGCTACAATTTAGTTTCTATAAAGTCACATATAAAAATTACCAAGCTCATGTCATTATACTTAGTGCACAGTATGTTTGCATCATCACAATGAAACAAACATTAGTGATAGGTTCCTCATAATGCATGGCTTTCTCTATGTTTATCCTCAATAATAACAGATGCAAAACTATTCTGTCTCTATCAGCTAGCTAGCAAAGCAGTGATCGATTTTATTTAGTCACTATTGCTGCTTAAAAAAGGGGGGGGGGGGGGGGAAGAGAGAGAGATTAGCTGCATAACAAATGGAAGCAAGAGAAGGCAGTAAAAAATGCTAGGTAGCTTAAATGCATGCCATACGCGCTAACCGTAACATTCTGTTTGATCGCGTAGCCAGACCTTTCACCAACCAAAAGGGTGACTATAAGTATATTTATTATGTAGGCGTTACCTGAGCATACTGTACCAACACACGCGGCACACATTAGACAATGGGCGGAGCTATCTGGCTTCCTTTTTTGTTGTGTGTGTGTGTGTGTTTATCGCGAGAAGCAACATGTACATGCGCAATCTTTAATATAAGAGGGCGTTAACATAACGGCTCGTGTGTGTGTACATTTTAATCTCCAGTTGGTAGTCTGATCTGAGCAGAGGAAGTGGGGATGAAGAAGCTAGAAGTATTGGTCGCCATTTCTGTCTTGCTAGCGGCTAGGGTAGCATATTCGGGTGAGGAGTGGGTTGCTAGTTTCTATGGAGTTGGTGGGTTACTGCACTGCAGTCTAGCTGGAAGTGAAACTATTTAGCTAATACATATCTGCCTGAATTAATATATATTGGTAATTTCACTATTGGAGCAAGCCCTGTATGCTGTTCTATTACTTGCAGTCTCCATTATACCAGCTAGAATTGAATTATACAGACCTGTAGGTTGTAACATGAGAAAGCCTATGTTTTCGCAAGTTCCAATGTATCCCATGAACAAGGCCCGGGTCATTGGAACAACTGGTTTTCATGTTTTCACTCTATTGCTAGTCAGAGCAGAAGTGATTACATTTCATAGATTCTGTTAGCCTTTGAAGTTTGTGAACTGACATATTACTTGAATATGAAAATTGTGTGTTAAGTTTGTTATTTTTTTTATGAATGTATTGTTATCTTTGCTACTTAGATGCTTGCTTTGGTTTTGTATGCCGCAATGGAGAGTGTTTAAGCTCGACTTTTGACCGCTGTGATGGAGTGAGGGAGTGCTCCGATGGGAGTGACGAGATCAATTGTGTTAGTAAGTTATTACTACAAATGTAGTCAACTGCTAAGTATTATCACTGTCTCTGAACTTGAGCATGACCTTTTATTTTAAGAGAAAAATTATGTAGAACGTTATTGGTTTACTTGTAAGGGTTACATGAATGGACAATAAATCTTCCATTGTAGACTTGTAGAACTTACTCTTGGCTACATGCTAACTTTAATTGGAAGAGACAGTGGGGCAGGGTGTTGCTGAGGCAGCCGACCAAAAGAGTATTTTCTTGGGGAGCCTGTGGTCATTCATTCTCTGCCAGGTTGGCCCAGCTATCTCAATAGGCTTGCTGTAACTATATCATCCAAAGACTCCTCCTTTCCAAATTATTAGCTGACCACCTGAACACAGTCCTTTGTTGTGACCCACATACATACATACAGATGGATGGATGGCTCCAGTTTCTACACTTGAGCTTATCTTTGTCCTGGTAGTTCCATCTACCTCAATTTAGTTGAACACTGACATGACAGAAATGTGGTACCTTCTGACAAACTCTGCCTTATCTATCTGAGCTCATTAACAGGATGGGTGCTATTAGAACTAGAGCACTGAAGTGCAAACCCTCAGCGCTAGTTAGCTAGTGTGAAAAGAATGAGGAATGAATGAAAAAAGGTAGGAAGAAAAGAAAAAAGAAGAAGAAAGAAAAACAGTACACGAAAGAAAGAGGAAAAGAAAGGAAAAGGTAGGAAAGAAATAAAAACAGTAGGAAGAAAAAGAGAAAAATAAGGCAAGAAGACAAAAGGAAAAAGAAAAAAAAAAACAGGATGAAAAAAAAAAAGATGAAAAAAAAAAAATAGCGTCGACAAGGACTTGAACCAGAGACTTTTAGGTTAAGTACTTCCTCACCCAACAACTACGCAACGCAACACCTCACGCTGAATGCATGTAATTGTTAGCTATTTAAAAGTGATATGCAACCTGCAAGCTGGCTCACGTGACAAGCAAGTTTTTTAAGGGGCGGTTCCCGCTGTAAGCCTACGATCGCACGGCTCTGGAAAGACTCGCTTTTTTCTGGAAAATGAAGTCCAAAATCAAAATTCTGGCATATTAAAGGAACTTATTTCGTGAAATACTGCTGTTTGATGCCGCTTTCAGAGCCTGGCTGGTTCCTACCTTCCAGAAGTGCCTGTTGACAGAGTGACAGAATGATTGAATGACACTAGGACTACTGTAACCCTCTGGGCGCATGCGCGCTGAGGGTTAACAAGTTATTTAACACATTAGTGAGCAACTGTTGCTGGTCAGGCTTCCTCTTCCACCCATTCATTAGCACTTGGCCACTTGGTTCAGGCAGCAAAGGTTATTCAGTCTACCTGATTAGTACAAACAATAGGAAGCCCAAAAATCAAATGATAAACCCCTCACAAACGAGTCTCAAAGAGATTTTGGTATATATATTATATGATTATATATATGACAAAGCTCAAAGAGGTTAATGCATGTCTACGTTAGCACGGGCGAAAGGAAGTTTAGGGGAAAACACTTCAAAATAATGCCAGGCGGAAAAACAGCAAGTAGCTATGGAGAGGAGAGATGTTGCAGTTCATTTCTTACAAATTTATCGAGGTTCAATTTCTATAGAGGTTGTACACATGACGTAATATGACGTGTAATAACCGGAAATAAAGAGCTGGAGGGCAAGTCAGTGCTTCTCTGAAGGAAATAATGGTGCTGACGTGCTGTGTAGTTGTGTGGTACAGGCGAGGAGGCCGCGACAAAGTCTCATTCTTCAGAGTACTTAGCTCTCTGGGGCCTACAGAGGATAAAGTAATAACAAAATAAACTTCTAGAAGGCGGCAAGTATGGATTGCTAAAATTAACAGAAAGGGTCGGTGTGAAAGCCCCGTATAAATAGGGTGCCTCTGAAGTTCAAGATCTCGAAGGACCAGGTCTCGCACTAGCGCACTCAATTTAACAGCCTGACAGAGGCTACCGCCAGCAACTGGTATTTTATGCGAAAGTCAGGAACATTGAGGAATCGATGGTTACAACTTTAAGGGTGGCTATGACATAAAACTACAGTGGGTAAGAAAGGGGCGGAGATATGTTAAAATGGTGATCATTACCAGAGGCGCAAGGCCCCAGGTAGGTGAAGTGTGGGAAACAATCAAAGGGTGATAATAGGTATGAATAACAACTGAGTCAATAGAGTCCAGCTCGTGTGCGGTTGAACCTGAACAGTCGGGTTCCTTCCGAATACACTATATAGAGTCTGTAGTCTGCTCTGATCACTTTATATCAGGTTTGCATTATCACATCTAACAGCCACTCAATAACTAGCCTAAACTGAGCAGCAGTGGTGCGAACCCTCAGCGCTATCTGTGCACAACCCTCCACTTCAACACCTCAAGATTTCCTAATACCAGTTTCAGAATGTTAACCTCACCTACTCTTAAGTTCCGAAAATTTAGCCATTTTCAATAATATCGCTATAAATGCTTGAATTTTCGCCAACTTCGAGAATCATTATTGACAGACAGACGGAATGAATGAAAGAGACAAGAAAAACAAATGAATAGAAAATATCATTTTATCGGTTTTTATTTTTCTATAATGATGTAATTTCAGTCTAATCTTTAGTTAGTAGTAGCTACCATTTTTGGACTAAGTGATTTGTCAAGTCTAGCTCATGTTCTAAAGTCACTGAACACAAAACTCCACTCTGACAAAGAAAGTATGAAAATCCACTCACACTGAAAAACAATAAATAACAATAACAAATACAGTGACATCTTGACAAATTATTAGCTTGATGATGAAGCTTAAGGTCAGCTCTGTTTCAGTGAACTAGCTAGCTAGCTACAAGCTTGGGTAAAAGTGTTTTAAAGCAAAGCTATGTCACATTACAAAGATAAAACATATTGTTACGGTCTTTTGCAGCAGACCTCTTTCCAACCGCCTGGCTCCTCCAACAGGTACTGCCTGCCAAGTATTTACCATTCAAGTGCAAATTGTATGGTAAAGTGCGTCACCCATAGAGAAAAGCATTGGCCCCGAGTTTCACTCGCTTTTTCTGAAAAACTAAGCCTAAACAAATCCGTCCACTTAACAAAATCACAATACTCTAATACTCTACAAACGTGTAGCCGAGTCTAAACTTGATAAAAATAGGAGTGCTCTTTCTTCAGAGTCCACGTGTCACCACTTTTCTTCAAGCATAAATTATCATCTTCTACTGACAAACCATCCTTCATACAAAATGAAATCCTCTACCACAACAGGTGCAAGTGATGATCCCATCTGGGGAAGCCCCTGTGTATGGTCGCTCTATGTCTATATACAAACCCACTGGCGTAATCGTAAGATTTTTATGACACTTGGACGCTATGTCAGAGTAAGCTTCCACTTCTGTCTCTTCGTGTTTGCAACTCCATTTGTGTGGTAATAATGTTATGTATGGCATTCAAATAATGGTTATTAGCCCTCAGTGCGCATGCGCAAGAGGGTTATGATAGTTGCCTTGTCTGTCTGTCACGCTCTGATTTTGGAGATTACTGACAATTAATCGTTGATTTAGGTATGAACTTACTCAGGACGAAGATTTAGGACCTTTTATTGTGCTTTTTTCTTTTAGTTTTTGGGCTAATAGTTGAAACAGCTCCGCATAGGTACCAGCTTTTATGGGCAATGCCCCTAGTGTTTAGTCTGGCATAGCCACTACCCATGTAGCGCGCAAAACATGCGAAGAGTCTGGCCATACCAAATTGGTTCTGGAGGAATGTGGAAGTGGTGAGTGCCCCACCTCCTTTATACCTGAATTTCTACCGCAAATTAGCCATGATTGCTAAACCTAGCGTTGAAAGGGTGGCCATTGACACGTACAGGAATTTCCATTTGTGGTTGAGGAGGGCTATTCCTTGTAATTTGCTAATGGTAATTGACTGCAGCAATATATGTGTGGCAGAACAGATTTGGTATTCCCATGTACCCAGACCCATTCCCAGTGTAGCGGTTCGGTAAAGGGTCTGGCTATGCCAGACTACCCTAGTGTCACATCATATCACGTGAGCAAATAATTTCTTGCAGCCCGTGGTGTAGTTTGCTTTATGCTCGGGGAAGTTAACGCTAGTTGAAGGAAGTGAAGTTTTGCGTTGAAAAAAAAAAGTATACCAGTGAGTGTTTCTGGCCTATTTAGCTTCTTCTCTTATGAAGACAGCATTGCTCAAGCTATATTGATGCCTCATTAAAATAGCTAACAGATTGCTTATTCTTTTGGAAGGAGATTATAATATAATAGCTTGGTAACGTTTAATAGCGCTGACGGTTCACACCTGTAGGGAGAGCTACAAAAAAAATCGCTTTTTAAAATTCCATTTTATCTGCTCTTGCTTTACACACGAAACTGTAACTTCTAAACACGCTCTTCATCACTTGATCTTCCATAACTAACAACGCGGAATAAACTGGGGCGCATTGAATATGTGGTTGAGGAATGCGCTTAATTAACGATTCTGCAATCTGATTGGAGCGCCACTATTTTGGTGCCGGCACAAGTCGTTGATACTAGAGCTACCAGACCCTTTCCTTCCTCCCCCGCCCACCAATATAGGGAAGGAAAAGGGTTGGCAACGCCAGACTAGGTATACCCTTATGCACTTGAAAATATATAGTCTTTACAAACTGGTTTACCAACCCTAGTACAAACTACCGAAGTTGAAGACATCTAGCATACCACTTACTACACTCATCAGAGGTGGTTCTATAGCAAGACATTTCACTCTCACACTTTATTTTTACTCCCTCTGGCTCTAGCCTGCTCAATAAAATATCACTACCATATCACACTTAACTCAAGTACTAAGTATTGTGTGTATATATGTATATATATATTTGTGCCATGGTACGTTGAAACTGTCCAATCAGATTGCTTAATTCAAGGTTAATATATTTCATACTGACCTCCTAGGAGGTGAATAAGTAAACTGTCCAATCAAAATTTGTTTTTGTGCATTTCCTATAGCCTAGAGCTATGGGTACAAGTCAGTCATGCCCCTCCGTTCGGTCGGTACGAGATTAGGATTTACCCCATCCTCAGGCCTTCGGCCCTTGGTTTTGTAAATCCCATACCAACCTCCACATCGTGGTGCAACCCATACATACAGTAGAATGTCAGTTATCCGAACTTCAGTTATCCGAACACTTCAGTTAACCGAACACCCAAAATCTAATAGTAGCACGTGCAGACATGAGTAATTGCTTAACCACACCCCTTTTATAATACATTTTCTATTGTGTTCAGTTATCAGAACATTTCAGTTATCCGAACAACTCTCAGTCCCAACGTGTTCGGATAACGGACATGCTACTGTATATCAATTGAAAATGAACATCACTGCTAATTTTCAGACTTAAGAGTGCTTGCCGTACTGTGCGCGATCCTTGTTAATTGATGTTCTCTACCAAGTTTAGGCTAGCTGCACTTACTGCCACACATAATAATTGCAATATTCATGACAATCCTACGGGGGGGGGGGGGGGGGGGGGGGGGAGGGGAGTTTTTTTGTTTGTTTTTTTGTTTTTTTTTGTTTTGTTTTTTGCTAAAATTTATTGTTAATTGAAGGTTGTAAACTTGTCTTGTTTGTTCACCATCTTCAGAGCTTAGTTAGATAACCACTAATTATTGGCGAGCGAGCAAGACACTTACAGGGGTTACACAATCAAGATTCCGTGGTGTTTATTAATTTTTTTTGTGTTTTTTTGTTTTTGTTTTCACCCTTGCCACTGATTACAAAAGTTGGTGAAGCGCCTTGATAAAATGAAGCACCAAAGGTGCGAACCCTCAGCGCTATTAAGCACTACCTAGCTATTACAATATAATCTCCATCTAAAAGAATAAGCAATCTGTTAGCTATTTTAATGAGGCATCAAAATAGCTTGACCAATGAAAATGGTACAGTCGAACCTCCCTACAACGGGACTCCGAGAAGCGGTCAGACTCTCAACAACGGTCAGACCGTTGGGAACGGAGTATTTTCTGCATGTATGTAATGGATTTTTTGACTCCAAGTAACGGTTGACTCTCTACTCCGGACAACGGCCAAGTTGTGTGCCCCAAAACGTAATGTCTTGTACAAAATTTACTTCTTGGGATGGCCAGTTAGCCACACCCAACTTATTGATGCCGCCGTTTTGCCTAGCCTTTTAATTTATGCCTTACTAATTTATGACTTGTGTGCCTTTCAATTTAATAAAAGACATAATACTAAATGAATGCTAATACTAATTTTACATTCATTACAGATGTCCCTCTATTAATAATTCATTAACTAGTTCTCTCATTCGGCAGACATAAACAGGTGGGCCGAACAGGCGGTAGATACAGGGCACTTCCAGGCCATAACCGGTGCCTCTGTTCACTCTCTCTCCTTGGACCACAGCAAACGCTATGTTGACATCTCTTCTTAAGAAGTGAAAAAGACGCGGTGCAAGATTGCGTGGTACATGACCTACAACTGTGGAGTCCTTCATAACTGCTACTGCTTTATTGTCTTTGGCATTTGTGGGCTCTGGCTTCACCAATAGTGATTCCCCTATAAAAGGTACTCATACGTCAGTGTACTCGTGATAGCCTCTTATGAAGGAGTTTATTTCCAAAACTTGCAGTTCAGCACTAGCAACAACCTGACTTGCAGCCATGCACACGTCACACCTTCTTGGGGTGGGCTTTATCTGAGCTCTCCCGCGTTGCTTGCACCAATAAGGCTTCGAAGCAGAAGAAAAATTTCCTGCCGTTAAAAAAGAAAGTGGAGGTTATCAAGGCCCACGAGAATGACAGGGGGCTCAGTCACCGTGCACTAGGGGATATGTTTCAGTGTGGCAGCCAAATTATCAAGAATAAGGATTCTATTTTAGCATTATTTAAAGCTAATGCTTCTGGAAGCATGATCCATTCCACTAAAGTCTCTCGTACATGTGAGTATGAAGACATAAATAAGGCTTTGTACGAGTGGTACCTTTTAGCTTGTTCAAAACATGTTTATCCTGGTGGTCCCCAGCTTATTGAAAAAGCTAAGGTCATTGCTGAGAAATTAGGAAACGAAAGCTTTAAGGGATCCAATGGTTGGTTAGGCAAGTGGAAAGCCAGATATAACATCAAACGTTTTAAAATATGTGGGGAGTCTGGGGATGTGCAGGGAGTTACTGTGGATTCATGGAAGGAAAGGCTTCCTGAGTTAATTACAGGCTATGCGAAGGAAGATGTGTGGAATATGGACGAGACTGGAGTATTTTGGCGAGCTTTACCTGATAGTGACTTTGGACGAATAGGAAAGGAGTGCAAAGGAGGGAAGAAAAGTAAGCAAAGAATCACTGTGGCATTGTTTGTCAGTGCAGCAGGCATTAAGGAAAAGCCAATTGTCATATGGACTTCAGCTAATCCCAGGTGTTTAAAGCGTTTTGATAAGAGTGCATTGCCAGTCAATTATTTCAATCAGAAGAAGGCATGGATGACAGGAGATATTATGGAGACTGTTCTAACTAAGTTGAACAGCAGGTTAATTCATAGCCAGCGTTCAATTTTGTTGTTGATGGACAATGCAGGTTGCCACCCTAGCACTCTCGAGTCAAAATTTAGTAATATAAAAATAGTTTTTTTGCCAGCCAATACCACTTCGAAGTTGCAGCCACTTGACCTTGGCATCATACAAAATTTCAAGGTGCACTATAAACGCTTACTTTTGCGATATGTGCTAACAAAAATTGATGAATGCCAAACTGCATCTGAGGTAGTGAAATTTGGTCAATATTTTAGTAGCCATAAGGTGTGTTGCCCAGGCATGGTCAATCGTATCAACTCAGACAATTTCAAAATGTTTCAGGAAAGCTGGTATCCTCAATTCAGAGATGGATATTGTTTCCTGCAGCATGGAGGAAGATGACCCATTCTCAGCTGTGGATGTTGAAGCCGACCTTACCAGCCTCATTCATGATGTAGTGCCTAACTGCTGCAGCTCAGATGAGTACATCAATGGGGAAGATTCAATACCGGTATCCAATGACCTGGACAGCTTGACATGGGAAGAAGACTTCATGCATCAGCTTGGCCAGGTAGGTGGCGAAGAAGAATGTGACGAAGATGAAGACGATGATAGTGAACAATTGCCCATTTCAAATGTGAAGACCTACAAGGATGCCATCTTGACTTTGGAAGATATCAAAACATTTCTAGAAAGTCGAGGTCACTTCAACCAAGATTGGCATATCTGTGGATTCATTGGCTTCATTACAACTTGCAGCCATGAAACAAAAAACATTCCATGATTTCTTTCCCACAACAAAGCCACAATAAACTAACATTAATAGCTACATCAATTCATCATCCAAAAAAACTCAATCCATTAGTTATTTTGTCAAATTCTTTAAAAAAAATAGTAGCAAAAAAAAAACACTCCGAAATAAGGTCAAACTCTCTACAAAGGCCAAAGGGTTCGTCCCCATGCATGGCTGTTGTTTGGAGGTTCGACTGTACATGGAAACGCTGTCTTCATAAGAGAAGAAGCTAAACTAGTGAGAAACACTCGCGATATGCATTTTCAACGGAACTTCACTTCTTTCAACTCCATTAACTTCCCTGAGCATAATCAAACTACACCACTGGCTGCAAGAAATTATTTGCTCACGTGATTATGGCGTGACGCTAGGAGGTGTTGCCCATAAAAGCTAGTACTACCGTGGAGTTGAAAGCTTCGTGTTTTTTTTCTCAACGAATAGCCAGAAATTAAAAAAAGTAGCACAATAAAAGGTCTTAAATCTTCGTCCTGAGTAAGTTCATACCTAAATCAGCTGTAAATTGTTAGTATTCTCCAAAATCGAAGCGTGACAGACAGACAGACAGGACGACTACTATAACCCCTAGCTCATAGTTAGTTATCACCTTAAAGCTAGGCTAGCTCACTCGCCATTTTGTGCTGAAGCACACCACTAGTTATTATTACATTGTATTACTTTTTCTTTTTTCTTTTTTTTGTTATAATTATTTTATTTTTATTGTAAATTTCTTGCAGCTTGTCCCTCCGGCTATCCTTGCAATAATGGGCAGTGTACCTTCCTGATCAGTGACAGGTGTGACAGTGTCTGTGACTGCACTGACTGTTCCGACGAGGGAAACTGTACTTTAAGCTGTAAGTACGTTACAATTGTAAAGTGCTTAATTGACGTCGATGTGTAATCTTTACATCACAGTTCAAAACACCGTGGTGGCCATAGCAGTGGGCGTGTCAGTCACCGTGTTTGTCCTCGTCGTCTGCATCCCCATTTGCGTGGTCGTGATAATTGTCTGCGTCGTAGTTGGGGTCGGGTCGGGAGGACGAAGAAGGAAGGTGGTTAGAAACCAGACTGCAGGGACAAGCGACGTGGTGACCACTACAGCCTACAATGAGTACCAGGCTCCTGCCGTCACTCAGCATCAGCTCCAGCCTAACAGCGAGTACCAGCCTGCACCAATCCCTGGGTACCAGCCCCCATCCACTGAGGCAGTGTATCCACCTAAGCCGTACGAGCCACCTCACTTACATGCCAATGAAGTCACTTCTGACACAGCTCCCATTATTCAAAACTAACGGAAGAAGAGGGAAGGACAAGCGACTGTTCTGTTGTTAACCTTGACTTTGTGTGTATTTGATTTAGTAGCTTAATGTTAATACTGTATCAAGTGTAGTAGTAGTAGTAATAATAATAACAGTATAATTTTCAATAGCGGAGTAACAATTTGTCTATTTGTAGTGGGAGGAGCAGTATTGCAGGCCAGATCTTCTCTCCTTCCCCCCAACCAACCAACCACTACTCTGGGAGGGGGCAGGAAGTACAGCAATTGCTCGTAATTGTGTCCTCAAATTAACATCTCTTGCCACACATATCTCTCTCAATAGTCACAGTGATTCCAGGACCTTGCCACATCTCCTCCACCAGGCTGCAATAATATGTCAGAATTCCCCAGCAAAGCTACACTAGCAATGAAAAGATGAATCAGAGTGGGAGGGGAGGAGATTGCTCTGACAAAAACATATTGCAACTTACACAAAGGGAAGGCACTGAAGCCCCCCTCCCCTCCTTTTTTTTTTTCAGTTACAACTGTGCACTCTGGATTTGCTCTCACAAATGAAGAAGGCTTACTGAGCCGAAACATTTTGTGAATATTATATAAATTTTAATGCTACTAGCTAAGCTAAAAATATTGAATTACTAGAAACATAGTAGCAATGAAATTCTACGACATTATTCAAATATTGATAACGGGCAGTGGGTAAAGGAGGCTGGACATTACTCACAATTTTCACTGTTAAAGCACTAAATAGAGGATTTGCTTGTTTGGTTCATCCATTTACAATTGCTACATGTGTGCACTCATCTCAAAGTATATAGCCTCCCCTCCCCCCAGTTTCTGTACCAACTGGGTGTAACAATTTCTTTTAACTGCAACAAGAAATTATCATCTTTCACTACAGTTGTTGTTTAGAATTTTAACTTACTATTATTTTGTGTACCAATCTTATCACTTGTGTTGTTGTCCTACCACTTCCCCCTCCCCAGCTGATTGGTCAGTTGTTAGCACATGTGTCCTTGACTCGTGTGGTCATTTGCTCTAGTGCTTGTGGTCTATTATCCTATATCAAACTTGTCTAACTAATATATCTAATTCTCTGTGTGTGTGCGAGAGTGTGCAACTTGGCAGTGGATTTACCCATTCGAGTTATACATTCTGGACTCTAATAAATACACTCAGGACTCTCTCTAACTCAGGATTCACACAGGATACTTTCAGTGTCAGAACCCGCATCAACAGTTGTCCATGCAATTACATCTCCACAAGTAAAAACAACAACAACCACTATAAGTACATCGGTAAACACTAAAATATCTTTCATCTCAATTCCAATTATGTGAAAGTGTACACAAAATAAATTTCTACACAAGCTAAAAGAGAAAAGAAAGTAATACAAACAAGATTCTGACAACTTATACTGTATGAATTGCAAAATAAAAACAACACAACAAGACTTATTTTTTCCTGGAAATGTACAATAATTCATAAAAAGTTACCTACATAACACAGTTCATGAGATGCCCATGATATAAGAATGCAGTATACTAAAGGAGAATAGAGACCGGAGGGTTCATTTTCCTTCCAATTCGGCAATCTTCTTCTTTAAACTCTCATTTTCCTCTTTGAGCTTCTTGTAGGCAGTACGATACTGCAAAGTAAAGAAAAGTGTGTCATTAAGACAAAATAGTCACATTCACACAATTATAAAGTCTACATTCTCATTAGGTAGTAATCAACAAAACAACAGCAACAACTTTTCTCCACTTTCTAAAGTTACAGCTAACTCTCATTCCGACTGTCAAATGAGATAGGAAACAAGTGAGGGCAACTACAATCAAGTTCAGCCAGTTCTACTGGAAATTATTACCAAAGACACTCACCAAGGTTGCTTAGGGTCAAAATGTGCTTATGTGCTTGAATTCTTTACTCACCTCACTTAAAGTTGATGGCTCAGAACTGGACGATGATGACTTTGGTTGCGATGCTCCTTGGCCTGAGAACTGTAGTGAACACAAACACACACACAGCATGAATTCCCATGTCTGTGGTCTCCACTGAGCACACTTACAATCTGGCTATCTTCCAGTGTCATTTCCTGCAAGCCATTCTTGCTGAATCTGACCAGCCACGGGTCTTTGTCAGTTCCTCCAATCCATTCTTCAGCAGTCAGAGCAGGCTTACCAGCCTCACATGGTGGGTATATATCCTCCTGAAACATCTCGGACTACAGAAATAAATAATTACATACTGGGCAATTAATAGAAACCATAGAAATCAAGTGCATGAGAATTTATTTAAAGTCAGACAAGCCTGACCTTGAGGACTGTTATTATCTCAGTTTTAAAATAGTATCTATAAAGATAGACGTTTTCCTAACGAACTCTAGAATGGAAGTTATCAGTTATCTGATAATTAATCATACACACAAGCTATTATGGTAAATATTATGGCTTGTTAAAATATACACCAATATTACATAATTGTACAGGAAAATGTTTTTGTTGGATTGGGCAGCACACCCCATTTCCTTACCTTTCTAGGAACTGCAAAAGTAATTGGTTCCGCCAATCCCTTGTTGTTGTACAGTTTAAAGAATCTCATCACTTCACATTTTGAAACTTCGTTGTGTCTCTTGGGCAACAAGCCACACCCACGTTGCGGAGCGGTGGACTGGAACATGCTCAGGAAGAAAACAAATGGCTTGGCATCCGTAACTTCAAAATATCTGATTTGTGTGTCACCCTGTTTAAGTAAAAATATAAACTGGTTAAATAGATAAACAAACAAACAATAACAAAACTCTGTTACCACCACAACCTGACTTAGTAAAACAAGTAGAAACTAAAACAGTGGCTTGCATATATAATCAATAGAAAGGGAAATCAGTTTAGTTCTAACACTTCCACAGAGCTCGAGATAACCAACGGAGCCCCTATATTTACTTCCTCACCTTTCCTACCAAGTACACCATCTTGGTTCCTTCGTCCCAGAATGGGAACAAGACTCCACTAGCGCTGTCTATGTTCTCCATCGTCAAAGCCTTGGACAGGTCACTCGGATCCCACAAAGCATATTGCCGTTCACTCATTCTCGAGAAACCCGAAGAGAACAGACGGTTCTTTGTCCCACAGAAGATTACTCGGCTTGGTTTGTTTCCAGCATGACCCGTTCCTTCCTAGAATGTGGAACACGGACATCACAATTTAAATACAGTCATTTCTAACCAGCAGGTTGAGACGTGTTCTTTTAAAAACTAGCATGATTAGGTATATCTCGTGTGGGAAGTACGTAATTTATTCAATCACCAATAATTATTGTCTGCTAACGAGAAATGGTATACATTAAAAACAACAACAACAAACAATAAATAATAATAGAATATGGCAGGCATCAGCCTATACAATCACCAATATCTATTACTTGTCACCTATATTCATAGTGGTCTGTAACCATAGTATTAATTAAAATACCTCAACAATTTCTCCTGAATGTGCATCAATGACGCGAATCTTCTTGTCTTTGCACGTCGTCGCAAACAACGATCCATTGTAGTTCCACGACACGGACTGAATCAAATCTGGGAAGATGTTTATCCTGGTCACCTCCTCTCCAGTTGCGACATTCCAGATGACAATGTTGGGGTCAGCACCAACTGACAACAAAATGTTGGCCGCTGAAGGATGCCATACGATGGTGGTCACCTATATCACACACACACACACACGTAAAGTTTATAAAACAAACAAACAAAAATAAATAAAGCAAAAAAAACTTGCACTTATAAATACATGTGAATAATAACACCTTCCCAAGATTACAGTTAATTAACAAGCGGATACATTAGCCAGAAACTTCGCATCAAAAAGCCACACTCATTTCATAAATGTTTAGAGGCAGTTAAACCCAATAAAGCTAACGGCTACGAATTTAAAGAGACAACACTAACCTTCTTATTGTGGCCTTGTAGTACCATCTTAGGTTCCTCCAAGTTGGATGTGATCCCACCATCAGGGATGGTCCAGATCTTCACCTCACCATGCTCATCAGCAGCTGCAATCTCGTTGTCATCAAATGGATTCCAAGCAATGTCCAGCACGTTGTTCTTGTGGCCCGCCACCTTGGGGTAGTTGATGTCAAATCGTCCCACCTGCCAAATCAACAACAACAATGATAATAACATCTATAACACAACAACAATAATGAGATGGTACCCCATACTGGTATACACTACGTAGTTCCTAACACGTGATTTAATGAAGGACTTTCCAGTAATATCAGTCGCTCTTCGAGTGCTTTAAATATGTACTGTGCCTGCAAAGTTAGTAGTAGGTAAACAGAAAATAACTCCGTATTGGCAGAGTAGAATTGGCTGTGACAAACACTTTGTTGCAAGGTCAAAGGTCGTACTCACTACAATGTCATGATACATAAAGCACAAATGGCCAACTAGCAGGATGTTTCAGAATGACACCTCACATTTATCACCTGTAGCCACACATTTTGTCTGCCTATACATGTCAAACTACTTTTTTTTTTTTATACTTGTGTTGCATATAGTAAAAATCTACTCATGTTGGAACAGCTACATAAATGATGCATGCAATACATACACACATACACACTTACAAACACACATGCATGCATATTCTCTTGCAACCTGCTAGCGATTATGCGCACCGGATGCCTGTACACTAAGCAGGCACTGGAGCCAGGCTAGGAACTCACAGGAGAACAGGTCTTTCCTCACAGCAACAGGTACCTAATCACAAATGGGTGGACTGGTGGGGCTGATGGGATGCAGATGGAAAAACTATATGGAAAAATTTCCCGAGTTGGGCTTGAACTCTGGGATCTTAGGCCCTGAGCCAAGGACACAACCACTACACCACACAGCCTCCATGCATGCATACATACATACATACATACATAAATGTGCCTCATACAAAACATATAAATAAATACATACAAACATACACACATTATTAGTGATAACTTGCCTTTGAAACTGGCATCACTTGGAAGCTTCCGCCGCCTTGAGATTCCAGAACCACGGCTACAAACTTTGAGTTGACTGCACACATGTTGGATTCGTTGGGATGTCTGGTGATCTTGATGTTGTCATAGCACTGCTCACGCTTGAACGGTGTCCCAAACACATGGCGAAACTTGCTCGACCTCACGAAACGGTTAGCCATCACAACAAGTCACTGCATGAATCAAATATACACAATGGAACTTTAAAATATTTACACTCAGTACTCCTCCATTGGGGTGGGTTTACACCTAGACTCAAATTTCTATAATGTACTGCAAACTTAACATTGAGCAATTAACAAATGTACTTGACTTTCGAAACCGATATAGAGAACACTTAGGACTTGGAAGTCTTATTGTGAGCTGGAGTCCAAAACGTTCTCTGTATCAGTTTGAAAAGTCTGCTACGTTTAATAACTGCTCAATGATAATTAATGCTATACACCACCATCAATGTACATAGTAATGAGCCCATACTCTATAAACACTGCACATATAGCCAGTGTGTATAAAAAATAAACTGGAAGATTACAAATTATAATGACATTGGATATTTTCCTCGAGTATTTCAGCATTACAAGAGCATTCAATATTTTCTGATATTGAATGCTATATAATCAAACACCGAATGCTCACATGCAGAGATCTGGAAAACTGTGAATTTTTAGAAGTATGGCGGAGTTACCTTAGAACAGCGAGACTATGAAGCAGCTCATAGACTGTTTCACAAAAAAATATCCAATGAATTTGAATGTGCAAGTCAAGTCAGCACATTTCAATTTCAACAACTGTTGAAATTATGCCAAAAGGATGTAGCTCACAGTTAGCTTTAAAGCCAGACCAGCTCACTTACCATTTGTGCTAAAGCACACCACTAGTATATATATATATATAATATTTATTCCACCCTAGATATCCCTTGTAGTTATAGCAACCGGGCCAAACTTTTCAATTTTCTCAGTTTTTACAGCTACCTTCCTCTGGTGTACCCTGCAACAGGATGTCCTACTTGAGTGACAGAGATGCTTATGGGCACCTATAGAACCAACTCCACCAAAGGGCTTCACAAAAACTGGAACCTTTTGCATGAACGTTATTGATAATACAGGCTGTATTAGACACACAAAGTACAAAAACTGGAACCTTTTGCATGAAAGTTATTGATAAAAGAGGCTGTATTAGACACACAAAGTGTAAGCTACTATTATAAGTATACAACACACAAAATTTATAGTACATAACCAGCCAGATGCTATGGAAGCTCACAAACTGATAACTAAGTTCCAATTATCCCAACTAGAGAAAACTTACAACTACTAAATGCCTCACTACTACTCTATCCACCAACGACATCACCTAATAAGGTCAAAATCCGCAGTACACACGCACACCACTAGTGAATCCATGCAACAATAGTACAAGGCATCACACGGAGGGTGGCAGGGTTGCCTAATTGCTGCGACAAACTTTTGGACACCCCATGGCATGGCATGGCATTCCCAAACACTGTAAACCACAGGGCACATGATAAGGCATTGAGATGTCTTTATATAGTCACTTATGGTAGCTATGTGTATTACTCTCAGTCAAGTGTCGTATTGTACTACAATACGAACCAATACATAAATTATGCAAAGGATCAAACTTATCTCGGCATTTTGAGCGAAATATGGTGGCCTGCTCCACCAATTACATATATCAGCTTAAACGTCAAACAACTAATTCGTTTTTAACAATTAGGTCCTAATTCAGCTACACTTTCTGTATCGAGTACTGACATTAGTCTTTCAATTTGTGTCTCCACCGCATTCAAAATTATCAAGGAGAACAGCCTCTGGTCCGTTGGAGCTGGTGGGAGAGGCAGAGTACCCGAACACTCGAGACAATGCCAGCCTGTTCCTGCCACTTGTGCATGATGTAAGAAATCTTGTGACATATCTCCCACATGCATGTTGAACTACATCCACGACAGCCATCACATACATATGCACTCCAAAAACACCAGTGAGTGAAGGCAGGAAGCTAGCTATGTATGTAGCCGTACATGTACACCATCTAATCAAGCTATATACTAGGTAAGCTGAGGAAAAAGGGACAAAGCCTCTATTTGGTGCTGGTATACTGAGATTTAAGGACATGTACTGTAACGACTTGATTAAACTTGCACAATCATCAAAATGTATAAAGAAAGAAAAAAAAGTTATTTTTGACCTTGAATAGGATTCGCAGCTAATCAGCCAAGATACGCCACAATTTTACAGTGCCTAGTGACACCCAATACCAATCACAGGTCACATAGAGTAACCCATATGTAACTTAAACTATGTGTGGTTTTGTTTTTCATGTTCTTGCGTCCTTTTGAGGGAGTTAGGGAGATATTCCAAGCATTCAGCCTCCACACATTCACACGCAAGATAAACTCGGTGAAGACGGATATTCTTTCCTAAAACTACTCAAGTGTAGCACTATCGCATGAAAGAAAAGTACTCCAGTATCTAAATGCTACTTCAGTACCTAAAAGCTAATTCAGAGTATAAATGCTACTTTGTACCTAAAGCTACTTCAGTGTCTAAAAAGCTACTTTTGGGTCTTCTTGAAGTGGGTACGTACCCGGAATGGTCTAAAAGTACTTCTAATGATGAAATAAAATGTAATACTGAGCATGCAACTGGGAACCAGACGTCATCATCACTCTGCCCCTACTAATCACAAACACACCTCACACTTCAATCTCCCATCAAGCAGCCCTTACACAGCATGCTTCATTCCTTCTCTGACTTGCCATACACACATACATATACTGAAGAAGGTAAAAACAAACAAACTTGGCTCTTGCAAATATTTCTTGGCACACATCACATGTGTTAGGCAGCACTACTCTTCACTCTAATTCAAGCACACTGGCATCGTCTGAGCGTTCACAAGTCACTATGTCTTGCATTGGATCATAACTAACACTTGCCAAGAATCCCATGGCTGAATCTTAGCACTTCATGACCCGTCTCTCAATCTCACCTCACTATTCTAAGTGTGCAAGTATATTCAACAGTAGTACTCCATATGTAGGAACATTTAGAGTTTCTGTGACGATATGTACAGGCATGGCAGCCACAATCATTCAATAACAACCGCCGCTGATACTGAAAGAATAACACCACAATTGGAACTCAGTGAGTAACCAATGCTAACACAATTAATACGTCAAATTGTAAACCCACTTGCATAACTGTGAGGAGCAGTCTTAGCCCTGCTCCAACCTCAGTACAGGGAAATTAGAAGCACCGTAATTTAGAAACAACTGCCAAGCTTACACATCTAGCTTAGTTTTGAATTTAGCCATTCCATTAAAATAGAAAGCGCACATAAAATACAGCACTTTCGATATTTTTCAAAGGCAACTTCAGCACTAACAACAAAGAGAGAAATGAAAATTAAAAGTAGTTTAATTCTTCCTTTTTGACCATTTTCCTGAGATTTCAGCACAAACAACAACTGACAAAAACCAACTGTACATGTTTATTTGCTGAAGTTTAATACAAACACAGTATGTCAGGAAACACCTGCTACTGTAACGATAAGTACTACAACCAAACATTACAGTACCTTCCTCGCCATAGGCATAATTTTCACCTCAACAATTCGACAAAAAACAAGAAGGTAACAAAGAAGCCATATAGATAATAAACATCAACAAACAACTCCATAATGCTGCACTGTTAAGGGCAAACAACAAGATAGGTTAACTTCCTCACTACCACTGACGCCTACAAAACAAATATATCACAGCTAAAGCCCCACACATAAAGCCCCCTGTTTTTGTTGAACCACAGAACATAACTGGAGGAACTTCCTGCAAATTATGATGCGCTTTATTAGCCTTTCCCACGACTTGAGAGGCTTACAGCAATTGATACCTGATCCTATAAGTTTTCACTGCTAAAGTGTCACAGTTAATAATTAAAAAAAAGGTAAAGAAATGACTTGCTCAGTACTGTGCCTTACCCCTAAAACTATAAAGAAAACCATCTATTGTAACTAGCAGACAAGCTGCATATGATTTGTCAATGCTTATACTGTATATGTCAACCCAGTACTCTGGATATACATAGCTTAAAAGAAAAGAAGGTTAATTACTACTTCAATCTGCTGAAATGACGGTCACTTAAATTAAAGTTCAATATACACTTCTTTATTAGCACCATGAACAACCATCTTAGACCCATTACAACACAGTTTTTCAATCAGCTGAGACCTCTTTTAATATACTATTGCAGATAGGAACATACCTGAAAAAAGTAGAGCTGCCTTTCACCAAAACACTAACGCAAGAGAGACCGAAGACTGACACCACCAGAAAGTGCACAAAAACACACCCAACGTAAAAGAAGGTTGCAACAAGATTACCTTATTAGGTCACAAGTACGATTTCCCGAGGTCCGCCGGATGTGCTTTTCCGCAATTACGCCCGCGATGCGGATGTTGTAAAATAAAAGGTGAGCGTTGATTGGAATCCCCTTTACAAGTGTTTCTGAGTTTTGCCCTCCACCGCAGTCCAATCAAGGTTTAACTTGAACGCCCACCAACTAATAACCTGTAGCCACACCCACCAAACCATCGGTCTCAGTCTCGTGAGTACCACGTGAAGCCACACCCTTAAAATAAAAACACCGGAGTCGGTCAAAACAACTATAACGGTGTAGTGTGTTTTTCGTTGCCACCCGCACCGCTCTCTGTCTTCCTAAGATCTAGTCGACGGGATGACCTCTCCTACATTAACTTGGGAAGCTCTAGCAGCTGGATTGAGGGAGGCTTTTGCTGGAGACAAAGTCAATATTGATGAAGTCAATACACTAATGAATTCGTATGCTTCGAATAGGAGGGACTGGAAACAGTACGAGCACTTTGACAGGCACAGGTAATACTAGTTGAAACTGTTAACACTTTACCTGTGTGGTGATTTGTAGGTTATTGTGTTCAGATGAATCCTTGAATATTTATTCATGCAGATATACTAGAAACTTGGTGGATGAAGGGAATGGCAAATATAACTTGATAGTTCTCTGTTGGGATTCTGGTCAAGGCAGCTGTATCCATGACCATGCAAACTCGCACTGCTTTATGAAGGTAATGATATAGCTACGGACATGTGGATATTTCTTTAACAAATAAAAACTACACGTAGTTGTTGTTTTTAATATATTAAATTAAAGAATAATGTGTTAGTAGATATTGCAAGGAACCATTCGTGAGACGCGCTACAAGTGGCCCGAGACCAGCGAAGACCCTCAAGACAGCACTCCCATGGAGCAAATGGATTCTTACACATATGGAACAGATGAACTTACCTATATTAATAGTAAGTCTTAATGCATGCAAAGTAGATACTCTTTTAGTCTCTGTCGTCGCCACCACCAACTATAGCCTAGTTTCTTTAGGATTTTTTTTAAATATTTTTATTTTTATGCATGGTAATACTCCTTTGTGAATGTGTGCATGTTCTGTAAACATAGAATTAGTGTAAAAGTCGAGTGAAGCTTTGGTTCCTGTTACACAGGACAGCTCACTGCAAGTTAACCCTTTGTCTTGGACACTGTACCAGTTTATTTTTTAAGATGTCATTGTCTTCGTGAAATGTGTGAGCAGATTAATATACTAGGCTTCCTTGCTGATTATAAAGAAGAGCCAAATGCATGCCCCTGAAATCCCACAGAAAAATTGATAGTTTTGCCAGTCTTATTCTGAGTGCTATTGTCACAGAATAATCTTAGTTACATAATGTTCGTTTTCTTTTTCATTGTTTTGTGATTCTGGGAGTATCTGCTATTCAGCAAATCAACACGAATGTTGATTCTGGCATATTTAAGAGATGGCTTCTTTTGCGATACATCGCCCACATTATACCCAGTAATTGTATTTGCCAATCGTAATTTTTTTAATCTTCACTTCCCAACTACAGTCGAACTTCCGAAAAAAAAAGACAGAATGGGAACACAAGTTTTGTCTATTGTTGAGAAGCTGTCCCTTCTCGGAAACCATCACTTTTTGACTGTTTATCTAATATTTTGATTGTGTAAAAGCTTATTAGAGTTAAAAAAAAAAAAAAAAAAAAAAGGTTACACTTCAGTAATAGAACTAGAACATAACGTTTTTTGTTTTTTTTAAACAAAAAAAAAAAATCACATCAATTAGTGAAATGAAAATTTTAAGTTCAAAATACTGTCTATAGTTGTTCCTTACTCTATGGCTTTTATGTGGCCATGAAACAGCTTACATTTTCCAATTGCTTCTTTGAAGCTCTTCAACTTCGGTGAAGGAGAAAACAAATGGGTTGTCACCATCATTATCATCTTCTCATCCAGTTGATTTTCCCTTTCATGAGCTATTTAACGGAAGCTAATAGTATGCGAGTAACTGAATTTCATTCGGGAAATAAGAGCAAACAAGAAAAAGGAAAAAAAGGGTCGCTAAAATATCATGCTTGTGTACACCGCTTACTCGCACTGTGCAAGCACAACTTATCTAAGTCGACCCCTTTCCCGCTTAACGATTGATAAAAAGTCTGGCTATGCGAGACTAGGCTGCAGGTTAGAAATACAGTTCATCTACTGCCTCTGTGGACCCAAGATAGAACTTGTTGATTCATTAAAATTGTCTAGTAAATTATGATGTGTCATTGAATGTCCATAAAGTGAAACACTTTTTGTATGGTGTAGCAATAGTGGGACTTCTGTTCTGTCCGTTGTCCGGAACTCGGAGGGTCCGCATCTCAGAAGCTCTTAATATACAATTTTCAATAGGAAATCCATTCATAGTTTAGTGTTTGTCCACTGTATCGTGGTTGTCCGTTTTTGGGAAGGTCCGTTGAACGAGGTCAGACTTGTACCATGTGTGTTTTATTACTCCCGCTTATACTCGCCTATTGCATACTGCACAAGTCTCTCAGTACCTCCACATCGTACCCGTATGCTCAATGTGCATGTGCTTGGCTGGCAGTTAGAACTAAATATCTATACAATACTAGAAAAATCAAAAGTTGTGATAATATTTACTTATAATAGAAAATGCAAATTGCGCTACTGGTTCACTTATTTGGTACTGCCCTTGTATTACCGGGTGGAAAAAAAAATATACATGGTTGCCTGCAGTTGTTTAATTCACACTGGCTTCAAATTATCATGGCTCAAGCAACTTGGGGGCTTTTGGTTTTTCGTTTTCTTTCTAGCATGTAAGCTCATAGGAATATTGGTTTAGCAGTTTGTGATATCGTTTCAAAGTATTTATTACTATCTCATCTTGTTTACAAACTAAAATAAGTTGAGAGTATTCATGAGAAAGTCTGAGAATTCATGATCCTGATAGTATCCTTATAACAGCTGTCTCATGCTGAGTTCCACCTGTACCTTCTACTTGCACCGTCATAAACAAGCTATATTTTCTTGTGTATGTGTGAACATGACCATATTGAAATGAGTACTTGGAATGATAGCTCCTGAAACAGGAAGCTTAAATGAGAGCTCCTGAAACAGGAAGCTTAAATGAGAGCTCCTGAAACAGGAAGCTTGAATGATAGCTCTTGAAACAGGAAGCTTGAATGATAGCTCTTGAAACAGGAAGCTTGAATGATAGCTCTTGAAACAGGAAGCTTGAATGATAGCTCTTGAAACAGGAAGTTTCAATGATAGCTCTTGAAACAGGAAGCTTCAATGATAGCTCTTGAAACAGGAAGCTTAGTAGCATTATTTATCATTTGTTACTGTAAAAGGTCAGTAAGTATTCCTAATGGGTACTTCGATATTTTATAGTTAGATACAAGCAGTTCTATTGATGATGTACCTGCAATAAATTCATAATATAATTTAACTATTTGTAACCCTAGCCAGCTGATTGTACTACACACACTATGTACACCTCTCTGCATCCATCTTGCCTTCTGTGTCTCTATACCTATCCTATCTGCTTTTGTCTTGCGTGTTGTCATTTTTTATTAATTCGTGTATTTGTTAGATGAAGTTGGACTGCATCGTGTAGAGAATCCTTCACATACAGATCGTGCTGTATCTCTTCATTTATATTGCCCACCTATTGTCACATGCAAGTCGTTTGAGGAGCGTACTGGATTATCCCACGAGTGCAAGGTCACCTTCTTCTGCCCTTCGTCAAATTCAGAGTCCAAATAAACTCCAAACATCAAACCCATTTTTCCAGTCATTTCGTTTTTATGTTTTCGTTTTAATTGTGCCCTATCCATTTATGGAATTTTCATTTACAGAGCGGTAATTATTTCGGTAATTATTTGATGTCTTCAGCACTATGGGTGGAGAAAATGAATAATAGAATGCATGCTTGTGACAACACAGCATGAATCATGGGATTGGCTTAGCACCTGAAAATAGTCAAAGTTAAGATAGTTTAGATGGGACAATTTGGTCTTGGACAGGAATATTGGAGTCAGCACTGGCTGCCGGGGTACTAGTAACAGGTACAGACACTTCTGATGGACTGTTAGCCCCCACTAAATTAGTATGAAGTGGTTGTCTGTGCAAGCCTATTAAATTAAACACCAGAGAAACCAATATTAAACAAGTTAACAAATCCTACGCACTTACTTTTATTGAAAGGAGAATCTTTTCTAGTTGAGGGATCGGCGTTCTTTATGCGGGCACCAGATGTCCTGTGTTTCTCCCTGGATGTTGTGTTTTGAAGAACAGCAGGGACACTCAGCTCTGAAACTGTCTGAACAGATGCTTGCTTGTCAATAACGTCGGAAGTCCCTACATCAGAAGCAAGACAAGCACCAGATACTGGCTGCAAAGGAACAGTCTGGAAATGTTTGCTGTCGCTGGCTGACGCAGATTCAGATTTGGAAGATTTTTTTGGCACAACAAACTTCTTTACTGGGGCAGCCACTTTTCCTTTAAGTGGTGGTGCTTTGGACCGCTTCAGCAAGGACTTGGTAATAAGCCTTCTTGGGGCTTTGGTAGCTCTCCCTGGCTTCTTGTTAGACATCTAAGTCAAATGTAAGCCAATTCAATGAGTAAAGATAAAACATTTCAAAAGGACTGTTTCAATTATTGAGTAGACACAACTATGCAAATCATAAATTAAATCATTGAAGTACACATTCAAGCAGCGTAGAAGATGTGTACATACTTGTAAACTTGCCAGTATATTAGCTCTACCCTAAGTACCTTCCACACCATGCTGTACTTAATCACCATTCGCTATAGCACTACCACACACGTTCCATTACCATATTGGCATATTCCGCCACAGCTGGAGGCATCTTACGTGGAGGACCAAGCATCTTGCGCTTCAGGGGGGGTGGAACGACTTGAGGACGTAGGAACAATTCTCTGACGCAACTGTACACCTCAGCAGCTTTCTTCATGACCTTCATATCCACCTGGTAACGCTTCAGCTAACATCAACACAATACATATATATATACACACATATACAAAAACACACATATGCACACAACCACATATACAAAACGCTCACATATACACACAACCTAGGCACCACACACAGACCCATTTAATATTACAGACAGAATTTTCTAACAAGAGCCGTGGACAACCGTCTTCACACTAGAATGGACCATGATGTCACAGCCAATGTTACAGAACAGAGCTGAAAGCCACCGAGACTAATCAGCTCTCCTCTTGAACTTGAGAAACTTAATCCACAAGCCCACATAGTTCTATAATTGTTCTCGTATCTTCAAGTTTCTACCTGTAACTCAATCCTGATACTAACTTATCATCCTAATAAGTAAATAAATAATTTTACCTTGCGAAGAGTGTGAACTAAGTCAGGAACTGCCTCTAAGTCGGTCGCTACCATATGCTGCTGTTGTAAGTTCTGTAGTGTCATTAAGGCTTGCTGGATGTTCTGCACACATACACGCATACGGGTACACATACCAGCAAGAAGAAGAACTATCAATTAGGGGTATGTATGCATTGTGTTATGTTAACATGTTCTAAACTCAACCTACCGGCTTGCCAATAACTAAAGATGCCTTCAAGTTGTAGTTGAATATTCTGAGGATCTCTATTGTCTCCATACCTACAAAATTCAGAAAGCAACTGGGTTGCTTTGGTGACATATCACATGACATTATTAGTACGTACCCTCCTGAATGGCAAGCAGTGGTGGTGGAACAGACTCATCCAGAGTTCCTGTCGAGCTATTGGGTTCACCGTTTTCTTTGGAAGCTGTTTCATCAAGTACGACAGAAGAGTTCTTATATTGGTCTCCAGCAGAGTCAGCTCTTTCTTCCTCTTCCATCTCCAACTCACAGCTTCTTCGTTCTTCAATATTGGACAAGGTACTACTACTGGTATTTGGAGTGTTTTCCCTGTGCCTGTTGTTACCAACTTCTGCGGCTATGTTAAATTTGTCCCCGATGTCCATATCGCCACAGCTTTCAAAAGTAGGTTTAGACATAATTGGGATGTTGTCCACTTCAGACACATTCATACTAGCTTCATGTGATTCCTCACTAAAATCAGCTACTTCACCATCATCAAGGTTATCCAGATCATCACCATCAGAACTCAATTCCCTGGCTTTCAAATTAGCACCACAGATGTCCAACTCTACGTCCGCAGCTTTAGAAACGGTTTCTGTACACAGTTCCTCATCTGGAAAACCTGAAGCATTCATTTCTTTCTCAACTGACTCCACCCACTTGGCTACATCTACCAATGTACCAGGTCTTTCAACGTTGTGATCCAGTTTCTTTGCATGGGGCTTTCTGGCACTACTTCTCAAGGGTCTTTTCGGAGTTTCTTGCTTGGGTCTGGCTCTTTTGCGTCTAGTCGGGGCATCAGGGATGGCAGGCGATTCTTCAGTAAATTCAGGTTGATCTAAGATTGGGTTGGATGTAGCAATCAGTGACTGAATAGCACCTTTCTGTTCAGAAGTAGATGTCTCGTCAGCAACAACATCATTGGTCTCTTCTACAATTTCTTTTTTCACTGAGCACTCATTATTGCCACCGACTTCCATAGGCGACTTTCTACCAGCGACAGGAGGAGTGGTTCTAGTTTCTCTTACCTTGCTCACACTAGCATCATTTAGCAGTTTTTCTTCACCCTTGTTGCTTTTATCTGCACTTTTCTGCATAGCATTCCCACCTAACTTCCTCCTTGCAGATGTGTCTATATCTTGCTGGGATTCCGTTAAATTCCCTGAGCCGGACATTGTCCTGGCTCTTGTACATCTACTGCAAACAAAATCAGTATCAGCAGACCTCTTCACCCGTTTCCTAGCAGTAGGTTTGTTAGCTGAGACTGCAGAAGCGTCTGCACAGTCTTGCTTATGATTATTTCTGGCACAATTATCTTGGACAGGACTATCTTGACTTGGACCACACACAACAGGGGCATCTTGTATGGAAACATTGACAGCAGGACTATCTTGGGTAGGATCACGCACACCAGAGTCAGGAATAACAGGACCACCTTGAGCAGAACACGCATCATCAGTTATGGCTATTTTCGGTTCTTCCTGGATATTAGATGTTACTTGACAAATTTTATTTTTTTCTATAACAGTAGTAGTAGCTGCAGCAGCAGTGGCATTAGAGGTGGTTAGCTTCGCTATAGCACTTTCTGATGAATTGCTAGCAATGTTTTTGCCACTGGATCTGAGAGAACGAGGAGTACCTTTGTATACTCTAGCCTGCCTTGTCTTCCTGGGTTTCTTAACTGCCACTGCAGATTCTTCTTGAATGAATTGGCTTTCCTGCCCTCCAGCTTTCAGAGTTTCAGTTTGCGGACTGTTATTAGTTAAGGATCCATCAATAGTAACTGGTTCCACTTCAGCAACTGGCTCATCTTTAGAGATTGGTTTATCAGTTGCAACAACTTTATGTGCAGTAACTCCTTCATCTTGAGCAACTGATTCTGCTCCAACAATGTCAGCCACAGGCTCAACTGTAGCAACTGGCTTATCTTGAATGACTGGATCATTTGTGGCGGCCAACTGATCATGAGTGATGAGTTCATTCTGAATGACTGGCTCACTTTCAGCAACAGGCTTATCTGTAGTTTCTAATCCATCTTCAGCAACTGGCTCACTTTCAGCAACAGGCATATCCTTAGATTGAGATTCATCTTTAGCAACTGGCTCACTTTCAGCAATAGGCTTATCCTTAGCTTGAGATTCATCTTCAGCAACTGGCTCACTTTCAACAACAGGCATATCCTTAGATTGAGATTTATCTTCAACAACTGGCTCACTATCAGCAATAGGCGTATCCTTAGCTTGAGATTCATCTTCAGCAACTAGCTCACTATCAGCAATAGGCTTATCCTTAGCTTGAGATTCATCTTCAGCAACTGGCTCACTATCAGCAATAGGCTTATCCTTAGCTTGAGATTCATCTTCAGCAACTGGCTCACTATCAGCAATAGGCTTATCCTTAGCTTGAGATTCATCTTCAGCAACTGGCTCACTATCAGCAATAGGCTTATCCTTAGCTTGAGATTCATCTTCAGCAACTGGCTCACTATCAGCAACAGGCTTATCCTTAGCATCAGGCTCATCCGTAGTCACTGGCTCACTTTCACTGAATGGCTTATTAGCAACTGGCTCATCTTCTACTTTCGGCATACTAGGATTATTCTTAGAAATTGGATCGTCTACAGCAACTGAATCTTCTTCAGCTACTGGCATATCTTCAGTGACTTGCTTATCTTCAATAGGTTCAACTTGAGCAATTGGTATATTTTCAGCAACTAGGTCTTTATCAGCAGCAGGAAGCTTATGTTCTTCAACAACCGGCTTACATTCAGCATCTTTCTCTCCTTCAGTATCAGGTCCATTTTTAGTGCCACATATACCTTCACCACCATCATCAAGCTTGACCTCAGTACAAGATGTTTCTTCAGTGCCAGCCTTGTCCTTAACATCCACCTCAGTGGTCAGCTTCTCACTGCCAGGACTGGATCCTGCCACAGCCACATCATGATCCTGCAACGCAGTCTCATTACCAAACACGCTTCTTATGTCCACAGACTGCTCCACTTCCTCTATCAAGTCTTGCTTTTCTGGTTTGATCTCCTGCAACTTCTGATGAGTGTCCACAGGTTCTACCGTACTACCCACTTCAGAATGATGTTGGCTTTCAACCACAGAATCCTTAATATTCATTTTTTCGTTAGTTACAGTACACACTTCATCTTCTTGCTGAACTTCTAGCTCCAACTCCCTCTGAGCTTCTTTTATTTTTTGTAACTCTTGGCGAACCTTCTCCATTTCTGCATCCACAGCTAACCTGCCAGCCACATCTCCTCCAAACTTCAGATTGCCACGAGTTTCTTCTTCTGCACAAGAACTCTCTTTGGTGGCCACTCCGCACTCATCACTACTGCCTGGAACCAAAGTGTCATCCAGAGAGCCAGTCACATTCACTTCACGACTAAGATTGTCCAGTGATGCTCCATTGATGCTTGCAGTCGTCGTCAAATCTTCTGGAGCATTCCACAACTTTGAGTCACTCCTGCTCTCAGTAGAATCTGCGTTTAGTTTGGCTGCAGAGTAACTGTTACTCTTCTTGCTGAGACCTGAAGTAGAAGGTTCAGATGACTCACGAGGCGGGAGAATAGCAACAACAGTCCCTGCATCAACACTGTCTGAGCGCCGCTGTCCAGCATAGTCCAAGATTGGTGTTGTTTGCACTGGAGTGCCACTGCTAGCTACAGACGTATCCCATGCAATGCTATCAGGTACTTCATCTAACAGAGAGATAATATCAGAATCAAATTCAAATATGGAGTGATTGTTTGCAGAAAGAACGTCTTCTACAGATGCTGTCTCAGGCAGAGGGTTGAATGGAACAGACATACCCCCCACGCTAGGGGGGCAGGACATGCAACCGCCTACATTTGGGGGGTAGGGCATATTGGGTGTGGAAGGTGTGGACAGCTGGTGGTAAGGAAGAGAACCTGGGTGCATGGGATGGATGTTCATGTGATCGCCTGGCATCATTGGAGTAGAAGGAAGAGAGGAATACGCTGAATAGTGGCTGACTGGCACATATGATGATGGAGTTGAGGAAATGGGACCTGGGGGGAAAACAGGCGTCATTGGAGGTGCGAATCCTGGGGCACAGAGTGGGTTGAGGGGAACCTCATTTCTATCCATACGCCTGTTGGTGTAGCTCGCTTGACCTATCTTATTACTGGACATGACATGATTGTGACCCATGTAGCCACGCCCAGGTCTCACACCGACGCCAACCATGGGATTGGGTAGAGTGCGGTGGTGGTCAGGCTGCACTGGAGTATTGACTAGGGGAGCAGAAGGAATACTTGAAGCCTGGTTAGAAGTAGGAGAGAGGTTGTGAAGAGGAAGGCCTCCACGGGACATTGAACGTGCTCCTTTCACAACACTGCTTTGATTGACAGGTAATTTAGGCGTTGAACACTCTCTGACACCCACACCACCTGCGTCTAACACAGGTGTTTGGGGATTTCCTTCTGATCTTCTGCACCAAAACTGTTCTACTTCCTGCACTGTAGGGTCCGCAACTTGAGTGATTTCACTGTCTTGCAAAACTACGGGATCTTCAGCTTCTATTAGCCTCCCATCAGGAACATCTTGGAGACAAAACTCCTTAACCTTTTTTCTGCTTCCAATCTTGGGTTTAGTGTCTTGAAGCTCACTTGGTCTGCCACGCCTAACCCTTGCTCGCTGGGACTCAGACCCTAGTTTCTTAGTCTCCTTAGTTGTCGTTCCCTTTTTCCCATGAGAAACTGCACTTTGATCAGGTACTACAACTGAATTGGGCTGATCATTCATTGCAGTCTGAGTGACACTAGTACTAAGATCCTTGTTATCCATCATCTCTGCTGACTTATTTGTGGATATTGCTACTGTTTTTTCATGAGGTACAGTACAATGACCAGGAGTCTTTCTTAAAAGCCTTAAAGGGAAACTAAGTACTAGAGAAACTTGCTCAGAACTGCCCCTACTGCTACTACTCGGGGTTCTCCTGCACGGTGAAGTAGTAACTGGGGATACCACAACCCGCACATCTTTGGTTGGAGATGTAAGTGTCTTCACCATCTTTACCTCAGAAGAACCAAGCACCACGGACTTGCTGCTATTGACTTTCCTTTCTCTCAGCCCGCTTCTAGTCTGAACACCTTCTCGGTTGTTTCTTCTGCCAAGCTTAAGATCTCTTCCTGAGTGAGTGCTTTGGGAAGAGTTGGATAAGTTAGGAGAAATTTCTAAATTGTGGGAGGGAGAAACGACTTTGGTTTCAGTAGTGTCAAGTTGATCTTTAGTGACTGATGATCCTCTACCTCTTTTACCAAGCCGTTTCCCACAAGTACCAAGAATTTCTGTGTCACTATTAACAAAGGAAGGAGATGACTCAAGCTTCACCTTTTTAAAAGCATGTGTTTGTGAACTAGAATTACAGGACAGTATAGGGCTTATGACTACTCCTTCCACAGGTGTGCTACTATTCCCTCTGCTCCTGAGCCTGGTAGAGTAAGGACTAATCCTAGGATTAGGGTCAGCACTAGGCACTTTGTCTGCAAGATCCACAGGTCCTTTTGAAGAAGAATTATTGGCAAGAATTAGTGGGTCTTTCTGAGACACGTCATCCACTACCATTGGATGTACCATTGAGGACTCTATGAAATTTGCTGTATCAGGGAGGCCAGAACTGGGAGACCGTTCTTTCGTACTTGGAGAGCTCAGATTCCTCGCGCCACCAGATGACAAAGCACCAGTAATGTCACTTTTTCGTGATCTCCTTTGCCGCACTGGTAAAGGTGCCTGAGGTAGCTCTTGCAGTACCTTATCAGTTCTTCTCAAAGACCTTACGGTTTTCTCTCCTTTGACGTCAACATCAAGAGCAGTGCATTTTACAGTTCGTTTAGACCTTGTCCTAGGCTTTTCTAACTGCTGCATTTTTGACTCGTTCTCAGTTGGCTGTGAAGCATCCCTTCTTGTCAAGTCCTTAGAAGTATCTTCTACCAAAGGTTCTTTCTCATCCTCCAATGACTTCGTGTCCTTAACTTTCACTAACAAAGAATTATCCTTCTCCCCCTCTTCCTTCTTCTTGTCCACTTTTCTACACATCTCTGTTAATGTTTTTTGCCGCGGGGGTGTTGGAGTAGATTTTGATGGAGTGCGGCCATGGCTTGAGAGGGGAGATTCTGCAGATGTCATTGTTCTAGTGCTCATCAAAGTAGCCACTGGTGAGCTCAACTGAGACATTTCCTTCATAGCAATAGTAACAACCACAAATAATAAAGTTAAATAAATTGATCATGAAATAATTTCTAGACTATCATAATAATAGTAGTGATGAAGAATATATAATCATCATCTTTCAGTGATGCGGTCATTCTCAGCTGAAATAATAATTATGATTCTGTTTGAACTAGACATGGGGCAAGAACTTGAGTTCTTGTGCTTGAAATGACTTTCAGTACTCTTTTTTAAGAGTTGCTTTGAAGGCAGTCACATTCAAGTAAGCTTAATGTTTGTGCTTAGTTTTTTCTCAATATAATAGCTAATTACGCATAATTTAAAGCATATAAGCACAATTTTGTAGCTCCACAAGTATGACAATTAATCATTGTGACTGTGCATGCAAGATAAGTTCAATAGCAACAAGAAACTTTAAGATGAGCATGTAGATTAGAAACAGTGCCCACCCACTAAAGTACTGCATATAACATGAATCAGTTACTCAATCACTAGCAGAGGTAGCTGGAAGTGTGCTTGAGATTTCCAGCTCATTAGCTCCAGTGGAATGCTTGTGGGTAAAGTATTCAAGCCTGAAAGATGCAGACTGGCTGACAGCACTTCAATAGAGGACTTGCATGATGACACCACGTATATCCGGACCACGCCCACTTATGGTATCACTGTCCTACCAGTACCATAGAAAATGTATTGGTTTATCCGACCTCTGACTCTATTTCTTGCTGCAGCAGGCTAACAGCTTACAGCAGAGCTACCAAATTACAGAAATGGATAGATTATGAAATTTCCAACACGCTCATACAAAAATTATGGCCGCTTCCTGGCTGTGTTGTGGAAAAATGGGAGGCGAAATTTGCGTGCTAGATAGTTCTTCTTAGAATTCATTGACAGGTGTTGTTGTTGCTGGTTCTTCTTAGAACCAATGCCAAGAATCAGCAAGAAATAGAGTCAGAGGTATGATAAACCAATACATTTTCTATGGTACGGGTAGGTTTAAGTGGGCGTGGCCTGGATATACATGATGCCATCATGCAAGTCCTCTATCCTTTGTTGTTCACAGGCTTTTTTTTTAATAATGCAGAAATAAAAGGAAATTGGTTACTTCAATTTTCACAACTTGTGCATCCAACTTGCTACTTTCATTATAAATATAAAATACTAAAATAGGAACACAGTAGCATATCCTCCTCAACTAGTTTAGTTACATTAGTCTGCATTTTTTCTAACTTAATTTTCTTGACCATGCATTTCAATAAACACACCACCTTAGTCGGTCCACTGATGATGCTTTACCAACACAGCTCAGCCAAAAAAAAATTCATGAACACACACAATGTCGTCTTCACTTCTTTTCTCACCATGAATACACGCACCACCATCGTCGTTACTGACGGTACATTTTCAACCGAGCTAAGCTAATGAATTATTCATGAATACACACACACACACCGTCATGGTCGTTACTGACAGACAAGTATATTATTATGGTGTTTTATGTACTACTAGTATATCATGCACTTCAAGTTCTTTCAAAATGCTTGAAGTTGTGCTTCAAACATTATGCAAATAAAATCACTAATGTTTATGCTTTTAAGCACTTCTCCAACTGCTTGCAGATGTGGCTTGAAGTACATGACCCAACAAGTGCTTGCCCCGCTGTCAGGTTACAACAGCAAAAAACATTACGTTTCAACATAACCCAGACATCAAAAGGATGGGTAAAGTTTGAAATACAATATTATAGGATGCACAAGAGAATACCGCTGTAGTTAGCGCTATCATCTTGCGCTGGTTACCGACATGGAATTTAGAGATATTTAACACACATCAGATGAAGAACAAGCTTAACAAGAATTGCCCTAGTCATCCCCGACACATAATCACATGCAATTAGATATAGCCAATCAGTAGCATATTCCCTTTTAGAGCAATCTTTCACATATTTACTTTTTCTCGTTCCCTTCCTCGTCTTCCTTTAGGAGTGTGAACTTTAGAACTGATAACAAGGTTTGGATCTTCCTCAATTTGCCACACTGCTTCAGCATACCCTTTCCTGGAGCAAGGCTTGCTGAACTTCTCTTTATATTCCAAATATGGAAACAGGTCACTTGCTCCAATCACAGCACTACAGACATATCCAAAGACACAACACTTAGCTGATCGATCCGAGCATTAAGAGAAAACTTGGGAGAATATGTGGCCAGTAATCACAGATAGCAACACAGCGTAAATGGTACATTAGAAAACTCATGAAATCACTGCCAAAATATATTATACGGCTTACTTGAAGATCTACATAGTTGTATACTTCAAAGTTATTAAATACTGCCTGGATACACATAATAGTCTTTCTTCTGTCTCCAGAAGCCACTATGTCATGTTTTAAAGGTTCTGGGACAACTTTTGTTTCTTTATAACTTCGGAAGCAAACATTGCAATTCATTACTATTTTGACCACTACAAGAAGTTGTATTCCACTTAGTGCTCAAATAATAGATTCACTATCAAAATTGTATCTCTAGAGCAAAATTACTCCAAAGCAAAAAAGCCTAAATTGTATCCATTAAAAACAAAGAAAATGGACTCCTTTCATCAGTTTTTGGCACATTTGCAAGGGAGAATGTCCACAACTAAGGAACTCACTATTGCTTAGTTCCATAGAAAAATACGTAATACTTGTTGTTTGGGACCTTAACGTCTTTCGGAGTTTCACCAATCTAGAAATAAAGATTTGCGATAGCAATGAATTCCTAATAAAAGCACACTCTATGTAGTAAACAATTCATGAAAAGTGAACAACCATGCACTAACTTCTTACCTTGGCTGGCCAGTGAGGATATCCTTTCATCTTCGCCCAAACTAAGTCATTTACTTTAAATTGTGCGGCCATTACTGACGTCCTTCTTTTAGTTTTTACGACTTACTTTTCCCGCCACGGCGGCAGCGGGATAAGCGCGCTCTTCCACGGTACAAAATATATACTACAGTTGTAAATCTGGTAAAGAGTCGCTTATGCTTCTAACTGTACATACGCCTTACCCGACCATATGTTATTCCCCGCCGGATATGAAAACGCGATTTCACAACCAGAAAGCATGTCTGAATCCATGAAAAGAATTTTCTGATGACATTTATATTTAAGGTTCACAAGTGTACATAATAACTTTTGTCCATATTTTTAGGTGAAAGTAATTTTTTTGAACAAAAATATTAAATGCAGAAATTAAAAATGAAATGCAGGTATTAAAAAAGCTGTTTGGTGATTTATCTATCTACTGGATCCTTTTTCTGAGACCCAAACATGAATCATTCCTTTCCACATGGGCAATATCTGGTCATCAGAGGTTATCTCTTCTTTCACCACACCACAGTCTGGATCTTCAGTTTTGAAATAGAACCGGAATGAGCCTTGTCTGTCAAAGACTGTCTTGAAATCTCGCAGAGTAATTCCGCCCCTACACAATTAAATCTAGTATAAAGTCTAAATCACTCCATATTATAGCATGGTGGTGATATATGACACCCACTGTAATGATGATGGCGATGATTATATTGGTAAAACTTTATACCAATCCTCATATAGTCAACATAATAATTGTTGATGATAATGACCACAACAATAAAAACATCGTTACTCAATAGAATATCTTTTATCTGGATACTGTGGAGTGTAGTATCCAGAACTTCAAAACTGCCAATAATAACAAATTATTGACTTTTTCAATCAACTCCACACACAAAATCAATTTTAACTACTGAGCTAATATAGGTACCCATATCTCAGGGGTCCAGATAGAAGAGGCTCTTCGATAATAACAATAATAATAATAATAACAATAATAATAATAATAATAATAATAATAATAACAGTAACAACAATAATAATGACAACAATAATCCAAAGTAACTCAGAGAAGAGTGAACACACTATGACTGAGACTATGTACACAGAACCTAGTGAGTTGTGATAGATAAAGCCCTCACCTAGATGCCAATGAAGAAGGAACCAGAGTGACGTATGGGGTCTCCGTCTTGTCACTCAACATGTAGCAAAATACCTTCGTCATCTCACCACTGAACACTCCAGCTGACTTGTCAGTTGGGGTGGACGGATTTCCATAGTCACCAGATGATGGGCCATTGTGGGATGAGTGTCTCTCTCTGTGCCTTCTCCGTCTGTCTCGATCTCTATCTCTATCCCGATCTCTGTCCCGGTCTCGGTCTCTATCTCTGTCCCGGTCTCTATAATGGTCATCTATCCCTTCCCTCTGCCTCCGGCGCTTTCCTGAAGGAGACACTGCTCTTTCCATCACTCTCCCGATTAGGTCAGATATCATTTGCTCCAGAGAGTCCAGCAGTCTCTGCTGCTGGTCTTGAGGAGCCAGACTGGATCTGAGCTGTCCTAAACAGTCATGGACGTTGTCTATGTCTTCAGAATTAAGGTCTACCCTCCGTGATCGAAGATCATGCTGTACGTCTGCCAGCTTGTCTTCAAGGTATGCTATGCGACGATCTTTACCAGACAACTTTCCTTCCAATGCCATCTCCACTTCAGTTAACCGGGACAGGTCTGCTCTGACAACATTTAGTTCCTCCACGAGAGCACCCTCTGCCTCATCCTTCTCTTGAAGACGGCTAGAGACATCATTGTATTGGGCCAGCTGTGATTCAACTGTATCTTTGACCACACTAAGTTCACCCTAAAAATAAGATGCCCAATGCGTATAATTGAATTTTTTTTTCCCCCCCAGTTACTACAAATCACATATGCTGTCAAGATATATGTCAAATATATAGGCAAGGCAGGCATACAAAATGAAAACAAAAAACAAAAACAAAAAAATAACAAAAACAAAACAAAAACAAAACAAAACTTATTGACACATGCATTTTGAAAATTAGAGCCAAGACTTAGAGACAAAGCTAAATAAGACTCCAAATTACAATGACCAGTGCAGAGACACTCGGATAAAAACCTAATATGAAATGTACCCCATTACCTCTAGCTTCTTGATGTTGGCCTCCTTGAGCAGCAGCTGATTGTGTAACTCCACCTTCTCTGTGTCACTCTTGTACTCATTCCTGTATATCTCGGACTTCATGGTGGTAATGAAGGCGTCTCTCTCCTCCACCATGCCCCGTAGTGCCACACACTCCGACTCTATCTGGGTGTACTCGTCCTGAATGTGGGACAACTTATCCCGTAGTACCTCCAGCTAAAGGCAGAAAGAATAAGGGAGTGTCATACAACTTTACACGTCAGAGTGCGGTCAGAAGGGGAAAAGAAAGAAAAAAGGAGGGGGGGAGGGGAGGACGTTTTCTGTCACTGCGGTGCTAAGAACAATGATTTCGAGGGTGAGACATTTAATAACTTTGAATGTTGGAATTTTTCTCACATTCCAATGTTTCCATAGCAAGCTATATCACACACACACACACACACCACGCATGCACTAACATGGGAACACGTACACACTCACACAAACTCATGCACATACACACACATTCTAGCACCGACATGTAAGTACCTCATGTTCTTTCTCGGTCAGTTCTCTCTCTTTTTCTTCCAGGACTATGGCATTGACTGCAGACATGGCTCCTAGAGAATGATGCAGGAAAGGATCAGTGGGCGTGGCACTGTCCGCATGCCTCTCCAATTCCTCCTCCCCTACTTGGCTGTTCTTATCGTCTTCATTTCCTTCCCCTTCACTTGGCTTTTTCACATCTTCTTTCTTGGAAGCCAATTCAGATTCTTTCTTGCCGGAATTTCTCAATAACTTACAATACAATAGCACACGTTTGTGTGTGTGTGTGTTGTGTGTACATTGTGTGTGTATACATGATGATGTGTGTGTGGTGTGAAAAGAGAGACAGAGCACTAAGTGCCTACTCTACTGAAACAAGTTCCTCTCTCAATTTGTGTCTCAGCAACCTCAAGAATGCAAGATTCAATGAACACTTCAAAAGCTCATCTATTAGATCAGGTTACCATGGCATGCAAGATTATTACCGAGCCACTTCACACCACCATCCTCCCTCGCTACTACTGTGTATCTATTCCTTCATACCAAAGTGTGGAGTTGAAGGAGTTCTGTCTTGAACTCAGAGAGTCCAGACACGACTAAGTTGAGTTCCTTCTCCACTCCAGGCTCAGGAAGTGGCGTGCGAACTGGTGAGGACAGTACAAGAGACCTGTGCTCTTCCTGGCCACTCGTGTGGTGCATGCTGGATAGCACGTGCGGAGGGGGAGGGACTCCGACTGGAGGCATCACTGAAACCATTCAAATATATATACAGCATCACATTTTTATTAATGCCCACCACCTACTGCCACACCCTCTTATACTAATACCACGTATATTTCAAACAGTTGTGTTATGAGATCCTTCACCAAATCTGCCATTACATTTACACAGTCATGCACAGTGTATCTTACAGCCCTGTGTGCATGTGTGTGTGCATATGTGTGTGCATATGTGTGTGTGTGTGTGCGTGTGTGCGTGCATGTGTGTGCATGTGTGTGTGTGTGTGTGTGTAGTTCGATCCTTTAAACACACACACACACACATGCATGCAACTCTTCCATGCATGCACACGCCCTCCAACCAATGCCATGCTGTGGCTATGGTAAGTTTGGGTTAAAATGTGATGGTTGAATTTTCTCAATTGCAAGTGCTGATGATACCATTGTCCTACTTTTTCTATGCCATCATTTGACATAATCAAGGAGCAGGTAATCACTTAGCCCACAACATTACCACTTGCAGTGTACGCATCATTATTAGTGCCACTAATTCAATATAATGCATCCTCTAGATTGACAAATTAAAAACTACTGCAGTGAAGAAATCTAGTATAGCATAAACCCTTATTACACTCGGCAGAGTGATAAGGCAAGATAGTTACTCACCTCTGGCTCATGAAAACATATTAGCCTGCTTGTGAAAATATTTTGCCTTATCACACTCTGACTCATGTAAAAAGTATTATATATATTATTATATACAATACATACATGTCTAATTTATTGAGTTGCTACATAATAAGAAGTAAGTAATACATTAGACATACATACAATTAAATATATTGATATTTTAAGTTAACGATCAGGCCAAATAAGGACAGAATATGAGACTGTAAGAAGTGATATTACGACAGAGAATCAGTTGACTGACCTGGTCTCTTCTTAGATTGGATGATGCGTGTGCCCATGCTGGGTAGCAAGGTGTCCACCGGCGTGGAGTACGTGTCGTTATCTATATCAAGCAGGTAGCCAGACTTCCGGTGCTGACTCAGCGGCCGCTCCGGTAACTGGAACTGTCTCTCCATTTGAACAGAACTCCTGTGGGTGGATTTAGCCGATGCATAGCTGGGAGTGCGATTGACACCGGTGGACGGAGGAACTGGGTTGGGCAAGACGCTATTTACCGCATATCTAATTGCCAAGTAAATAGTGTGTGTGTGTGTGTGTGCGTGTATGTGTGAACTCTATTAGAACAACACCCTTCACTTTACTAAATAGGTATCTTCAAACAGCGTGAAGATGAGTGAGCTAGCCAGGCAAACAGAATAATTATGGTTCATATTCAATCAATTTGTCATATGAAACCATCACTGTAAATAACCCTCAGAGTCTACACATCTGACTATTATTTTTACTGCACAGATATGGATGCTTAAGAACATAAAAGATTATCAAGATCTATCCAGGACCAGACAAAGTCGTCCGAACTGTGGATCTTCTCTGCCACGGGAAATCCATCACCAGGAGGACCCCCGTCCTTCTTCTCCAGCCGCCCCGGAGAGGACCCCCGTCCTTCTTCTCCAGCCGCCCCGGAGAGTGGTCGGCCACCAGCAATGTATAACAGTTAAAATTTAGAATTTGAATAAACTGAGTAAGTAGTTACTACAGGGTTTGGGAACGCCCACCTCACAAACCTGTCAGCAGACATGAGAACTTACAGCAAGAACCAAAGCCTTGTTAATTGTTTTACATGTACATAATTAGCTATGTATAGAACTGCTACATGCATTGCTATTTCGATGTATCATTCATACTCCAACCAGAGTGTGGCTGGCTATAAATACCACTTGCTGGTTTCATTCTGGTTGGAGACTTGCTTTCTGTAGTGTGTGAGTGTTGTGCTGTGAGAGTCTAAATCTTTAATCCTCCGACTAACCCACCCCACACAGGGGAATAGCCATTCTGCTGAGGACTGAAGCAACAACAACAACAATATACTGACAAGGTCCTTTCAATTATATCTTGTACCAAGCAATCCATTACACCCACAAACAGCATAGTTTGCATTAGTGTTGGAAATGCTGCCATATATTATTCATCTTAAAAAATTTCCCATGAACAGCTGTAAACTACAAAATACATGCCCTTGGATCCACCCATACTGAATATTTTCCTACACCACTGCTTACAGACTTTTCAGATCCCTTATGGATCAGATCCTTTATGACTAACACTGCCAGAGCATTACAAAAAAATAACATTCAAAACTGAAAAAACTAGAAATTTAGATATTGTATTCCTCATACCCAACCTGTGCAGACGTACCTCTGTCCCCCAGACACAGCCCCACTTCGATCTCTGACCCTGGAGTCACCGCCTCTGCTGCCACTGTTGACGTTGAGGCTGACCATGTTCGGAACACTACTACTGTTGGACGTTATGGATGTGTTCAGACTTCTCAAGACTGCCTCGGGTGATTGTGAACCACGGCGGCCATCTTGCTCCAAAGACCTTGTCATGTCAGAATGACTGATCCTCCCCCTGGACCGTTTACTGGTCTCTGGGGCTCCTGACGTACGTTGCTTCACGGAATTAGGCTGATAGCGCTCAGCCATGGCTAGCACTACGCGCATGATGCCTTTACTGTTGCCTTCTAGGATATCTGAGGGAGAGAAAAGGGAGGGAGGTGGAAGAGGCGGAAGGAAGGTAGAGAGAAGAGATAGATGATAGAGAAGAAGAAACAAAAGGAAGGGATGAAGCAAGATAAGTAAAGCAAACAGAGGCAAGAATTAAAAAAAGAAAAGGAAGAATGAAAAAAAATTGAGGAAGTGCAGAAAAAATGCAGTAATGGAACTGATAATGAAATTATTACTTCATAGCAGCAAAATAATAGTAATACATATCATGAGTACTTAACACACTCACAAACATACATACCTCTGACTGGCTCCCCTTGGAAGTTGACACCATCTTTATACAAATACTCCACAGCTCTGTCCAAGTTCACTCGTCGAGAGAATAAAGTAGCTGGCTGGCTATCCACACCATTGAGTTTTACATTAGCTACACACACACACACACACACACACACACACACACACACACACACAAAGTCACACTTGACATGCCTTTTTTTTTTCATCAACAAATCAACAAAAACAAACACTGACCATTTCCTGTTCTTGTTGTTTTAATACTAACTGCACAAACACATCATAAATCAAAGTCATAGAAATACCCATGGCAACAGCCTGGAATGCCCACAAACAATGCAGCAAAAAGGAACAAATAAACTGATGTCAGACATGAGCATGACAAACACATGCAAGCACAAGCACACACACAACAAAAGAAAAGATTCTCAGAAGACATATTTGTTCTCTGCTGACAGACATCTCCACCCACATCCACCTAATTCTTGGGAATATAGTTTTCAACCTAAGAGCCTGGATACAGCACACCTACCTTTACCTAATTCTTGGGAATGTAAGTTTCAAACTAAGAGAAAGACACAGCACTGATTTGCTGCTATGTACAGCACAGGATGTGGTCCAGTACACTAGCAGGTAACCACAGCAAAGGGGTGGGGCTCAATGCAATGCAAGTCACCAAGACCAGTGGAGTGCTACTGGCTGTGGCAAGTTATGTCGGCAAACTTGATGAAATGTAATGCTTAGCTAAACAGATGTGATCTTAAGGAAAAGCCACATCATTTAGCCACAGAAATAGCTGAAAGTTTCTTTGGATATGGCTCCAGCTCCTTCCCACTTCAAGTGAGATACTTGTTTGTTTGAGTTCTACCAATTTTTTTTTTTTTGAATTCCTGTAAAATAATGATTATGACTGCAATATGCCACACTACACATGCTGTTATTGCTGATGTAACCAATTGCACCAGGTGATAACTTATAACTTACGAAATGTCACCCAACAATCAAGCTACAATCATCACACAGGATAACAACGCATCACAGACTAACAACAAAGACACTCGAGGAAACGACCACAGGGACTTCAGCTAAACACAGGGCAGCAGATTTAAAGGTCAATACCATCAAAAACAATTCTACCCTCAAATATGCTTTAAAAATGGGAAGGGGAAGAAAAAAAAAAAAAAAAAAAAAAAAAAAAAGAACCTGGAACAAGTTTTGTATGACTGATTGAGTATTCATGCTCAAACCAGCCAACTAAAGCCTTAGATAGCTAATGCTAATGATCTAGTTAGTCTATACAATTGACCTTGTGAACAAGTCACAATTTTATATCACTCTCAGCTGATAACCATTGGCATTGGTATAGTAGTATCCATACAGTAATATTATGCTTGTCTGTCAGTAACTACAACAATGATGTGTATTCAATAGCTGAGCCGTGTTGGCATAACATCATCAGTAACACGATAGGTAAAGAATAGTGAGAAAAAAAAGTATGTGTATTTGAATAATTCATTAGCTGAACTGGGTTAGTAAAACATTACCAGTAACGACAATGACAGTAGTGTGTGGAATAAAGGTGAGCCGGGTTGGTAAAGTGTAGAAAGAAAAGCTGACAATGACGTTGGTTTGCATATTCACGGAGCGGACAGATATAACTAAATCCAAATAGTAGAGGGTAACAACAATGATAAAACCTTATGCTACTGTATTCCTAAGTGCAAAAGTTAGTCCATCAAGCACCTGCTGTGTGTCAGATACTTGCTAGCTATATAAAATACATGCACAGTGTATAGGTAACTCATACAAATTAGCTCACTTATGTAATATTTTATCAAATAATATACAGAACCGATTATCTAGGAGGGGCAAAAAGATTTTAACTTTAGGTGAGTCAATGAGAGTAAAATACATACAAAACACATGCGCCCACCCTACAAAAGAGGGGGGAAAAACAACAAAAACAACAACTAAAAAACAACAACAACAACAAAAACAAACAAACCATGGTGAGTGCTAATTACCCAGTATCTCAGTGAGATGAACAAAGGTGATGCCATCTTGGAAGTTGGACCTGATGTCTGTGACCACAGGAACAAAGGGTCTCTTCTTCAAGTGATTGTTGACCCATGCAGTGTAGTCTTGCAGCTGTTTCTATTATATCACAGACAAAGCACAAAGATAACAGACAAACACATAGAGCAGAGGCAAATACAGCCAATGATAAAAACAAATCATGGTGATAATAATAATAATAACATAATAAATAATATAATAAATAACTGTCACACACACATTACCACCAATCAACATCAAGTACAACATAACGTTTCAAACTTGCACACGTGAACATATTTAAAAACACACACACACATGAACTTACACACACATTTACAAACACACAAAAAGAATCATACACACTATTTAAAAATGAACAACCAAGTACTTTCAAACAGTAATTAGACACAGTTCAAAGAACCATGTGTCTTCAAGCCCTTCATCCTAATATTCCAAGCCCAGCTTGGGAAGCAATTAGCCCATTAATTAAGTTGTGTCAACTTCATCACCACAACTCAATTAACAGGAGCTAGTAATGGTAAGATGAACATATTTATAGGACACCACCACAACAAACTAATATGGCAATAACATCTACTTCCATAAAACTCTCGTCGCAGATGCTTCTGGGACCACTCAACTCAAGAACTACTACCCTAACGATCAAATGAAAACTACACTGACACAATTAAAATATGTACATCTAAAAATGCTGACTGCTTTGGACAAAAAACAAACAAAAAACAACAACAATAACTTTAATTAATTTTAGTTCTCATAGGCACAAACCAGGCAACAAAACAAGTAGGTCATTTGTCTTGTATATAATGACACTCCATGGTTTTGAAGTATTTGTCATCGAGGTAGGGTTCAATACTACAAAATGATAGCTTAATTATAGGCAATCAACATTATAATACGTATAATGGACAACAGATGTAATATAATATAATAGTATTGTAAAAAAAAGTGCGGGCAAAGTAAAGGCACTATGACCATTGAATAGGGGAATTAATAAGCATAGTACATGAGACATGTGTCACTGCCATAGCACACCACACCACACTAAGGTGGTATAAGACAATAGCTTCAGTTCTACATTGTTCAAATCAGTATATTATTTCAATGCTTTTGGCCGAGTGAAGTGTTAAATACACTATACGTATGTGTCATCCCATCACAGTGAATAATCCAAGGTCATCAATCGTGTACTGTTTGCATTTACTGGTGGGTGGAGACGGAAGAGGTGTAACTTCTACTGAAATGTCACACGATAGACATCACACACCAGTCAAAGTTGTTAGTCTCACCAACAAAAGTGTTGATATGTATTATCATTTCTATGTACGAGCGCACACGGCAGTATGTTAAGCACCTAGAGTCAGGTTACAAAATATGAGTGTCCCAAGTTCAAGTCGGCCAGTTCAACAACAAAAGTGAGTTTACGGGGGAAAAATAGAAAGAAAATTAAAACGGCTTCAACTATTAGAACGGCAGCCATAGATTAAAATGCTGAATCAACAAACAATAGCAATTGGGTTAACTAATCCTCTTTGTTAATTAGAACTCATTGAATTGTGTCACTTGATTAGTGAGCACGTACACTACAGTGTCATGGAGTGTTTCCAAAAGTGACAAGAAAGGTGCTTAGTGAGGTAAAGCCTGCACAATATGGCAGCATACCAATGACCCTTCAGCTTATGTTTATTGTGTTTGCTAGTAGTAAAGATGTTAGTATGACAGAGTGTGTGTGTGTATGTATGTTTATGTGTGTAAGTTGTGTAAATTTATGTGTGTAAGTGTGTGTGTACATGTGTGTAGTCACAAATCAATTACCTGCTCTACAGCTCAGGAAGAATTTTCACATAGCTTTTTGAGATAAGGGGGGGGGGGGATAACCATGTGTGTATTAGCAATTCCAGGAGTATTGTGGAGGGTGGTCCACACTTGGACCACATCTTTCATTGACAACTACTCATTCTACTTCTTAAGAAAAGCCACCGGGATGGTGTGTGATTACATCAGACTTGAAGAGATTCCTGTAACTTAAAGTTACAGTTGTTTGGTAATAGGTTGTGATATCTTCCCACATATTCCAATGTCACCGCGGGGATAAGGCAGTAACAGCCTACATGTGGAGGCAGTTGGCATGACCCGCTGGCCTTCAATGCAGGCAGTACTCAGACTCAATTGAATCACTTTACTGGCCTCAACTTGTGCCAAAGACTGAGGTTGGAATTTTTGAAAATGGGATAGTTCAACTACACTTACATGCATGATGCTTCGCTCCATTTCAGTCAAATATAAATAAAATGTGAGACAATAGGTCCATTATAATACATAGCAGCATACATTGGCTTGCTATGAATGTATTTTCAGGCTTTCAAAAGTTATAAATTTACTTATTCAGAGCATGTTGCTATTTAATACCCACTGACACACAAAAAACGTCATTTACTTTTAAAATGGTATCATTTCCCCTGGCTTTTTATACACTGACGGACTTGATAACTAGTAGATAGTCTGGTTTATCGTGAGAGATAGGTCACACAACTAATGGTACCCTGTGCACTAGAACTGGACCTAACACTTCACAACCAATGGTACCCTGTGGACTACAACTGGACCTAACACTTCACAACCAATGGTACCAACCAGACAGAAGATTCTCACAGTAGCCAGTCTACAATGCACGGAAAGGCTCGGTGAAACAGATTTCTCGAGGCATATTATCAAAGATCATCACTTCACAACCAATGGTACCCTGTGGACTACAACTGGACCTCAATGTGGACTAGAAATAAATTTAGACAATAGGTGCCAACAATTGCTGCTTGACTGACTCTCTTATTTCAGCGATTACTTTCCTCTCAAAATTTCAAGTCAATAATTATTCTTTCTCATCATTATCCCCAATGCACAGCATCCCTTCTCCCCCCCCCCCCCCCCCCCCAACTTCCTTTGAGTAAAGAGCAAAAAAAGAAATCCTGGTTAGTGGTGTTGTCATGAAATCAATTATTGCACAATGATGTGTGCACCAAACCCAGTGGCAAATGCCAGAAAATCTAATACTGTAACTAATAATATATATATAGTTGCCTGTCACACATCTACCAGTGAAGAAGGATAGAATACATACTTGCCAACACTCCAGTGGCCTTTCTATCAGCTGTGAATAAGGCAAGCAACTAGAAGGATGGCATGGTCAGAATGAACGGACAGATTCTAAACATGACAAAAAAAGCACGCCAAGAAGCTTACACTGTGCACTACAAAGGATCTTGCACCAACGGATAGATGGACCAACAAAACTCATAGCTGTATAACAGCTACTTGACAAGAAACTAACTTATATGTACATGTAGAGGTTTAGTAGATCATTAGAAAACTTGCAGAACTCTATAAGGTAAAAACAAGGGCACCTAGCACGTAATTAATTAGTGTATGCATGTGTGTGTGTGTGTGTGTGTGTGTGTGTGTGTGTGTGTGTGTGTGTGTGTGTGTGTGTGTGAAATAAAGAAAGAAAGATATTTTACCTGCTATATGCACTAGTGATATGGCTTGGTAACTAAATGTGTCCACTTTGCATTTAAATGTAAAAGTAAAAGGAATGGCCCAGCTTTTGCTTTTACTTCTAGGTTGACCAATTCCTGTATGAATTATAGGACTACTGTATTATCATCTCTGCTAACATCCTAAAGAAGACCTGTTACGGTTTTGTTGCCATTCAACACAAATTAACTTCTCAGCATTTTCCTGGAATTAAGAAAAACTTCAGAATTTCACAAGCAACTTCAGGATATGTTGACAAAACAGTAGCATGTCTGATATACACAGTGGTGGTAAAAGAAATTTGGCAAAGAATAAATTATCCAAGGATCAATCAAAGAGGCACAGGTCAACAACTGGCTGTTAATCTTCCTCTCTCTCTCTCTCTCTCCTTGCATGCAACTAAACTATCCTATTCCATGACAAAGTAACCAATCAACACATCAACAAATATTTTCTCATTGGCTCGGTTGGTGTCTGTCAGGTATAGGAGATTATAATCTATTTAGACGAAACTGACAACACTACACATCACTACGACCACATCATTGATTTCTCAGAGACGTCCTAGGAGAAAGAAAGAGGGAGAACAAGTCCTTCTCTTGCAACTTAGTAGGAATTCAAATTCTTTGTTCAATGTGATTGGTTTATTGTGTTAGTATGTTTGTGACCAACCGTGACTACATCAATTCATTCCAGAAACCAGAGGCATGTCCAGCTACTGGCAATGACATCACCAAACAGGACTTGGTGACAAAATTAGTAGCCCTTCAAGAAACCCTAGCGTCTATTATCCTTGAAAGTTTCTACTCATTCCATTCATTCTTGGAATGGAATTCAACACCAGGAAATTCATAATTAGGAATTGACGCATTTCACAGGGGAAAAAAAATCAAAAATAAATATTTAGTGATTTGAATCGAAGTTTATGAACACTGAGCCAATCGGAAGTCACAGAACATTAGTCCATGAAAATGACAGTCAATAAAACTTTTTGTTCAGCCTCTTGACCCTTTTAGTATGCTACATTTAATCACATAAGTGCATGCACACACGCACAAATACTCGCGAAAACAAAAAATAAGGTGATTGTTGTGGCATCCACAGAGGCTACTATATTTAAATATTGAAGTGGGCCATCCAAACTACTACAGACCTCCTTGTTTTCCCTACCGAACGGACAAACCATGCGGAGGGGTGATGTTGCCATGGCAACAAGATGCCCTACAACATCTGGGTACCAAAGGCCGCCTCATTACAGGCTTTGCATTTTTGGGATCTGAGAAGTCGGAATAAGTGCATGCCAGACACGCCAAGCAATGTAGTATTGTTACCCAACAAACCAACACTGCACTCGACAACCAACTTAACAAACATGCCATTATAATAGCTTGAGTTTCATGATAGGAGGCCCTCAATACAGTGCTCTTACTTAAACAACTGCTGCTATAACCTTGCATAGAGGAGGACCCACAAGCAACAGCTAAAAAAAATTTATTTAAAGTAATTGAAAAAGAAAACAAAATAACTGCATATGCATATATAAACACACTCACAGAGATGAACACTACTATCAACTATTAAAACAACCCAAAATATATGCCATAATTCCTAGCATTTATTTGACACCTGTTCAGGTATTCATAGCCACTTAAAGAAACTCGAACGTTTCTTTCTACCACAGTCCAGTGATCACATACAAGTACCTTCTTCTCTTGCTGATGTTCCTCAGATTTACGCCTAAAACGCGCCATCAACGATGGCTTCGACGATTTACCGGAATGCTGCGACTTTCCATGCTCTTCTTTTGCGTCTTTTCTCTCCGTAGGCATTGCTGACGTCTAACTTTCACACCACAGCTCCGCAATAATTCAGCCGGGCCAATGCTAATGGCCTCGACCACCACAAGGATACTTAAGGCAATGCAGGTGTACGGCTTCTTGTACACACCCAACTAGAAGTGAAAGATATTCTACATCGCACTTAAATGCATCTTCACATTACTGTACATCTCCGCAAAGACTGCTGCTTTCGCGGATGGAACCCCGAAACGTGTCAAAAGTCGTTATCTGAGCTATATATATTAAACGATCTTTACCATTAATATATTGTATTTGATGATTCTTTACCAGATATTTTTTATAACGTTATTTTTTATAACGTTTATGTACTTCCAGAGAGTGAATGATGTAATGCTTTAATCAGCAAAAAGTAACTTCTTCCCACAAGTGAAGCAAGTGTACATACAAGTTCCCATCGTACCAATTATCACATCGAGCTGTAAACTTAAACCATGTCTGCCGTGAAAGTGAACTTTTCCTATTGGTAAGTGAATCTGCGCTTATATTACTATGAGAACTGTGACAGGTTTTAAGGAGTGCTTTCTTTTCAGTGGTGGATGAGGGTACTATCCGCGGTATGAGGACCTTGCCGCGAAGATAAGAAAAGAAGTTCCGTCCGCAATTGTTACAGGGAATGTGGGGGGATCAGGCGACTTTGAAGTGACAATGGGGTCAACGTTGATCTTCTCCAAGCAAAAGACAGGTGGATTTCCTAACCAAACTGAGGTTAGTGCAATACTAATTATTGTTGAGCACCTTTTCTTCTGTATCTAGTCTTGTGAGGTCATAAACATGAATTATTAGGATGGTGGCATTGCTGATAGCTGTTTTAGGAGTGAACGCCCTCCACTGCTCTGACTCTAGTGGGTGTGTCAGCCAGGTTATTGAATTCCACCGAGTCTCAGCCAGGGTTGTTGTTGTTGTTGTTTATATTGTCTTTCTGGTTGAAATTAATTATGAGATTACCAGGTTATTAACCCTTTCACCGCCATAACTGCCATATGGCGGTTAAAATAATCACCTCAGAAAAATATTTGGTTTTTTTTCTCGTCTACATTGCCTCACTTGAACACTGTAGCCTCAAGAAGTTAGCTATTTAGCTAGTCAGTAATTTTGGAAATCATTCCAGCAGTATCTCTAAGGCTACAGCACTAAAATTGAGATAGCTTTTGACGTGTGAGTGTTGACTTGCTTCAAAATGGCAACCAGATGGTCAATTGTTGAGGTAGTAGATCTGGATTAACATCAACTTTGGCATTATAAATGGTGAATCTAGTAATACAGAAAGGTGCATGTGGGTTGACCGTCACTGGCTCTGTATCCGAACTGGGTCAGAAGGTAAAGGCTATAAGCCTGAAGGTAAGCCGCCAGAGGTAGAGGAGAAGTTATCAGTTACACTCTTTTACTCATACGCTCTGGTGCCCCGCTGCCACCAGCGTTTGCCCAGATAGCTAGCCCTCCCTGAAGTCTGTTTAGGGTTTAAACTAACATTGGGGAACTAACTGATACGCATGCGTGTCCTGGCTTATATGTCAGAAGACACGCATGCGCACAAATAATGTGGGATGTGGTCACGGAACATCCGGACACAAAATAAGCACAACACACCATGACATGCGCATACACTGTAGATTACAAACACACGCTGTGATTTACTATGCTAATAAACTAGTGGTGTGCTTGAGCACAAATGGCGAGCGAGCCTGATAGTTAGGTAACATAAAATGTTACTATTTTTAGCTTACTTCATGCAAACACTATAATAGCAGTTATGACATTTGATTTCAGCAAACAAATACAAAATCACTCTCTTACAAGTGTCTCTCAATGACACAACATCAATGTTCATGCATTCCTCTTCTCTTTGGTCTTCTTCTTTGTCTTCATCTCTTTCTCGTTCTCTCTCGTCTCTGTCTCTGTCTGTATATTGGAGTCTCTGCCAATTTCCACTACCTCTATTAATAATTTTTAATTTTTACACCACCAGACTTATATTTACTACTTGTACTTGACTAGCGAGTACTCCACCACACGGTAACACTTTATGTAGTTTTAAAAATATGAATGCAGCAGTAGCATAAGGTGTTTTAATTTTTATCAATTGTTCCTCTACTGTCGATTTAGTTGCATCAGTTTCTCTCTCCTTCCTGAGTCATTTCAGCTCTTTTTAAAATTCCCTTCTCCCTTTGTCTATCTCTCCTGTTTTTTTAAGCTCTCTGTTCTTCTATTCATGATTGTGGGTTTAGGCTTTGTGAAGCTATTGCCTTCTCAGTGTGTTCCTCACCTATTTCAACTGCTTTAAGCTACTATTAGTCGTTGTTTTAAAGCAGCCTTTGTCTCGAATGTGATGATGCTTCGCCCGTTCAGTTTGAGGTGACACTTTACCAACCAGGCACAGCTCATAAATGATTCATGAATACATCTCATCGTTGTTACAGACAAGCAAGCATATTATTATGTACATACCATATACATGCAAATTCTGAGCTTCAGTTTTCATCCATATACAGTACTGTCAACATTTTAGCTAACCATTAATTTTATTAGAGTTAGCTACATATCCAAATCACTTGCTCACATAAGTGTGTGTGTGTGTGTGTGTGTGTGTGTGTGTGTGTGTGTGTGTGTGTGTGTGTGTGTTAGATCATTGCTATGGTAAAGCAAGTCTCTGAAGGAGCCCAACCTCAGGAAGTCACGGGTACTGAGGGATCAAATTGTGTCCTTCTGTAGAACTTCATCTATCACCAATCTCTGATTATTTCAGTTGTTTTTTTTTTCTATGAAGACAAGATTTAAAGGATGTACATCTTGTATCTTGTCTGATGCTACTAAAAAAGTGACTTGTTTTAATCAGAAATTAAGTTAATTGCCATTATTTGTTTTGTTTGATATTGTTTTAAAGTTGAGTTTTGTCTAATACATGTACACGTATAAATTATGTTGGAGCCGTGAACCTCCTAAACAAAATTAATAAAGAAACTGTCAATTCTCTGCAAGTGCTAATGGGGAATAAATTGATCTTAGCTTTTGGCTAGTTAATTATAGTGATGCTGACTAATTTTTGTGACTTTAATAGACTATTCTGGACTTAGACAATTACATGTCCACCCACACACATGTAAGTTATTTCACTAGATAAGTGTATTCTATGGATGGAGGGGGGGGGGGGGTAGTCTCGCCAAGCCAGACCCTTTACCGTACGCTTTACTTTCACTGCTTGCATTCAGTAAAGGGTCTGGCCTGCGAGACTAGGGGGGTTATAACTACTATCTGGAAAATAGCTCATTTATTCATAGTTCTTTCATCTGTTGGGAATTATCCCCTTTGTGATTGGTCAGTTTTACATTCTATTTTCTTTTCTTGTGATCCCATTGGCAGTCTATAAAATGGCTGACCGTTGGACTTTAGCATAGCAGCTCGAGGTACTCTGGTGGCAGCGATTATACCGTAGGTGGAGTAGCCGGACTGATCCAAGGATCGCTAGTCTTCCGATCTTCCCCCACACACGGTGTGCCCAGACAGTTGCTGTCAGATCAGGGAAAACAATTTAAGTGTGCATTGTTCAAACAGTTATGTTCTAAATTAAAGATACATAAACTGCAGTCCTCCCCATACCATCCACAATCAAATGGAACAGTGGAAAGACTTCATGGAACAGTGGAAAGACTTCATGGAACAGTGGAAAGACTTCATGGAACCTTGACCCCCATGCTCAGAAAAGCCTTGGGTAAAGGAATAGACTGGGGAAGTCAAATAAAGTATTGTCTGTATGCTATCAGAAATGCGCCTAACTGGAGCACAGGTTTTACCCCATTTGAGATTGTGTTGGGTAAGAATGCTAGATTCCCACTTGACTTGTTAGTTGAAGAACTAGAAAGTCCAGGAGGCAAGTCTATAGCAGTGTGTCAGTGGATAGAAAACCTCAATAAACATCTAAGTGTTATAAGAAATTATGTGACAGAATCTGGTTTGCATGCTAGAGACCAAAGAAAATCTCAACATAACAAAGGTACACTCAAGAGAGAATTTTAAACCAGGATATTTGGTACTTTTAAGAACACCAGGTCTCTCTGGGAAGTTAGCAGAAGATAGGGAAGGCCCTTTTGAGGTGGAAAGCATGACTAATGGGGTCAATGTGAAGTTAAACATATCAAGTAGACCAGGCAACGGAAGAGCGGTGCATGTAAACAACTGTAAGGAGTTTAAGAAAGATACTATGATGGTGTACAGACTAGTAGTCTCGGCTGAGGAACACAATGTGGACACAGGCAAACCTCGCTTGTCAGGAAACAGGTTAAGTAGAGTACAAGAAGCAGAACTGAACAGTGTAAAGAATAGATGGGAGCATGTCAGTGATAAGCTAGGAGGTACCAAGTTAGTGGCACAACCAATAAATACTGGTACAGCTCAGCCAGTGAGGTCACCACCATATATGATATTTCCTCATAAACGACCAGTATTAGACTATGTGTTGACTATAGAAAATTGAATACAGTCATAACACCAGACCCTTACTACATCCCTACTGTAGATGAAATTATAAGTAAGGTTAGAGATGCAGCATTCTTGCTTTAGCTGGACATTACAAAAGGATTTCATCAGGTACCAGTACAATGCGTAATTTCAAATGTCTAGCTATAACTAGTCTTGTAAAGCAAGATTTCTAGAAGCATTTTGGCAACAAGGTCGCACTGTTATTTTATATGTTTGGATTAGCTAAACTAAAATTTTCAATTTTAAATCATTTCATTTTCTTTTCTTGTGATCCAATTGGCAGTCTATAAAAGGGCTGACCAGGGACAGTCATAGACTCTGATTGAGACACTCTCTCTCCATTATTTTTATATTTATTAAAATGATTTAAAACTCGAACTGAAAAGGGAATTAGTTTTGCATTATTGGGCGTACCTAGCCAAGAAGCTGAGGGCCTGACATAATCTAATGCATGTTGAACATCAAATCTTTTATATTAGCTTTCATAAAGTATTGAAAATAGCTACCAACTGGCTAGAGAAGCTGTCTGAAAGATGAAAATTAAAATAGCAGGGATATCAATTGAAAATTTAAGTTTAGCTAATCCAGACATATGAAATAACAGTGCGACCTTGTTGCCAAAATGCTTCTAGAAATCTTCTTTACAAGACTAGTTATAGCTAGACATTTGAAATTACGCATTGCAAGATGTATACACTTTATTGTCATTTCTATACTGTCAAATAATACACCTATAAGTGACATTACATAGTGGAGTGCATTCACACAGCTAGCAACACTATTGACTAAATAAATGATGAAACTATTAATGCATCAGTTGTTTTGTAGTTGTCTTTTAAGCATTGGCAGGAGTTACCAGTGCCTTGTGTGAGAAAAGATGACTCTTTGTGCCGCAATATACAGCTATAGCTATTCCAACACCAGCAACTCCGATAACCAAGACTGCTCCACCCGCAGCAGAGCCAGCAATGCAGGCAATTCCACATGTTAGGCCACCACTATTGCTACTAGCAGTCATACTAAGTGCATTATTAATTGAAGGCACTGGCACAGCTACCATTGTGTAAACAGAAGACGTGCTGGGAACTATGACTGGGCTGGCTTCTGGGGCAGCTCTTGTGGCCATAAGTACAGAAGAAGAAGAAGTGGACGATGTGACAGCTGGGATCATCATAACAGGTCCAGCTACTGAAGTAGCAGTTACTCCTGAAGAAGCAGTTGGTGCAATACTTGCAATGGTTCCTGAGGTTGTAGACATCACGATAGCTCCTGAAGCGGAGGATGCAACAATAGCCCCTGAAGCGGAGGGTGCAACTATAGCCCCTGGAGAGAAAAAAGTAGATAAAATGCGACAAGGATTATAGATACATGTGCTGTCTTACTTTAGTTACCAAATTAGCTTATTGACTTCCATAAATAAAAAGTGCAAAGGCTGGTTTAATCATTATGCAATAAATTGTCTGTGTGGGACATTAAAATGGGATCATCTACTCCATCCAATAAAAGCTGCTAACAGACGAAGTTAACAAACAAAAAAATACAGATAAAAGTGCTAAATTACATTGTGCAAATAAACGTTTTGCTACAACTGAGCAACAGGTGTGAAAATAAGGTGACCAAAGGAAGTGACAATAGTACCAATTTACATCATCTCCTGTAAATTGCCTGAAGTGTAAAAAAGAAAGAAAAAAAAGAGGAAAAACAAACAAACAAACAGAGATAGGTATCTACTTACTTGTAAATAGCAAGAATAACTAGTTAATATTAATTGATAAAGTTACAAACCCATAGCAAAGTTTCTTTTGTGACCACATTGAGTCCTGGTAGAAAATAATGAAACCTAACAATAGCACCGCGTAAGCCAGTAGTCTGGCTTAGCCAGATCCTTTACCTACCTGCATCGCCTTGGCATGGCCTTTAGACTTACCAGTGATATAAAAGGAGCTGCTCGTGCAAAGGGAAAGCAGTAATAAAGTCTTGATTTCCATAATATTTTTTGAGATGGTAGACTCTCCCACGAACGCGAGATCTCTGCCCAGTTAGTAAAGTATAATGTAATTTGCTCATGCGCGTTGAATGCCATGTGTTTGTGTAGTTTCCTATAATTATGATACTTTATCCTATGCGAAAATTGTCTTTCTAATGTTGTGCATAGATAGCTTTTTAAGCGGGTTGGTTGCAATGAAAATACCTACCACATTTTAGTGAGTCAAGGGGGAATAGGGAGATTGTGGCAAGACCTCTTGAGGGAAGGAATGTTCTTGGAAAAAATATCCAGAGTAGTCTAAAACAGAGAGTGCCTGTAAAATGTATATAAAGTGAGCTCCATGTGCAATTCCTAGTTAGAAAACAACCTGAATTATTGACATTAAACCAAAATAAAAATAGAAACAGGAAGGCAGACAGACAGACAAAAATTAGCTAATTTTTTTGTTGCCTTCAATACTAATAATTCTTTAAATATATTAACACTATTGATTCTGGTAGCTACCAATTTAATTTCAATAGCTCTATTTTCTTAATATTACTCCCAACACCAAGCAATCGATATACATTTGACCCCCATTGTGTAACTGCTTGGACTAAACACTTGTAACCGAGACATCAATTAGCAGTGTGCTATTTTAATACAGCTTTTTAACGGAAACAACATGTAAACATAGCCATACCAATGCCTCGCTAGTAACAAAAATTCAAACAAACAATGTCTAGAATATTCTTTAAGAACTTTCACTCAGGTTCTCCTTCTGTGCTTCCAAATTGTCATCTAAATTAGTGGTGGTGGCATCTTCTTCATCACCATCATCATCTAACCAGGAAATTTTAAAGACAGGTCACTGATGTGGCATAGTCTCTAGTTATCCACTTACCAGATGCAATCGGGTTTTGTATTATCTCTATAGTCTCTGTTATAGTTTCCATTTGAAAGTGACTAGCACGCTTCACTTTCTTCTTTTTTCCATCTTCTTCTTCATCACTGTCGTAGTAAACTCTCTAATGTGAAAGGAAGACAGTCACAAGATGCACTAAACAAGTTATGAATTTATTCAGAATTAGATCCAAGCAAATAGTACCGTCAGTACAATTGAAACTGTAATGGGGTTGAAAATTTTGTTCTGACAATCTCTTTAATGGACAAAATTTTATAAACTGGGAGCTAAAATTTTGAGCAGCAGTTAATTTTATACAAATAACTTATTTAATCATGAAGCAAAGTCTGAAGTTTGCCATTTAATTTAATTTTTGTTCTTTTTTTCTTCTTACTGTGGTGAACTATGAAAATAGGCTAGGCTTAGTGTGGTTAAACTTTCAGCTCCATAAAAGGCACAAATCCGTTTCACTCACCTGGTTTAGAATGGCAATTAACAAGAAGAAGGCTATCATGAATAACCCCTAATAAATAAACAAATAAATTAAAAATTGTATTTTTTTTACTAAGAAATAATTTATTTACCAGTCCAAGAGCAACTGCCATGAAAACCCATTCAGTCACTCCTGAGTTTATTCCATATTTATTGACCAATAGCAATACAAATATCCAAGTGGCAGACAGGAAGAGACCCAAGATAAGTATTCCACACCACACGATTCTGAAATAATACCAAGGTAACATAAAGTTTGTAATTCTATTTATCAAATTACATGACTAGGTAATGATATGGGATATAAACATCCTCTGAAGTAAATAAGAAAAGAAAAAAGAAGCTATGTGCAGGAAAGTTTTTAGTGAGAAGAGATAACAAATCCAAGGGGTTCAGCATCACAGTTATGTCAAATCGGAAGAATTTAACAAATAAAATTGGAAATTCAAGTCATTAAAACCTCAATTATGACTCTAGCTTGCTATTGTTTGTTTCTTATTTTGTCCGGAGGATGTTTATATATAATACACATATAGAGCAGGCTACAGTTTGAGCTGTTCCATTATTTGTTTAGTTTATATTGGAGGACCTTAACTCTATACTTTAAATTTGATGCCACCTCACATATCTCATTCTTACTCTATACCAGTAAGAATCCAGTAAATTCTTCACATTTATCAGAATTAAAATAAAGATCCCAGAAAAGGTAAAAAACATCATAAGGGAAGTAAGCCCTGAACCATTTTAAAGTGGTTACAAACAAGAAGTTTAAATCCGTGATTTGTGTTTTAACGTGTAAATAGCTACCTCAGTAGAGTTCGAAGAGCACTCTGGCTGCCATCTTGGAAGTTCAGAGCTCCACAACAGGTTGTAAAAAATCCAATCACTAACAAGACTAGAGTGATCTAGACCAAAATAAAACAATGAAGGGATATTTAATTCATGTCAACTTTTACTATTTATATCAGAGAATCCATTCTAAAACAAACAAAGAGAAAAAAATCAACTATGCTATTTTATTGAATGTGAAATACTTATTTCTGGGCGAATTATTCATCCTACAAATATAACACTTACCAATATGAGTACCATTTTGGGTATCATAAATGCAAGTACAATACTGCTCTGAACCTGGCCATCGAATAGGAACCAGCAGCTGCATTTAATAAATCATGACAGAAGTCACTTCAATAATTTTCAATATGATATTCTAATACTTAGACTTCATTGTATTATCACTATTTTAGCACTTAAATTGTCTCACATACTGTGTAGAAGTTGTATAATCATCTCGTAGTATACCCAGAGCAATGGCTGTTGGCACCACAGGTAAAACTGTGACAGTCACAATAATTAAAATCTCAAATTTTGCCCTGATCAATAAAATGAAAGACTTACTCCATCCAATCACAAATATGACCAGAAATGACCAGTATCGTTTAGAAAACCAAGGATAAAATATCAGTACTAAAGCCTCGCATAGTAGCCAGGAAAATGCTGCCGTGAAGAAGTATTGTAATGCAGCTGCTGTTGTTAGGCATGCTCCCTAACATAGTAACAAAATAATGCAGAGTTAAGTTTCAGCTTCTCTTGATGCTTTGTAATCTTACCTCGTCAACCAGAGCAAGCTCAATGCCAGCCCAGAAAGCCACGAAGGCACAAATGAGAGACGAACAGAAGCTCATATGAGTAAGGAAAGCAACAACAGAATAACTGCGGAGGCTGTCCAAGACACTAAATAATAACAGAAAGTTTTTTAAAACATCGTGAAATGGGAATGAAAGGAAGATGTATAACAAAATACAACAACATTAATTTCAGCTATTGGGAATATCTAATAATCTACATAAAACAATCCTTACCAGGAACAAAAGAGAAAAAAAATACAAACAGCAGCTCCAAACAAGATGGCTGCACATCCCACATAGACTGGAACAGTGAAGTTAAAGGTTACTATCGGATCCTACAATTATAATACTCAATGTTACAGTTCAGCTGATTAGGATACTACATTGTATTGGAATCCAACATGTTTTATGAGTGGTAAGAACACTACAGTGTGAGTACTTAATAATATAATATTTTGTAACATGTGTTCAGCTAAATTATGTGATTGTAAGTGCCTCTCAATTATACCATTTTTAATACATTGTTGTGGACAGGAAAATAACATATTATGATGAGAGAAATATTCTATTAAAGCTAAAGGAGCATAATATTTAATGTTTCTTCTGATCTGCTTGACTTTTTTTTTAAGTGTTACCTATTCATACATGCACATATATACTCACAGCACACACCTCTGTACTATTCCCCACATCTGATACTGTTGTTAATACTGCAAAAGCAGTGGCATGCTTCGAAGTACAGTTCACTTGGTAGGATTTGTTCCTTCCATCATCTACTACGAATACCTCCTCTGTTACTATTCCATTCATGGAGTCCCACATGTTTGTAGTCTCATTCCAAAATGCACATTCTGGATTCTCCGCTCCAGGTAACTAGAAACAAAAGAGTAATTATTTAATACTTTTGACTTCTACGCAAAAATAACTCTTCGAAGTGGTACTACTCACCGGTTTGGTGGTGTATTTAAACTCTATCGCATTGTCCCCAAAGGAAGTTATCTTTCCCACACTTGCCATGATTTGGACTGACAATAAACTTGTCCCCAACACGACCATCTTATCACTGTATAACAAAGTACTTGTCAGTTTTCACTCAGCTATAGTGAAACAGAGAGTGCTACAGATAGTTAATATGGCTGTCCAGTGATTGGTGATATTAAAGCATAATAAGAGAGCACTTACCTTCCCTCCTCAGCTGCAGGAAGGAGCAACTTTTCAAAGTTGCGAATAAAGCTGGTGGAAACTCCTACAAGCAAAAGCAAGGGGATTAAGATACAGTGTTAGTAGCACTTTGCCTGTGCTTGAATATTTGCAGCTGCTCACCAGTTGCTGAATTTTCACGCAGAAGATTGGCTGGAATAAACACTTGTCCCTCTTTTGATGCCTCTACATGGTTATCAGGAAAGACAATATTCTCGTAGTTTACGCCAGCAATTTTCCAAGAGGTGACCACTATAAGTATAAGCAGACTCTATCATTTTCATGGATCACTAACACAATGTAATGATATTACTTATGTTTCCTCGAGAAGCCGTGAACTTGCCATCTTGCTGCACTCTTGTTAAATAGGTGCTAAATTCTTCAATATTATCAAGGAGCTGACTACTGCCATCAGACCTCTAAGTGGGTGAATGGAACATTGTCTCAAATGCATTTTATCTTTAGAATTAATGACCACACTGACACTACTGACAAGAATATTTCTCACCATATTTAATTCGATCCATCCTGTCTCATGTGTAGAATCCAAGAGGTTGTTAAAGACATCAATAATACCCTAAATTTAATAATTTAGTGCAGCTAAGATCAGATTGCTATAAAATATTAGTCTATTAATCAAATACTTAATACTTGCCACGTATTTGTTTTAATTATGAATCCTAAACAAAATAGAATCACTGTTTATACTGTCTTGTGACATTGTAAATAATGAGTCTATTGTTTTAAATAATTATATATGTAAATAATTCTTTTGAATGTAAACATCAATCACTGAAACTCGTCAGAGTCTAAATGTCAAACCATTAAATATTTTACTAAGTCAATACTTTAAAATTATTTTATTATTAGGCTCACCATTTGCACAGTGTCAGAAGGTAAATTGTCAAGGATGCTACTTATGAGAGAGTTAGCTGTTTCCAAATCCTGGGAAAAGAGAGCACCCTCACTGGGAGATGTGTATGTCACTAAAGAGGATGTGAGCTCAGACAATGAATTGCTGAGGGAGTTATTAGAAACATTTCCAGCATCAGAAAAAACATTTTCCTGAAGAAAAATATCAAACAAAACAAACGATATGTGCAGTTCGAAAACAAAAATGTTAAAACAAAGAACACATTGTAATTTTTAATGCTATTGGAGTTAAATAATGCTAAAATCTAATGACAGTCATAGGCCTCCCAACATTTGTAATGAGTGATTCCCAGATTTGCTGCAATGCATCTTTGATAACGTGACACCTTGGGTCATGTGATTAAGATTGGTGTCTAGATGTTAACCATGTTTTCAACTTTTCCTTACGATTACTGTAGCAACAGCTACAGCATAATATGGGTGTTTACTAACTATCATAGCCATGTTATATCATCTAACAAATGTAAGAGTTTAGTTTATAATATGTAAATTCAAAAATAAGAGTCATGCCCATCGAACATTTTCAATATTCCTATATACTCCACTGCTTCTAAGCAACTCTATGTTCAGTACTATTTTTACTAACTGCCATGTCTCTGAGTTGATTGATCCTCATCGTCTGACACTCTGAGATATCCACTGCTCCTTCCCAGGAACCATTCTGTTGGCACGTTCGATATGCAAATCCTTCTACTCCTTGTCTGCTGGTAGTGAGAGAACAAGCTTTGGCATCCCTGAGTCCAGCAGGTATGGATCTCCACATGATATTAAACCTATCATCTGTAGACTCAGCACAGCGTCTATCATCTGTAGATAATGCTGTGTGTGGTTTCATTGCAGGAAAGACGTTAATTAGTTACTGGCGATGGATTATTATACTTTTTATTACTATGATGGTCCATTGCATATAGCATGTACGAATGATCAACTAACACTGAACACCTGTAATAACTTGGAAGATTTAGGCAAGCTAAATCGTGCAACATAACTGTTATTACAAAGCAACAAAATGAACAAAACAATTATATATATATATATATATATATATATACTTATTTACATGTTTTTGCTTACTATCTGCCACAATGACCGTTTCTTGGAGTCCTAAATTTGAGTCGAGGCAGGTGATGGAACCTACAAACTGGTCTCTAACAACAAGGTTGGCATAATTGTAGCCAAAAGAAGCCGATATCAGCATGCTGTCCACTTCTTCTCGAATGGTTTGCATTTCATCATTTCTTTCAATAGACCAATAAACATTTCCACCAAAAGAATCACCACTCGACTGGCCTACACACTGGAAAGTTAGTTCATCTCCTTTCAAAATTGTCTGGTATGGCTCTAAGGCTGCATTATCTTGAAATATTGTCAAATGACCTGAAAGAAATTAAATTAAAGCATGTAACTGACTAATATGTTGCCTATAGTATATCCACGTTGAGTTGGCGCGACCACAAATGTGGCAAAAGAGGAATGCACTTAGCGAAACCGGAAACCAATTAAGGTCACATGACAGTAGTAGCTCAAACGCGCGAAAACATCGACGCCCACGGGTAAAAACGGGGCGGGTTTAAGGTGCACATTATTACCGTAAGTTTACTTGTTTAAATGAAATAGAAGCTATGGCAGTTTCTTCCACCGCTGAATATACGCCCGGTTATAACTAATCACTCGTAGTTTATCGTTTATACGAGCTACTAGTTGTGTGCTAAAACTGGCTGAAGATTGCGGAGGGTGATCCGGAGCTACTAATGTAGCACAACTCTTTGAGGAAAAGAGGTGCAGGACTGCTGCTGAACGCCTCCTCAAGTAAGTCTGACTGTTGTGTGCTTAAGCGTGTATTTAAACTCTATTCTTACTTCCTTGGTGTGACGAACTTTTGAAGTACTCAACAATAATGTGAAGAATCCAGTACATCACCTACATCTTTAGCTATGGCCACACATTCCAGTTTTACTTTATGTCCTTCACACTAAATCATTCATATCATTTTATTCATGATTTTACTATATTTTCTATCTACTTTTTAAATTTCAATTTATTGTAATTATACAAAAAAAATTGACAATATATATATACATATATATATATATATATATATATATATATATAAATTTTATGACATCTATATAGGTACAGTTCTCTATGGTTTTGAGGAATACTCTTTACCACCCTCCAAATTCAACTGCTGCTTGTAGCTACCACAATTTCATGTCATCATATTATATATATATATATGACGGAGGAGTAATGGACAGCTAAAGCATAAATAGTGGCATATAGAGTCTATGATGAATTATATATCTTATTATCTTGGTCAGCAAACAGTAAATTGGTTGAGTTTCTAAATGAATAGGCCCTATTTAACTGGTAAGAAAATCTGAGTGGACAAACAACCCGTGTTACAAACGTACCTCACATTGTAGCTTGCTCTTTCTAAGCAGCCTTGAATAGCAACAAAGTCCAGAGCCTAAAATGAACCAGAATGTCAAGCAGAAGAGTAGAAACAAAGTAACCAAACTACGACTGCTTTCGTTTACAAATGTCTCTAAGGTGTACTACGCACGTGGTTGGCCTGTTTAAGCGCGTGACTAAATCCCGCCGCGTGTAGTGCGGGAAACGTGTGGTTTTATTTATTCTCATAAACTTTTCTATTGAGTTTGAAACTGTACTTTCCCGCCAGCTCTAAAGCTTTTAAAGGGAATTTTCTGGACCGCTTCGATATGAGCTTTCTAATGGTACAAACCCCAGAAGCGTAGCTATTTCCATTCAAAAGTTATTAATGGTTTTTACTGCGCCAACTCAACTTGGACATACTATAGTAATACCAAATGTTCTTACTTTGAGTATTTATCACAGTGGCACTTGAAGAAGCCACTGCCCTTCCTCTTCCTTTAGCACTTGTGTCCACTACAGAGCAAGTGATTTGTGTGCCATCACCAAATCCACTCTGTGGCACATCGAGCATTAGTTCAGACGTTTCTCCAACTGAAGCTCCTCCTCCTACTGACAAACTCCACCTCACGGGAAGGTTGGGGATACTAGGATCACATCGCAAGCTGATTCTCGTGGTAGTTGGTAACAATATTGCAATAGGAGGGAGTACCTCAACAGTTGGTGCTATAACAACAGGGAAAATAGAAGAATAAAACAACTATTTAATATATGATTATTACAGATTATTAGATAGGGGAAGGTAGAAATTTCTTAGCTAATTGATCAGAATTTACCTTCTACTGTGATGTACAGATACCCTTCAGCCAATGTGATGTTGTCTTCAGTTTTTAAAGTGAAACTATAGTTGCCGCTTTCATAATATTGAATGCGATAGAAATAGAACTCTCCTCTGTATGCAGATACGCTTCTAATCTGAAGGTTTGAATCATTGGTACACAGTACGATGCTGTCAAGGGTATCCAAAGATGGGTAAATACCTCCCAAAATGAAGGGAATTGCAAAGTTGTCATACACTCGGGCATGAAATGAATTTCCTTCTGGAAGAAATAAACGGCCAGACTGCTCCGCATCTGTATAAATTAGAATTTCCATAACAGCTATACAATTAAAACTGGTGTATAATTGCACACTATTAAATAAATACAAATATCAAATGTATGACATACCATAATCCACAATATAATGTGATGCCTCGTTTTCTGATGTCCTGCAGGAGTAGAGACCACGTAAAACATTGGAGGGAAAGTTGATGGCAGTTCTCAGAGGCCAATCTGTTCTGATGTACTCTGAATCAATTTCAACCATATTATTGCTCCCTAACGGCCAATAAGATAAGACCGGATTCATATTTCCACCAGTTCCTGATGCTACACATTCAATCCTGTGAGAAGATGAAAAAAATTTGACCAACCTTTATTGTGACTATATTTTTATGAATATTTGGTGTAAATTGAGTGACTTCTCGAATTAGTAAAAATAGCAGTGATTGAATATGTAATGGAATTCATGGCATGTATAGTAAAATCACCTCATCCATAGCTGTATTGATTTAATATTTAGGCATATTGTTTCTCTTTTTTCATGCAAGAGAATGAATGCCATGTCAGTAAGCACACATCATATTAGTTACACTTACGCAATCAATATCTCCCCATCTCTTAAATTAAATACTTCGTCTCTTCTTAAAGTGTGAGAAGTATTGCATCCATAATATTGAAGTTCAACTCTAATGTACAAATCACGAACTGCAAAAGAAAATATGACAATATCAACATAATTAACTTTTTGTGTTCAAACTTACCCATATCTTGTGGTGGATATTGATGGAAAACCTTTAAAAAACAAACAAGTTTTTGTATAATTTTTAATTTATTTCAGTCACTAAACCCCCTTAAAAAGTTAAACCCAATTCATTCTAACATAAGCAGTTCTAATAACTGTAACTTCTTAGGATTTCCTGCCACAAATCATAGGATCTTCTTGCTATAATTGAGTGTAATCATTTAAATCTATTTGTTGTCGGGTTTTTTCACTATATGAGTTTAATTTTAATGTGTTTGAATAAGTCACGATAAAAGCAGGGTGTTCATCACAGTTAGTGTGTGTGCCTCGTACTTAACAAGCCTACAAAAGTACACGCTCTCAAACAAAAAACAACAACAACTTACAATGAAATCATTCATGATAGGTACTACCAAAACACCAGCAAAACTTGTAGCTAGTTCACTGGTGATGCTGATAGAGCAATTTTGGGCAGAATTAGTGCAGATATATTCCTCAATCATACTGTTCCTGTCTTCCATTGAGAGTGAAACACAAATTGTTCTAACGTAACGACTTCGCCCATCTACGAAGCTTGAAGATAGTGTAACGGAATTAGATGAACGAAGCGATCGCAAGGTTAGGGAAGATGGGTTGAAAGAAGTTGCATCCATCACTCTGTCGAAATGTAGAAGAAGTTTATTAGTCTCCAAGTCAACATCAAATGATAATAAATGAGGAGAAGACGTACTAAATATTAACTGACTAACAAGCAGAGGATTTCCTATTGGCAGCAAACTATATCCTGGCAGGAATCTTCCTTCAAGATTTGGAGGATTTTGAATGTAATTAGATTGAGAGGATGTGAAGAATTGAAGGGCTGATATAAAATCCCTTGAATCCATTGTTGCCGTGACGCTGCTAGAAAGCTCAGTTTCAGAGCATGACCCAGGGTACATGGGAACAAATGAAGCAGAAGCCTGACTAACTCCATCTCTTAGCCTAACTTTGTTCAAGAAGCATTCATCTTCGCCTGTTATCGTCACTGGAGAACTGAATATGAAGGTAAATTCTGCAGTATCATCGAGTACCCGTACACTATAGCTCACTATAGTAACTGCAATGAGGAAGAGAGATCATATGACCCAAGATGCATAGCAAATTGTAAATAATTCATTAGTTATAACAATGCACAACATCTAACTACAGTAACAATAACATATGCATTTGATAGAGCAGTGATGTTGAATGAGCTAGCCAGCAGTCAATAAAGCAGTTCAATTACAATTATACATGATGCAAGTTGTCAGCTTAATTTGAATCATTCAAGTCACACACATACACACACATATAGATGAAAAGAACATAAAGTGTGGGTGGGTATATAGCTATTGCAGACTTGCCAACTGTCCCAGAAGCTCTGGGGCAATTACTAGCCGCTGTCACCACAACAGAATTGTAAACTTTCTGTTGTTTGTCCTCGAAGTCTAGGTTCATTGATTGAAGTTCATAACTAGTGGAATGCCACAATAAGTAGCCAATACAGTTCTACTATAGTTAGCGAAGATGTATCCATGATCCATCAAAAATTGTTGGCGGTGTGTGTAATTCAACCTTCTCTTCTAAAAAAAAACTCAGTTCAAAACTCACGGGTTAGAATATTTATTATTCTTCATTAAATATAGCGCAATTTTGTTCATAGTACATCATGTGGGTTCTTCTGTTGTCATGAAGTTCAGCTTGGGCAGGAATTATTAACTATGCTACAAGCACTCCCATGGGTATGATCTGGAGGTGTGGTTTATGCTCCTAAACTACAATTTGAAACGTTGGCAACTCTATTGGACCTGGAGCACCTTGCTTGTTTCAGATAATATTTAACAGGTTAGCATGAAAAGTAAGCAATATCATGTTCTAATTAAAGAGCATTACACTATCCTATTCTTAGTATTGACTGACACATGTTGACTTACTCATTGGTTGGATGAGGATATTGGCCATTTGAACTACACCATCGCTTCCCATGGTGACTCCATTTCTTGCTGTGCAGGACACATATCTCATGTCCAGCGGGACCATGGTGTCACAGATCTCAAGAGTGGACAGCACCAGATGATCATTATCATCATCTACCACAACAGTACTATAAACATTGGTGATGTTGTCCTCAGGGAGAGGTTCTCCATCAATGGTCCAGTATATATCTGGCTGAGGACTTCCGTAGGCCACACAAGTGGCAGATAATCGCAGGCCAGAGGATATATATTCACCACTGCTGGGAGCGGCAAGAATATATGCCGGTTCATAAACTGGAAATATATAAAAGTATGACTGATAATAGGAATTTTGACTGAAGCTAGAATAAGTAATTCATTCTACTTCATTAACTTTGCCAGTAGGTAAAGTAATGATGAAGTTGTAATGTATGTGCACCAAGTTTAGATAATTGGCTTTAACCTCAGAACAGTAGAAATCATGAATAATATGAAGTTACAAACAAAAGTTTCAGCCTTTGTATGTAGCATACATAGGTGCCAACTTTCCAGAATCTATTTCAGGGACAAAAACCACACCCTGGCCACACCCAAATACCACACCCACAATGACATAATTTTTAATGACATCATATATGCAATAGTTTAAAATTACAATAGCTGTTCTTCTTCTTCACCATTAAAATAAAAGCAATTTTGCTGTAGCAGAGCTAGCTTTAGCCTTTTACTTGTGGCATGTTTATAGTGATTACTAGTAGCTTTGATTAGGTCTAGACAGCCAGCTGGCTAGCACAGCTATAAGTAAATAACCAAGGGCTACTACTTCACTATAGTATGTCCAAGTTGAGCAGATAATGTACAGCAGATGGAAAACGCAAACTGGTGAGGCTTTCTTCTGAAGAGACAGGATTAAAATCAGTCGATTCTACCTACTGTGTCCCAAGAAATATTCTGATATTCACAGGATTCAGCAGTACAGCACTGTTAACTTGTAGCTAAAGCTACTAGACTTTCTTGTTAAATAAAATTAATCAATTGTTTCATTTACTTATGTATATAAAAATTGATGAAAATGATAAAATTGTGATCCGAGTTGAAGGTGGAGTGCTGCCTGAGTTGGTCCTAATCCTTACAATAAACGGCATCTACAGTAGTGAAGAAAAGGAATTGGCATAAACACGGCTTTGACAAGCACACAATTTAACAGCAAACAGCTTAAGTGTGGCTGTATTACAAGTTGCTAGCTAAATGATAGCTATAATCACTGTGATATTTGCTATACGGCAGTTGACATTGAACAGAGACAAATAATCTTACCTACATCCAATCAGGTGGTCCTGTACCCTCTGTGACAACAGGGCACTCTGTCTATCCTGTTACCACACTCGCAACCTAAGCTAATCGCGACACAAAGCTAGAAACGCAGCAATCTGAGAAGAAGCCATTGTTTACAAAATTCTTAATGGAGACTGCCGCGTGATCAATTGAGCCATACCGCGACTAAAAGCAGACGCGTTGTGAGCGGGAAACCTGTGGTTTTTCTATTCCCATAGACTTTTGTATTGAGTTTTGGAATAGCACTATCTCTCTGGTTTTGGAATATACTGAGGTAATATTTTTAACCGCTTCGGCACGAGCTTTCCAATGGTGCTAACCCCGGATGCGTAGCTGCTTCCGTTCCAAGTTTTTCTTGCGGCCAACTCAACCTGCAGGCTTCCGGGACATACCATTGCACTTTCCGGGACTCCGTGACAGAGTGATAAATCCGGGACTGTCCCGGATGATCCGGGACAGTTGGCACCTATGAGCATAATCATTTTAATTAGTATAGAAAAAGGGATGGATCCAGCACTAATGATAGAGAGGGGCCCAAATATACTTACGCCAAAACTTAATGAATTTATTAAAATATATAAATGTTTTGGACAGTTTGAAGAGCATGAATTAGCTTGCAGTTCAGTTAAGAACTAGATTGCCTAAATTGGTACTATTGACATTCTTTGAGCCCTGACCTCCTCCAGTCCCTGCCACCAACCCCTCCCTCCTGGATCCTCCCCCTGAGTAGTGCAAAATTATAAAGTGGGCAATAGAATCAAAGCAGAATAATTAATAAATGTGCCCACTACCAAATGCTCTTTTGCTGGACACTTTGTCTCAGTGAGTCTAAAAGTTAATGGGTCTAAATCATTCAATAGCTTGTTTCTCTAGGCAAACACCAACAAGGATAATATTACCCATTTGTCTGTCTGTCAGTCAGCCTATATGCTACAGCAGATCTTGAAAATGTTGCAACTCAATAATTGAAGTGAAAGAATGATTTGACAGCTGTTTGATGTGTCATAATTGTTGCTTTGTGTGTGTGTTTTTTTAAAATCATTTCATAAAAAGAACAAGATAAATTTATGCCATGCCAACTAAGAGCTCGTATGGCTTGTTACCCTATCTCTCAGCAAGTGTCCTTTTTCTCATTCATAGTTTATAAACTTTCATTTTCAGTAGATTGTATCAAAATAAATCTTAGAATACTATATTTCCCAGAGCCACTATTAAAACAATATCAGTCATTAAAAAGAGTTTCTTACCAATGGGAGTCAGTTGCACTGGTTCAGAATAGTTCCTACCAATTGTCGATACTTCAGTGATATTTGATTCTGCATGGCACTGGAAATCCACAAACATGCTATAGAATCGGTAATCAATCTCGCAAAACTCTAGAACGGAGAGCACAAAGTTGAGAGATGTAGCGCTGTCTTGGATGATCGTTGTGTTGATGCTGACGTCAAAGTCATAACCTGCTGCATCGAAGTTCCTGAAATCAACATACCCGTTAGGACCTTGGGCCGTCCATGCAATGTTGGGCAGGTAAGGGTCCCCATATCCCACACAAGACAGGGATAATTTACGCCCTTGGGCATCAGGTAGGTAGCTAGGCTCCACCACAATGATACCAGGTTCTGTAATACATTGTAAATTACAACTTTAATTATGAGCCGATTAAGATAACTTAGAAATAATTCTAAAATCTTAACTACTTGTGTCTCAACATGTCAATAGTTTTGCAGTGTTAATACACTTATTCTAGCTGTATGGAACAATTATATCATGCACTCATAAAACCAACAGAAAGCTTAAATTTACCTAAAACTTCAGTTGGGCGGAGGCAGGATGCGCTGAGGATAGTCACAGAAAAAGCCTGTGCAATAATAGAAGGGCGTTTTCAAGAATTCAGAGCAACCAGTGACTTCTAAACACAAACTGTACAGCCGACCCACAAACTTACCACCAGAAAAGCGAGCAGCGTTGCCGACTTCATGACTATGGGAGTCGAAGGCTGCGCGGAGGACCTTAGCTACAAAACACATGGGCGTGGCTCAGAACAAAAGTGGGAGGGTCTCATGTTGCAGCTGCGCATACATGATGCGCGGGCTCACGCCTTCTTTTAAGCCCTCGTTGTTGTTTTTTGTTGTTGTTTTTGTTGTTTTTTTGCCTTAGCTACCCTGTGCCGAGCTAAATATTTTCCAAGCGCTTCAGCCGGGTAGTTCAGCGCCATAACACAACCTGGCTGCACCGGCTAGTCTCGAATAGGTAAACCTCCTGTGTTTGTAGGGACGATCAGACGTCAGTCGTCGTTTACCTCTTCAATACAAATTAGCGAGTAGCGAGATAGTCTCGCGTAGCTAGACCCTTTACCAACCGTAACCGCTGCGCGGGGAGAAGGAAAGGGTCTGGGAACATACAATACAACGACTTGTTCAGCAGCACCCCAAAAAGGGTGCTCAATTATCACATTCCAGCAAGCTTGCGGTATACTGTGTGACGTCAACACATCTGGGAGGGCGAGAACGTTGCGCGACTTCATTAAACTGGTCAAGTTGTTATTCGTAGGCGATTTATAAGCAGCAATAAACGTAGTACGAACATGAATAGGAGACCTGCTACCGGGACGTGGCCGTGACGTCATTTGCTACCGCAAGCGTTGGAATGTGATAATTGGAGCACCCTTTTTGGGGTGCTGCTGAACAAATGCTATTTAAAGAGGTTTAACCATAGTTAGTTACAAGGGACTGACTGGGGGTGAGGGGGTGTGGCATCTGAAAAGAGTGCCAGAACTGGTACGGGATGGCAAGCACTGGACACCAGTTGACACGTGGATGGTAGTAGGAGAAGATGACGGAACGACCAGGACACAGCGCACACGAGACGCCCCCAAGAACGACAGAGGGGGGAAGCGAGGCAGACAGGGCGAGACGCCAGCAGTCGAGGGACGCACCTGCTGTGAGGGCGGTGTAACTGGATCCGCGGACGCTCGAGGTCATCGTCACGGGCGTAGCAAAGCGGCTCCTGGAGGCTAGGGGGCCCAGAGGTACTTCCGAACCCGGGACAGAGGAGGCGGGAACGGAAGGGACGTCAACAGAAGCTGGGACAGCGCCCGGGACGTTCCCAAAGAGAGCATGAGGGAGCACCATCTGGATCAAGGGGGTTGCCAGGGCCAGAGGACCCCCACAGGAGATCTCATGCGGGACCCAGCAGAGGTGAGAATAATCTAAAGAGTGATGCGAGGAGAGGGAGGATGCGAGGGTAGTTGGATAGTGGTATAGATTCTAGGGAAAGGGCAAGGTATATCGACAAAAAAAAAAAAAAAAAAAAAATGGGCCAGGAGGGGTGGAGGCAAAAAAGGGAGAGAGAAAAAGTGGGTGGCGGCCCGGTGAGAGAAAGTGGGGGAGGCGTGGTAAGAGAAGTGGGCGGAGGCCCAGAGAGAGAAAGTGGGAGGAGTCCCAGAGAGAAAGTGGGCGGAGGCCCAGAGAGAGAAAGAGGGGCGGAGGCCCAGAGAGAGAAAGAGGGGCGGAGGCCCAGAGAGAGAAAGAGGGCGGAGGCCCAAAGAGAGAGGGTGGGCAGAGGCCCAGTTATAAGAATTAATGAGACCAGTATAGCCTGCGAGGCCAGGGGACTATGAGGAGAAAAGGGTAAATGTGGTGGGTGTGAATGCCAGCTAGCATGCAGAAAGTTAGTGGGGCAGAGGACAGTTTTGCACACATTGTATGCTGTCCGACCACCCAACAGAGGAGTGCGCACTTCACCCTGGTAGAGAAGTACCAGTGGTCCAGATCCAGGACCAGGGCCAAAGGAGGTCTGTGGTGTGGCTTCTTCGCTACCGCTAGCAATGCAATCACTCTCCTTAGGAATGACCTTCCTGGCCTCACCACACACGTAGCATGCTGGAGTTGCCCAATCAGTGACTGCAACTCCCTCTTCGTGCAACATCTCTTCCCCTTCCACTCCGTCACCAGCCATAGCAGACGCCTCAGTTTCTCATAGGGCAAGTGCAGCGTCCTCGCCACCGTGTTCAGTTCTATCCCCAAAAAGGTAATTGTGGTTGCTGGCCCCTCTGTCGTGGGCTGCAATCGGCACTCCTACCTCACTACAGCAATTTAGTGCCAGCTGGATTGACGTGCTGGCTGGCCTACCTCCTTCACAAATCACCAAGAAGTCATCTAGGTAATGCAGCGTCTCTAGCCCTTCTCCCTCTAACATCCACTGCAATGCATCGGCCAAGGCATTGAAAATCTTTGGGGCTGACCATAGGCCGAATGGCAGAACCGTATCTACATTATAGGCGCCCCTTCCATACCATTCCCAAGAGGTGTCGGTCTTCTGGGTGTACTGGTACCATCCTATAAGCACTCTCTATGTCAAATTTTGACAGCATGACTTCCTGCTGTCCTTTTGCTAGCACCCTGGTCACTGCTGCATCCACCGAAGTATACTGGAGTGAACACAGCTCCGCCTCGATCCCGTCATTCACGCTTAGGCCCTCAGGATGAGACAGGTCCACTATGAACCGATATTTCCCTGGTTGGTGTGGCTTTTCGATTACCCCAAACCTACTCACTTGGGCCTCGGGCAGCTGTTCTCTCAACATAGGGCCTATGACCCTGCCCAAGCTCACCTCCTTCTGGATGTATTGGTCTACTACTGCCTGATTCTGCTCTGCCGACTGCATGTTTGTCTTTGCTGCCACGCACTTGCACCTCCCATGTCTGAAGCCGATTCTAAAACCTCTCCTCAACCCTTTAGGATGTACTCTCTGAAGACCTCGTCGGGGTGATCAGCAAGGCGCTTTGCCCACTCTTCTGCTTTTAGCGGGGTGACTATCTCCCGTAGCTCCCTCGGCAGCTCGACGGGTCTGCTGGGTCTTCAATCCGATTAAACCGAGGGTTCAGATCGGACCTTCATTGGTGGGATATTTTTCTGTCAGGTTGGAACGGCAGAAGTATGATGAGGTCAGGGTTCAAGAGCAGCTATGAAGCGACCCTGACGTCAGATGCGTCAGGAAACTGGGGTTGTGGAGCTTTTACCTCAGGAGGAGGATGGTGAAATGGACGGACTCATGGAGGGACACAAACATCATGGTAAAGGAGCTCCTGCCGATCGTGTTAGTGTTGGCGCTATGGGGGCACCGTTGGGCTGGGAAGCTGGTGCGATGTCGCTGCGATAATGCAGCTGTAGTAGCGCTGATCAACTCCGGGACAAGCAAGTGTGAGATGGCCATGCACTTATTAAGAAGTGCCTTCATATTTCTGGCGATGCATGACGTTACATTGTGGGCGGTGCATATTCCAGGGGTGGAGAACGAAAGTGCGGATGCTCTGTCGCGCAATAACCATAGCTTGTTTCTCTTCCAGAATCCAGAAGCAGCAGAAAGGCCAACATCCATCCCTTCAGCACTGGTGGAGGCCCTGGTACTTCAGAAGCAGGACTGGACATCAGAGTGCTGGATCAAAGTGCTAGCCGCCTGTTCGCCAAGGGCTTGGCAGAGTCCACGCAACGGGCTTATGGAAGTGCCCAGAGAAGGTATCGGCTATTTTGTAGACTGAGCAACCTGACGCCTATTCCAGCCTCAGAGACGGTCCTGTCATACTATGTAGCCCATTTGGCGGGGGAAGGCTTGAAGCACCGCACCATAAAGGCATACCTGTCAGCAATTCAATTTTTGCAGATAGCGAAGGAGAAGGGGACCCTTTCAGGGACTCTCTTCACAAACTGCATTACATCCTACAGGGAGTCAAGAGAGAAGAGGCCAGACTGGGAGCAGGGAAGAGGGAAAGACTACCGGTGACTCCAAACATCATGCATAAGATAAAGGCAGTGTGGCAGGCAGAAAGTCGCAACCAGGACACGAAGATGCTATGGGCAGCAGTATGCCTGGGATTTTTTGGCTTCCTGCGGACGGGAGAGATGACGGTTCCTAGTGACGCAGGCTTTGACCCAGAGACCCACCTCACCCCAAAGGACCTGTCAGTCAACTGCCCTCACAGACCCACAGTCATGAGGGTGACAATCAAAACCTCAAAAACGGATCCGTTCAGAAAAGGGATGGACATCTTCGTGGGCAAGACAGACACGGACTTGTGCCCTGTGACCGCTATGTTGGGTTACCTAGTGGAGAGGGGATGGGGGCGGGGCCCACTGTTCAAGTTTAAAGATGGACGAGTTCTCACGAGGCAGCGCCTAGTGGAGGCAATGAGGAGTGCACTGCAGAAAGCAGGGATGGATGCCATGAAGTATTGCGGACATAGCTTCAGAATCGGGGCGGCAACGTCAGTGGCAACAGCAGGTATGGAAGACGCAGTGATCAAAACTCTGGGCAGGTGGAGAAGCCTGGCATACCTGGAGTACATTAAAATTCCAAGGGAGCAGCTGGCAAACTATTCCAAGAAATTAGCAGGGGCGTGAAATAGGGGTATCCAGTACAGTGTCACTTTCGAACACAAAACAGGTGGGGCACTCACCCAGGGTAGAGGCTCATGTCAGGAACATGTCATCATCACACACTAACAAGGCATCATCACACACTAACATCGGGCAGACTCACCAGTAATTAAGACAAACAAAACGGAAAACATTAACAAAAGAACGCGAGGTAGGTACAGGGAGGCAAGGAGTGAAACAGACTTAGAAAAAAAAAAAAAAAAAAAAGAGAGTAGGGGGCGGAGTAGGCAGTGGGAGAGAGAGAAGGTGTGGTGCTTGGGGCCATGGGCAAAAGGGGAATTCCCCCTGTAATGCCCAATTCCTCCTAGCACCACTCTGCACCCATTTGCAAGTGGAAAGGGGGAAGGGCAGGCCCATCCCTACACCTCTGCCAATCTACACAGCCAGAGAGGGGGCTGTGGCACAGCAAGTCCTACCAGGGGTGAAGGAGGTGGATCAAGGTGAGTTAAGGGAGGAGGGTGGTTGGAAGATCGCAGTAATTAAAAGTAGTTAAATGAGGTTAACAGCCAGGAACGGGGCCACGGCGCCCACACCGGGGTTGTGTGGCACACACAGGAAGCGCATGCGTACAGGTGGGAAGGCACACGCGGCACAGTTACAATAGCCTATAGCGGGTGCTAGACAAGAAGGCTACCAAATTTTGGCTCCCACCTTTCTCCCCTAACATCCTCCTTTTAACTAGGGTGTTTAAATCCATCACCTATCATGTGATGTGAAACTGGGCTGGCCACAAGGCCCCAATGCGTGGCACGATCTGCGCAAAGGGGCCTTCCCCCAAAGCTGGGGATTTCCCTGCCTGAAAGAGGGTTGGGTGAACACACCTACCTCTGCACTGATATGTGGGTAGCCAGCCCAGTTCCTCCCAAAGATACTTAGATAGGCAAGAGGATGCACAGCTCTACCTTACCTCTGGGTAGCGACTAGAGTTAAGTCACTGTATTGTATGTTCCCAGACTCTTTCCTTTCCCGCGTAGCGGTTAAGGTTGGTAAAGGGTCTGGCTATGTGAGACTATAGTAGCGAGACTCTTCGTTGAGGGGGGGCGAGTTTGCAGTTTTCAATTCAACAGTTCACAGCTGTAGAAATTATATAAACTATACTTGTACAAAAAATAATAAGAGAATGTTGTATGACATCTATAAAAGTGGACTAGATCAAACAAGTGTACTATAAAAACATAAACATGCCATATACTTTAGTGCTACACTAGCTCAATATATGCTTTGCTATTATAGCTACTATTGTACTCTTTTAACACTAGTTCCTTCAATCAATGTAGGTCTTTCCTTCTTCATCTCCAACATCATCGAAGCTATCTAAAATTATTATAAAAAAGACAACATTTAAAAATATTGGCACATAACAGTGCTGTGCATATATTTTGATAAAAACAAATATTAAATAATAAAATGCTTTAATACACTCTTGACTATACCTTGTTCTTCTATTTGTTGTGGAATGAATTCATTCTTTGCTTCATTCTTTGATGGCTCAAACATATCATCTTCTAATGGAATTTCATCTGGCTTTTTCTCCTTCTTGGTCCGCTTCAGAGTTCTTTTACCATCAAAGACAGCCCAGAATAACTCATAGTCTATATTCTATAGAACATCCAAAACAATATAATAAAAACAAAACAATGCCAAACTTGTCTAACCTGATTTATCATCACACTGATGAAACTGTTGGCCATGATCCAAATGCCCTGTGACAATAGAAGCCGCTATAATAAAATTCCATGCAATGGCAATACTTTTTAACTCACAAAAGCAATTGACACTCCAGCAAAGACCCAACCAGAATAATTAATTGCATAGTCGTTAACGTGGAATACTAAAAACACCCACACTACACTCAGAAACAGAACCTCCACGAGCAGCCCTAGCCATGAATACCTGTAGAAGAAATGTCAATTCCATCTTTTTAAACATCTTTACACACACATGCACACACACACACAAAAAAAAACAACAACAAAAAACAAAAAAAACAAAAACAAACTCACATGACATAGAAAATAGGCAAGTTAGATTCGCCATCCATTTTCTGAAGCCTCATTCTACAAGCAGTGATTAATCCCATCGGAAGTAACACCAAAATTAACTGAAGTAACAACAACAATGATAACAAAGAATAATAATATAATAGTGATAGTTACTTACTAAATAATATTTTATATATTTTATATTAATATATTTGCGTAGTAAGAATGGATCATTATAGTGATAATGATCATGATGTTCGTATAATAATAAATGACTAGCAAGTACCCCACCATACAGTGGCGCTTGACGTATTACAAAGTAAGAATGTGGTAGCATAAGTTACTTTTATTCATTATAACATTCTCTACAGTTGGTTAAGGTTACATCAGTTTCACTCTCCTGCTCAATTTTTTCCTGAACCATCTTATTTCACCTTCTTTTTTCTTTTTTTTCCATCTCTTCCTTCTTGAGTCAAGGAGACCTTCTTCTTTGTCTACCTCTCCTGCATCTGAATCTCTCTGTCCTTCTACATGTATCATGATTGAGGACTTAGGCTTTGTGAAACTTAACTTCAGCTTTTCTACTTTCACCTTTGTTATTGAAACTTACCCTGCCTTTACTCGACACTTTGATTCCACCTGCTTTTTAGTACAATGTTAATCGTTCCCTTTTTGCCTTCTCTTTTGTACTTTCTTCTTTTTACTACACCGCCTTTCCTCGTTGATTCCACCGGCTAATTAACTGCTTTTTGCCTTCTCTTTCGCACTTTAGCCTTCCTTTCTGAAACTTACGCTGCCTATCCCGGTCTGTTCCACCCGCTTTTAGTTACAATTACAGTAATTACTTTCTACTGATCGTGACAACACTTTGCCCATTCTCCTGTTTCTGGGCCACTCTCTTCTATCATTGTACCTGGTTAGGTTGCAAACTAAACCCTTCACTTCTTTACAACTGCGTTCTTGGTTTACTCGGTAATTCAGCGCTAGTTCACGAAAGCTGCTCTCCTGTTTCTGTGCCACTCCCGCCTACTGTTCACTTTTTTGTGCCGGTTTCGTAGCTAACCGATTCACCCTGTGCTCTAGGTTTACCTGGTAATTCAGCGCGAGTTCACGAGTATTCTAGCTCATTACCTCATGAATTATTCATGAATACGTACATCGTCGTCGGTCACGGGTATTACTAGTGATGTGCTTGAGCACAAATGGCGAGCGAGCCTAAAGACTATACTATTTTTATAATTTTGACTTCTAACACTGAAACTACTGAAAATAAGGTAGAGTTTTTTAAAATACGCATACACGGTAAAGGGATTTCAGTGCCATAGTAACAACTCGCTGCAACTGTTTGAATTGAAGGGGGGAAAAAAAACAAAAAACAATACACTTTTTTTTAATGTGTTCTTTGTGATATTCTTTAGCTAAGTAGTGGCTGTAACGCACAATGCTTTGACACAACTGGACATACACCTACACGAGACTTGCCTTCGCGGTTAGTCTAGTGGACAATGCATTTTCAAGTAAATACTGTTGTGTACGGCTTATAACCATGACAAAGAGTGCATTGACTTACCACCGCCACTAACTCGAATAGAAATGGAAGTCCCGTAAGTTTTATGTTTTAACTGCACCCACAAAATAATTCAAAACGGTAAACAATTCAATTTCTAGGGTGATACGGGTACTGATCGATAAACCAGATCAATAAACCAGAGGATTCTGTTTAGTGAAGTTTATGACGGGGTCGACCACCGAACTAACACAAAAACGCGAGGGTCAAAGTACAAAAATGACTTGCGTACATCCAAACATATAATATATAAACAAATATCCCCGATTTTCAATTGAGTTACCCCTGATAGTGTCTCACTCGCTTCGCTCGCTCGCCAATTATATAAATAATGCTAATACTAGCAATGTGCTTGAGCACAAATGGCGAGCGAGCCTAAAACTACACTATTGTTATGTGACAGATTTTAACTTCTAACACTCAAAGCTACTAAAATAAGGTCCAGTTTTAATTACGTTTATACGGTAAAGGAATTTCAATGCCATAGTAACCACTCGCCGCAACTGTTTGAATTGAAAAATAAATAAATTAATAAATACACGTAATTTAAACGTTATCTCTGTGATATGCTTAAGCTAAGTGGTAGCTGTAATGCACAATACTTTCACGACCACCGAACTAACACAAAAACATCAGGGTCAAAGTACAAATGACATACGTACGCCCCCACATATATATAAACAAATATCCCCGATTTTCAATTGAGTTACCCCTGATAGTGTCTCGCTCGCTCGCCAATAATAATAGTAATGTTAATATTATTATTAAAAGAGAAGGAGGGAAGTAGCTACATAAAAATTGTCATAAGAATCGTGCAATTGTTCAAGCATGTTTCAGACCCAATAATCTTGCATCAGTTTGATTTTAAACTGATGATGAACTTTCAAATTGCATGATTTATTAACAATTACAAGGTTGTAGATACTGAGAGCTAGACTATATAATTCTCATTCATATTAGAAGAAGATATATATATATATATATATAACATAATTATTATACAAAATCATTCCTGTGTAAATGTTTAATATATATTTTAGTAGTTATTATTGTTATTATTGTTGATCATTTCCAAGTTAATAAGATGTACTTACTGCAACTAGGAAGAGTTTGGGAACCAAAAAGGACAAGAATATTCTGGAAGTTATCTCTCCGTCAAAATAGAACCAGCAACTGGGCAACATAAAAGTAAAATATTACATGCATGAACCAAGTTGTCCAAATTGGATTGCAATTAGCAGTATTTTGTGCATGGCATAGAAGTCATCCATATTATAGTGAATCAATGGATTACAAACTCCAATTGTTTTGCATGCTGTCTGATAGAATCTACTAAAACTCACAAACTCTCCGAAGTATAGAGATCTCTCAAGACACCAACAGATACAACTACTGGAATCACAGGCAGACCTGCAGGTGAATTAGTCAGTGAAACAAACCAAAGGTCGCTGTCATTCAGTAGCAGGTGACATTTTATTTAATTGACAGCACTCACCCCAACCAATGATGAAGAAAATGATGAAAGACCAAGCGTGTGTAGAAACAGTCTTAAAGGCAGTTAGCACCATGGCCTCGCAAAGGAGCCAGGTGAATGATGCCGTGAAAAAGTAATGCAGCAATACAGACACAAAAGTACATGTTCCCTCCTGGAAAAAAGAAAATATTTCCAATATTTATTTTTGAAATGTGAACGTCGCTAAAGGTGACTTACTGTGTGTGTAACAGTCTGAATCATATCCGCTGGACCGAGATATGTTGCGACCAAAAAAACCACAAATGTAACAATTATGGTAGAGAAGAAGCTCATGCGCACTAAATACAGACTAAGATAGTATGACAAATCTCTCCCACAGACACTGCAAAGAATGGTGAAAAAATAATAAAACACATGAAAAAATAAAACTTGGAAAGTTTTTTTTTCATTACCATGAAGCCACAAAGAGGAACATTGTCATAACGGCAAAGAAGAGAATAACTCCACCACCAACGTATGCAGCTGTAGTAACTTCATAAGCCTGTAAATAGCAATATATGAACCCATTAATATAACCACTTTGTACTAGAAGCTACAATTATATTAAAAATAAGTATTTATATTAGTTTTGGAATGTTTGGTTATGAAAATCAATAAAGTATATATTCTGATATGATATACTCTTCCGATGGAAGTAGCTATTAAAATGTCTCAGTCTTCACCAATACATAAGAGTAACTGCTATACTAGACAATTTATCTTTATATGTTCACACTTTTGCTGGTATATAACTTTGATTAGTTCTATGAAGCTTGTTTTGTCATTTCCTACTTGATGATTACCCTGCTTATTGTTATGATCCATGACCAAGCAATGAATGTTTACCTGAATGGGACTTGGTATATCAACAAGAACAACTTGAGCACTGGTCCTGTAAGATGAGCACTCCACTTCATATGACTTGTACTCTTCCACTTCTACTGCTCGAATGCTAGTTGTGTTTACACCGCCGTCATCCCAGCTACCAGAGGTCATATTCCAGAAGGCACATCTGGGATTTCTTGCTCGCAACATCTAACAAACATTATTTTTAAGTGATTGTGACTTCATATAATTATGTTAACTAGAGCATCCAAATAGCAGGTTTAATTAGTAGTCAGAATATTTGAGCTTCTGTTACTCGCAGAAATAAACCTACCCTAGATGTGGTGAAGTTTAGCTGAATATATTCCGAATTAATAGCTTCAAGTGCAGTTCTGTTTGGATATAGGAGGACAATGAGAACTGGACTGGCTGCCTCAGAGACTCTGAAAATGCAATGATGTGTCACAGGTAGCCATAATTGGATTGAACAGAGAAACTTACATTTGGCTGTTATTTTCAGGATAAGGGCGGTATAAGAAGTTTCCAATGTTTCTGATAGCATAATTGATGACTCCTATCAACACATTACAGACACTAATGAATATCTATGCCCACATACTCATAACTTGTACTCACCTGTGGCTCCTACTGCTCTAATTTCAGATGTAGGCACTGTGATTTGAGCTTCGCTTGCCCTACTATCAGAATTGTTGGGGAATATAACAGACATTTCATCTAGTGACCTGACCACACTCAAATCTGAAAGAAAAATAGTCTTTCACTTTCATTACAACTTGCAGATAGTATGGAGATAAAATTATAACAAGGGTCATCTCCATTAACTTACACAAATTCTCCCCTCTGACAAAGCTTTTGTCATCTGTACGTACAAGGAGGACATAGCTTGTGAAGACGTTTTGAATACTATTAAGCAGTGTCAAGCCTCCGGAGTTTGGATTTGTCTAATAATGCAAACCATTATTTCCATAATCACCACCAAAAAATTGTCTGTATTACTAATTTAAAATGATGCACGTACCTCACTCACTCCCATCCATCCAACTCTATTTATAGGATTCAACAAATTATCAAACACCATCAGTAGATCCTGAATGAAATAAATAGTGTGTGAAACTTATAATTGTTATTCTCTCACCAGTTACTCACCAAGCTGGAATACTGCTGATTGTTATACATAGTAGTGAGGGCAGCAGTGAGTCTTTCAATGATGTTGAGTGAGAGACTAAGTTCTTGAGGGAAATAACTGAAATTTCTAGGAGCTACGACATCTAGCACTCTACTGATCAAAGTTTCGTAAGCTGCTATTTGATTTTCTGGAGTCATGGAGTTGAGTCCATTTACAAAGGCATCCTGAAACAAGAAAGCACAAAAATAATTATACCCAAAAGCCATTATGGTCTCAATGCCTTACGGTCTCATCAGAGAGACTTGAGAACACAGCGCTACTACAGCCAGTTGCATTCACAGATGACTCCCACTTCCCATCACTGCCACACTCTCGGTAAGCAAAGCCTGTGTAGCTTCCATTGACCTGTGGACATTGTTGACTTCCTGTTGCAGATATCCTTGTGACCTCCCAAGTGATGCCCCACACGCTGTCCACTTCCCTCGGGCATCCAGCAGTTGTGTTGCCCACACGATCTGAAAATATAGGGCATTTGTAAGTGAGCTCAGCAAAGCTGGAGGTGTTCAACTTACTCTCCACCAGATAAAATGTAGCCTGCCTTCCAGACCTTGAAGACTGGCATCGCAGTATGCCTCTGTAAGGCTCCACAGAATTAACTATAGTAATGTTGGCTTCATTGTAGTTGTAAGTCACTTGGATCTGGCCATTATTCATCTCTGGCAGCAGCAACATGGGAGGTTCCCCAGTCTTCTGGGACACCCAGACCAAGTTGTAGACATTAGAAGGAGCATGTCCTATACACTGCAGAGTGAGATTAGGTGTGAACTGGTTACTGACTTGAAACTCGGCCAAGTTTTGCACAAATCTCCCATCATTGAAGACTGAAATTGGTTCTACACAAAACAAACAACATCAATATTATTTAATTAACTAGCACGAAGAATATTCTTGTCTTGTACCCTTTACTGGCTAGCTAAAACTTGGATTAAGATTTGAAGGCTGGACAATATCATGTGTTGTTGTTTTTTCAAGTAAAACTCACCTGGAATACTCCTCACATACACTGGAAGTTGTGCTGCAATCCTCTGGTTGTTTTCTGGGTCTCGTACAATGCAAGTATAATCCGACCTACCACGGGAAACCAAATCGTCAAAGGAGTTGCCACTTGTCATGGCCGCACTGGCAAGACCTGGTACCCAGAATACTTGCTCCTGAAGCAATGGATTTCTGGCATTACACTGAAGTGTGAATTCTGTGTCTGAAGGCAAGATGCCGACGACTCTAGGAATGGTGTATATCTCTGGATCTGAAGTAAAAAGAAATAAATTCATTCATGGTTAGGCATTCCTCTCTACTTCACTAGTTATTTCCTGAGGCCTAAACACAAACCTGTTATGGAAATGGTGAGGACTCTGGTTGGATTTGTGATCGAATTGGACCTCACTGTGAGCCTAAACTCAGCATTCAAACTGAATGGGGCTATATTAAACATTATTTCTCCCCTAAATGGTGAGAGTCTTCTAAATGATGCTTCTGTTTGAGAGGTTCCAGTCAGTTGGTCCAGTACAATTTCCGTGATGGCCATATCTGTGAAGTCAATTCTTGGGATACTCAAAAAGTAGAAGGGAATAGATATTGAATCGTAAAGTCTTGCAGAATAAGACATTCCATTGGACAATCCAATAAATGATTGAGCTGAACAAATTGGATAGATATAGGCAGTCAGTAACATTACCAGACAAATAGAATACTATATGTTGTGATGGAAAGCACATGCAGCTATAAAATGCTCTGGCAAAACAGCAAAAAATTTACCTTATGTATTTCATATGACACATACATAGTACAGTTTAGCAAAAGGTATACTTCAGCAGCACGAACATGGTGAAAATTTAAATGACAGACGATAAAAATAACAAGATGATTATCTTAAATTTAAAAATTTATTTTAATTGTACCTTCTGGCACTATATAGTGTCGTATCATGATTCCTTCTGTTCCGCAGGTATAGAGTCCCAGCATGTTGGTACCAAAACCACCTGATACCGAAAGAGATGTATAGTTCTGAGCCCGAGACACACCTTGTGGGACTCTCGCATCACCAGCTTCACCAAATGTTAGATTTGGCCACGTGTCAGTGGTTGCATAGCAAGTGATCCTGGGGAAAGAAGAATCAGAATAAGTAGATTAGTTAAAATGTTTCCAAAGGTCAAATACATCACTGGCTGCTGTGTGTGTGTGTGTGTGTAACTATATACATGAATATGTCTGTATGTAAGTGTTTAATGTAAATCTAAGATGAGCATTAGGCCCATGTATTTATAACAAATGGTAAAGTATGATAGTGTATGGGGGTCCACTACTCAAAAATTGTATGTATTTATTTTATGTATCTGTTTCCAAAGGTGTGTTAGTGACCCAATCTGTTCATACCTAGTCAAATACTCTCCTCTGCGAATATAGTAGACTTCATCTGGTGCCAGCAGTCTAGTAGCATCACAATCACTGGCATAGGACAGCTGCAATTCCATGTAGAATCGTGTTCCTAACAATAGCAAGATAGAACTTTTGAGGTTAGGGTTATATACATACTTCAACAAAGCTGTAATAGCTACAGCCTTAGCAATGACCTTAGAATATATACATACATAAGGCTATACAAATTGGAGGAAAATGTGGTCAACACATTAATATAATATTATTATTGTAGCAATAATATACTTTCTATTTCAATTAATATAATAACATAGAATAATTAACCAATAATCACACATTGCATGGCGGTAACTTACCAGGAGCAAGACTAGCCCGACTTGGATAGATATTTCTAACCTAAGATAGCATGAAATCAGACCACTAAAACACTGCATTGGAACACACTTTGTGCTCATACATACCGGTAATGTAGTCAGAGGAGTGGTCGGAATGACGGAGCCTCCAATATAATTACTTCCAAGGGAGGAGGCAAAACTGGCTTGACAGCGTTCATATGTTGTACAAATAGACCGGCTTCTTAGATCGAGGACATCTGCTGGTGAAAGTGTCACACACAGGGACTTCACAGTGCTGACAGAGATGCCTTCAGGCCTGGAGCTTGGGGTCAGAGTGTGTGTTAGAGCAGTGTTTGGTACAGAGAGAGTAAAGGTATTCGCGGTAGTAAAGCTTGAGAGAATTATAATGTCTGAGTAATGGAGAATCAGTTTACGTGCATCCAAATCTATATCGAAGGAGTCCAGCCGTGTATCAATGCCAGAGTATGCTAAGAATGTAGCTGGACTTAATGGGGTGGAGATGTTGAGGTTAACACCGCGTAAGAAATTGTATACTGGTGCTTGACTTGTGATCATTGATGAAGAGGCTTGAGTTGTAAGCAAACCGGTACCCACCATTGAAATGAAGTCACGAATATCCAGACTTGCGGTCACCGTAAGTGACATGCTAGCACTATTGCATGTGCCACTATACAATGGCTGCAGTCTTTTTGAAGGCATGTTTGCATCGACAAATATAAATTTGTTCATAAAGCATGGGTCCTCATCAGAAATGCTGACTGGACTGCTAAATGTTAGAGTTAACTCAGCAGTGTCTCTCATTTGGGTAACAGCAAATGACTGCAGTGTAGCTGCAAAATACAAATGGGATTTTAGAATACATCTATGCTATACTCTAGCAATTAATAAAGTCAGTGTAAACACATGCCCTCTGAATTTCAGTTAAGAGTCATAGAAAATTTAAGCTTTTAATAATATTTTGGATAATTGGCGAGCGAGACAGTATTAGGGGTGGATAATGCAAAATCGGGTATATGTTATATGTATGTATGTATGAATGGTATGTATGCCCTTTAAACGTGCGCGCGGGTAACTTTTTTCTCCTAAAAACACGGCTTTTTAGGCTTGACCCCAGTTTATTCTGAAACAACAGCATTAAGCAAGCCTTACTTTAAACTTAAGCTTCGAAGTGTGAGAAAATTCCGGCGAAAAAGCTTGTTTTTCAGGACACAAAAAGTTGCTTCGACCGGTTACTATGGCATTGAAGACCCTTTTCCAGTTAATTTCAAAACTTCGCCATTTTATGGGGGGATACGGAGTGCCGATTGTTGGTTGTCAAGAGTCATTGGTAGTCAGAATGCCGTAGTATTAATGCTAAGGAAGCTACAACTTCTCGAGGGAAGCTGAGGTAAGTACGTAATTCCATATTTGTTAGCTATATATGCAAAATTAACTCTGGCCTTTCTTTTATGTAGCTAAGAGCTTGTTGTCAACAGTGACTGGTAAATTCAAATAGTCAAAATGGCTTCAGTTTGATACTACGGAAGTTACCACTGCTCAAGAGAATGAGGTAAGACAGTAATTTTGTATTTGTGTGCTAAAATTGATGTTCTTTTGTTTTTGTAGCTGAGAGCTTGTTGTCAAGGATTCACGGTAATTCAGATAGTCAAAGTAACTTAAATTTGATACTACAGAAGTTATCAATACTCAGGAAATTGAGGTAAGTAGTAATTCCGTATTTGTTGGCTTAAATTACAAATAATAACACTGATTTTTTGTTTATTGTAGCTGAGAGTTTGTTCAAGAGTTACTGGTAATTGAGATTATCAGAATGGCAGATGTTTAATACTACAAAAGTTAACAAATTGGGTAAGAGAGTGATTTTGTATTTGTTTGCTGAAATAGAAGGTCATAACTGCTACAGTATTATAGTGTTTGCATGAACTAAGCTAAAACATAGTAACAATACTTATTTTTATGTTACCTAACTATCAGGCTCGCTCGCCATTTGTGCTCAAGCACACCACTAGGCTTTGGACGTACGTATGTAATTTTGTACTTTGACCCTCGCGTATTATTGTGTTCTCTCCGTGTTCGACCCCGTCCCAAACTTCACTAAACAGAATCCTCCGGTTTAGCGATCATTACCCGTATCACCCTAGAAATTGAATTGTTTATCGCTTTGAATTCTTTTGTGGGTGCAGTTAAAACTCAAAAACGTATGGGAGCTCTATTTCTATTTGAGTTAGTGGCAGTTGTAAGTTAATACACTATTTGTCACAGTTATAAGCACTACGCAACAGTATTTACTTGAAAATTCATTGTCCACTAGACTAACATCGAAGGTAAGTCTTGCGTAGGAATGTTCAGTTGTGTGAAAGTATTGTGCGTTACAACTACTACACAGAGAAAAAGTTTAAATAACGTCACTTGATTTTGTTGCTTCTTTTTCAATTCAAACAGTTGCGGGGAGCGGTTACTATGGCATTGAATCCCCTTTACCGTGTATACGTAATTTAAAAACTCCGAATTTATTTTAGTAGCTTGAGTGTTAGTAGTTAGAATCAATCGTTTAACAATAGTGTGGTTTAAGGCTCGCTCGCCATTTGTGCTCAAGCACACCACTAGTAGTTGATTTTTATTTACTGTCTTGCTTTCTCTGTGTGCTTCATTGATTTAGTGAATGTACACCCATGACAGAGAATAGATACAATTTACTGTTACTTAAAACTGATTTATAGAAATAAGACAAGGCAATAATACTCACCTTGAGGCACAGCTGGCACGATAGCTGAAGCCTGAAAGGTATAATAAATTGAAGCAAAATCAGAATTTAGTCAAGAATTTATAAGGCATTCATTAAAATACCTAATATATCAGGCACAATTGATTGATTGATTGATTGGTTGATTGATTGATTGATTGATTGATTGATTGATTGATTGATTGATTGATTGATTGATTGATTGATTGATCGACATTTGGAAAATACAGAATGATATACACAGATGTATAAGTTATTACAGTACGAATACATACTATGTTGTTACACTACTTCACCTCATTGTTTGACATAGCTAACGTGTTTCCCTAAAGATAATAATATAAGATTCTGCTAGAAGTAACACATCAATTCTTTCATTCAATCTCAAAGAAGAGTACAGTTATTCTGTGGAGAAACTTACATGAAAGGTAATTGTCTTGTTAGACCCCCTAGTACACAAAACCTAAAAGTGCTTGAAACTACTCTACTAACTATATGCTAGAATACCTGAAAAAAATCGGTCAAATCGAGTATTTCACTGAGCACTACCTAATTCTTGCATTTGCATTTGAAAATAATTTTTTTTTTTTTTTTTTTGTGAAGCCCATATAGGATAGCTAAATTAAACAAGTGGGGCTAATGAATGCTAGGAGCAGGGCGGCCTGTAGGGTGCTGAAAAGAAAGAATTAGTTTTATTGACA
>WLWD01005937.1_pt1:190000-197977 | contig 197977 bp, 125 predicted proteins | sample 6712731 | NCBI WGS metagenome assembly WLWD01 (sample SAMN12718690, study PRJNA576275) | sponge metagenome | isolation source: marine sponge | host: Mycale hentscheli | place: New Zealand: South Island, Marlborough, Capsize Point | collected 2014-11-01
GTGTTTAGGTCATGGCGTTAGTAAGTGGTGGTGAGGAGAGTGTTTGCCATGGAGTTGGTAAGGGATGGTGAGGAGGGTGTTAGTCATGGCATTGGTAAGGGTTGGTAAGGGGTGATGAGGAGGGTGTTAGTCATGGTGTTGGTAAAGGGTGGTGAGGAGGGTGTTAGTCATGGCGTTGGTAAGGGGTGGTGAGGAGGGTGTTAGTCATGGTGTTGGTTAGGGGTGGTGAGGAGGGTGTTAGTCATGGAGTTGGTAAAGGGTGGTGAGGAGGGTGTTAGTCATGGCGTTGGCAAGGGGTGGTGAGGAGGGTGTTAGTCATGGCACTGGTAAGGGGTGGTGATGAGGGTGTTAGTCATGGCGTTGGTAAGGGGTGGTGAGGAGGGTGTTAGTCATGGCATTGGTAAGGGGTGGTGAGGAGGGCGTTAGTTATGGCGTTGGTAAGGGGTGGTGAGGAGGGTGTTTGTCATGGCATTGGTAAGGGGTGGTGAGGAGGGTGTTAGTCATGGAGTTGGTAAAGGGTGGTGAGGAGGGTGTTAGTCTGGGTTGGTAAGGGGTGGGGGTGGTGAGGAGGGTGTTAGTCATGGAGTTGGTAAGGGGTGGTGAGGAGGGTGTTAGTCATGGCGTTGGTAAGGGGTAGTGAGGAGGGTGTTAGTCATGGTGTTGGTAAGGGGCGGTGAGGAGGGTGTTAGTCATGGCGTTGGTAAGGGGTGATGAGGAGGGTGTTTGTCATGGAGTTGGTAAGGGGTGATGAGGAGGGTGTTAGTCATGGTGTTGGTAAGGGGTGGTAAGGGGGGTGTTTGTCATGGTGTTGGTAAGGGGTGGTAAGGAGGGTGTTAGTCATGGCGTTGGTAAGGGGTGGTAAGGAGGGTGTTAGTCATGGCGTTAGTAAGGGGTAGTGAGGAGGGTGTTAGTCATGGCGTTAGTAAGGGGTGGTGAGGAGGGTGTTAGTCATGGCGTTAGTAAGGGGTGGTGAGGAGGGTGTTAGTCATGGCGTTGGTAAGGGGTGATGAGGAGGGTGTTAGTCATGGCGTTGGTAAGAGGTGGTGAGGAGGGTGTTAGTCATGGTGTTGGTAAAGGGTGGTGAGGAGGATGTTAGTCATGGCGTTGGTAAGGGGTGGTGAGGAGGGTGTTAGTCATGGCATTGGTAAGGGGTGGTGAGGAGGGTGTTAGTCATGGCGTTGGTAAGGGGTGGTGAGGAGGGTGTTAGTCATGGCGTTGGTAAGGGGTGGTGAGGAGGGTGTTAGTCATGGTGTTGGTTAGGGGTGGTGAGGAGGGTGTTAGTCATGGAGTTGGTAAGGGGTAGTGAGGAGGGTGTTAGTCATGGAGTTGGTAAGGGATGATGAGGAGGGTGTTAGTCATGGCGTTGGTAAGGGGTAGTGAGGAGGGTGTTAGTCATGGTGTTGGTAAGGGGTGGTGAGGAGGGTGTTAGTCATGGCGTTGGTAAGGGGTGGTGAGGAGGGTGTTAGTCATGGCGTTGGTAAGGGGTGGTGAGGAGGGTGTTAGTCATGGCGTTGGTAAGAGGTGGTGAGGAGGGTGTTAGTCATGGCGTTGGTAAGGGGTGGTGAGGAGGGTCTGGTAGTTACTGTGTAGTTCTGTTCCTTCAATAGCAATTCGTTGTCTAGTTGTAATCTATTTCATAGTCGTGACGTCACCATTTTGATGAGGTTAAAGGTTTTTGTGACTCTACAAAATTGCCAACCCTCCCCCCTGCGAAAAATCCAGTATGAATCCCTGTTTATTGTGTTGTTGTTTTTTTGTAGTTGTTTTTTTTTCTTTTATAAGGCAGGCTTGTAGTTCTTTTTAGATAGAAGCCATGCCGTAGTAACCATCAAGTCAAGATAAAACCTAAGCTTAATAGCAAAATTTGTGTGTGTGTGTGTGTGTGTGTGTGTGTGTGTGTGTGTGTGATTTCAGGTAATGGGGGAGAAGAGATGTATGTTGTTTTCTCCGGAGTATTTTGGTTGTCTTTATCCATACCCAGTATCGCATCCCTGTGACAGACAGAGTCAGGTGAGAGGTGGTGACTAGTAGACCACAGCTAGGGATACTATCAGGGGCGGGGGGGAGGGGGGGCGGCGTGTACAGATTTGAGTGATTGCTAATGTAAGATGGTGTTTTGTTGTTTTCTCTACCTATTGGTACTGATTTTTGTCACATAGCTGGACTTGCCTTTTGGAAGTTTTTTGTTGTTTAGTTGCAGTTTTGGTTGCATATCCTTTTGTGTTTCTCTTCGTAGCTGCTAGTTCTTTCTGAGTATGTTGGTTGAAATTCAAACAAAAATGATCTCAGCAACTGCAGTGTTTGATTGTTTCTTGCTGGGTTGAACCTTTATCCTCCGTGACCTTTTTATACGTGGTACTAACACTGTGCACGCACATAGTGCTAACACTTTGCACGCACGTAGTACTATTACTGTGCACACACATAGTGCTAACACTGTGCACACACATAGTACTATTACTGTGCACGCACATAGTGCTAACACTGTGCACACACATAGTACTATTACTGTGCACGCACATAGTGCTAACACTGTGCACGCATATAGTGCTAGCACTGTGCACTCACATAGTACTAACACTTTGCACGCACGTAGTACTATTACTGTGCACGCACATAGTGCTAACACTGTGCACACACATAGTGCTAGCACTGTGCACGCACGTACATAGTTCTATTACTGTGCACGCACATAGTGCTAACACTGTGCACGCATATAGTGCTAGCACTGTGCATACACGTGGTACTAACACTGTGTACGCACGTAGTGCTAACACTTTGCACGCACGTAGTACTATTACTGTGCACACACATAGTGCTAACACTGTGCACACACATAGTACTATTACTGTGCACGCACATAGTGCTAACACTGTGCACACACATAGTACTATTACTGTGCACGCACATAGTGCTAACACTGTGCACGCATATAGTGCTAGCACTGTGCACTCACATAGTACTAACACTTTGCACGCACGTAGTACTATTACTGTGCACGCACATAGTGCTAACACTGTGCACACACATAGTGCTAGCACTGTGCACGCACGTACATAGTTCTATTACTGTGCACGCACATAGTGCTAACACTGTGCACGCATATAGTGCTAGCACTGTGCATACACGTGGTACTAACACTGTGTACGCACGTAGTGCTAACACTTTGCACGCACGTAGTACTATTACTGTGCACGCACATAGTGCTAACACTGTGCACACACATAGTGCTAGCACTGTGCATGCACGTAGTACTATTACTGTGCACGCACATAGTGCTAGCACTGTGCACGCACGTAGTACTATTACTGTGCACACACATAGTACTAACACTGTGCACGCACATAGTGCTAACACTGTGCATGCATGTGGTACTATTACTGTGCACGCACATAGTACTAACACTGTGCTTGCATGTAGTACTATTACTGTGCACGCACATAGTACTAACACTGTGCTTGCATGTAGTACTATTACTGTGCACGCATATAGTGCTAACACTGCATGCATGTAGTACTATTACTGTGCACGCACATAGTGCTAACACTGCACACACATAGTGCTAGTACTGTGCACGCACATAGGTAATATAATTTACAAGTCTCACCTGGGATGAACTAATAGTCTCTTCTATCATTGTGTTAACTTGATTTCACACTACACGTACATACATAGTGTCTTCTTCAGTTGTACAAGTATAACTTACTATGAAGTATCTGTATTTGCTAAGGAGCTATATTTGCAATACTTCTAAAGTATTTTGACCCCAACTCTGATGTCTTTTCCACATTATATCGGGCATTATAAGTAACCATCGCATACAGGGCTAGCAGAAATGCAATGATTTGATGTTGGCCATTACATTGAAAGTGACCTTTCTTAGCATATACATCTAGCTAGCTACACTCAACCCACTATGTACCACATATAGATGGGCATTAATTAGGACTGCACATGCCCTATTAATTGCCTTATTTAATTGTGTGATGTGCTGTGACATTTGCCCTGTGATTGGCTCTGCTACCAACATATACATGTATATATGTCTTACAGGGATGAAGCTGTAGTCCAGGGAGCCATACAATGTCTACAGGGCCTAACATGCAGATCAGCTCTCTTTAAAGTCTCCATTGCTTGATTGTGGGCGGGTTGTCAGCTTACTCCACAGAGTCCTTTCCATCTAGTGAGTGACCTAAACTCAATACATGATAATTCAATTCCTTGAATTGTACCTACATTTAGTGGTTGATTTATGTTTTGTTTTGTTGTTGTTGTTTTTTCCTTACTTTATTAATGAAATGGACATCGTATTGTCCATTTGATGGCCTAATATTAAGGACCGTCATGCAGGGTTTCATGCGTGATTTTCACTGGGGGTGGGAGACACTGAGTAATTAACCATGTGTTCCCTTCATTAGGTCACCATGGTGTCCACTTCATTAGGTCATCATGTGTCCACTTCATTGGGTCACCATATGTCCACTTCATTAGGTCACCATGTGTCCACTTCATTAGGTCACCATGGTGTCCACTTCATTTGGTCACCATGTGTCCACTTCATTAGGTCACTCATGGTGTCCACTTCATTAGGTCACCATGTGTCCACTTCATTAGGTCACCAGTGTTCCACTTCATTAGGCCACCATGTGTCCACTTCATTAGGTCACCATGTGTCCACTTCATTAGGTCACCATGTGTCCACTTCACTAGGTCACCATGTGTCCACTTCATTAGGCCACCATGTGTCCACTTCACTAGGTCACCATGTGTCCACTTCATTGGGTCACCATGTGTCCACTTCATTAGGCCACCATCCACTTCATTAGGTGTGTCCACTTTATTGGTCACCATGTGTCCACTTCATTAGGTCACCATGTGTCCACTTCACTAGGTCACCATGTGTCCACTTCACTAGGTCACCATGTGTCCACTTCACTAGGTCACCATGTGTCCACTTCATTAGGTCACCATGTGTCCACTTCATTAGGTAACCATGTGTCCACTTCATTAGGTCACCATGTGTCCACTTCATTAGGTCACCATGTGTCCACTTCATTAGGTCATCATGTGTCCACTTCATTAGGTCACCATGTGTCCACTTCATTAGGTCACCATGTGTCCACTTCATTAGGTCACCATGTGTCCACTTTATTAGGTCATCATGTGTCCACTTCACTAGGTCACCATGTGTCCACTTCATTAGGTCACCATGTGTCCACTTCATATGGTCACCATGTGTCCACTTCATTAGGTCATCATGTGTCCACTTCATTGGGTCACCATGTGTCCACTTCATTGGGTCACCATGTGTCCACTTCATTGGGTCACCATGTGTCCACTTCATTAGGTCACCATGTGTCCACTTCATGAGGTCACCATGTGTCCACTTCATTAGGTCACCATGTGTCCACTTCACTAGGTCACCATGTGTCCACTTCACTAGGTCACCATGTGTCCACTTCACGAGGTCACCACCCTATCAAAAATTCTTCTCAAGATCTTGCCAAGAATCTTGATAAGAACAGTGCAAGATTCATGTACAAGAATCTTATAAGATTCATGCCCAAAAATGGGACAAGAATCTTGCAAGAATACTACTAAGATTCATGCAAAAACCTTACAAGTTTTTTTGCAAGATTATTAAAGATTCCTGCCAGAACCTTACGAAATCTGATAAGATTCATGCAAGAATCTTGCAAGATTTAACAAGACTCTTGCAAGAACTTTACAAGATCTAATAAGACTCTTGCAAGAACTTTACAAGATCTAATAAGACTCCTGCAAGAACCTTACAAGTCCTAACAATGCAAGAACCTTACAAGATCTAACAATGCAAGAACCTTACAAGATCTAACAAGACTCATGCAAGAACCTTGCAGGAACCTTTCAAGATCTAATAAACTCGTGCAAGAACCTTTCAAGATCTAATAAGACTCGTGCAAGATCTAATAAGACTCCTGCAAGAACCTTGCAAGATCTAACAAGACTCGTGCAAGAACCTTGCAAGATCTATTAAGACTAGTGCAAGATCTAATAAGACTCCTGCAAGAACCTTGCAAGATCTAACAAGACTCGTGCAAGAACCTTGCAAGATCTAATAAGACTCCTGCAAGAACCTTACAAGATCTAACAAGACTCCTGCAAGAACCTTACAAGATCTATAAGACTCCTGCAAGAACCTTACAAGATCTAACAAGACTCGTGCAAGAACCTTTCAAGATCTAATAAGACTCGTGCTAGAAACTTACAAGATCTAGTAAGAATAATGCAAGAACCTTACAAGATCTAATAAGACTCCTGCAAGAACCTTACAAGATCTAACAATGCAAGAACCTTACAATATCTAACAAGACTCGTGCAAGAACCTTACAAGATCTAACAAGACTCCCGCAAGAATCTTACAAGATCTAATAAGATTCCTGCAAGAACCTTACACTCCTACAAGAACCTTACAAGACCTGACAAGACTCCCGCAAGAACCTTACAAGATCTAACAAGACTTGTGCAAGAACCTTTCAAGATTTAATAAGACTCGTGCTAGAAACGTACAAGATCTAGTAAGAATAATGCAAGAACCTTACAAGATCTAATAAGACTCCTGCAAGAACCTTACAAGATCTAACAATGCAAGAACCTTACAAGATCTAACAATGCAAGAACCTTACAAGATCTAACAATGCAAGAACCATACAAGATCTAACAATGCAAGAACCATACAAGATCTAACAATGCAAGAACCTTACAAGATCTAACAAGACTCCCGCAAGAATCTTACAAGATCTAATAAGATTCCTGCAAGAACCTTACTAGACTCATGCAAGAACCTTACAAGATCTAACAAGACTCCTGCAAGAACCTTACAAGACCTGACAAGACTCCCGCAAGAACCTTACAAGATCTAACAAGACTCAAGACTCCTGCAAGAACCTTACAAGATCTGACAAGACTCCCGCAAGAACCTTACAAGATCTAACAAGACTCAAGACTCCTGCAAGAACCTTACAAGATCTGACAAGACTCCTGCAAGAACCTTACAAGATCTAATAAGACTCATGCAAGAACATTACAAGATCTAATAAGACTCATGCAAGAACCTTACAAGATCTAACAAGAGATCTAACAAGACTCATGCAAGAACCTTAAAAGATCTAATAAGATTCCTGCAAGAACCTTACAAGATCTGACAAGACTCCCGCAAGAACCTTACAAGATCTAACAAGACTCATGCAAGAACCTTACAAGATCTAATAAGACTCCTACAAGAACATTACAAGATCTAATAAGACTTCATGCAAGAACCTTTCAAGATCTAATAAGACTCCTGCAAGAACCTTACAGGATCTAATAAGACTTCATGCAAGAACCTTTCAAGATCTAACTGCAAGAACCTTACAGGATCTAATAAGACTTCATGCAAGAACCTTTCAAGATCTAATAAGACTCCTGCAAGAACCTTACAGGATCTAATAAGACTTCATGCAAGACCCTTACAGGATCTAATAAGACTCTTGCAAGAACCTTACAAGATCTAATAAGACTCCTGCAAGAACCTTACAAGATCTAATAAGACTCCAACAAGAACATTACAAGATCTAATAAGACTTCATGCAAGAACCTTTCAAGATCTAATAAGACTCCTGCAAGAACCTTACAGGATCTAATAAGACTTCATGCAAGAACCTTTCAAGATCTAACTGCAAGAACCTTACAGGATCTAATAAGACTTCATGCAAGAACCTTTCAAGATCTAATAAGACTCCTGCAAGAACCTTACAGGATCTAATAAGACTTCATGCAAGACCCTTACAGGATCTAATAAGACTCTTGCAAGAACCTTACAAGATCTAATAAGACTCCTGCAAGAACCTTACAAGATCTAATAAGACTCCAACAAGAACATTACAAGATCTAATAAGACTTCATGCAAGAACCTTTCAAGATCTAATAAGACTCCTGCAAGAACCTTACAGGATCTAA
>WLWD01000848.1_pt1 | contig 197958 bp, 180 predicted proteins | sample 6712731 | NCBI WGS metagenome assembly WLWD01 (sample SAMN12718690, study PRJNA576275) | sponge metagenome | isolation source: marine sponge | host: Mycale hentscheli | place: New Zealand: South Island, Marlborough, Capsize Point | collected 2014-11-01
AACTTCAGGGGCAGTCATATCTGGAGCTGCAGCTGGAGTGCTCGGCCTCACAGGCTTTTATGGGTTTGGCTTCTTCATTCTCTTCTCTCTGATTTTGTCAGTTGCTTTATCCATGAAGGCAGGAACTGAATGGAGCAAATATTTTACCACTAAAAGAAACTTGTGGTTTGATGGAGTATTGGGAGGACTATTTACATACATTCTAGTGTGGACATTTCTGTATGGAATGGTACATGTTTATTAAATAATGAATTTGTGTGTCATTTAGAATAATTGATTCAATTTGTTCAATTTTATTATGCTGTCTCATTGATTAAGTTGTCCGTGGGTTTGGAGCCAATCAGTGACTTCCTTTGCTGATTTGTGATTGTGGAAGTCGGCCAGCGTATGAAGCTCGTCCTTGGAGAATCTATAAGGCGGTATAATGATGGGTTCTCTGCCGAGATTTGGTACATGACCAGTTATTGTGCGACGTGAAAGTTCTATATGAGGCAGAGAGAAATTGTTTGAAAGAGATGACCTGGAGAATAAAAATTATCGCTAAAGCATTTCTAGTAATAATAATATCTGTGCTTACTTTTTCTTTGGGGGATTTGATTTAGGCTGTGAAATTTTTGGCAGCTTTTCGTCCTGGTTTTGCTGTCCTCTGCTCTTGACAGCTTTTGAGTGCTGCCTTATTTGGGAGCTTGTTTTGAACATTTGCATGTGGGTGTCTTCCATGTCCCTTGATACGCGGATCCCTGCCGTTTGCTGCTGACTCAGCTTTCTTTGCATTCTCTCAATATCCCGACACTAGAAATAATGGTTATCACTAAGTTTATGTTGTGGAACTAAAGTATCAAAACTTTACCAAGTTCCTGTGTGCCGTTGTAATGTTGCGAAGAGTGGCTGCGATCTGAGCTTGTGAAATGCCTTGATAGCTCTTAAAGGGAAAAAACAACAACAATCCATAGATAATGTCCACAATTGATTAAATAGCTACAATACCTTTCTCTTGTTCTCCATTGCTAATACTGGGTGAGGCTGTACTGTCCTGTTGATTTCAAATTTATTCACCATTGAAGCTTCAGAAGACTTGACTGCATAACAAAAACTAAAATTAAAATTGTTTTTTAGAAAAATTCTCCACTCACTGTCATGAACCTGTCTGGCGAGCCTATGTTGGAGACGGGTAGCTTGTTCTTTAGCAGCTAAAAGTTCTGCAATGAGTACATATTTAAATTATATAGTCTAACTATACAGCTTCAAGTCCACCTGCACGTGTTTGATCATGAGCCTGTTGCAGTGACTTGAGGTCTCTCATCTGCCTTGAGAAGGTTTTCTCCAAGTTCGACTGTTGCTTTTGGGTCTTAGATAGCGCTACAAGTTGGTTCTGACCTGCATATTCATGTACACATGCTCAACTTGGGATTGTTTTCTCTGGATTTACATACCTTGTGCCATAGTGTGTGGAGAACTTATTTTCCGTGTCATCCTCTCTCTTTCTTTGAGTTTGACTTCAGCTTCGTGCAAAACACGTTTGTATTCAACTTTGTCTTCTAGCAGAGCCATCTTCTCTTTTTCAAGCTCTTGCTACAGATGCCGTCACATCTGATAAAATACACGGACAGCGAATAAAAAAATGAATACTTACTCTTTCTGCCTCCAGCTTTGCTCTGTCTTCACGAATCACCAACTGTATACTCTTCTGCTCATTAAGAGTCTTCTGGTGATTCTCGTTTAGCTTTCTAGCTGTGCGTTGCAGAAAGTGTGACTGCTTCACTGTGGTCTTGCCTTGATCCACCAAATGAGCTAGAACATCTCTGGTGTACTTGATCACACTCTCCAACAATTTGGATTCTATGATGATTTGCCCTGGGGGATCAGCAGATTCCTTTAGAGTAACCTGGAGGGCATTATACTGGGATTCCAAGCTTAGATCTGACACTGAACCCAGAGACGAGGTTTCCAGCCCGCACTTAGCTAGCTCCTCCTTGCTCTTTACTATCTCCCTCATGAGTTCACCGAGCTGAGTCTGGAGTGGGTGGGGCTGACTTGCAGCAGCTTCCCCTCTATCGTCATCATCTTCAGCTTTGACAGTCTCCTCTATTTCCGAAGTGCACCTTTCCCGGGATCCGGACTCGTCGCTTCTAGAAGGTGGAGTGCTGTGGAGGTAAGACCCCCAACTCACTCCAAGCAAGTCCAGCGGATAGTTTGAACCCTCAGCGACAGACTCGCTCGACAGCGACGAAGACCTCGACTGCATTCCATCTCCCTCCCTACTATCTGCCTCTCTTACGGTGGGCAAGATAACTACGACACCTTTTTTCTCAGCGGCAGCCATGGAGTCCCTGCTACCGCCAGACGTAACGGAATAAAGTGCGCACGACGCTAGGTTGAGTTCACACACGCTGAACTTCTACGCTATTCATTTAAGGTGTATTCCTTAGCAACAGGTAAAAACATGGGTGGTTGCCACAATAAATAATGTACCATAGAGAAAAATACTAATAATTACACTGTACATTCAATACAGCAATGCTCATACAGCAAAAAAAAAAAAAAAAAAAAAAAAAAATCAAGTTCAAGGAGCAAATTGCAGGGACTTGGATTTCTCAGTTGAATCTGGGTATAGAACCTGTTGATCTCTGCTGTGTTTGTTCTAGCTGCCTCCAGAGACATCTTCATGTGCTCTAGCAACTCCTCATTGCTCAAACTGGGATCCTTTTTCATTTCTCCTTAGTAGTACCTGATACACAAACATCATGTGATAATAATGAAGACTGCTTGGTGCAGTAAGAGAAGTGGAGGGTGCCAGTTGATTACCTTTACCTCTGTTTAGCTAACATGTTTCTGCAAATACTCTCTCCTCAATAATAATAATAAAAAGTGCAAAAACTATTTTTTAATTAATTTATCAATCACAATCAATTAATTTATATTTCCACAAAATGGCCTAAAATGTGAGAGAGGGTGGTATTGTTACACCACTCGCTTATTCTGGTTTGGTATGTTAATTTGACTACTTTTCAGTTCTCCTAATTTTCTCTTACATGAAAAATGCTCCTTATAAACCAGTTGTGGAAGGGCTTATGTGATCTCTCGTACGCATAATTACAGCAGGTGGTCATGTCTTCCTCACCATTGAAGTAGCATTCTGTGAACTCTCACACAAACTCAACAGTCCTGCATAAAAATTTAAAAAAAAACAACATTTACTTCATCACAACACAGCATTACCACAAAAAATAACTGTTTGGGATCAAATTTTGAATTCATTCTTCAGAGATTTATCTTTTTATGAATAATTACTTCCTGAGATGGGAAATATGACATTTCAGTTATTGCCCGAGTAGTTATGGCTTAGATTTGCAGACTCCAACTGTACTTTCTGATCACACAACGATTCTCAATCATGAAGAGGGGGAATTGAATCAAGTAATGCTGTCAGTAACTAAGAGCCAAAAAAATTACAGCTATTAGAGGCAGGTAAAGACCAAGCTCAGCAACTAGTCCACAACAACTCACAAACCACACATGCATACACTCACACACACTCACACACACACATGCGCACGCACACACAAACTCTGGCCATCGCTAATGCAACATTCCTAGAGTTGCTGCTGACTAGCAAGAAACAGTTCAGGCCAAAATTATTCCAAATGGGTTTTCTTGTCAACTATGTCATTCACTCCAAGTGCAAAATTCCACAAATTCTGCCATTGCAATGGCTCGAAGAAGAACTGCAAAAGATCAATTTATCCCCAAGGAAACCCACTCGTGTGCCCATTTACATACAAGACAGTTAGCTCCATGAATTATACTATATTTTATAGGGTATCCTGCCTCCATTACTTCATAACACTATTACAGATGCTAATAAAATTAAGGTGCACATGATATTTGTATTAAAATTTCTACCCAGTGTGAGATGTCAGGTTTTATAGCGCTCATTTAATGCATATATTTAATACACTCTAGAACCTGACATCATCACTTCAAACTGACTAATACGCTGTATTGTTCCAATATTCTCTACCAACAGTAATCGCATAATTTCATAAATATAGCAATTATTTTGAGAACAAAACAACAAACAGATAAACAAATAACAATTTTACTGTCATAGTTGCTGACTGGGCTCTTGGCCAGCAATTCCTACCTGGACATGGCCGTTGATGTCTGCTTTAGGAATCTTGAAGGCAATGGGTCCTATCATATCTGACAACACAAACACAGAGAGGAAAAACGTGTTGACTGAAGAAAGAACACGTGTTGCCTCCAAACATATACATCAAGTGCAAGAGAGAGAGTAGAGGGAAACTCACCCATAAATGGAAGGATCTGGTGACAGGTCAGCAAAAACTTTTCTGCCGGAATGGCCTGGCCTTCTTCAATATGATCAAACAGGAGAGACATGCTTACACGTACTTACTTTCTTTGCTCTTACACTTAGTCAGCTGTTTGTACCTGCAACTTTATACTGCTTGGTTGCTTGACACACCCACCATGACGTTCTGATGGTGAATTTGGATCACGGAAGACAAGATAAACACAATGTCTACATGCAGCCAAAGAAACCAATGACAACTCACTTACAGTGACCACTCTTCATTTAACCCCCACCCCAACATTCCATTACACCCCCACCTTCCCTTTTCATTCTACTCCCATCTTCCCCCATCCTCCAAAACCCCACTCCATTTTTTAATCAAAAAACCCCCCCCCCACATCCACAACTAAACACAACTTACAACCCCCACAACACCCTACCCCCCAAAACACCAACCTCTTTACACTTTTTAATCTTCCCCAATACTCACAACCTACCCCCACACCCCTCACCAACCCTCGCCCCCACAACATACCCCTACCCTATCCAAGAAAAATCCCAACCAGCCACACCCCCACCAACCACCCCCACTCCACACAATCTCTCCCCCCCAACACAATCTCCCCCACCCCCACCCACCTACACCCCCAACCCCAACCCCCCCCCAACAAACACAACATCTACACTACCCACCCCCACCTCCCCAACCTAAACATACAACAACCCCAACCCCCTCCCCCACCACCGCACACACTCACACATATACACCCCCCACAACTCCCCTACCCCACCACAACCCATTTTTCCACAACCACTTTCCACCCACTTCGCAACTTCCCACCCCCTAGACCCCCCCCCACCTCACCCCCCCCCCTTGAACCTGCCCCCAACCCCCCCCCCCACCACACCCAACCCCCACCCCCCCAACCACCCACGCCCCACCCCCCCCCCCCCCCAACCCATCCCCCGCAAAACCCAACCCCACCCACCACCCACCACCTCCCACCCACCCCCCCCCCCCCCCCACCCTCCCCCCCGACATCCCCCCCCCCCCCCCCCCCCCACCCCCCCCCCCCCCCCCCCACCCACACCCCCCCACCCCCCCCCCCCCCTCAGTCAATCCACTTCCCACTCTACTGCCCTAAATTTATGACGTTCACTAAGGTTACCAATAAAAAGCACTAGTACGAAAATTATTATGATTAAAAGTGAATTAAAAATTTTAATTGTTCATGACTGTCATTTTAAACTGTACTGTCTGAATGTTGACCCTTCTCTGTATAGAACCTGTTGATCTCATCGATGTTAGTCTTGAGAGAAGCAACAGAGGTCCTCATGTCTTCATAGAGCCTCTCATCTGAAACTGACGGGTCTTTCTTGAGAGCTGTGATGAAATCTTTACGATACGGAACTGCTCGAACTGCTATCTATTAATTCATTACGAGCCATGAATAAATAAAACCTTTTTCTTAGTTATCATTCAGCCAACCAAACTAATGCATACTAAAACGTTCATAGTAACTACAAATTAATTCATCGAAAATTTAAAATATCAATTAGTACACATTTCGCGTGATAAAAAATGGTATCTTTATAAAACTAATACATGTACATTGAAAAGCACACACAAATACATACATACATTATTGCTTACACTGAATATGCCCCTCACTATCCAGCCATGGTATCGCCTCAGGGACTTCTCGTATGCAATATTAGCACACACCACCAGATCTTCCTCCCCACTCAGTACACTCTCCAGGAAAGCATGCACAAACTCAAGTGCTCTGGGAAATAAGATTGTAGCGGTTAGAGCATATTGAGGCAATGATGCTTTACCATACTTCACCTTTTCAGCCAGAGTAAGCCGACTGTACATGACTTGCTGTCCTTGTTGAATCCCTGAGCAATCTCACTAACTACAATACTCTGTAGACTCACAAACTGACTAGGATCACTGTCAAATTTGGTCTTTAGTCGCTGCAAATTGAAAAAGTATATTTTGATTGGAGTCACTTAAAAGTTGTACTATTTATCATATTGCAAGTTCTACTGCACAAGCATTATTGTTGTTGTTTCTTTTACAGTATAGGCTAAAGAGAGAGCTTAACTATGAGGTACAAATAGATGAGTAGAAAAAAACTGTTTTCTTACATGCCAGTTGCTTTTAATATACTAAACTCTATCAAACGTACAGTAATATTCCCTTTTATGTCTGATTTGACTGGTTTGAAAGCTGTCGGTCCGAGGACATCTGTATAAAGATACATATCACACATACTCATGAAAAGTCAGATTTAGCTGCACTCACCGAAAAAGGGAACAATTTCACTTGCCGCTAATAGAAATGATTCTGTCGGGATATCATCTTTTTCATTCAAAACCGTGAATTTATGAGCAGCTTCAGAAAATAAAGTCATGTCTACGAGAGCACAGGCACCAGGAATTTAAGTTATGGTAAAGTGTCGTCACGCTCCTAGTGGGCAGGGCTTGTTTTCGTCTGCAAGCAGAAAAAGGCCATGAAAAAAGATGGACTGCATCAGGTAGCAATAATATTTCAGTTACTATCAGCATTAGTGGCAGACAAGGCTGAATTTTGTACATCAGTTGCCTTCCAACCCAACCACTGTCCCGGTATAGGAAGTGGTGCACGATGTAAAGCTGAGATTTACAAGTTCCTTGTGAGCAGAGACCTTGCTAGCGAGTACCACCCAGTGCTGGACTGTACTTGTGTGGGTGAAGCTGCTCAGAGATGGCAAACAGAGTGCACAGGGGCCACTTCCATCAACCAGGAAGAATCTAGCTCAATGAGCCAACTAGACAGACCACCCGCATTCTTCCAATCTGTCGATTTCCTATTCCTAATAGAACTGAACTGTGAGCTTGATTTTATACATGCTAATGAAGTCCTTAGTGCTATTCAAGAATTATTAGAACAAACTCATGATAGGCGACTCTATCACAATGTTTTTACTCAAGCAGGCATCCTTGTGTATTCAACCGTTGACGAGCTACAGTTTATCTACGGCAGTGACTTCTCATCTCAGTTCCCTTCAGATGTTGTCTCTTTTTTAAGAAGTGAAGTGTCAGGGAAGGTTTGTGCTTCTCTAGCAGAGTCTGTGGAGTCAGGTGTCAGAGTGCTGTCGAGAGTGACTGGCTTGGTTGACAGAGAGAAGAAGTTTAAGCACAGAGTCAAACTGAGTAACAACAAGACTGTTGTTTTCTGGCATCGGCCGTATTCAGATCTCCACATTGTATCAATCATAGCCTCAAATACAAACTCCATAGCTGGCACTAGCGGCAGTAAAGGATTGACACAGAGAATAGATTCGCTCATGGAAAAGCTGCCTTTCTTGGTCCACAACTCTGTGGCACTTCACATGGTGTTTGACCGGAATAATCCAGTTACCGTGTCATCTCTAGGTGATCCATCTGCGGCTCACAGCTACTCAGATTGCAGTCACTTCAGAAAGGCAGTCACGCTCAAAGCATTGATATCTGCTGACTTGGGAGGCACTCTGCAAGCATTGCTTATATCCAAAGGAGTAGAGTTTCGAGTACACTGGATGGACGATTTCAAAAATGCTACTTGTATTCTAAACACCTGTCCCCTATTGAACGTGATAACTGGTTTGACACCTTCTCTCCCAAACAGATGTTTGTCAAGATACAATGTAGGTATGAATAAAGACTGGTATTGTTCTCCTTTACATGGTGTGACCAAAAAGAAGGCAACAAAGGTGGATAGGAATAGAGATTTTGAAGATTTGGTTCCACTTCCTGCTGAATATGGTTCCGATCATGCTGATTTGGCTAATGCTGTGCAGAGAAGTGGTTCCTCACTGGGACAAGTGAAGCTCTCCATTAATGACTTGTCCAGCTCTGAGATTGGTAAAGGGTTGCACATAGTAGGGGCTCCACCCACCGTTGCATGGGACAGTGACGAGCCTTTTATAGAGACCATAGTGGCTGGCAAAGTACCAGTAGTTCTCAAGGATACTGTCATCAGAAAGTGGAAAGCTCTCAAGACTTGGACGATGGATTACCTCTCGCAAAACATGGACGCCGATATCTTGCAGTCCGTGAAATGCACCGATGATTACCTCACCTTTGACCCTGACAACCGGTCTCCGCTTAAGCTGAATATTTCCCTGCCTTACAAGGTAGCCAATATGTCTACTTCAGAGTTCTTCAAGTGTGTGACATCCCCCGAGAGTTGTGCGGATGGACTCCGAGGCCATTATTACTTCGGCACCGTCCCAAAGAGCTTGAAATCAGACGTGAGCCCCGGAAGACTCTTGTATCGTACAGAGAAAGACTCCCAAGCCTCAAAGCAGTTCGTGTGGATATCCTCCGCTGGGATGATAACCCACGGCCACTTTGACCAGGACTACAACTTCTTTGTGCAGCTTGTCGGCGAGAAAAGGTTTACCCTCTGGTCGCCGGAGCAGCACGAACTGATGTACGTGTACCCCCGGATCCATCCTCTCTGGCACAAGTCAAGAATAAACTTCCGCCACGTCGACGTGCAGCGGTTTCCTGGGTTCGCTCGTGCTCGAGCGCTGCAGGTCAAGCTGGGGCCCGGGGACATGTTATACGTCCCACCCTATACATGGCACTACGTGGAAACCCTCAGTCCCTCGGTGTCTCTGTCCACTTGGTCACATGACTACAACCTGTACGATCACATGAATGCCATTTACAAACACGACCACAAGTTTGACCTCCTGAAAAGCAAGAAAGGCAAGTTTTTAAATGTGCACTTTACAATCTCTTTGAGAATTTTCACTTTATAAAAATAATTTAACTGTCTAATTATGTTTGATCTAATGTAATTGTGATTGTAAAAGTTACTTTCTTTCAGCTTCCCATGTTTTAGCACTTTTGTTGTTTTCTCATTTTTGATCAGGTCAGATGTTTGTGTTAAGGCTGTACTTGGACATGATGATCCACGATTTGTACAGCTTCAACGAAACCACTCAATTCTTCGCCAGACTCCTCCTCAACCGATTCTCAGGTCTGGAGCACCATTTCCCTCCCAGCGAGGACGACCCCCGAATATGTTCTTCGGCATCGGAGTATGGCAAAATTCCGACTTGTTTGCATGTGCATGGATACGCCAAACTGGACATGGGTGTCATCGCGGGCCACTTCAGAGCCCTGGACGTCACCGTGCGAGACATCCTGTTCTGTGACTACGTGGAGGAGATAACTGCTCAAGTGGTGGGCGTGAAGAAGATGCTGGCTTTCTTCCGCTACTGCTTCCAGGGTCAGCGGTATTACGTGACCGACATTGACAGTCCAGACCATTCACTGTGGGACCACAATGACAACGTACCATCTGACTGAAACCACACTTTTACTCATGTATTTTTTTTTAATGATTTTTTTACTACCATTTACAGAAAATTTTGAATCTTCAATTTTAAACTAAGTCAAAACAAATATTATTTAATTATACATAGTATAAAAATATAAAGGAATGGTATTTTTTCAAGTGAAATTAGACAAGCAATAGCAAAAATAATGACCTAGCAGTTGTAGGAATGCATGTGATAACAAAGACTACATTTGACCAGTGAAATAGTAATGTATTTAATATGCCTGCTGTCCGTAGCATCTAAAATAACACACAACAATATTACACTTTTTTCAACAATTCTTTTTTTATAATTAACTTGTAACACAAGTAATACGTAGGTACATTTGAAGAAAAAGTTGCATAATGCCATAGCTGCCATACCTTATAAATGCTAATTAGTTAAGTGGCCAAAATATGATATGCAAGATAACACCAGCTACCATGGGTGGCTCATGTTCCATGTGACTAGAAAATATGTGCTGACTGAGCATGTAACATGCCATATGTAGCTATATAAAAGACTGCTTGTGTATGTATAGCATTCCAACTGGGCAAGAATTGGGGTCCATGAAATACAACACCACATACACTAGAGATATGTGCTTCAGCACAAATGGCGAGCAAACCATAGTGCATAAGTAGTTCAAACAACAAAGTAAAACACTTATTTAAACATTAAATGTGATAAAAGTCTAATTTTTAACATCACACAAAAAAGCTACATTTATTTAGTTACCCTGAATGTGTTTTAACTTTAGCAGTGGCATAGGAAGGAGGGCTACAGGGGCTGGATCCCCCCCATAATTTTGGGGCACAATTTAACGAGGTGATTTCTCACATGAACACTTTTAAACCACAAAACACATGCCCTTGGAGCCTCCCCCCTCCCCATACTGAAGCATCTTCCTACACCACTGTTTAGGATGGCATCATTCAGTCCATTTATTTTTGTCTCAAAAGTAGTGATAGCTTCTGTAGCATCTATCTATAAAAAAAAATAAGCCCATTTTGACCAAAAATTTTTATTTAGGTACTAAACAAGGCAAAGTTTTCTAAATTTACATATGGTAAAGGATTTTCACTGCCATCTACAGTTAACACTTTGTGAACTCTGAACTTGTTTACTGTTATTTCAACTAGACGTTGTTTACGATTTGATTATTAACACCTCATTCACAACACCTCTAATTTGTGCACATATCGATAATGTGTTAATTACTTGTTTGTGTCAGTTTTGGCTCTACATAAGGAGCCGTTTTTGTAATATATGATGAGTTAACCAAGTAGAAAGAAAAGGAAAGGATCTTACCTTGGGAGCACTTGGCGTTCTGTTTCGCACGAGTTCATTCAATTCTTTGGTGGTGTGTCACATTTGATGGCAGCGGTGGGATCGGACAAGTGAGAGTCTGGTCTCAACAAAACTAGTGCACGAGTGTATGGCAACTCGGTCTGGGCTTCATTACAAGCACACCATTTCTGGAGGAGCCAAACAAGCAACTATGGAGCAGACGCTGAAAGTGATGGAAAAAATGATGGAGCAGATGATGGAAGACAGGCGAAAGTGAGACGAGGAGCTCGCTAGTGAACGGGAGACCCGAGAACGGGAGGCCGACCGGAGGGCGAAAGAAATGGAGAAGCAGATGGACGCGCTCATGAAATTGGTTGGCGAGTCCCATAAGGCTGTAGCCCCCGCGACAGTACCCATGGGCGGACGACCACAGCTGAAGTTGGTACCTCTGACACCCGAAGACGACGTTGAATCCATTCTAGTTACTTTCGAAAGAATAATGACGGCATACAAAATCCCAGAGGAGCAGTGGACTTACTACTTAGCACCACAACTAACAAGCAAAGCTCAGCAGGCTTTGCGGCACTATCCCCCGAGGAATCTGGAACGTACGATGGAGTGAAGACAGCCATACTGGTGCGCTATGGAGTCAACTAGGAGGCGTATCGATGTCGCTTCCGTGCAGTCAGTCGGCGTGACGGGGAGGCAAATAGAGAACTGGCAGTTAGGCTGTCCGACCTACAGTCAAAGTGGTTGAAAAAATATACCACCATTGACGCAATCAAGGAACAGGTGGCGTTGGAGCAGTTCCTCAACGTACTCCCACTAGAGAAACGGGCTTGGGTAAAGGATAAGAAACCCAGCACCTGCATTGCGGCGGGAGAGCTTGCAGATGAGTACGAGGAAGCCCGAAAGGAGTTCCCCGGAGAAGCTGCCAACCGAAACAAGAAGAGAACCTCGGATACGACTGCGAAGAAGTGGTGTAACTACTGCAAGATTTCCAACCACACGCGGGATGAGTGTCGCAAATTGCAAGCGAAGAAAACGAAGGAGAGCAACACGCTGGAGGCAGCCGAGACTCAGGGACAAGGTAAGAAATCGCCAGTCAAATGCTTCAATTGCAAGGGGGAAGGGCACATGGCTAGGAACTGCCCGGGAGGAGAGGCAATGTTGTGCAGTGAAGGAGAACTTCCCTCACACGAGGACGGCAAGACGTAGTGGCATTGTGGAAGGACAACGAGTGAAGGAAAATAGTACTCGACACCGGATGCAAACGGACGATGGTTCGACATGATCTGGTGCCATTCGACAAGATTATTCAAGGAGATGCAGCGACTATCAGGTGCGCCCACGGGGATACAGAACTTTACCCTCTCGCCCAGGTTAATTTGGAAATTGACGGCATACCTATAGCGGTGGAAGCGGCCGTATCTAGCGCTCTTCCAGTCCCAGTCCTTTTGGGAGACGACGTTCCAGAGCTCTGCCAATTGATTGGGGCTCGTACAATAAAGGACGCTCCTTCTTCTACTGCTGATGTTCTGGTTGTGGTTACCAGAGCGCAAGCGAAGCAAAAACTAGCAGAAGAAATTATTAGGAGAGAGACGGAGGTATTGACGGGTGCTCAGCCAAGTTCAATGGATGGACTCCGACAGGAAGACTTCGTAGACGTCAACCCTATAAGCACTCAGGCACCCGAAATTCCCGCTACCCTCTCACAGGATCAGCGGCGATCGTTGAGGAGACAGATGGGGAAAGATTCGAACCACACCCATTCAAAAAGCAAAGGCCAAAGCGAAACTACTTTAGAGTTATCTTCGGGCGAGCTACAGAGACTACAGGAAAACGACAGCACTCTGGCAAAGGCATTTGAGGCAGCTGACAGCAAGGACAAAATTGAAGGAATTGGATTCTTTAAAAGAGAAGGGTTACTTTATAGAAAGTGGACCCCACCAGGCAAAGGGGACGAATATGAGATTGAACAATTTTACCAAAATCGTGTCTGAAAACGGTCCTAGAGTTAGGTCATGAAATTCCACTCGCTGGTCATTTGGGCGTTGACAAGACGAGACAACGCATACTAAGGCGATTTTACTGGCCGACCGTTTTTAGGGACGTTGCAGAATTCTGTGAATGCTGCGAAAAATGCCAAAGGACGACCAAACGCAAAATCCCTCCAGTTCCTCTCATTCCTCTCCCGATAATCAGTGAACCATTCAAGAAGATCGCAATGGACATTGTTGGGCCGTTACCGCGGAGCAGAGCATGTAATATCTACATTTTAGTAATTTGTGATTATGCAACGCGGTATCCGGAAGCCATTCCGCTGAGGAGCATCGATGCAGCTCATATAGCGGAAGAATTTATCAAGGTGTTTGCAAGAGTTGGCGTACCAGAAGAAATCTTAACCGACCAGGGGAGCAATTTTACCTCACACTTACTGTCGGAGCTATATCGCCTGCTACACATCCACTCTATCCGGACGAGCCCATATCACCCGCAAACCGACGGATTGGTCGAGCGGTTCAACCAAACATTGAAAGGGATGCTGAGGAAAACGCTCACGAGAAAAGGAAAAGACTGGGACAAACTGATCCCGTACCTGATGTTTGCGTACCGGGAAGTCCCTCAAGCTTCCACGGGGTTTTCCCCCTTTGAGCTTCTATATGGCAGGGATGTGCGAGGGCTGCTCGACATCCTAAAAGAGTCCTGGGAAGCAAGTAAACATAGCAGCAAGAGCGTAGTATCCTATGTCTTGTCTACACAGGGAAAGCTCAGAGCAGCGAAGGATCTGGTACAGGAGAATCTAGCGAAAACACAGGAGAAACAGAAAACTTGGTATGACAAAAACGCCAGATGACGTCAGTTTGAGCCTGGAGACCCAGTTCTGGTTTTGCTACCAACCTCGACTAGCAAACTATTAGCTCAGTGGCAGGGTCCGTACCAGGTCATGAAGCGGACTGGCAAGGTAAATTATTTAGTCGACATGCATGATCGGCAGAAGAGGAAAAGGGTCTTTCATGTAAATATGCTGAGGCGCCTTTAAGGTTCACCAGACAACTGACTCCATCTACTTGGCTGACAATGCAGATGACGACGATGATGATGATGATGAGATAATCGTTTGGAGGGATGGGGACCCAGAGGAACAGCCAACGGTTGGAGACCAGCTAAGTAAGCAACAGCAGGAAGAGCTAAACCAACTTTGCAGTCTTCCAAAATCGACCTGGACACAGTCAGCTGGGAGAGCATGAGATAATCACTGGAACTGCAAAGCCTATCAGGCTCCCTCCTTACTGGCTTCCGCAGGCGTATCGCTCGCAAGTACAAAAGGAACTACAGGAAATGCAAGACGAGGGCATTATCGAGCCATCAAGCAGTGAATGGGCTGCACCAATAGTTCCAGTCAAAAAAAAAAGATGGCAGTTTAAGATTGTGCGTGGACTATCGGAGGTTGAACCGTATCTCACTTACCGATGCGTACCCCATGCCTAGGATAGACGGTCTAATCGACGAGCTGGGAAAGGCCTCGTTCATCACCACCCTGGATTTGACCCATGGATACTGGCAGGTTCCGGTAGCCAAAAAGGACAGGCACAAGACGGCGTTCATCACGCCTTTTGGGTTATTTCAATTCAAGCGAATGCCGTTTGGCCTACAGGGAGCACCGGCGACATTCCAGCGGATTATGGATCGTCTTATACGGGGACAATATGAGTCTGTTTCCGCCTACCTGGATGACTTGGTAATTTTTAGCAACTCCTGGGAGGAACACCTGCGACATTTAAGAGAGGTCCTCCATCGCCTTGAGGAGGCTGGGCTGACAGCTCGGCTCAAGAAGTGTCAGTTTGCCATGAAAACCTGCAACTACCTAGGACATGTGGTAGGAAATGGCGTGATCCGACCCGCACTGGACAAAATAGCAGCGGTTGAGTCTTTTGCAACTCCTAAGACCAAGACGGACGTCCGGGCTTTTCTGGGTCTTACCGGTTATTACCGCCGTTTCATCCCCGACTACGCCGTTATCGCTCTACCCCTCACCGACCTCACAAGGAAAACAGCTCCTAACCAAGTACATTGGGATTCAGCTTGCGAAGAAGCTTTCACCAAGCTTAAGGCTTTACTGTGTACCTCTCCAGTCTTGCAGAGTCCCGATTTTTCACGTCCGTTCATTCTGCAGACGGACGCTTCCAATCGTGGGGTGGGAGCTGTACTAACACAGATAGATGAAGAAGGCCAAGAGCATCCCGTTAGCTATTATAGCAGGAAGCTTTTACCACGAGAGCAACGGTACTCTACGGTCGAAAAGGAGCTGTTGGCTATCAAGCTAGCAACGAATGCCTACAAAGTTTACCTCCTTGGCCGAAGGTTCACCATTGTGACTGATCATAGGGCATTGGAATGGCTTGATCGGTTGCAGGAGAGTAATGCCAGACTTACCCGTTGGAGTTTAGCTCTACAGGCCTACGACTTTGTCGTCCAACACCGGCCTGGGAAGGACAATGGGAACGCGGACGCCTTATCCCGCATCGCGACGAATTAGTTAGTCACCGGAGAAGGAGTGTGAACTCTGAACTTGTTTACTGTTATTTCTAACTAACACATGCCCTTGGAGCCTTCCCCCCCCATACTGAAGCATCTTCCTACACCACTGTTTAGGATGGCATCATCCAGTCCATTTATTTTTGTCTCAAAAGTAATGATAGCTTCTGTAGCATCTATTTATAAATAAAAAAACAAGCCCATATTGACCAAAAAAAATTTACTTAGGTAAGGCAGTTTAATTTACATATGGTAAAGGGTTTTCACTGCCATCTACAGTAAACACTTGCTACAAATTTTTGTGACTTGAATTCAATTGTGTCACCCTGATAGTGTCTCACTCGCTCATATTGATAATTATGACTTGTACCACTGGTCTAGAGTACAGCAACATTTCACGCACTAGCTATATCTAGCCTGTCTGCTCATAAATACCTTACCTCATGTCTTGGCTGCCTTCCATGGCCACAAGTTCGAAGCTGCATGTGCGACGTTCCTCCAGAAGGCTTGCATCACATTTACTACTGTCATAAACAGGAAATTTATTAAATTCTCTTCTGTCACGTTCTTTTCCAACAACGACCAATTTTGCCCATTGATGCCATCCTCAGCAATTTCTGCACCTGAATCTTGCCTGGTACCTTCATTCACAATATTCGAATTTTGCTGGGTATCTTCGTTCATGACAATCGAAATTTGCTGGGCATCTTCGTTCATGACAATCGAAATTTGCTGGGCATCTTCGTTCATGACATTCGAAATTTGCTGGGTATCTTCGTTCATGACAATCGAAATTTGCTGGGCATCTTCGTTCATGACATTCGAAATTTGCTGGGCATCTTCGTTCATGACATTCGAATTTTGCTGGGTATCTTCGTTCATGACAATCGAAATTTGCTGGGCATCTTCGTTCATGACATTCGAAATTTGCTGGGCATCTTCGTTCATGACATTCGAAATTTGCTGAGTACTTTCGTTCATGACATTCGAAATTTGCTGGGTATCTTCGTTCATGACAATCAAAATTTGCTGGGCATCTTCGTTCATGACATTCGAAATTTGCTGAGTACTTTCGTTCATGACATTTGAAATTTGCTGAGTACCTTCGTTAACTGTACTCAAGTCTTGCAAAAGAACTGTGTCTACAGAGCTACTTGAACTTTGGAAATCTTCACAAACCCCACTTGCTATGTAAACACACCAACAACAACAACAACAACAACAACAACAATAACTCTTAATAAACAATGCTGCTCCCTCATTTAAGCGTTAAGCTAATAGTGAAGTAACGGACATAATATCATTGATACATTCATGTGGAAAGACAAAGGTACACAATGATGACCTGTTGAATACTGTACAAGTCATCAGCACACACACACTGGTATGTATATTTTAATGCATATGAACTGATTACTAAAAAAAAAACAAATAAAAAGTCAAGTTAACCAAATCCTTCATAATGTAAACATGGCCAACACCTGCACGGGAAAATAAAAATGTGAGGGTGGTATATCTTACAAAACTCATGAAAAAGAAAAAAGGGAGAAAAAAAGTCTTTTAAGATAAATGGAGGTGTAATTAAAAAACTTCATCTATTTGCAGCAAACCTAAAAATAGGTTTGTGAAAGATTTCAATTCACACTTATGTATATACATACTACAAAAACAAACAAACAAACAAACAAACTTACCAAATTGAGTAAGTGGTCTGTTAAAACTCGACCAAGTCACTGGCCCCTGGCCAGAACTAGGCTCCTCATCATCCTTACAGTTTGCTGAAAATGTTGTTACCTCAAAAATAGAATGTGTCTGTCCCAATGAGCCGATGGAGTTAGCCAGATTGACAACAGACTTACTGCCTTGTTTGCAAGTATTAGAATCCTCTTCAGTAAGGTTGTAGTAGATGAACGTATCGGCAGGAGGGAAGCCACGGGCTACAAAGCATGCAGTGCTACTGGCCTTATTGTCTTGACTGCGTAAGGCAAAAAAAAAAACTTTTGGCTTGTTATGTAATTTGTCAATTTTGGCAACTTCATTGACAAACGTAGTAAATCTGAACCTGTTCACACCACTGAGTTTCACCATGCCGTCTTCGTCGATATAACCACCAACATAGACGACCAAGCTGGAACATGAATCTAAATCCAATGACATAACTTCTTTCAGAAGAGTTTCTTCCATGAATAAGGAATTTAGCTCCTTTGTGCATGATATCCTTTTTCCTACTCCGAATGTCACCAATGCTTGTTCCATAGAGCGATGATCTTGAATCATTCCATCACTAGCTGGTGGACTGGTCACGAGCAAGACTGAAGGCTGCTTCAAATAGTCCTTCATTGTCTCAGAACAAGTCATTTCAAAGCGGTCTGGAGTATCTGTCAACATTATTTACACCAAACAACATTATTTTCACTTGGTTTGTAAGAAAAATCCAATTGACATTCCTAAATTCTTGTGTAAATACATTTGTAAATATCCATTACCTTGGATTAAGGTCTTTGACCCAATCATAATATCTTGAGAACAGTGCCTTACCTAGTTGTGACCTATTTGGTAAAACTTGAAGTTTTACGAATCCATTTAACATGCTTCAAACTTATACACAAACATTTCTCTTATCGCTACTACTTCCAAACTCGCTGCACTGTGCACAATTCTGGTATGTTAGTGAATTTTAAGCTTTTTACATATTTTTCTAGCCGCGCCTACTGTCACGCCTATTAATTACCTTTATTCATGACAATTGCCACCGTATTACTGTTTGTGCTAAAAGGTAATCCTTGAGCAAAAAAAAATGTGCTGAATTTAGTTGGATATGAGAATAAGTGGAAGACTTATTGTACCAGGACAGGTAACAATGTGCATGTGAACATGTCAACACAAGCAGTACAGGCCATTCAATTATGCTTTCACACAATTAGCCTTATCCTACAAAGTTGCTTTATTGTCATTATTTTTTACAGAAGTGAAAACTGAAAAGTGAAAGTCAACCTAGACAAATCAGAGCTTCATATAGGATTGCTTTTTTTTTTTTATTGGGAGGAAGGGGGAGTTGAAGAATATAAAACTGATTCCTGCAAAGATCTTGTAGGATAGCTGAACTTCAGTTCTATAGCTACAGAAAATTTGAAGGAAAAAACATACTTCAGAAAAATTTCTAATTTTGTTCATCTTTTGTCCTAAATTTTTATATTAATTGTTTTGATTGATTGCACATTACCCCAGCTAAGCAGTTCTTGAGAGGATATAAAACCTCACTACATTTTTGTAGTTAACAACACACAACATGCATAAAAACAACAACAACAAAAGCAACAACAACATTAAACCAACCATCAACCTATGGGACGAAGATAACTTTCCTTGTTCTGTTGCATCGCAGTTTGTACTTTCATTTTTTTCTTTTATTATAGGCTCCAATTTTTCAAAAAGAACAAACCACATCCATAACTCCCTCATTGACACGGCCACACCCATATTACTTGAGAATTTCATTTTTTATTATGCAGCACAATTGCTTTTTGCACTTGCATACTGTAGCTCTTGACGGCATTCTTCATGGTTAAACTTGACAGCAAGATTGCACTTAGGCTAACAATTACTAGTGCAATGTGCATGTACAGCATCCAATAGAGCATTATAATTATAAGCACACCAGCAGGTTATGACAAACGTGGTTTGAGTGGCTTTTTTTTTCTTTTTTCTTTTTAAAGAATAGAAATGCCCATTGTCTTGCAGTGCACACCACTTTATGATTAAGAAGTTGTCCATGGATGGGTACGTGTGAGTACAGGTCACCACTAATCAAATCTATATATGTGATTTAGATACAGCAGCAACAACTAACTTCAAGTATTTTCTCTCTTTAACTGGCTGAATACAGCTAAAATTTGAAACTTTCATTGTCAGTTTGGGTGAGAATGAGATTGTAGCATGGCAGTACCCCTTATAAATTGAAATGTTTGGTTGCCTCACTGGGTTAAGCAATTGGTCCTGAATTTGATCCCTATAACAGACTAACTTATTGGCGAGCGAGACACTTACAGGGGTAACACAATTGAAAATTGGGGATGTTATGTTTATTGGTGAGCGAGCGGAGCGAGCGAGACAGTATTAGGGGTGATTAATCCAAAATCGGGTATGTGTTATATGTATATATGTGTGTATGGATGGTACGTATGCCCCTTAAACGCGCACACGGGGAAATTTTTATCCAAAAAACACGGCTTTTTAGGCTTGACCCCAGTTTATTCTGAAACTACAGCATTAAGCAAGCCTTACTTTATACTTAAGTTCAGAAGTGTGAGAAATTCCTGCGAAAACGCTTGCTTTAAAGTTGATTCGACCGGTTACTATGGCATTGAAGACCCTTTTCCAGACTTAATTTCAAAACTTCCCCGTTTTAGGGGGGATACGGAGTGCCAATTGTTGGTTGTCAAGAGCCATTGGTAGTTAGAATGCCGTAGTATTAATGCCAAGGAAGCTACTACTTCTCGAGGGTAGCTGAGGTAAGTACGTAATTCCATATTTTGTTAGCTAAATATGCAAAATTAACTCTGGGCTTTCTTTTTTGTAGCTAAGAACTTGTCAACAGTGACTGGTAAATTCAAATAGTCAGATTGGCTCAAATTTGGTACTACAAAAGTTACCACTGCTCAAGAAAATGAGGTAAGAAAGTAATTTTGTATTTGTGTGCTAAAATTGATTGTCTTTTGTATTTGTAGCTGAGAGCTTATTGTCAAGAATTCACGGTAATTTAGATAGTCAAAGTAACTTCAATTTGATACTACAGAAGTTATCAATACTCAGGAAATTGATGTAAGTAGTAATTCCATATTTGTTGGCTAAAATTACAAATAATAACACTGGTTTATTTTTTTATCATAGCTGAGAGCTTGTTCAAGAGTTACTGGTAATTGAGATTATCAGAATGGCAGATGTTTGATACTACAAAAGTTAACAGATCAGGTAGGAGAGTGATTTTGTATTTGTTTGCTGAAATAAAAGGTTATTAATATAGTGTTTGCATGAACTAAGCTAAAACATATTAACAATACTTATTTTTATGTTACCTAACTATCAGGCTCGCTCGCCATTTGTGCTCAAGCACACCACTAGTTTATATATATGTTTGGACGTACATATGTCATTTTGTACTTTGACCTTCTCGTATTACATCTATTGATGTGATAGGGTGACCTTTTGTATTTGTAGCTGAGAGCTTGTTGTCAAGAATTCACGGTAATTCAGATAGTCAAAGTAACTTACACTGGTTTATTTTTTTATCATAGCTGAGAGCTTGTTCAAGAGTTACTGGTAATTGAGATTATCAGAATGGCAGATGTTTGATACAAAAGTTAACAAATCAGGTAAGAAAGTGATTTTGTATTTGTTTGCTGAAATAAAAGGTCATAACTGCTATTATAGTGTTTGCATGAACTAAGCTAAAACATATTAACAATACTTATTTTTATGTTACCTAACTATCAGGCTCGCTTGCCATTTGTGCTCAAGCACACCACTAGTTTATATATAATAGAATATTATGTTTGGACGTACATATGTAATTTTGTACTTTGACCTTCTCGTATTACATCTATTGATGTGATTAAGGTGACCTGTACCCACATGTACCTATCTATGGACACAACTTCTTTGCTTGCAAGAGAGAGAATACATAAACAAACGTCCTGCTTATTCTAGCCGTTATACTGTGCAGTTACAAGTATTCACCAGCCAGCAATGGATTAAAAAACAACAATATCCTTACCTGCCAGAAAGAGCTGTTTCTTCAAACTTGACATGGCCCCAGGGAACTGATGATGATCATAATTTTTTATGCTGATTTCTTGAGTAGTGTAACCTGCTTGACTTACTATATCATAAAAAGGCCATTTCTTTCCAAATGCTCTAATAAACTTGATCAGAACAGACGTAAACAAACTTCCTTTAAACAAAATTCCTTTAGCAGATGAATCGTGTATGCTTACACCACCCTCACAAGTAGAAAAGCAGATAATAGTGTGAGGCTGTGGAATAAACATTGTTTTGGCCACGCTAGATCCCTTTCGCCTACAGCAATCGAATATGAAGATCAGTGGTATGTTCCGGAGTTTCTCATACCTCCCTACTAAGTCAATGATCTCCTGATACTTAAGTGTGCCGTCATCCAACAGTACGCCTTCATGATCCCCATGAGCAGTAAAGTAGACCAGGAAGATTGAAAAATTCTTGTCGAACTGATGTTGAATAATGTTGTTCATTATTTCCATGAATTTTTCTTTTTTCAGACAGGAATTTTCCACTACTTTGATAGTTTTCCATCCCAGTTCCTGAAGGGCTTGCTCAAAAGAGTCTATGTCTTCAAATACTCCTGGAGGTGTCTGTAATTCTTTAGGATTACAGCTAGCTCCCAGCATTGCAAATCCAGGATTCTTCACATCATATGTGTACGTTATTCTGGAGGAGGAAGGTACCATATCTAACCCCCTCCCATTTGAATTTAATCCACCCGACCGGTTCTCATTCTTTTCCATGGAGTGCAGTTATTCTTTGGAAGTGGCACCTGATTTAGACTTGGGTGTTCTCTGCAGTCTATTGCAGTATGAGACGTTCCTTCAACGTCACCCAACACACAAAAGAATCTGGCAGATGGCAAAAAATAATAAATGCCTACATAGTTTCGTTATATGGTTAATGTTTCAACATATTTGAAAGTAAGAAAGGGAGAGGGATAAAACACCCTAAATAGAATAGATGTTTCAAGATAAAACATCCTAATAGAATAGTTGGTACTTAATTTAACCACAAAGCGCTGCTTAACACACCGCAACTTTCCATACCAAACGTAACAGAATATTCAACTTAACTAAGTTTATTGCATGCATATCTCGTTCACCTTTTGTACGCCTCTCAGTTAAGAATAAAACTGCAACAACCATTATTCTCGTACGAGTAACTACTTGTTCCGCACGAGCGCCACCCGAGAAGGCGAAGACATCAACGGCCGGAGACAGTAACCTTACAACGCGCTACGTGTACATAATTGGGTATCCCAAAACACATTTTGGTTGGCAATAAATTTTATTGCCAACCAAAATGTGTGTGACGTATAGCGACCCTTTCCATTTTGGAACGAGGTACTGTACACACCTACCTAAAGCGTTCATCCCAACTCCTTACACGGCGGGTATTTCAATACAGGTGATCAACTAACGGTTGCGTTGCGACTGTAAGTCCCCAAATATTGGAAAATTGCTACTTCGAACATCGTGCACACAAAAATAAATGCATCCAAAATTTGGCATTCCATAATGTCCCCTATTATTAATCTTCACTTGTACATATGATAGTACTCGAAAATTCACTTGCTAAATGGTGAACATCACTGGGGAAAGTTTCCCAAAGTGAATTTTCATATGTACTACTACAAGTAATTTCCTGGGAATAAGTGCATATACTAAAATTCCAGAAATAATTTTTCAAGAGCTTCCTCACACTACATAAGCAGAAGGGATAATTCAATGGCAAACTACAAAACAATATACATGCTTATTAAAAATTTTCAATAGTTTTAATTCTTTCGATGTATTGTGGATAAAGCTTTCTGTTCTTTTCACTTTCAAACAAGACCCTCCCCAATTTTTGATAATTACAGTCCTGGAAGTTTCGTCTCTCCCAGACCTGGAACATCTGGTAGCGCTGTTCCTCCACTCCATGGTGGTCTGTCTGGATGGTCTCTATGTCTGACTCATTGAGGCCCAAGTTACGAGCAACAAATTTCCAGGACAAGATTTCTCCCGAAAGCCACAAGTAAATCCTCTTGTCTGGGCACTTGAGAGGAAGAGAATTGGGATTTAATAACTCCGAGGACTGCGCTGGTGCTTGGGCTTGCTGTGGGTGTGGTTGTGGGCGTGGTTGTGGAAGGAGTGGCTGCTGGTGAAGTTGGGGTTGAGGGTGTGGGGGAACATAAAATGGCCGGGTGGTCCCTTGAGGAGGATCTCTCTGGAAGTTACCCTGACTTGGTCCTCTCCCTGCTCCACTTCCACTTCCGTAACTTGGGTATGGAGAAGAGCAAGATGTACCTGCTAGGTTTGAAGGTGAGGTGAGTTCGTCTGCAGTCAACATTCCTGGAGGACGTTCCAACAGCTTCCTAGTTTTTTCTTCTTTCATCTGACTCTCCATTGCTCCTAAAATAAGAGAACTGGTAAAAGAGTGTTCATCTACAGTAGCTAATCACAATGGGTATACATGTAAGAGAGGCAGAGAAGCAGGAGAATGCAAGGGTCAATGCAGGTGAGAAAAAGCTGACTGATGTAACTACTTCAAAGAAGAAGTGAAAGAAAATACACAGAAAGGACAGAGATACTGGGGAGTAGGAGAGGTAGACAGAGGAGAAAAAGGGAATCTGTGAGTTGAAAAGAGGAAAAAGAATAACAGGGCCAGGAAAAAAAGAGACCAGGAGAGGGAAACCATGAATAAAACACTACCTTATGCTACTGCACTCCTAATTCCACAAGTTAGTATGTCAGGCACCACTGTGTGGCAGGGTACTTGCTAGTAATAATAATAATAAGAATAATAATAGTTTGAGGTGAAGGTATACTGTATGTCCTGCACCATATTATTTCACTTGCAGTTTTCCATCAGGAAAATGTCTTGTCACTGGAGAATATTGAATTAATTACTTACGAAGGTTATATGGATTGGACACAATTTTGATTGGTCCTTTTACAGGTTGGTCCAGCGAGCTCCGATCCAGACCGGCCAAGCAGCACACAAGTCTCTCGAAATCCCGCTCTCTGTTGTCGTAATCAAACTTCCTCGGCTGGTCCTCGTGACTCACTTCAAACACTGACCCTGCTGCAAACAAAGCCGGGACACTGCCTTCTCTGCTATACTTGCTGTCGAGGATAATGGGAAGAAACTTGGATTTACTCCTTGACTTCTCCAGCTGTGAGTAGACGGCATTGCTGTATTCCAGTAGCCTTCTCGCCCTCACATCTACAATCTTATCTCTGCAAGGATTTCCTTCGAATATTTCCTTGAAGGCCGGGGAGCACACCATCAGGACGTAGTTGCACTGCAGTATTCGAGACACATACCATTTGAGCCAGTTCTTGGGTTCCGTGTCCCCCAAATGGACGTCAGATAACACGTGGAAGCCGTGCCGTTCCAGGTCAAAAAAGAGGCGGAGCATAAGCACCTTGTTTCTTTGCTCCATGGAATTGCCGCTGGACGAGGGTTGGTATGGGTCATCAGGGTTGGGAGCATAGATTACAAAGACGCTGATGCCATCTCCCAGATTGTGCATGTTATCCAAGACTTGTTTTCTGGACTTCCATTCTGATTTTACTTCAACGTCTCGCAAGTTGACATTATCTTTCTCCTCTAGAGAGGGAAAAAATTGTAAAAAAAAAATAAAAAAAATTACATCGTATTCACTGCTCAAATACAATGACTGAATCATTGATAAATACGTAAACAAAATAATTTTTTTTAAATGTAATTCATCCTAAAAATAAAATCACAGCTTTATAACAATAAGACTTCTACAATAACATTCTTGCTCACCCACACAAGCCCTAACGTATACACACCACACTTCCTCCACCACACACACCTTACTTCCTCCACCACACACACCTTACTTCCTCCACTACACACCTTACTTCCTCCACCACACACCTTACTTCCTCCACCACACACACCTTACCTCCTCCACCACACACACCTTACTTCCTCCACCACACACCTTACTTCCTCCACCACACACACTCGTACCAGCCCTTCCAGTCCCTGACAGAGTGATCCACACCTTACCTCGCCACCAACACAATTACTTCCGCCTGGACACCACACACACACCGGACCGCACTGCACCACACACAGCAGGACGTTGGCGACACCACACAATTTCCGGACGGCCGGCCAACACACACAGACGGCCTGCCACAACCACACAGGAGGCCGCCACACACACCGGACCGCCGCAGCAACAGCACCGGTGGCCGCCACCACACAGCGGACGCCGCCACCACACACACCTTACCTCCTCCTCCACACACCTTACCTCCTCCACCACACACACCTTTTCCTCCACCACACACACCTTACCTCCTCCACCACACACTTTCCTCCTCCACCACACACACCTTACCTCCTCCACCACACACACCTTTTCCTCCACCACACACACCTTACCTCCTCCACCACACACCTTACCTCCTCCACTACGACTAATACCAACTCCTTTGAAAACTGGCTCTGCTACACCTTCCATACGTTCAAAGGACTCTTCCACTGGACCAGAAGCTTGCCTGAGTCCTTCATGAGCTCCATTGGCTAAACAAAAATAATGCATTGTGATAAATTTGAACAACGTAGGAAAGGTAAAGGGTGGACTAAGAATCAGCAATATTCTTACCAGAAAGACAAAGAAATTTGTCCATGCTCGACAGAAACACAGGTAACTGCCTGGGTTTGACATTGTAGATTTCACTTACTGCTCTAGCAATGTGTCCTGCATAAGTTACTACCTCGTGGAAAGAATATCTTTGTCCCAATGAACTGATAGAATGGGCCAGAGCAAGAGTGTAGAAACTGCCTTCATTGGTATCGAGGACACTTTCACATCCCTCAGCCGCAGAGAAACAGACAAGTGTGTGCGGAGGAGGAAAATTTTTCGGGCATTTAGTTTTTTTGTTGGACTGGTTTTCAAGCCTGCACATGTCAAATATGAAAATCTTTGGCTTCACAACCCCCCGTCTATTCCTTGTAAAATTCAGTTGTTCTTCTAACTGGGCAACCCTGTTCACAATCTTCTTGTAATCCAGAGTGTGACCGTCATCCAGTATCACACCATCATTGTTTCCATGACCACTGAAATAGAATAAGAAGATTGAGCAACCGTGTAAATATGATAAAGTGTCATTAATTTTTTCAAAAAGAGTACGTTTATTTAGGCAGGGTACATCTCTTTCAGTAAGGCATGTCGTTTGCCATCCTCCTACTTTGTCAAGTGCTGTTTTCATGTTGTATAAGTCTTGAAATACAGCTCCAGATAGTTTCTTTCCTTCAGGGCCTCTGCACCCCACCAGTAGGGCACATCCCACAGGCTCCTTTACGTCATACTTCAGCGTTTCATTAAATTTTTCTTTAATAGTTTTGAAAATTCGACCATTGTTCGCTACTTCGGCTGCGGAATTTTCGTCGTACCTTCCCCAAAACAGTAATCTGCTGTTAAATTCAGACATTTCCTCGGGATTTCTCACTTTTCTACCACCCCTGCTTGCGTCTGTTGTAACATCTGTACATTGAATGCCAGGAACAATTTGAGCGGAATGGCCTTCGGTTGTATCCATTTGTCCTTCTTCCGTATCTTGTTCATCATTACGGGGATGTATTCGATCAGCTTCCAAGCTTTCCGGACCAATTGACCCGATAAAAGCCATCTCAGGTTGGGAGAAGACGGAGCTATTATTCTCCGACCAAACGAAGTTATAGGTACAACCCCCCACTTTTGGACACACCAGACAGACTTGACTCGCATTTTGGTATAAACCCTTTACCATACAATGCATTTTTCAAACACAATCACATAAACACCAATAATATGTATTTTCATGTTGTAGTCCATTGAACTAGAACATCGGGGAAGCTCCACTTGTCAGGGTGCCCAGAGGGAATGGCTCCATTACTAGATGTGCTCCATTGAAAGGCTGGCTGTTGTTGAAATGTAGGTCCACTGTATGCCACACACTCTGAGTTCTGGAACATTCTGGAACTAGTTACCTGAAACAAAACACAAAGACTCTAAACCCACTGGACGCTTTTAAATTTGTCATTGTATGCTGCAGTAAAGTGGATTTAGTAGCTCGATATTTTTGTGGACACTATTACTGTCCACTTTCAAATTCAAGCACCTAAATGTAAAACATTCCTTTAAAAATTGGCCAATGGTCAAAACATAACCGCACAACAACAACAAAATACAACACCACAACAATTCATGCTTAATGGACCATCAAGTATATTTACAGTTATCACCCAGAGATATTTTGGTTCCTGGCTATTTAGCTTAACTCACCTTCATATCAATTGCCCCATGAAGTCGATGGCCCAGAGCTGCAAATGGATAAGTGCCAGTGGCCGGGTTGAGATCTGACCTAGCTGCAATGCCATTCTCTCCAGAGTATGGAGGAGTGCAATTGCATTGTGCCAGCTCATCATGCTGAAAGTCATTATACCTGACAAAAATAACAAGAAGGAAATAATCTTTTCAATTGAACTGTATAGACGACTTACTTCATCAGCTCCTTCAAAGTTGAAATATCCACAACCTTGTGATGATCACGAGCAAATATTTTTGCTCTCGGAGCTCCACTCCAAGAGAACCAATCGCCATATTGTTTAACTAACTGGGCGTTACCACTCAGAGTGAAAATGGCATCGTAGTAGCTGGAGGAGAGAGGGAGAGTATGTCTCCAATGATAATGGGATAAGAACAAACACTTACACAGAGACTTACGGAATGTTATAACTGGACCAATAAGAGTTATTGCTTAGGATATAGGTCAAATCACTGTAAGTGATTCTACTCCTAAGATAAGAAAAGCAATGTTGGGTAAATCATTTGAAGAAGAGGGGAGGAAGGATATTAAATACATTAAGCACTTACGGGATTTGTTCTAGGACTAACAAGAGGCCATCTTTGAGCTTTGCATTACCCTCTTCAAAAAGTTTATAGTCTAGGATCATCCACTGGTTGTTGTACCTGCAGAAAGTATGTCTTTTAAAACAACAACTTTTTGTCTTGTGACAGTTTGAATCAGCAAATGTAATTTCAGACAAATAGAAGCCACTTTAGAGAGACTATTGATGATGGAATGATCAATCTGTCATGTATATCATTGTCACTTAATGCTGAACCTTTTTCCGGAATTCTAAGATTGAAAATTAAATAATATTCTTCTGTAATTATGCATAAGCTTATTGAAATATGCTTGACTATTGCTTAAAACAAGACACCTGTAGTAGTAGTGTGCTAATTTTATTGGAATTAAGAAAGACCAAAGCTAAGTCTGATCAAACACTGTTGTGCCAGTTTCCCACAAATTTCTTTCAAGCAACTCATGAGAGGAGAGTTCAAGACTCACGTGCCACTGTTTAATGTGCTGAAGGTATAGGCCCAGTCAGCGGTAGTTGTCGATAACCTGTTGGCAATCATGACACGTCTGTTCTCCAGAATGCTCTCAGGACTGACATACTTCCACTGACTAGAGTTTGACACTTGAATGCTGGTCTCCATAGATAACTGAAATTAATAAGTGACCCACCTTATATATATATATACTAGTGATGTGCTTGAGCACAAAGGGCGAGCGAGCCAGTGCACAAATGAAACACTTCAAAAGAATCTAATCTGTCCATTTCTAGCTGTTGTGACCATTATAAGTGTAGCTAACAAATACAGAACCACTTCTTACCTTAATTTCCCGAGTACTGGTATTTTCTGTAGTCTCTAATATCTGACAATCTGAATTACCGATATCTTTTGACAACAAGCACTCACAGCTACTAAAAAAAGGCAGTTTTTAATTACGTCTGGTAAAGGGTTTTAATACCATATAGTAACCATTCACCATAACATTTTGCAACTTGAAAAAAAAGTTCTAAAGTATTACTACACAGTGTTGAGTAAAACCTAAGTGCATCTTGTGGCATTCAGAAACAACCTAATACGAAGGGGTAAATAATTAATTTCCTTGAATGATACGGGATCGCTAAACAAAAAGATTCTGCTTAGTGGAGGTATGGGAAAGGGCAAACACAAAAACGCGAGGGTCAAAGTACAAAATGGCATCCACACATATTATAAACAAATAAATATCCCCGACTTTCAAATAATAATTGGAGGGTGTGAATGTGAATGGGTAGATGTGAGAGTATGTCATTGAAAAAACTACACATCCAAGCATGAGGAATTAATGCTGGCTTGGTATGTTACTGAAGCAATCCTTACCAGTCCTGAGCTGATGAGATAGAAGTCGTCCCCACTGTATAAACGCCCTGGGTAAGAAGAGAAAGTAATTGTGTGGCCAGGAACAATTGAGGAGTCAGTAATGCTCTTCTGATAGTGGAGCTCATAGCGCTTGAAGATTCTCAACATGTTCACGTAGCTGGTCCATGTGTTGTGGCCCACAAACAAGTCAGAATTGCCCGGCAGGAGTTTGATAATGGCCGAGCACGAACCAGAGCCCAAGACACGGTCAGTCGGTGAGTTTGGAGACTGGGCCTTGTAACTGGAGCTAGAATTAGGCTGGGAGGTTAGGACAGATTCTAAGTCATCTATTTCACCATGGAGCTGAAAATACCTATTGAAAACAGCACTTTATTAAATGTCTTCAGGATTTCTGTAAAGTGTGTCTTTGGATGAAGGCATATAACTTGCAACTATTGTGCACTATATAATTACTTCAGGGCATGCGTTGGCAGTATATTTCTATTCATCTGATTATAAGCTTCTGACATGCCTTCCAATTGCCTCTCAAACAAGGTTAACTGCAAAGAAAAAAATTTGATATTAACGTTTAAAAAAAATAACTTATCTTACTTGATACCAAATTGGATTTGCAAGGTCTGCCTCATTTTTGGTGAACATTGAATTTTTTTCCAGGAAATCATCGACTGCCTTGCAAACATCTGGTTTCTGGGGACAGTGATCTGCCATGGTATTCTGCCACTGCATTTCTATCAGGGACACTGTCAAATTGAGCTCCACCCACCCAGCAAGATATGCTGCAGCACTGTCGGGTACTCCATCCTTCCCGTTTTGCCTCATATCAGTAATGGAAAGGTAAGACCAACTGCACATAGAGGACGCAATTATTATACTGTATGTGAACAGTTATAGCTTCCTTACCCAGTATTGGCAATGTCATCCGCGAATTTTCCTGTCACGGCAGCATCCGGATGAAGTCCTTCAACGATCTGATACTGCGCAGGTCCTAGCCAAAGAGCCGAAATAATTTTTTCATCCACGGCGGCTGACGATTTAAGCAATAGCCAGCAAATAAGAGATATTAAGCTTTTTAGCATCATGACATCACAATGTACAAGAGTAAGACTCAGAGCAATATTGACTACTATACGGCAAAAGGTCGTCAAAACTGCGAGCACAAACCGCGCCTGATAATTACGTCATCAAGTTACGAGACCGGTCACAGTGAACTGTATCAAAACAAAATGAATCTTGCAAGTAAGTCTGTGCTACTTCTTTCACTATTAGCGCTTTCTTGCGCGTCTCAAGACTCTACAGATAGCGGGATACCGAGCAATGAAGTGTCTCCTCTGTTCCTCATCACTTTGCAACCAGGTTAGGTCCATAGTAGCTGTACCAAACAGTAACTAACACACCCTCTCACATTTAGACTGCATGTAGAATTAATTTTGATTCCTGCCACTATTGGTACCATATAAGGCAATAGTACAGCAGTGGTTGAGGGGGGGGGGGGGGGGGGGAGAGAAGCAAAAGAGCATAAAAATAAACATGTTAAGGAAAAAAATAACTTACACTTAACTATTGTTGCCATCCAATAAGACGGCTATTGTAAGTTCTTACTGTTGTGTGTGTTTTAGTCCTGACTGCAGGGATAGCAGGTAGCACATTGATCGTCATGGCCATACTGGCACTGTGCGTATACTGGCCGTATCCCAGAAGTAAAAAAGAAGAAAAACTCTCTCATCACTAGCACTCAGCAAGTATCCATTTGTCCTGCCATGTGTGCATTCATGCAGTGATTTTTAATATTCTCCCAGCACATTGAGTCCCAAATGACGCATTGATAATATATTATTTCATTTGAATCATTTTAATATGGTATAATGGAGCATGGAATTTGGAATTAGTCTACACAAGAATGCAAAAACCAAAAATAAGTTAACTACAGTTTATTCAGAAAAAAGTAGCAAAAAAAAAAAAAAAAAAAAAAAAAGCAGCGAGGAAGACTGGCAGCAGTGAGATCAAATGTAGGAAGAATCTGAAGATGTATTGAGCATTGATGAGTGGATAGAGATATTGATGCTGTCACTATAGTTGAGGGCAGACTGGCTTTGTATGGGTGTTGACATTGCAGAATGCCTCTCGGCAGTGAAGTCTGTTTTAACAATATTATTATCTTCTTTAGTTCTTGACACCTTCGGAGGTGTATGTAATGGCACAATTGTAACTTCCTTGAGTTCTCTTCTGCTCTGTTTGCACAAGTCCTTCACTTTGTTACTCTCTCCTAATGCTGGTTTGCTGACTTCTTCATGTGTGTCTTCCCTGTCTCTCTTTCTCTTCCCTGCTCCTCCTTTTTCTCCTCCACAAGTCAGGGATCCCTGTAGTCCCAATATCTTCTGCAGCTCTTCAACCCAGTCTATTTTGCTCTGAAGGGAGGGAGCTGCCCAATAGAGCTCACTGCAGGTCACAGAGCTGAAGATCTCTAGCCCGAAGGCATTGAGCAGTGCAGTGGATGTAGCATTGGGGAGGCGGGCCCTGGTCACACTGGTGATCACAACATACACCATGCCTGGCTTGTTCAGGACGAACCGGCTGATGGGCTTCCTCGTCACACCTCTAGGGTCACGGTCGTAGAAGGAAAGGATGGTTCGTGTGAGGACAAGCCAGCCTTCAGCCATAATGCCATTCCTGAGAGGAGAGAACATAAACCACGTGCTTTGACATTATATGTAGTTAGGCAAGGGATGAAAGAGTGATGCGAGTGAGAAATGAGTTTAGAACTTAATGACATAATAAAGAGTGAAAGGTAAAAAGGCGGTTGGTCATATAAAAAAGTGAAGAAAAATAAAACAATGTACTCACCTGGGATAGCTCATCTTTTCCATCCTGATAACTTTGCTGGAATCAAATCCTGCACTATAAATGCTAGGGACAATCTTCGGCATCTTCATAGCAGCTGCTGGCGGAGAGCTCCACCTCCCACTGTCACTGGTGACACCATTCTCAGATCCATTAGAGCTTGTCTCATTCGTTCTCTCTACCTTATCATGTGACACTCCATTTCCATTCACACATCCGGGACCAATCACTTCCTCCGTCTCTGTAGATGATGGATCTACGTCAGCCATGGCATCCACCATTGCATCATCAGAAACTGGAATGTCCTGATCACTTCCAGTCTGACTACTTCCATCTCCAGATAAGTTCTTGGCTATCATATGCAGTAAGGCTCCCTTCTTTCCCGATGCCTTTTTAGAAAACTTCTTTTTCTTCTTTTCTTTTGTGGTAGCTGGTTTTGAAGATGAAGGGCTGGGCTTTGGGTCCTTGTTTAGCCGGGACTTCTTAGGAATGGGTGGGGCTTCTTCAACATGCATGTGGGAAGAACTGGGTGGAGCTGTCTCCTCATGCATGTAAGCAGACATTTCCGCTGGGAGTCCACAGTTGTTTGGAATTGATGATATGCACTGAGTATGGCATACCACTGGACAATCTGGTTAAAATCATTTAATACAAGAGTCATGATTACTACTCACAGTAGTCAGCATAAAACAGACAAGCTCACAGATATTGAACGACAACTATCTATAGATGACTGAAAAGATTTTAAATAGACAATACAAAGGTACTCGAGGGAAATATTTCTCTATGATACAAATGTAAACTTCAGTACATGTAGAAAAATAAACTGTACATGCACGAAACAGACACTTACAGTCACACTTGTTCATTTTCTGTAGCTGTTTTATGGGACCTTTACATGCGTAACATGTGGACTGTGAACGTAGACCAGATTTACTGACAGTGTTGAACCTTGAAACACAGACAGACAGACAATAGTCACTCACTCAGTGAGTTTAAACAATACTCAATCAGTAATTCTACCTGTGAGGAATATTGTGCTGAGCTATGACAACCCTATCCTGACCAGCTCCACCTGTTTCCACTAATTGAATAAATAATCAAATAAATAAATAATAACTAAATAATTAAAATATTGAAAAATGTAATAATAATTACCTTCTCCGTTCCCACCGACAATGACCTCTGAATTAGGGGTCGGAGGTCGATCCACCAGGGGCCCATCTATGACTACGTTGTTTTGGTTGTCACTAAGAGTCACCACGTGATCACCAGAGCAATCGTTGGATAAAGTTACCGTGTACGAGTCTACAGACGTGGTGGACAAGAAAGAGGAAGGAAGGACTGGTTGGTGGGTATGAGTTGAAGTGGCAGAGCTGGTGCTGGCAATACTGGCTATGGAGTCACTCTGTACTACACCTTCTGTGCAACAGGTGAATAGAAAGTATTCAATAAAAAAAATGACAACAACAAAAGAAAAAACAACAGCAGCAGGAATAGCAAAAAAAACAACAACAAACAAACAAAAAACAACAACAACAAACACTCAAAACAGCAAATAATGTGTATAAGTATATGCCACTGAATGAAAAAATTTTTTTTAATAGTAATAAACTTGTATTCCCAACTTACAAACCAAGCAGAATCTATGAGAAATAAGCGGCCGCCTGATGTAACTAAACCAAGTGGCAGAGGAACAACAATGAATAAAAATACCTTACGCTACCCCATTCCTAATTTGCCAAAGTTAGTATATGGCAGGTACTTGCTAGTATACAATAATACTCATCAAAAATTTCCCTCCAAAGACGGAAATAATCAGGAATACATCAGTTCACAAACTTGTCCACCCATTGCTATGCTATAACAACTGCAAACTGCATAGGATAAAATTTTAAAAATTTTCACCAAATAAAAGCTACCCAACTACTAATTACAAACAAATTACCTTTTTTTGCAATCCTTTTCAATCTGTTCCATTCATCTATATCCTTCACTGGATCTCGTTTTCGTCCCAGTTTTAATCCCTGAGAGCAAAACAACAACAACAACAACAACCAAAACACAATCACACTTTCACAAGCTACTTATGGAAGCCAACATTACTCTTGCCTTCTTTATTTTGCCAAGGGTCTTCGAACTCTTGGGGTCGGGTGATTTTTTGCCACCTTGAAGGTAATCGATGAGTTTACTTTGCTGTGAGATGGTAGCTTGGAGTCTGGTCTCCTGCAACTGACGTTCCTCATTCATTTGACGTTGCTCTTTCAAGTTCTGCACCTGGTCAGCCATCACACTGCTTCTCTCCTGCATCTCCTTTGCTAGTTTCATGTGAGCTGCTTTCAACTTGCTGTGCTCACGACTTTTGGCTTGTATCTAGTGAGGGTTGCGTGTGTGTGTGTGTGTGTGTGTGTTAATACATTATATCTCAAAGCATGTATTACCTAAGATAATAATTCCTATATTATTGTCCAACAGACCAACACTCTCTTTACCAACACTCTCTTTATTGTTACTTATTCTCTACTTGCTCTACTACAATTCACAGGCTATTACAAACTTCTCCTAACCCCACTAATTTTCTTTAAAAAAAATTAAAGTGTATTATCACCACCATGCATTAATTAATTTGCCAACTCAAATTCAAACCTTTAAAGAAAATGACATAAGAATCTATGCATACTGACTTACTTCATCATAAAACTTGGACGAGACTGCTTTTTCAGTTATGAGTTCCTTCTGTACGTCCCGCAGTGCTAATGACTTCAGCCTCATCTCCTTCTCCACTTCAAGTACTTTGTTACTGTACTTGGTGGCTAGTTCTTTCTGGGCCACCAACTGACCAGACAGTTGTTGCAGCTCTTCTGAATGGCTCACAATTACCTTCTCCATGTCTGCTGCCAGCTTGCTCAACTTCTGTTCCAAATCAAGCCTACAAAAAAATAAAAAATAAACAAACAAACAAAAACAATAAAAAAAATTGTGTCAATAATCTTGCAGGTCCTAAACATATGAATCACTCACTTTTCGTTCTTTTCATTCCCCAACTGTTTAGTCAATTTTTCTAACTTTATTTCGGCAGTCTCAAGATCTTTCTCTACGACTCCTCTGTTGGGTAAACAACAAACAAACAACAAATATGAGACCATTGGATATACATTCACGTGTGCATACCTGATCAGATTGAGCTGTTCAATCTGTTTGTGAGCCTCTTCTAATGACGCCTGCCTTTCCGCCATTTCCTGTTCCAAACCCTTCACCTTCCTCGTTATCAAAGCCATGTTCTGAAACATTGAAATACGGTAAGGATCACCACGAGTTTGACAACGCAGTGGGACCACTCGGCCACTGGAGACATTTACCATTTCCTGGCCATCAAACTTGCTCTTGTAGGAGAAGGCCACAGAATGGGCCTGTTCACTGGAGGCAGTCAGCTCCTTCAAAAACTGCTGAGTCGTTGCAGCATCATTCTTCAGTGTCTTTGAGAAAAAATAAATTATTGATTTAATAATAATTAGGGTATACTTAAATAAAAATAATACGTACTGCCAGATAATAAATAAAATACAATGAAGGGCATGCTTCAAATACCAAGTCATTGTATACTTTTTTTTTTTGGCTCACCTCATTATTGGCTTTGAGTATTTCTACTTCCGCTTGCGCCTGTTTTAACCTGTTCTTCGCAGTACACAGTCCCTCTACTTCACTGCGTGAATCCTTTAACTGCTTCTTCACCGTTTCACACTCTCTCTAAAAGTTCACACCCATACAAAATATTTTAAACATACTGAAGAAAAATTGAGATATAAACAATGAGATCAATAATACAAGTATCTTTCTCAGCTTTTTATTCATTAAATGCATTCTTTCTCATTCACAGGCTTTTTTTTTTTTTTTTAACAATACAGTATTAAAATTTTTTTGGCTTGTGGTCTTGTGGTCCTAGGTTTAATTCCCGGTGACAGACAGAGAATAAGTCTTATAAATAATACACTTATTAAATATTTAATGTGCTGGTTGGAAGCTTTAATTCTATAGCTCCACTTCACCTGCACTTCCTTAAGCTGAATTGTGAGGCTCTCATTTTGTTGGTCCACTACCCTCTTGGCTTTCCTGGCCTCTCTCATTTGGTCTCCTTGCTGAAACGACTTAGTCTTAGCTTCACTCAACTCAGTCTCCACTTCACGCAACTGATCACGCACCTCAGTGATGGCCTATATCATAAAGAACAGGGAAAAAATTAGCTTACCAGTTTTCAACCAAAACTATTTTTATTACTTTTTTGTGTTTTTCCTCCACTTCGTGTAGTTTACTTTTCAACCTTTCATTTTCCGTTGTCATGACCTTAAGAGACTTGTTGGAGGTGGCTAACTTGGCTTTGAATTCTCCTTTTTCTTTCTGTAACCTCGTTACATTTTCTGTAGCTTCTTTCAGCCTGTCAGTACAGCCACAATCATATTACTGTTAATATTGCAGGAAATCCCCATAATTACTTACTTCTCATTGGCTGACGTCCTCCTCCTGTCTTCCATTCCCTTCAGTTTAGTCTCCATTGAAGAACAGTTTGATTCTAACTTAGCCAACGCCTAAAAAATATAAAAATCAAATTAGTATAAACAAAACATACTGGCTTAGGTAGCATTGGGTAAAGTATTTGTTTTCCTATCTGTTAATTGTCAACATTAAGTAGAATGTGACTTTTTATTTATTACATGACATTATGGCATTATCACACACAATACAAGTACCTAAAGAAACTCCACCTCAGAGCTAACACTTCACAAATCAATTTTTGCCCATACATTTTGATGCCTGATCCATTAATACACACACACACACACACACACGTACATACACTACGCAATTGCACACAACATTTAAGGTTCTACCCATGACACACTTGCCTCATCTTTCTTCATGAGTTCCTTGGCCTTTGAAGTTTGAGTGTCTTGTATTACTTTTTGTTTCTTATTTATTTCATCCTTCTTCTCCTCCAATTGGTCCAGCAAATCCTTGACCTTTTCCTCCAGACTTTGCTGGCTGCTCCTCAGACTGGCCTTCTCTGAATAAGCTTCTTCCAATTGAGTCTCCAGATCCTAAACAACATCACCATCAACAATCTTTAGCACTCAACACAACTTATAAACTTGTAATAAATTAGCTAACACACACACACACACACACACACACACACACACACACACACACACACACACACACACACACACACACACACACACACACACACACAGCAGTAATCCAGCCCCTCACCTTGTAACCTCAATAACTTATCAGTAAAGAAATATAGAATACACAGCATAGATATACCACGGCAGGTAGGCAGCTACACCTATTTTAAATCTATGTGAATAAACAAACCCACCCCCAGGGCAGATTAGGTTAGCTAGGCTGGACCCATGAGTTGCCCCGGTAACTACACAAACTGTAGTACTAAAGGATTGGGAGCTGTATAAACAGGTACTGTGGTTTGTAATTAAAGTAGAATGGAGGAAAGGGAGGGGGGGGGGGGGGGGGGGGGGGGAAGTGGTAAATATAATTATACCAATGATCATGGTAATGAGACACCTGGGTGATCTGAGGCTCTATTTATATAACCTATAGTTTGTAGCTAGCTAGTGTGGTTGAGCATCAGTAAGGTAGTCTAGTTGTATTATATTGATAAGCAGACATCTAGAAAATAAAAAGTTACTTGGTTTATAAGACAGAACTCAATTAGCTTAAACAGTAAATGAGATTACTGATAATTCACCACTAATTTATGTATAAACTTAACTGAGAATGACGATATAAGACCTTTTGTTGTGCTACTTTTTATTATTATTATTATTATGGGCTGAATGTTTAGAAAGCATGATGCTGTCAGCCCAGTGTAGGTACTAGTTATTGTGAGTAACACCTCCTTCCTGTCACGTCATAATCACTTGAGTTAATAATTTCTCATAGTATAGTATGTGGTAGTTCTGCTGTATGCTGAGAAGTAGACCTGAGTACTTGAATTAGAATGTCGTGTTGAAACTATTGGTGAGTGTCCCTTGCATGTTTAGCTTCACTCATGAAGACAGCATTCACATCTACTATTTTCACGGCACAGCTATATTGCTACCAGATCAGTACCTTTAGTGCTTCATTTCTGTAAGTAACAGCACATCGACATTGATATGGTTCAAAATTTTTATCTGGCAAAGCTATTCAACTTCAGAACACTACCAAATAGTTGTGATTTTAAAAAATAACAACAAGCAAACAAATAAACAAACAAAAAACATGTAAGCAATAATTACACAAAACTAAATTGATTGCTGCTCTAGTACCAAAAAAATTTGTGGTAAGCCGAAACAGGACCAGAAACAAAGTACACATACCCAATTTAATCTCATTAGTTGTTCAAAAAATAAATAAATAAATAAATAAAAAAATAAATATATATATATATATATGTGAGTGGCTCTAGGAAAAGGGACCTTATGGCACAAATAAAAAAAATAACAGCATACTCCGCATACGCAATTAAATCGTGTAGCCGTTTTTTTAACGGCAACTAACGAAGTATTGCATGGAGTTCTTTTTTGCTTTCATAGCATCTCACAGCCGGTCTTGTCGGAATCTTTGGCTACTTTACTCGATGTAGTGGTACACTTTCAGCCAGAGGTAAGCTGTAGAGTGCATGCAATAGTCTCAAAGCTACGCTGTTTTTTTTTTAGCTGCTTGTTTGAAACTCCGCCCATTTCCCCGTTTATTGTACTTCGAGAACAAGAGAGAATAAAAAGCAGCTTGTCTTTTCACGGCACGCTTGGGGTCTTTTAAGTTGTTTTGACATTTGAAATTTGGCATAGACGTAGAGTAAGGGTCACTAAGACTAATTCTGCAAAAAACAAAAATTGGAGAAAGAAAGAATTTTTCCGATGACTTACTTCTGGAGCCTATATCTCAATTTCAATTTTTGCGCCGTAAGGTCCCTTTTCCCAGACCCGCTCACATATATTATATTATATATAGTACTTATTACATGAGTCAGAGTGTGATATGGTGAAATATTTCACGAGCAGGCTAATTTATTTTCACGAGCCAAAGGCAAGTGAAAATAAAGCCAGAGAGTGTGAAATATCTAGCCATATCACTCTGACAAGTGTACTAAGCGGTTATTCCACACTAGATATCTTCACAGGAGCAGGTTGTTTTTTTTTTTGGTTTTTTTTTTGTTGTTTGTTTGTTTTTGGTAACTTTTGGTGTAAAGTTGGCCAGAAAACTCGCTAGGGGCTCCCCACTACCCCAGCTGATATTATAGCAGCTGCTCTAACCTGGCCTAAAGATAACATTGTGAAGATATCTAGGGTGGTATATACATACATGTATATATATTTTGGCTCTATTGATGCTGCAAAAATGAAGTTGTTGAGATGGTGAAGATAATTTAGACTATTTACCTTTACTTGCTTGGAAAGAACAACAGATTGTTTGCGAAGATCATCACTAGCCTTTGAATCACAGTCTACCTTGGACTGCAGGGAGTCATTGATACTCTGCAATGGAAAGCACATGCAGCATTCCAACAGATGCTTACACACTTGTCAAATTGTGGCCTGTTACCTTCAATTCCTTCAACTGCTGGCTGATTTCTGCTGTAGTGGTGCTGTACTCATTCAGGTTAGTCTGCAGAAAAACATACTTCTGACAGTTCAGATCAGAACTAGTCATTTACCTGTAGCTTTTGAAGACCCACTTCAGCTTTTCTCTTGGCACTCTCAGCCACCTTTATGGTGTCCAAGGCATCTGTGTATCTCTTGTGCATCTCTTTGAAGCGCTTTTGCCCCTCACTTAACTTCGAACTTGAATCTGAAGATAGCTGCACAAAATTCCAGAGCAGATAAAACAAACAACAATACAACAGCAATCAATGTACAACTAAATCTCACTTCTTGTAGGAATTATAAAAACCAGATATCTTTAGTGTGGAGAAACTAGATTGCAGCTGTAAAATATAGCCATTGGCACTCTTTGTTCTCAGGTTTTACTATAAACTCACAATCCACTGCTACTCACAATCCACTGCTACTCACATTCAAGTATTTCTCCTGCAGCTCTGATATCTCCTTGCTGCTGATCTCCTTCTGCTCAGCCAACCTTTTCTTATAGTCGGCCAACTTACTACGGGTGTTGTCTCTATCCTTCTGAATGTCATGAAGCTTCTGCTGCAGTTTCTTTGCCCTCTCGCTGGCCTCTTTCCTCTCTTTCTCTAACTGCTCAACCACGGCCCTATACTCCACCTCAGTGGATCTATGAAACAAAGAAAGTGATAAAAATATGAACTTCAAGATATAAACTATAAATTAGTGGGGGACAGTAAACTGGGGCATATTTCTTGACCATCAGAACTCTGAACAAAAAATAGCACAATTTTATTTTTTTACACTAGCATGCAGGGGTTAATTTAGGAATTAATCTAAGGGGGGGGGCGAGATTGAGCTTGCGTTATCTCAAGGGGGTCACAACTTTCAATTAAAATGGAAGAGTGGGCTTCAACTACCAAGATAACAACTAGAGCAGTAATAAATGTGTGATTTAAGCATTTGCAATCACCTTCATTATTCACTTTTTAATTTTGTTTGCTTATAACATTTTAAAAATATTTCAAGGGGGGACGAAAAATGACTTCAAAGGGGGGGGGCACCCCCCCCCCCCGCCCCCCGGCCTAAATGAACCCCTTGGTACTTGAACCTAACACAACAGTAGAGTTCTACATCCGTTCTATCCCACCCACTGCAAGCACACGTACCTCGTCTGCTCTTCCCTGAGCTGCTGTGCTAACTTCCCTCTTTCCTTAACCTCCTGGAGTAACTGCAGAGCTCTGGAGTCAGACACACGGCGATCTGACTTCTCCATCTCCAACTTTCTGTGATAGTCCTGAAGAGAAACACACAACAATAGCAAACAATTGTCACAACTACCACCTTCAGTACCCTACATTTTGGTAAAAGATCATTAAAAAAAGAAAATTGTTTTGAAGCTGATGTATGTAGCGCTACCTGTTGGTATTCAAACATATTGAAAAGGATCACTAAGTGAGTGAACAGACATTCACATAATTATCATGATAGTAGTGTATGATAATGCAAGATGATTCTTCATTAAGTATAAAGTATAGGTTATCTACTGATATTATAGTAAATTTATGTCAACAGATTTAATTCATTTTCTACTCTCCATGGCAACCACTAGTAGCTGTCAGCCATCAGCGGCATTAGTCATCTTACATACCTCTAGCTGTGAACGATACACTTCACACTCCTGCTCCAAAATGATGGTCTTGCGGCGATTTTCTTCCACTTCCTTTTTGGCTATTGCTGGTTTCTGTTTTTTAGGTTCAGAGTGCGAGTGATGAGTATCTCCATTAGAGCTGCTCACAAATATTAAAAATTAAAAGTCAAAAAGTTGCTTAATTAGGATATAAGACAGATAATTGTTTTGTTACTGAACTGTAAAAGTGAGCTTGTTATTGACTTAAAAAAATTGTAACCAATTTAAAAAATAAAAAACAACATTCTTTTTTAGTAATCACATAACCATACACACACAAACAGATCTGCAAACTTGACATTGATTATACCAATTTAATTAAATCTATAAATTCATTTAAATCCCATAATTAGAGAGCGAGTGAAGCAATAAGATTTCAGGTGTGTTTTACTTTTTCAGCCTATCCTATTTAAGTGAACTACAATGATGAATGTATTAACTATTCATTCTATCTCACTTTCCACTTGAGCTATCAAAAGTGCTAGTATTTCATTTGGAAGAAAGACATTCTTACTAGAGTGTCTACGAGTCAATATATCAGACTGGCATACCACAGGGCTAACACAGGTTCCCCACTATCTAGTATCAGACTGGCATACCACGGGGCTAATGCAGGTTCCCCACTATCTAGTATCATGGTGGCATACCAAGGGGCTAATGTAGGTCCACTACTTGGTATTATGGCGGAATAAAACATCCAGCTAAAGCTAGCCCTAGCCCAATAACCAATTGAGCAAATTATAATAGAATAGAAATACTATTTGCTAGCTGTTACTTGTTGGACTACACACGTCAATAAACTTTAACTCCAGAACTTCAACCAAGTTTGCTGATCTTCTTCACAGAAATAACAAACAAAAAAAAAGTGGAGTGACTGGCTGACAAACTCAATAAATAGGTGAATGGATGAATGGCTTGGCTAGGGGTACTAAAATAGGTGTTGGTTGGTAGTCTAAAAGATTGAGGATAAAGAACAAGGAAGAAAGAACGGTGAATTGAACCAGCACTATGCCTCTCAAAAATTACGTTATAATAGTTTCCTAATTCATGAAACTGGCTAAAATTCATAATACTCTTTATTTGCACCCTTCTTTTAACTTGCATTTGCTTAACTAATTCAAACTTACACTTAACATCTGTCATTTTCTCCATACATGCCCATAACCACAAGCTGCCAGCACAAGTAAATTTTGCTGCCACATCTTGCACTCACCACACTTTGTAGTCACCAAATCCAGGCATGCTCTTGGTGTAAGTAAATCCAATAAATGGGAGGCTCCGGCCAGAGAAGCCAGACTTCTTGCTGGGAAAGTCCGGATATTTCAAATCAGCATCCTTCAGTGGTTCAAACTTGTCAAAGTTGGAAACATCATCTGGTTGGGACACTTTTGGGATGTGTGGGGGAACATCTAAAAAAATAAAAATAATAATAAGAAATAAATTCAACTATCATTTCAAGTCACAATTAGCACTTAACCCATTCACTGGCACATGTACCGTATGGCGTTGGTTGTTTGTTCGGCACTTCTCGAAATTAAAACAAATCAATTATCCAATATAACGTTCTAATCTTGTGTTTATATGTTGCTGTGATGTAGTACTTTCTGTAATAAAAAGTTGAAATGTAATCATCAGTATTTTATTTTTTTTGAATTTTTTTAAAAAATGTGGCTGCTGGAATGCCTACCTTTGAGCATCGGTCCGCTTAATTTTTTTTTTATTCTACAAGGCTCAGAAACTCAGAATTTAGTTACTAGAAGGTAAACAAGTTGCACACTCTCCATGGCAGCTTAGTGGCATTCTGTAATTGAGTTAAGATCTAACCGTTAGTAAACGGTAAGTCCAAATTTTTAGCTTTTCTTGTTATAAACTACGGTTGTTGTTTTTTGGATATTAGTAAATAGTTTTGTGTTAACTTGCTTTAAAGATTATTCTCTCTCTGATTGTCTTTACAGAAAAAAAATTGAAATATCATAAAATTGTCAAGTTACTGGTCGTCAAAAACATGCCCGGTAATCACTAAATTAACAATTAATTATTCTGAATACCGTCCAATAGATGATCCCAGTCTGTCTGAGCAAAGAACGGGTGTTTGCATATGCCATCATAAGCTAGTCTTTTGTCCATTTCTGTGAGCAAGGATTTGATAAGATGATGAGCCTCCTTCTCCATACTTGTCTTGGGCTCCTCTGGAAAAGTGAGACTGTTCTGTGGATCAAGACAAAGATAGAAATGATAAAAAAAAATGTTTGCTTGGTGGGGGGAGGGAGGACATGTGATACAAATAGGCATAAACTTATTGCTTTAAACGTGACTACTGAACAAATCTGAGGTGTAATTTACTAGTAAAAATTTACTACAACACTACATATATAGCTCCATACTGGTCTAATCCATGTGATTGTAATAAAAACCAATAGATAAACATGAGTGTGGACATGACGGGAATAGGTTAGGGATATTCATTGAACACTTGCTCAATGTATTCCACAATACGGTTTCTGTCAGAGTCTCGCACAAGCAGAAAAGATACATTATGTTGTTGCTGCATGCAACGTAACTGCATAATATAATCCATGTGCATAATGTATGTCATATTACATGACAGCCGGTGAAATGTAACAGTAAAGATAGTACTACAATATCTAACTTTCATAAATTATCAAGTAACAATTACATGCAAGTAAGCAGGGGACAGCACCTACCTTATAATTCATAATATTGTTATAAATCTTGCTGGTGGCATCTCCTTCAAAGGGTGTGGCCTCATAGAGCAGTTCATACGCCACCACTCCCAGTGACCACCAGTCACAGCAAGCTCCGTAGTCTGCCGATGTGTTCAGACTCATGAGGACCTCTGGAGAGATGTATTCAGGAGTACCAACAGGAAGTTGGACATCCAGCTACAGCCAGGACGCAAGATAAGGCACAATGAGGGTGAATAAGTGTCATATTGCATAATATGACAATAATTTAGAATTGGCGTTAGCTTCCTGCTCAAAAGACTGCTCAGGATGTATTTGTCATAAAGTTGTGTCATTGTAATTCTAGTAGAAACAGACAGCATAATCATAGAAAGTGATATGCCATAGATCTAAACCCCAGGTCACCTTATTGCAAGGTACTCACCAATGATTGTGCCAATGCTATTAATATCATCAAAAAAAAATGTTTCTAACCTCTAGATTCAATTGTCAAAAAATACAACGATGTAAAGGGTAAGGGGATTCATGACTATCTTTGTTCAACCAGCTATTACAAGGTTTAAAGCTACAATGTACTTTAGAGCTGTTAGTGATGAGTCTTTCGTCTTAAGCATGCTAAGAGCCCTAGTAGTTTTAACATATTTTCCAAGGTGTTAACTGACACTAAATCACTGTTGGTACATAGCTAAATTTTTTATCTGTAGCCTTGCATTGTGGCTCTTCATTTTTTGTTCATTACTGATTATCCCCATAATATTTTCATTTCTCAAAATCGATAAAATAACTTTGCCATAAACACAATGGTAATTGCAGTTGTAAGAATTCAAAACTAGTTGTAATAAAAAAAAATAAAAAAAAAGGAAATTAAGTCTTGTCATAAGCTCATTTAATTCATGTGAATGAAAAAAGACTGAAAGTATATTTGCTTTATGGAGCAGGACATGTCTCAGAATCTCCTGCTATCTTACCTTCCAAGCACGCACACACACAACAACAACACTCTACTCATGCACTTACCTGTACTATTTCACTTAATGCAGTATTTCACTAGTTTCCATGCTATTTCACTAGTTTCCATGCTATTTCACTTAGTTTCCATGCTATTTCACTTTCTTAGTGCGATTTCAATTGAACAGTGATTTTCCCCATACATTTTTTTGAATGGGCAACTTACGTGCCGTACTATTATCCATGTAATGATGAAAAATTTGTGGCAAATGTCACTGAGAAAGTCCTAAATAATAGTTAGGTGCTGCATCAGAGGGAACTACCATTTTTAGGGTCCCGAAAGCCCCTAGGTTGTAGCATACCCAGGCCTAAAGGACCCTATAAATGGTAGTTCATGACGGCTGTGGAGCGCCTAACTAATTTAGAACATAGCAATTGCTCCTAACACTAAGCGCAATCGGAGGGACACTAAGTGTCCCTGCCCTCAAGGCGGGGACAATAAGTTAATAGTGTCCCAGCAGTTTAAAGTTCTTCTGTTCCAATACAAAAACTGCAGTAGCTATGTTCTAATAATTTTCAGGGGGGGGGGTTAGCAAAACCATTTTCAGGAAGGACGAAAAGCTCTGTGGCCTCGTTTAACACATTCTGAACTCTTTCTGGAAATCCAGGTATAAAAGGAGTATCCCTGGCATGCCCTTTTAGTTACACACAGAGAACCCTCCATAATAGCTCACTATTCTTTTAATTCGATCCACACCACGTTTAAAAGAGTGTCATAACATACAAACAACTATTTACATTTTTTATAGCCCACCATTTTCTTTACGGGTTTTTCGTTTTCTTTTAGTGCTCATAACTTATTCTTATTTCCCAGTTTTTGTGTGCTGAGCTGCTGTAATGTGTTCTAAAAATAATGGTCACCAAGAAGTTGGTGACCAAAGCTGGCAGCTGCCATTTTCCACTTGTCACAAAAAAGTCCACAGCTATGCCCTTTTATGTGAACTCCTCATTTAACACAAGCGGCACTGCTATAATTATTTCATTAGGAATTTAATATTATAGAACTCAAAAAGAACCAGACAAAGTAGTTAATAATAATAATAACAAATAATAATAACAATAATAATAATAATAATAATAATAATAATAACAACAATAATAGTAATAAAAGGATCAAGTCACAGTAGAATCTTATTCAATTTATGTAAAGAGAAAAGAGAAACACAACACACTAATGTACAGTTCCCCATGTTCAGACCTGAGTGTATTGAATGCTTTGTTCACCAATAAAAATAAATTCAAATCCCTAATCTCTGAAACAATTATAACTAAAACCTCATGTTATTATGAAGTGCTAATGCCCCCTCTTTATGATCATCACTGATTGAGAGCAGATAAAAGCTTCACCGTATTAGCATCCAAACTTCCATAACTCACCACTTTGCCATTTTCACCAAGTGCAGCGACAGAACCAAAGTCTACTAACTTGATATGGCCAGACCTTGTTATGAGCACGTTGTCCGGCTTCAAATCACGATGGACAAAGCCCAAGTCGTGCAAGTCTTTCAGGCCAGCTGTTATCTCTGCTAAATAAAACCTACACATTAAAACAATTGGACAGTACAACTCCTGAAATGTGTAGACACATTTATTCAATCATTCTCAAGTAAATAAATAATTACAGCAGTATTCCTTTTATGAAGTTATTATTGGCTTTATGAAATTAATTCCCAAATATAAAGAATAATATATTTGGAGTATACCTAATCAGGTATCAATATAGCTTGTGCAATGAAACTAGTAGGTGTAAATGCTGTCTTCATTTGAGAAGCTAAACATGTAGGGGACACTCACCAGTATGTAGTTTCAACTTTTTCGGCATAAACAAAAATTACTGCAGGCAGCAAGAAACCATGTGCTCATGTGACTACGACATGATGATAGGGGCTATACCCATACATAGACCTACATGGAGTTGACAGTTTCGCCCTTTCTTAAAAATCAGCCCGAAATTTAAATAAAGTAGCACAATAAAGGTCTTATATCATTGATCTGAGTAAGCTCATACCTAATTCAGTAGTTAATTGTCAGCGATATAAATCAGAGCATGACAGACAGACAGACAAACTGGACACACTGAGGGTTAATTATAGATCAACTAGCTATCTTTTAAAATAAAACACAACATAGCAAATTCCACCAGATGTGCATTGTTTAAGGGGATGCCGTCACACTCTTTGAGCACGAAAAACCCGTGGAATAGGCCATGGTTGCTAGGATGTGTTAAACTTACTTCTGCTCCTCCCCCCCCCCCCCCCCCCCGAGTTATTTTATTTCTGCAGGCAAGCAAGTACTATATAGGAGAAAGCACCTACCAAGAATAAAGATTGTGGAAGTCCATCGCATCTCAAGAAATAGCCCTCTCACCAATTTGGACTTCCAACGCGGTACTGCACGACTACTGCTGAAGTTTAGAAGCCATTATTTTTGTATATAATCTTATTCTTGCGTGTATGTCATAACGATGAGTTTTTGTTGAATTCTATTTTAGTTTTCTATATATGTACTGGCCTTATCATGTGAACTATTGTCGATTGTTTCTGTAAAATTCCGTATATTAAAAATATCTCATTGTTATAGGGTGGAGCCCTTGTGGCCCTAAGCCTTGGCAAAGTTTGAGCCATAGCCATTCGTCCATCTGAACAGTATGAGAGAGTAGATTCTGGATCCATTACTCCAGTGAGCGAGGATTTTTTATTGTAAGTTGACTCCACCCTGCCCCAACCGTACGCCCGTAACGGTAAGTGAGGCACAGCTGTATTTCACGGCACTAATTTGTTGCAAAGTGGGGCGTGACTTTGTGGTAGATAATGCGCAACTATTCAGCTGGAGTGCGCTACTAAAGTCGTCCAAGCGTTGCTATGTGACAGCATTCTTAAAGAGAGAGAGAATACATTCAGGTTTCATCCATTCAGTTACACAAGTTATAGATCAGTTACACAAGTTATAGATCAGTTGAGACTCTATTCGACGATCGGGGAGGGGGAGGGGGGGGAGGGCTGGAGAGGGGAGGGAACGATACATTTTATATTGCTGTAGCAATCACTCTAGAAGTCTGAGCATAACAGAAGTGGAAGACAAAACATATTAACCTGCCAACTAGGAAAATACAATCTGATGTGGTATGTTAGTGAAGTAAAGTAATTAAGTAATTAACAAGCAAAAGTAGCGGCTAAAACTAACAGTTAATGCACAGTATTTGTACCGAACAGTGCATTTATATTGGCTGCCCTAAATACATCTTCACCTGACTTCTTCTTCATGCATACTCCCTTCTTTCCTTTCCATGACATTAAGCAGGTCTCCTCCAGGGTGATAATCCATGACCAGATAGAGGTTCTTGTCATCTTGGAAGGCATAGTGCAGAGCTGTGAGCCATGGGCTGGTGCTCAGTGCCATAATATCTCGCTCAGCATTGAAGAACGCAGACTGATAAGACAGAAATAAATCAAATGAAAGTGCCATTGTAATGCATGTTTGGTACAAAATGCCTCTCAGCAGCCAATAGAAAAACTGTTAGATGTTCAGGATAGAAATGTACACTAACAGGGTTTACCTTGAGTTTAACTTAAAAAAATCTAAAACATTTTTACAATAATTGGTCTGGTCTAATTAATAGGGCATTGAATTTCATTTTGATGTAACATAAATCAATAATTTCTTTTTTTAGTCATACAAATTTTTTGCAGAATCAAATGTAACCAATCAAAATAATTGTTCTATCTGAATGCAATGGATACCATTACTAAAAAGAAAAACTTAGTCTACCAAACAATCATGGGGATTCCCCCACCCATTTTAACAAAGGTGTTAATAAACCTCAAATCCAAAGCCAATGCATGAAGCCCAACTGTGCTGAGCTTGTCCGCAAACCTCACTAAATATCCCATACCAGCATGTCTCCTGCTGTTTAACTTGACCCTCACTCACATCTGATTGCCGTAGTATGTGTGACTTGTGCATGATCTTCATGGCAAAGACATCTTGAGTACTTTTCTCCTGACATACCACCACCTTGATAATTATCAACCCACAAATAAATATAACACAAACATTGCCACCACAAAATAATAATAATGGTAATAATAACATCCATGATAATAATCAAATGCCGCAATTGGCTGAAATGTTCCAAGACCTCACAATTGAACATACAAGGGTTGTTCAAGTAAAATTATGTATCTTACTTCTCCAAAATGCCCTCTTCCAATAATACATCTCACTTCAAAGTCATCAGCATTTATTCTCAGTTTCTTCAAAGTTGAAATAGTTTTGTCATCTAAGACAGACATATTAGAATTGGTTACACACTATTAAGAGATAAACCTGTATATACTTGTTTCTAAAATCATACATTTCTTCGTGAAATTTTGGACATTTTTATCTTTTCCGAGAGATCGTGCATTAATACACTCAGTGTGGAGTGCCAACAATGAGTCTAAGGCACAGTCGTAATTTGCCAGAGATAGTTCTGAGTTTCGGCCCAAAGACTGGAGTGCATTGAAAGCTAAATCCTTCAACTTTAGAGTCCTTAGGTGGATGTTGAATTCTTCCTCCATGTGCTGCTCGGTGACCCCGCGAAGAGAGGAGAATCAGTACGAGAAATACGGGTTCCCAGCCAGAGAAATGCGTGTGCTACTGACGCAAGCTCCGGAGGCCAAAATAGGATGGAGCTCGCTTTTAAATTTTTGTTTTTGACGGTATGCTGACCACTACTTACCAACTGAGCGGTAAGTGACGGTCCCACCCCTCTTTAAGGGCGGTAACCTGCCTTTGCCGCGGTCTATCACGTGATTATCACGCGGTCAATTTTGTGTCAAAGTTGTAACCAAGAAATTTTATTGGCTTTGGTTGGCTTGTCGCTAGTGAGAGAGTGCAAGAACTAATCCTTTCGGGGGTCTTCCTGAATTTTAATGTCTTAAGAAAAGACGGTTGGACAGAATTTCTTACAATGGTAAGCATTATCCAAAAAAAAAATTGCTTGCTCGGCTCTTTTTTTTTTTTTGAGGCTCTTGCTCTTCTTACTTGTAATTCATGGCTTAGTAAAGTTGCAGGTGGAAATCTTGGTTTCCAGTAACTTAATTTTTTTTAATAGGATGTGTTCTTGATGATTCGTCGAGAAAAGACTACTATCTATTTGGATGTTACAGAAGAAACCAAAGTTTACAAGCTGAAGCAAATGCTGCATGGAATAGTCAAAAAGGCACCAGAAGACCAGAAACTCTACAAGATAGCTAGTAATGAAGTTTTAGAAGATGACAAAACATTGGGGGACAGTGGGTATAAATCACAAACTGCCAAAGCTCAAGATCCAGGAACCATTGGACTAGCATACAGAACAGGTACGTTATTAAAAAAAAAAAAAAAAAAAAAAAAAGGACAAAAAATCCATGCTTCCATATTTTTTTCAAGGGGTACGGAACCGGTAACCCTCACTAGCTTAGTGACATAAGGGAGGGATTGGATATGATATAGAAGTAATGGGGGTTGTTTAGTTGATCTAAAGTGACCGAAAATCCAGGGAAATTGAATACCATTTGAATTTTCATTGGTATGCGCTATCAATAATTGCTTTGAGCATAACAGCGTAATCTTAAATACATTTTAAATATACTCAACCTTGATTGTTTTAACTTTGAGTGGACTCAAAGTTAAAACAATCAAGGTTGAGTCAATCTAATATTTGTTCTTAGTATAAAATTAAATGTGCAGTGAAAGTGCTAATTAGGTGGTGCTCGTTAAAAGTAAACACAGACGACATGTATGCACATATGTATACAAGTCACATATTTGCATTCCCTGAGCAGTTTTTTTTGTTGTTGTTGTTTTTGTTTTTCTTCATGTTGCACTGTGAACTTAGTACCATTTGAAGGCTCTATAATATCGTAGTCACCTTGGTTAGGTAACCCCTCAGTCCAGTACTTATATAAGTATTCATTAAACCCTCAGTGCACGTATGCAAGAGGGTTATAGTAGTCATCCTGTCTGTTACGCTCTGATTTTGGAGATTACTGTATGAACTTACTCAGAACGGCGATTTAAGACCTTTTATTGTGCTACTTTTTTTTTATTTCGGGCTGACTTTTCGAGAAAAAGCAAAGCTGTCAGCTCTGCATATGTACTAGCTTTTGTGGGTATTGCCCCTATCATCACGTCATAGTTACATGACCCAATAATTTCTTGCTGCCCACGGTAGCTTTGCTTTATGCTGGGTGGGAAATTAACTGAGTGCTGGAAAGTATACCGGTGAGTGTCTCTGATCTGTTAACTTCTCTTGTGATGACCACATTTACCTCTACCGTTTTCATTGCTTGTGCTGCATTGATACCTGATTAGAATAGCCAATTCTTTTGGTCTATGATCTTGTAATAGTTAGCTAGTTATATTAGCACTGAGGGTTCGCACCTTGGGTACTTCATTATGTCAGCAAATATCAAATATTCTAGTCTATTCTTAATATTATTGACAATAAGTTATGTGCAGTCAAACTATGTGAATGTTTGCTCTTCCACAAGCAAACTCCACACTAAATGAAACTTCTTAAAAGTCACACTTCTTTGTTGTTGCTTTATTGTTATTTTTTTAAAACTTGTATGTCTTAAGTAATGGAGGTGTGTTTAGTTTGTGTGTATGTGACCTGCATTGCATTTTTTTACTTTATTTGTTTGTGTTGTCCAGGTGAAAATGAATTTGAAGAGAGTGTTATCACTCCGTACTCAAGCCCACCAGAGTTGCCTGATGTCATGAAAGCTCCAGAAGTTTCGGCTACAGCCAATGAGTAGCACTTCTGTGCAACATTGTATGGGCTGCTGCTCGAGACTTACCTATACTAAGGATTACTATTTAACTTGTGATTGCCTTAGTTTCCTTCCAGTGTAGTCTAATTATGTTCACATTTATTTTTGTTAAAGCACTTTCCTAATCTCAATTTTCAATGTGTGGGTGCTTAGACTCATTGTCTTCCCGTGGCTTCTATTTCACTATTTATTTTTCAATGATTTGTTTGATTATTGTGGTGAGAGTAACTGGACCGTTTTCATTGACGATTCGTACCTAAACTGGCAACTATTTCGCGCAAGGCGTACATGAAATTTTTACCGGCTCAGTTGTTTAATTAGTTGAAGGTCCAATTCTTTGTGTCTGTCTTTTGTGAAGCCATGGGTATGGTAAATGGTGCTATAGTTCTACTATGTGCGTGCGGCATTGCTCTGTCTTGCTACGCCGTTTACATCGACGAATCCTTTCAGAAAGACAGCAGTTACAAGCCTCAATGCGACTTAGATGAAAAAATATCCTGCTCTAGAGCGCTGAAGTCAAAGTATGAAAGATAGGAAGTATGTATTTGATCAATTATTGACCACCATTCACATTGATATAGGTACAGCAGGGGTTTTGGTCTTATTGGTCCTGTGCTTGGAGATGATCATTTTCTGAACATCCCCAACTCTTACCTGGGCCTTCTCTTTTTCCCTATCTTATTGACTATAGGTAAGAAGATAACTTAAAAGTGGTAGTGAGTGCCCCATCCCTATCTGTAGAAGATGAAGCATTTAAAAAATAATTATTTCATATTAAATTTCCAATCAAAAATGGTCTATAAAATTATTCATTGTGATTTTGATTTTTCTCCTCCCCCTCTTTCTATACCAGCGTTTTCCTCTTCCCTTTACCTGACCACAGCAGCCACTGTGGTGTGTTTGGTATCATCAGTAGTGTCTGCATATCTCATGTACATCCTCACATACGTCATCAGTACTGTATGCCTCGTCTGTTTGCCTGTCCACTTCATCAATCTCCTCCTGCTCATCCTCTACATCATCAAATGGCGACGCCTTACCGCACAGTCCAGAACAAAACAGGAGTGATTGGACAGTAACAGTTAGCTTGTCACTGCCGTTAACATCTGTCTCGCATGCTATTTATACATTGTATATCTTCTACTTCATAAATGTTAGGGCAGAGTTGAATAAACTTGCTCACGTGAATGTTATTCTTCCTCTTGAAATTTATATTACACCAAGAAGAGAATTTTTAACATGCTCTTTGTTAAATAATGTGTTATCTCCAGTGATCGTGCTCTAGCTATGGAATGATCACTAAATAACTGCAAAATTTTTATAATCACATTTACTTTGCTGCATACAATGTATGCAACATAGACATAACAATGGCATAAACTGAATGGGGAAAAAGTTGCTGGTGCTTCACAAAGACAGAAACTTGAATAGTAATATATTGAAAGCTGTTAAAACTTGCAGTGGATGTGCTGATCCTGTATCATCAAATCACCAATAGAGTTTAATGAGTTCATCACTGACCACAGATGGAGTGAGCACTCCCAAGTCAGTGAAGAGAAGTGTGATATACTGGGGAGGAGTGTAGTCGATGTACGGGTGAGAATCCTCGTCCGAGTCTATGTTTTCATACTACACCACAGAATAACAAAACAATAATTATAGTGCTTTATTTTGCATGCCATGTTTTATGTGACGGGTTCCTCACTTTCTCTGTGTTCCTGATGTCCGTTTGCTTGAGTGGAAATAGTCGCACAAATTTGAAGCTCTCTGCTACCACGTAGAAGGGCTTGCTCAGCGACTTTGCCATGACAGCTATCTGGTAAGTGCCCACCTAACAACATAAATAGCAATCATGATAGCAATTTCCTGTGATGACTTTCTTTAAATGGTCAATACAGTAGAGAAGCAATTGAGAAATGTCATCTCTTTAATTATATAGTAAACTGTAATTTCACAATTGGTTCACTTTCTTAATCTTACTTTGTTAATGATTCCGCCACTTTCCACTACTCCCTCTGCCCCAACTATCACCAAGTCCACCTTCTCCATAAGAAACCTATCAGGTACAGCGTACTTCATGCACTTTCAATATAGTAATATCACTTGCCCAACTGCAGAGTCTAGGATGACTTTGGACTTGATATTGGCATCCTCTAGCCAAGACTGCATCTTCTTCCTGTAGTGAGTGGGTAAGGATCATCACATACCATATGAGAAGAGTCCAAACACAAGATTAGTTTAATTTTTTTTTTTGGGGGGGGGGGCGTGAAGGCGCACCACAAACAACACCTGCGTGTGAGCCCCGCAGAAAGACCTGACAGCATTCCTTGAATTATTACACATCTTACACACACATGTATTAGTCCCAAAATTACCCACACATGTACCACCTTACACATGTATTATCCCACACATGTATTATACTTCACTCACAACCTCACCCAGCTCCATTGCTGGCAGTGATGAAGACCTTCAATCTCCTCCTGCTCTGAGTTGCCTGTTTCAGTAGAGTGAGAACAACTCGAGACGAAGAATGGATCAAGATTGTCTACCATTTCACATACACAATTAGACAATGTAGATTTGATGATGATGATGATAATAATAATAATAATAATAATAATAATAATAATAATAATAATAATAATAATAATAATAATAATAATAATAATAATAATAATAATAATAATAATAATAATAATAATAATAATAATAATAATGATAAATGTATGACATTGTACATGTGTACTACATTTCCTTACGGTTCCATCCCTGATAAAAGGACTGGCCACATCTGCGATTTTCTTTCTTGAACTGGCCACAGTTTGCAAGTAAGTTGAACCTTTGTTAATTGTCACAAACTAGACCTTTATATATGATCACTTTTAAAATACCACTAACCCCTGTCAATCAAGAGCTCCTTCAGTCGACCAAAATTCTGCAGACAGACACACAATTCGCATCAATACAATAAAGAGGTTTATCATAAATGCACCACATTATCATAAAGCAACACTTACAGCTTCTTCGCCCATCTCAGTGAGAGTTATAAACCGAACAAACAGCTCACAGCCGGAGGAGACAGACACAGTCGATGTAGCTTCAATCAGGGCCTTGGTAGCCGCCTTGATCTCTGCCTGTAGACCTGCTATGGTGGCAGCTACACAGAACAAGCGTACCGGAGAGACCAGATGGAGCTCAGTCATTTGTATCAATACAGTGACTGATTGGCGTCACCATGACAACTCTATCTTGTCACGCACAGATTAAGAAAAGTTGAGCAAGTTGCGCTATTGGAATGAATGGATCATTTAGCCTTGTATGACCACGCCCCCTCATTTACTAACCCAATCACTCAATAGCTCTTGTGTACACATTAACCAAAAGTAAACAGAGCTAAGGTGAGCAGTGCATTGTTGCAAATTTAACAAACTGTGGTAAAACAAATAATTCATTGCTAATACACCGTCCTCCCACAGGTGGGAGAGAGGGTGTGGTCATGCAAACGGATGGATAGCAAGAACTAAATAATCCCTTTATTCAATAATCATTTCTCCTATTGTAGGACATGTATAGTCTAGTTACCTAGGCATGTGTGTGGACAAACATTTAGGTGAAATTGTTTCAAATTTATACTCTATCATTTCTTGATATTCTTTTACACCAGGGTCCAGTGCTTACTAGTATTGCAGTCTGCAGTGACATGGGAAGGTTCCCAAGTAACTCCAGCAAATCTACTGGCATTTTGTCTATTTCAATACCATATAGCTAGTAGCCACCATTGTGTATAGAGTGCTTTGATTATTTAGCTAAAAATGTATTAATACACTATACATAGTCCTGAAAATTACGATATATACTTACTTTTGCTATTTTTGATGAGGTCTAGCAGTGTTCTTATAGCAGCTACTGCATCAGAGGGCCCATCAGGGTCTTCAACCAGTCGACTACGAAAACTCGCCACTAGTTCTTGAAAAATGATTGAAATGTTGCAGTTGTGAAGTGAAATATATTCCGAATCCATGTCTTAAACTTACCTGTTTCACTACCAGCAGTCATATTTAATTAGGTTATGATCTTTAGAAAGTACGTGACACCCTTTACCTAAATTTCGCGTATTTTTCTGGAGTGCTCGAGGTCAATCAAGTCAATTAGCTATAATGTACAGTACTTTGGATTTTGGATTACATTATTATAACTCTAGAAATTGACTGAGAATCTTATGGTTACTTAAACTGAATCTTTCACTACTTCAAAATTATTAAAATATTTTTAAATAAATATATTAAATATTCCTTTAATTACAAACATTTAATGAAGGTTTACAGTAAATAAATGGACAGGACTTTTGTTTTAGAACAGCCATTAACTACAAAAGTTCAGATAAGTGAGAGTAAGACTTGAAGAATAAAATATTAGCCAGGCACAGTTTCTTGTTATGTGGCATCATCAATGTTGCTGAATAAGAAGTTTGCAGCAAGACCTTCATCCTTGTCACAAGCAAAATATGCCTGAATTACCATTACCTCTGAGAAACCCAGTGCTTTGAGCCTCTCGATGGCTTCTTTTTCTTCTGGAGATATAGTTATATGATGCTGATTTAGAGTTCCTGTCGTCTGGTGATGACTAGGAGGAGCTCCCTGACTTGGTTGGTGGGTGTCACACAGCTGAATAAATGCTCGATGATTGTCTTGTATTAGAGAAAACAACTCTGGGTTGGTTTGCTGAAGAGTTGTTAGAAAAGAAGGGAAAGCACTAGGGTTTTGTCGAAGGTGCTGGAGCAAAGGAGCAAGTTCCGGGGTACGAAAAGCTGCCAGCAATTCTTCTCTTCCCTGTACCTGTTGACCTTCTTCTTGGTGGTCGTTCCCTAGTGAACTTGATTCTGCCGCCATTCCGGCAGCTTGTGGTGATTGTAGCAGGTGAGAAGGGGATTCCTGGTTACTATGGCGCTGCATGAGGTACTCTGCAGCACGATTAGGGTTATTAAAGCTCACTCGCAATGCCTGAATGACAAGGTTCCTCTCATAGCCAAGGGACATCAGCTCAGCCACAACTCTGTCATATTCCAAGCCAGTCACCAGTGAAGTGCTCACTTCATTCACAAAGCTTGTAGAAGCCTGGTTGTCACTTTCTCCTAGTACAGCCGCAGCACCCTCTGACTGCTGAGAGGTTATATTCTCTGCACTCAAAGTGATGGGTGCACCTATTAAATGATTGGAGTCTGTGGTAGAAGAAGCAGTTGCTGTATTGGTGGTATTGGTAGAGGAGGAGCTCATCACTGTAGGAGGGGCTGCATCAGAATCTGCAATCAATTGTGATGCATCCATGGAGTTGCTGGTCTGCGAATTCAAAACTTGGGCAGGAGCAATAGCTGAAACCCCAGCATTCCCTTTATTGGATGCTTTAGAGTGTTTTACTTTGCTCACCATAGCTACTACAAAACATTTCTCTTGCATTCTATAGTCACTGACAAGTGCATTATTGGACATCACTTTTCCAGAATAAACTAGCTTGAGAGCTGAAGCTGGGAACGAAGGACCCTGTTCATCTTCTATTTTTCTTTTCAAATCAATAATCTTTTTTGTTTCTTCAATTTCAATTTTAAAAGTCTTTTGTTGAAAGCTCTTTATGGTGATAACCACCATAATAGTGTACAGCAATCGATAAAGTAACAACCTAGCTAACGATATCCAAGAATGTATAAAAATTTAAATACAAATCGACGTACTACGCGATCAGCGCGTAGCAACGCGATGCGACCAAATAGACGACATGATTAAAACAATTATCACTGCTTCAGTGTTGAAGTTGAGTTTTATCAGGACAGCTAAACTATCACATTTATAATAAGAATAATAAGTATTCTTTTAATTAAATTGAAAAGAACCAAAGAAAAAGAACAACAAAAACAACAACAACAAAAAACAACAACAACAACTAAACAAACGATTTTGTTACATGAAAGTCTCGGTTTTTAATTAGATACAACTTCCATTGGATTGCACCATCAATGTGGCATAGCCATTGGCACCGATCACACAGTCTATTGTTGAAGGTTGAGTAGAATTATATACTGTCACGGACACCTTTTCAGCTGGATCTCCTGACAAAGTGGCAAACACTCGGTCACCCGAAACGCTGATGTCCACAAACCGTGTCTCGGAGACGGTGATGAATTTGTTAAGCTCCCCGAGTAGAGCTACTCCATTGGGCAAGATAGGAGCTATAACCATGTACTTGAAATCTGACTTGCCACACTTGGACACAGTTATTGCACTGTTGGTAGTCACTTCTTCTATAGTAGAAACTTGACCAGTTCTGACATCATACTGGAACACGAGTGCTTTCATATAAGACCGTGGGAAAGTGTTGTGAGTTGGAGGTAGTTCAATAATGGCCATGGCATAGTCTTCTTCCAGGTCAGCAGCCATGACATAGTACCAGGAGTGTCTGGAGACCTGTAGGGCCATAAAGTATTGACTGAATTTTGTACTGGAATTCATTCAAACCTCGGTATAAGCAGCTGTCATTTGTCCATCTGGTCCTTTAGTGCCCAATGCTCTTCGCACGAATGTAGAGTCTAAGCTCATTGCTGGACGAGTGGTCTTCAACAACCTCCCATCAGTCATACTATAAAGAAACAAAATAGTATACGTGTTATATTCTCTTGAGCTTGACCATCATAAGTGTTTTAAGATGACAGACTATAATTTGATACTGTTTCATTATCCTTTGAAACACTGGAGTGCAATGACACTGAAAAAAAAAAAAAAAAAAAAAAAAGAAGAAAACAACAAAAACACCATAGGTTATGCTATTCTCAGTAAAATTACAAACAATTTTTTGTTATGGAGAATAATGGTATTGTGAACAAGGTTGGTATTATGAATATGAAGGTTTGTATTGTACAATCTAAGCGATTTACGGAAGTATTACAGAACTGTGATTTCTGTCAGCCCTCCATTTCTCCCAGCATGCATCATAAAAGATGTCACAAACCCACTGGCAGCAAATGAAACTTCAATGTTGTAGAATTCTCCCCCTTACCATGTAGCCATGAGCAATGGGATGTCGGCAGTCCCTATCATGTCGCTAGGACCCACGGGTCCCCCAGCCAGTGACGCCACGTACGTTTCCAACATTGGGAACGTCTCATTGAGTAGGTACTTGGAGGCACAGTCAGACTGGTCGCTGCTGGAACGGAAAGTCTGGAAGAACCAAAAGCTAATTGAAGAACATAGCAGGCTGATGCAACCATGCCACAACTTCATATCAACAATAATGTTTTTTAACTTAAACAATAATTTCTAATCTACTCAATATAACCTAATAGCTATTGCCAACTCCACAATAACATCATGCCTATAGCTAGTAAGACAAGAGTAGAGAGCGTGGGTGAACTCTGCTATTCACAACTTTGCTTAAGTATTTCACACAGTTCTCATTTTTATGGTGAATTTGGCAACATTTTTACCATCATACATATTAATTGCAATTGTTACTGTAACTATTTTCTCGGCCAAAGCTACTGACTTTACATCTACACACTTACATCCTTGAAGGCAGCTATCCCCACTGCATTGGCTAATATGGTCGTGTCTCCAACTATCCACTGCGAGTTGTCTGGGTAGTAATCATCACTGACTCTGCTCTGAGTTACCACGGGGACCATTACACTCTGTAGCACGTGCCTTGGCCACGGCATACAATATCTGACATAGAAAATTCAAGAACTTGCTTACTCAATTATTTTATTTTATTTTTTGCACTTATCATATGCCAAAAATTAGAGTGTAATATTATTATTTGATACTTTATGTATGTACTGGTAAAGTGGTGTGTGAGGTTTAGTAGGGATTGTGAGGGAATAGGTAGGGTAGGGGGTGTAAGGTGGAGTGGGTGTGAGGTGAGGTGGAGTGGGATGTGAGGTGAGGTGGAGTGGGAGGTGGAGTGGGATGTGACGTGAGGTGGAGTGGGATGTGACGTAAGGTGGAGTAGGATGTGAGGTGAGGTGGAGTAGGATGTGAAGTGAGGTGGAGTAGGATGTGAGGTGAGGTGGAGTAGGATGTGGAGTAGTTGGAGTAGATTTGCGTGGCTAGGAGCCTGGCGGTTGATAGGCTGTGAGGTGCTCGACTGTAGGTGGCTTTCCGCTGTGCCGTGCCTGTGGCCTCTGCCTATAGCTTTTCGGTGGAGTGGATGTGAAGTGAGTGGATTGGATGTCCGTGATGTGGCGTGTCTGTGACTTAAGTTGAGTAGGCTTTTCGTCGTGGAGTCGCTGTTCCTGAGGTGGATTATGGCTGTGCGGTTCTGGATTCGATTTAGGTGAGTGTGCGGTCGGCTTACGGTTGTCGTCGTCTGTGCCGGTTTCGGTGGATCGGCTGTGACGGTGGGTGGCGTCGGATTTTAGGGTGCTATGCTGTTAGAGTTGGATTCGTTTGAGGTGGATTATTCTTTTCGGTTGAGTACCGCTGTGAAGTTCTTTTGGAGTCTGATTTCGGTGATGTGTCTTCCTTCTTTTGTGCTTCGGCTGTTCTTTTTCTTCTTCTTTTATTTTCTTCTGATTTGCGGTGTCTTATGTTATTCGGTTTCTCTTCTGATTATGTGTATTACTCTTTTCCTTGATTTGCTTCTTCTTTTGCGGTCGTCGGGCTGGCGGTGCGGTGGCGTCTGCTTTTCGGTGGGCGTCGCTTGCGGTGGCGTCTCTGTGCGGTGGCGTCGGCTGTGCGGTGGCGTCGGCTGTGCGTGGCGTCGGCTGTGCTTTGCGGTGGCTTGGTCTGTTCGGTGCGTGGCGTCGGCTTGCGTGCTGTTGCGTCCGGCTTGGCTTTGGCGTCGCTCTCGGTGGCGTCGGCTTTGCGTGCGTCGGCTGTGCGTTTTCCTTCGGCTGTGCGTGCGGTGGCGTGGGCTTGCGGTTGCGGTGGCTCGGCTTTGCCGGTGCTTTTGCGTGCTTTGCGTGTGAGTTAGGCATCATTAGTCCCGTCAATGATTGTCCTCACTGAATAGTGATGCCATATCTCTGAGCTGCTATTCCCATATCATCCAGCCACGTCATGCCTAAATCTATTTGTGACTACAAACAATAACATAAAGACAACAATAAATAAATAAATAAATAAATAAATAAATAATAAATAAATAAATAAATAAAAGTAGCACATAAAAGGTCAGTTCATACATAAATAAACGATTAATAGTCAGTAATCTCCAAAATCAGAGCGTGACAGACAGACAGACAAACTGACAGACAGATTGGACGACTACTATAACCCTCTGCATGCTGAGAGTTAAACAATATCCACCATCATAATCAATATATCCTTTACTCTAAGTTCTGGCACTCTCGAGACTTCAGTGTCCAGCCAGTCTTGCTCGTACACAATGAGACGCCACTTATTCACTGGGTCCGACAAGAGGTAGTCCCAGAAGGCGGGGTCAACTGGGATGGCACCATTTTCATCCACTATGAACTTAAACTAACCGTCAGACACAGACACATCATGTGTGTTACATTAATAGCACCACCTCCCCCATCACAACCCTTTACCTGCTTAGCGTAGTCTGTGTCAGCAGACCTATGCATGAAATAAGATGGCATCAGGACAGCAGGGAGCAATATCATATTACCTGGATCATTCATCTTTATCAAGCAACAAGACACAAAAACAACACTTCTTACCTTTTGCTGGTTCTTTTACACACAACTAAACAATGTCACAATAAGCATGCATTACCTGCTCTTTACAAGAGGCCATTACAAAAAATGTGGTACCTTTTAATAATTTTAGTGCTAGAAAGTGTAGACTTTTTATCATTGAGCATAACTACTACTCACCAGTATCTGTTGTGGGCTACTATGGGCCAGTTAGTCTTGGCCACCAATGCCTCTATGCCATTAGGGAAGATGTCAGGCCTGGCCGTCCAGTTCTTGACCCCGCCTCCTTCTCCCTTGTAGTACCACCATGAGTCCAGCTGCACGTAGCGGTATGGAATATTGTTCTTGTCGGCATCTTCCTTCACTGCCACTAAAACATCCTCATAGTTAGTGTAGTTCTTGCCAGTGTAATAATAATAGCACGCTCCATTGTCTGTCCAATAGCTACACAAAGCATGCAGTAACAATAATAATGATAGTAACAACAACAACAACAATAATAATAACTAGTGGTGTGCTTGAGCACAAATGGCGAGCGAGCCTAAAATTATACTATTGTTAAACGATTGATTATACCTTCTAACACTCAAGCTACTAAAATATAGTCGAGTTTTTAAATTCGCATATATATGGTAAAGGCATTCAATGCCATAGTAACCAATCCCCCCGCAACTGTTTGAATTGAAAAAAAAAGCAACAAAATCAAGTCACATTATTTAAATGTTTTCTTTGCGATATTATTTTTAGTAGTAGTTGTAACACACAAAACTTTCACACAACTGAACATACCTACGCAAGACTTACCTTCGTGGTTACTCTGGTGGACAATGAATTTTCAAGTAAATACTGTTATGTAGGGCTTATAACTATGACAAATAGCATATACCACCGCCACTAACTCGAATAGAAATGGAGCTCCCGTAAGTTTTTGGGTTTTAACTGCACCCAGCAAAAGAATTCAAAGCGGTAAACAATTCAATTTCTAGTATGATACGGGTAATGATCGATAAACCAGAAGATTCTGTTTAGACGGGGTCGAACATCGAGCTAACACAAAAATACGGGAGGGTCAAAGTACAAAATGACATAGTACGTCCACAAAATATATATACAATCAAATATCCCCGATTTTCAATTGTGTTACCCCTGAGAGTGTCTCGCTCGTTTCGCTCGCTCACCAATGATAATAATAATAATAATAATAATAATAGTAATAATAATAATGATGATGATGATGATAATAATAATAATAATAAATAATAATAATAATAATAATAACAACAATAACAACAATAATAATAACAACAGTAACAACAACAATAATAGTAAAGAGATGCATGGTGGTCATAATATTTAGAATCTAATAAGCTAAATTTTTTTCTTTCTTTACTCTTTTTAAAGTGTCATGCAAACAATCCTCTTAAAGCATCACTAACTTACCCCAAGTAGTTAATGCTGAAGTCTGCCTCTCTGTATTGTTTCCCTTTACGATACATTGTTCGAAGAACCTCTCCAAATGTCTTCATAGCACTAGTGACATTCCCCCCGGCAACCATTATAGTACTGAACCGGTACATCTCTGGCACCTGCAAGTGAAGATAGACAACATGTGAACACTCTCAGGGAAAAATAAAACATTACAATATGTGGCCACACCCATTAAAATTGTAGTTGTTTCTCCAAAATCTAAAATTTTCTTTACAAATATTGGTAGTACAATAGTTCATTTTAAAAAAAAAGTTGAAAAACAAACAAACAAAATAAAGGGAGGAAAATGTGGCTGCTATGAATTCACTGAAGAGAGAACTAAGTTTCCAGAACTCTTTTTAATAAACTATCAAAATTGATTATATATTCACTGCAAGAAATTAACCTAAGCTATTTCATACACCCTTAAAACTCTCTCCTCTCACTCACAGTATCGATGGTGCTGAGAGGTCCCAGTGTAATGGCCGTCTCGTTGGTCTTCTGGTTGGTGAAGGAAGTCTGCGAGGCAGCCATGAAGGTGTTCAGAGGAGACAGGACCACGGCAGTCTCCATGTCAGAGTCAAACACCACCAGGGGGAATCCCCCGTCCAGGTCGCTGTACACGGCCTCTGAACTGGACCATCGGCCAAACTTCATGAATCTAGCCACTTCACACATGAGACATAGATTGGTGGATAGCATGAAGATAGAATAATCAAGACTATCAGATATTATTGCGGAAATAGTCCCAATATTTGCAAACGTTCATTAGAGGTGCTCAGCAAATTTAAGAATTTCTATAGTACATATGAAAAATGCAACGTCATACTATGTGCCTCAGGCTATCACAACTGATGTTTCAAACTACACGTCAAGGTAGAGGCTTGTACAAAGAAAACAAATTTATATTTTATATTTACATTATCTGTCCTATACAGCAGTACAGCAATGGGTAAAGTGAGATAGTACTACATTGTTGTTGAAGTGACGCTAACCAAAGCTGTATTAAAAAAAAAACAACTATATATGAAAAAAAAAAAAGACAAGAAAAGAAAGTGAATTAATCAAGGACTTACTGTTTCCGGACCAGGTCATCCATCCTCTATCCACCTTGCCAGCTTCTACCACAAAGGAGGGGAAGGTAGAGAGGACTCCTTTATCATTATCTGGATCAGCAGATTTGCTGAGGCCCTTGAGGTAGACAACATCAAAGACTACCACTGGACTCTTGTCGTAGACAGACACGGACGTCTCTATTGTCACCTCGGTAGCTGTACTGGTGTTCTCATATGCTGTCCATGTGAACCTTTGGACATTATTTAAAAAAATCATCAACACCCACAAAAATTGGATTTGTATGTTCTTTTCCTACTCTCTTTATTGGGGGAGAGGGGGGGGGGGGGTTGTTGTTGACTGAAGGTAAGATGGTTCGGTAGGGAATACGCTAAATATTCAACATAAGAATGGAAATAAGGACTTGGTTAAGTATTAAAATTATAGACATGGAAGTTAAGGACAAAGTAAGAAATGTAAGTGGGTCTTGGGCTCTGTTATATCTTCTCCAAACTTAAATTCTCTTGAATTCTTAGGCAGCATAAATTTACATAGTAGCCAAATTATACCAAAGCTTGAAACAGAACCTCTTCAACTTACTAGATCACAATCACTGTTATAAACTCTGACCAAAAGCACAATTTATTAGGAGTATATCTAATCAGGTATCAATGTAGCTTGTGCAATGAAAAAAGTATCTGTAAATGCTGTCTTCATAAGAGAAGTTAAACATGTAGGGGACACACATCAGTAAGTTTCAATGGGTAAACTCCAATTCCACCACTCAGTAAACTACAAACCAAGGTGGGCTGCAAGAAATTATTTGCTCATGACGATGTATGGGGGCGTTATCCATAAAAGCTATTTATAGTACCTACATGGAAACTACTTCTTGTTTTCGCAAAATTGGCCTCAAAAAAAAAAAAAAAAAAAGTAGTATAGTAAAGTATTTAAATGTGTAAGTTCATACCTAATAATCTATAAATTGTCGGCAATCTCCAAAATTAGAGCATGACAATCCTGAATTAAGCACCCCCAAAATGTTATTTTTGTCTACACCCTTCCCTCTCGACAGGCGCGCTGAGGGAAAAGGAAAGTAGTCATCAAACACACAGGTCAGCTGTCAAGTAATGTAGTGCATGCTCCACATTTGGATTGCCAATATTGTATGCAAATGGGCAGAACTACTTTAGCCTGCATAAATCCATATCACCTTGACAGGATACCTTTTTTTGTCAGCTCTCCCAATCAGAATTTCATAACGTTCTTCCCACCTATACACACACCTTGCAATCTGATACATGTATGTCTAGTCTGTCTGTGCAAGAGCATCCCAAATGCAAATAGCCCCACCCCCTCCTATTATCCTCACACTTATTCTTATACCTCCTCTTCGTAAATTTCCCAATAGAATCCTCGCCATCTTCATCACTCATATCGGACGGGACTAGCATATACTGGGCAGTGTTTGTAGAGCTCCAAACCTGGCCGCCATAGCGGATACTGAGCGAACTACTGCGAAACCATTCCATATCGTCCACGCCTACGACGTAATCCGTTCCTGTTTTACCGAACAATACTTCGATCTCTTGACTAGCTGATAACGTCAGAAGACACAGTGCTACGGCCGAGGCCAATAAACTGGCTGCCATGATTTACGATACTAAGACGTGTATTACCTACTACTGTGTTCCGAGCAGAGCAGCATAGCGAGACTTTAATGTATGGCAAAGGATCGTCAGATTAGTTTGTGAACACTATTGCAAAATTAATAGTGTCATTGTCAAAAAATCACAACAAAGGAAACTATCAGATTTGCAAGGTTATGAAGTAACGTGTGCAAGCAAGGCTGATAAAATATAATTTGTGTTTATTCTTAATAGTTTCATCTGACATCAATTCTGATGGCCTTCATTGGAAAAGGTCGTCAATCATTTCATAATATTTTGCGCGGTACTAATAAGTGCCAAATGCATCGATCATACAGTGGCAGTAAAGAAGGTAGAGCGGTGTCCTAAGATCGTGGATAAATATGGCAGATGAAGAGTGTGATATATTTAAGTTTGCTAGTCACGGCTTGAAAGCAGGCCATAAACGAGGCCCTCCAAAAAAGCTCGGGAGGGCTTTTATTAAGCGGAAGTTGAGCACCATCACAGCGAGCGAGTCGCCCAGTGCTTCGTCTTCTAGTTCAGAAGAAGATGATGAAACTGGTAGTGACAAAAAAAAGAGGTGGGAGAAGTGGAATATACTCTATAGCTAATATGGAAAGCTGTTATGCTTCATTGATTGTATGGAATTGACGAAAAGTGTAGTAATTATAGCAAGAGCGGTGCCCAGCAGAATTGAAACCTGAATTGCTAAAGGACTTAAGTTCACTCTTAAATGCATCTAAGTGAGCAAAAATGTATGAATTATAACGGACCAGTGCAGGTTGCAAGTTTTAATGTTTCCCCCTTTTACCTATTCTATAGTTAGAAGACTACATTAACTGTATTTGCTTTACCTAACCATGTGAAATAAAGCTTCACAACCAACAAAGGCAACCGATTGAGCCATTAGACAATTAGTTGCATGTAGAAACTGTAAATTGGTGAAGTATCATTATGTACGAATGCATATTGTTTTGGTTAGCTCACTGACCTAACTTCATAGTTGGTGCATACCAATTATATGGAATATATATATATATAGCATTCTAATGTAAAATGTGAGGGTCATGTGTGTGTGGTGTAGTAGTACTGTCCTTGTCTCAGGGCCTGAGGTCCCAAGTTCAAGCCTCACTCAGGCAATTTTTTTCCCACCTGCTTCACCAGTCCACCCAGCTGTGATTGGGCTCATAACCGCTAGAGGTTGCAAGAGAATTTGCATTTTTTTTTGTATGTGTAGTCATAGAAGTCTGGCTGTGTCTCGACTCCTTAGCAACAAAGCCCCTAGACAGAGTGACAGTGAAGACACAGACAAGTTAGAGACTCCATTCAGTCTGGCTGCTGACAGGCAAGTAATAGCCAGGTTGGTTTGATTTCATCAACTTTTACTTCACCACACTAAGTTCAGACATTATACTACTATATATGGTGTTGATAATACTCAACTAGAAAGCAACTGGCAATAGCTTGCTAACTGCATCTTAATGATGCGGTTATTAACTAAGCACGTGCATTAAAGTAGGAGGAGTTTTAAAAATAGGAGTGGCTAAGTACACACAGTGTCTCCTGTGCGTGCATTTTTTGTGCTCGTGTGTGTGTGTGTTTGCATCTTCTTTTCTCCTAGTTGCAAGTTCCAAGGATTCCACTGTGAGTCTGTAAAAACTGACAGTAAATGAGTCGTAAACTTATTTGAGAATGTCAATGTGGTAATGCGTATGTAGTACCGTAAATGCAGGTTTTAAGCTCCCATTTCCCCCCAGCTTTTAAGCGCTCTGTGCATCTCGTCTAACCCAGCCCCAGTTTTTAGATTCACTCGCTGTTAAGCACCATTTTTAACCCTCAGTGCACATGCGTGAGAGGATTACAGTACTCAGTTTGTCTGTCAGTCATTCTGTCACATGGATCTCGAAGATGGCAGCCTCCTGAAGATTGAAACAAGCATCAGAATGTTGCACCAGACGTTTTAAGTCACTTTAATGTGTACGAAGTTTTCATTTCGACTTTATTTTTTCAGAATAAGCTATGTAGTTATTTTTAGGCTGTACAATCGTAAGTGATGGTTGGTAACGCCCCCTATAGTCACGCCGTACTCACAGGAACAAATAATTTTTTGTTGCCTGTGGTAGTTTTGCTTTACATTATTCTCAGTGGTTTACCAGAGTGCTTGGAGTTTCCCATTGAAACTATTGGTGAGGTGAGTGTCGCTTGTATGTTAAGTTTTTCTTTGAAGGCAGCATTAACATCTACCATTTCATTGCATGAGTTGCATGTCGACTTGCTCAAGTTTATGTAGCGACGTGTGTACACACATACATATTGGCAAGTTCATATGGATACTACTCCAAATACATTATTCTTTTGGTCTTTGTAATAGCTAGCTAGTGTATAGTAACGCTGAGGGTTCGCACCCTCATTTATTTAACACCCATTTCCTTCCCGCTTGAAGTTATAAGCGGGGGTGCTTAATGACCCGTGTCTACAGTATTTCATATTGTTGACAAACTGGGAGTATAAACTAGTCCTACACAGTGGATGAACTTCTCTTTACATGTCCTGTGTATGTTTGCAGATCACCATCGTTGTCTCTCCATTCCTCTCCGCCAGGATCTCCACGCCTGTCCCCTCAGCCTTCTCCTCCACCTCCTGGCTTTGACCTCCTCAATGAAAGTGAAGGCTCCAGCTTCGGAGTTTTAAGGTTAGGAAGGGCAATGGTGTAGGGTGGCGGGAAAGATGGGAGGTAAGAAATGGCGAGTAAGAGGGAATGTCAGAAGTGGCGGAAAAGAAACTGGTAAAGGGTGTTGGAGAAAGAGTGCAGTGGGAAAGAGAGTGGTAGAGGGTAGTGAGAAACAAAGTGGTAGCTGGAAGCATGTGGTAAGAGGTTAGTGGAAAAAGTGGAACCTTAGTAAGTGTGGGAAGTTCTATTTATATACCAGTCTTTAGTTTTACTATATAGTCTTTAGTAGATCTTACTCTTTGGACCAGGGCTAGGGGAGGGAGGTTCAGGAGAAGCAATCATCCAAAAGCCTTTCAACCACCTAAACAATTTTGTGTCAGCATTTACTCCCAATGCGCCTCTTAAAATACTTTTTTTTTTTTTTTTTTTTTTTTTTGCCCCTGATCTAACATGCATAAAAACTATAATCGGCGAGCGAGCGTAGCGAGCGAGACACTTTCAGGGGTAACACAATCGAAAATCGGGGATGTTTGTTTGTTTATTTATTTAGATATATGTATGGACGTACGTATGTCATTTTGTACTTTGACCCTCGCGTTTTTGTGTTAGTTATGTGGTCCACCCCGTCCCAAATTGCACTAAACAGAATCCTCTGGTTTATCGATCAGTACCCGTATCACCCTAGAAATTGAATTGTTTTACCGTTTTGAATTTTTTGTGGGTGCAGTTAAAACTTGAAAACTTAAGGGACTTCCATTTCTATTCGAGTTTGTGGCGGTGGTAAGTCAATGCGCTCTTTGTCATGGTTATAAGCCGTGCGCAACAGTATTTACTTGAAAATACATTGTCCACTAGACTACTGCGAAGGTAAGTCTGTGTAGGTGCATGTCCAGTTGTGTCAAAGCATTGTGTGTTACAACCACTACTTAGCTAAAGAATATCACAAAGACAACTTTTAAATAACGTGTATTGTTTTGTTGTTGTTTTTTCCTTCCAAGCAGTTGCAGAGAGTTGTTACTATGGCACTGAAATCCCTTTACCCTGTATGCTAAATTTAAAAACTGGACCTTATTTTCAGTAACTTCAGTGTTAGAAGTCAAAATCATTCATATAAAAATAGTATAGTCTTTTGGCTCGCTCGCCATTTGTGCTCAAGCACATCACTAGTGTATGTGTGTATGTATGTATGTATGCATGTATGTATATTCCAAAATTCTTGTTTGGGAGTGGGGGAGTACTTGGCTTGTAGTGAGAAAGCATAACATGCACCAAAAACTGAGCAGGAGACATTTGGTACATGTTTAGTCGAGGACTCATTTCACAACTTCGATTTTTGTATTACAGTAGACCCTCAGTTATCCGAACCCCGTTTATCCGAACTCTCGCTAATCCGAACACCAATTTTTTTTTTGAATTATAATGATATTCATTGGAATTTTGCTGTGCATTAAATAGATATGTAAGAGATTAAGACCCCATTCAAAATGACTTATTTCGAAGATCCGAACATTTCAAATATCCGAACAACCCTCGGTCCTGAGGTGTTCGGATAATTGAGGGTCTACTGTATTGTGTTTAATACGATTAGATCAGCTGCTTAGCGTACTATGGTATATGTGGTGTGTGTGTGTGTGTGTGTTTGTATTGTAGCCAAGCCAACGATGTTTTGAATCGGTTGCAATACTCTAAGTTTGTATCTCCCGCAATTTTGCCCGGGATTGACAGTACTCCCGGACCTCCAGTGGGAGTCACAGACAGAATGAACCTAAGGGTCCGGCACATGGGAAGAGTTCGCAAGTACAGTGTAGAAATGGTGTGACACTTTTATTAAGTGATGCTCTCCTTTCAAGTGTTGTTCTTTGTGTATGTGTGTGTATGTGTGTGTTCTTATGTAAAGAATGCTCCACTGTCCCAAGTCATTTCTCAGCTGTCAGAAGACCTAGGTATCGGTAGTGAAGAGAAGCTGTTATTATCTCACAAGACAGCTACGTTACTGCCCACGGAGTCTCCTTTGTCGAGATCTCTCACTACTGCAGACATCATTGGTACAACAGACTTGCATTAATTTATTTATACTAATTGAATGATTGACTTATTTTTTGGGTGAAGCAAAGTGTGATGCACATCTTACAATGAAAAATTGTATTTTTGTAATTGCAGAGACGTTTGTGTGTTGGTTCATTAGTGAAGTGGGGCAATATTAATAATGATGATAATAATAGCAGAATAATAATAGTAATACTATTATTACATGTGTGTGTGTGTGTTGATTAATGAATTATTTTTAATTAACTGGTCTGAGTCTTTCTACAATCAAATGTAAAAGTACAAAAATTTCGAACAAGACCAGTGCATGTTATGGAGTGACAGGCACCTTCATTCTCCGAGAGATAGTGGTTTGTTTGTTTTTGTTTGTTGTTGTTGTTTTTTGTTGTTTTTTGTTGTTGTTTTTAACTTTATTCTACCTCAAGTAGGTGTTGAATTTGTGGATTCATGATATGCATTTTTCCCCCTCAAAGTTGGCCTCAGCTGCATAGAGCTCACAACTGCCGTGTGTGTTTTGTGTATAGATGCTGTAGTGATGCAGAAGTCGGAGTTTCCTGCACATGATGGAAATTTATTGGCTGCTAATTCTGTCTCGGCTTCTAGCAGTGCTCATCATATTCGTATTAAAGTTCAGACAGACAGCATGCATAAAAATTATAGTATATCAAAGGTAATTTTTAAAAATTTGTTGAATTCAATAAATAAATCAGTTTTCTTTCTTGTGCCTTTTAGGATGATCCTCTTCATAAAGTCATGAGTGCATTTTCATCTGAATTAGGTATACCAACTTCACAGCTGAAGTTTAAATTTGATGGGGAAAACATTCGACCAAACCAAACTGCTAATGATATTGACATGGAAGAGAATGACTGCATTGATGTAATGAAGTGCTGATATTGTATATTTTTTTAGCTAGTTTGCAAAATCATCCTTTTTATGTACATGTACATGTATTCACTTGGAAAAAAGAACGTTGCGCCCGCGCGATTATCTGTGCTTCGGTTACGTATAATAAATACTTGCGCGTTGTCAACATTGACCATATTGACGATTGTTACCCATTTCTGTACTCTCCGGAATTGGGTGAAAGCTTTTTGGGTGAGGATGGGGACATCCTGCTGCTGATTCTCGCTAGTGTGGATGAATGACCGCATCCTTGCCCGGTGTCACAGACGAAGTAACAGGAGGTAGAGAAAACTGAAGTATGGCGACTTCAGCTAGCGAGCAGGGGTCGCTATTGCTTAGGAGACAGCTAATGGGTAAGTGGTATTCTCTACCGTGATTAATGCTCGAAGTTTGTCAAGTATACACTAGGAGAGTATTACACTTTCTTCTTTCTGTGTATGATTTTTTTTTTTGTGTGTGTGTGTGCCATTCAGAACTACAGAAAAAACCAGTGGAAGGATTTTCAGCAGGTTTGATAGATGATGACAATATTTTTGAATGGGAAGTCATGATAATTGGACCACCTGACACCTTCTAGTATCCTTTTAGTCCTACTTATACACATGTATGTATTAGAGTCATTTGATTATTTGTTGTTGTTGTTTCGTCATTTTTTCCTGAGCGTTCCTGAATTTAGTGAAGGAGGCTACTTCAAAGCTCATTTGCTTTTTCCTAAAGAGTATCCACAAAGACCACCTAAGATGAAGTTCATAGGAGAAATGTGGCATCCTAATGGTTAGTTGTATATGTATTGTACAGTTTCAGAATTTATATATGGCAGCATTTCTCAGTTGTTGTTGTTGTTGTTGTTTTTTGTTGTTTTTTTACAGCAATAATTTTGAGTACCTATACATTCATGTTATGCTAGTTAAATGGAATTTTGGCGCCAAGTTTAAATGGAAGCATTTAATATGGTGTTTGGCTTAAAAGAATGGTTATTATTGTTTGTTTTTGCTCTAGTTTGTCATGTCACACTCATGCCTTTAAAGTGGATTTAACCAGTCTATGCATATTCAAAATGATAAAAAGGAATGTCTGACCTTAACCTCATTAGGGATCTAAGTTAATTAAGTGGTTAAATCTTGCTTACTGGTCACATACTGGTGGATATTTAATAAATCCAGAGTGTGAGGCAATTGACATACGTATATACATTTTCAATAATGTTGAGGACAAGGAAAGTGTTAACTAATGTTTGTTGTGCGATAATGAGGCCACGCCTCTGCACCTCTCGCTCTTCAAGAATTGGAACCTACTTACCATTCCGGTGTTTGTCTTCAATGAATGATATAATTGTGGGTGTGAAAGTGAAGGATTAAAACTAGGAAGTTTTAATTGGAGGAAGTCTTACAACTAGTCTTGAACTAGGAAGTTTTTATGAGAGGAAATGTTTATGGATTGGGTTGGAGCAGGCTGTGTACAGAACTAATCCAGCAAATTCATATTATTTGGATAACGTCATCATCCGATACTTTTGCTCCCATCCCATGTGAGAAAATGTGGCCATTATCCTAATGATGCTATAAACGGCAACCTTTTTTTAATGGTAGTGTGATCTTACGGGCGGTTAGTATTGGTTTGAATGTATAACCCAGGGGAAACAAAGTTAGGGAAGGAAATACTTGAAAGTATTGCTGTTTGATTGATTAAAGTCTGTTAGGTAGGGAAATACTATGAAATGACTCTGGTTGCATTGTACAGTGTGAACTAGTGGGGTTCAGATATGTGTGATGCTTTGCAGTCTTGGCCGATGAGGCTGAACAAATAGATGGTCGTGTGGCTTAGAAAGTAATTCAAGTCTGTAGCATGGACATCTCTCAGATAAAATAACTTTCACAAACGGGTTGGGTTGGAATGGTTCGTGTACGTACATGTGTTCATTTCTTTTGTTGTTATGTTTATTTGGATTCTACTTTTACATAAGCTACTCTATGTCAGTACACTGTTCACTCAAGGTAGTATTATTGTTGTTATGATATTATAATTACTACTATTACCACTACTGGTAGTGTGCTTCATCACAAATGGCAGGCAAGCTATGTAGCCTAACAATAAGAATAGTTCTCTATAGGATACTTTGTATGTCTCTTGCTTCACATTTCGGTGTTTGAGAAATAACTGAAGTCCAGCTCTGCAAAGCTTGAAATCTTTACCATGTAGTTGTCTGTTTCATTTCTCCATCACACGTGCTGCTGCTAATATGCCACACAAATTCATCCTTATACAGTATATATTATATATGTGTGTGTATATATATATATATGTACTAACAGTCAAGAGATATACATTAATTGCATTATGTATTGGAGCATTTGATAAAGCAAATATAGTCACCCATTGCTGTAATGTCACCTAGCTGTGAAAAATTACCCAACAACGAGAAATGATAATGTAAGCAATGGGAACTATCACCTTGTTGATGTGACGGCAGAGTGGAAGATAAGTGTAGCACCAGTGTGGCTAACTTTCAAAGCTTCTTGGCACTCACCCTATCAGCATGCATACTTCAATCATCCTGACTGTCTGTCTTAATATTGTCATCTTTTTTCTAGTTTAAAATAACAAGCTCTTCGCACCTTACCAGTGGCTACATGAGCCACCTCTCAGTTTCTCCCTCCAGCATGTAACTTCAGTCCTGTGCTAAATATTGCCCCAACCGTATGGATAGCTTAGATGAGTCTTCTTGATGGGAGCAAATGCTGTAGTTCTTAAGCTTCTATGTCATTGATAGTATTTGCCTTTGCTTCCCTGTCTGATAAATTTCTTGGAAACAGTGGAAGTGAAGTCACCATCAGATGTCACCTACAAGTGCATGGACATGTGTATTGGGTATCCCACACATGTATTTGTTCATAATTGTATGCACAGCTTGGTTGTCAAGTTTCTGTTAGTGCCACTTCCTTTAGAACTGATTGCTATCTGTACCTCACAGCTGGGTTTAAAAGAATAAATCAAATTTATAGCTAGCATGATGCATTCCTCATAACCTGAACTGATACTGGTTGTGTATGTGTGTATGTATGTGTGTGTGTGTGTGTGTGTGTACAGTGGAGAAGAATGGTGATGTGTGCATCTCCATATTGCATGAGCCAGGAGAAGACAAGTGGGGCTATGAGAAGCCTGAGGAGCGATGGTTGCCTGTGCACACAGTGGAGACCATACTGCTCAGTGTCATCTCCATGTTGGCTGATCCCAATGACGAGAGTCCGGCTAACGTGGATGCAGCGGTGAGTGGGAGGAGTTTTAGTGGGGTCCAAATTCATTTATCATTATTAACCCTCAGCACGCATGTGCAAGAGGGTTATAGTAATCGTCCTGTCTGTTTGTCTGTCTGTCATGCTCTGATTTTGGAGATTACTGACAATTAACTGTTGGTTTAGATATGAACTTACTCAGCACGACGATTTAGGGCCTTTATTGTGCTACTTTTTAAAATTTCAGGCAAATTTTTGAGAAAACACGAAGATGTCAGCTCCGCGTAGGTACTAGCTTTCCCTGTCGTCACGTGAGCAAATAATTTCTTGCTTACCATGGTAGTATTGCTTTATGCTAACAGAGTGCTGGAAGTGGAGCTTCGTGTTGAAAATACATACCAGTGAATGTCTCTGGCCTGTTTAGCTTTCTCTTATCAAGACAGTGTTTACATCTACCGTTGTCCTTGCTCCAGCTATATTGATACCTGATTAGAATAGTATAGCCAATAAATTATTCTTTTGGTCTGATGATTTTGTAATAGCTAGCCAGTGTATAGCAGTGCTGAGGGGGGTTCGCACCTTTGGTGCTTCATTGGATCTGGAAATTGTGAAATTGTGTATATAATTTATTGTGTACTGAATCGGCCTATTGAGTGCTTTTACATAGAAAATGTATTGAATTGGAAAGTATTGTGTGCCCGCAATATTCCGCCGTAAAGGGGAAGTCCGGAATTATTGTGTTGGGTTATTGCATCCCCCTAAGCTGCTTATTGCATCCCCTGAGGGTCTGCTAATTCTATAATACCATTCTGTGTCTATTATGTTAATTTAGTTAAATAAAATAGCTTCATATGAATGCAGAGACTTTTTATTACTAGCTACAAGAGTGCTTGGTTCATACAGACTACCGCTTGCACTCCACGAGAAGTCTCTAATTCTTTGGATGGAATATTCTCAATTTTTCGCTTGTCATTTATCCCTTTGCATGAACAATAGCTACCACGTTCTCAAGTCAGGTAATATTTTACAGTTTTTTTGCTCTTCTAAAAACTTCTGTAATTTCTCATCGTCAAGATTAACTGATTGTTCACTCTCAATGCTACAAGATGGCGGTACTTCTTGCCTTTCACATTCTCTTTCTACTCCACCTCAAGTATTAGAGAAAAAATTTTAGATGACTTTATCAGAATAAAAAAATTGAAAGACTTCTTGGCAGCATCCATTACATTAGCCACTCTGTTTCTATGCCATTCGCGCATGACCAGTACACAATATATTGATTAATCATTGGATACCGCGGGAATATCACTCGTCTGTCGGTGGCATTTACACTCGTGCCGAGTCGACAGACTTGTGCTATTCTGCGGTATTCAATGATTAATCTATATATATATATATATATATATATATAATTATATTAAATTTATTTATTTATTTATTTTTTTTTTTTTACAAAAGCAGCAGTGGAAGTGAATGCCCAATAGCTGCCGTTTTTGTTTTTTTTTTTGTGCAGTCACTACCTGGCACCTGTGCCAGTAACTTACCAGAACTGAATTTAATTAAAACATGTATTGTGCCGTCCTCCTGACCGACACAGTGTCAGTTTGCTCTCATGTATACTGTATGCATGTAAATAACTGACTTGCGTGTGCATACATACTTTCCAACTTGGCTTTGTTTTGTCTTATGATAATGAATTTGATTGCTTTCTGGATATGTGGACTCTCGGGTTGCTGGCAGTGTTGGTGTTGATATGGTGGTTCTGCATGAGAAGTTCTTGTTATGCTTTCAGTATGGACTACATGTAAATCCCCTCATGTCCTATGATTGGATCATCAGTACAGAGAAACTCTGTCCTTTTGTTAGGCCATTACTCATCTGTGTTTTGAAAAGCTTGTATTTGGGAAAGTGCTACAATAAGAGTGTATTTTTATTGTCATATTGGTTTAAAAACTTGATTACTTAATGAGGAGTGCAGAAAGGAGATACACACATTGAAATTAGTCTCCAAATATTCGTCCGTAAATATTATTTTTCTAAGCTGCAGTCGTTTAGAAGAGAAAAGCTTAATTGAATTGCTATGATTGTATGTCTAGAAATATAAAACTTCCCTCCAATAAGTGGCTGTTTGGCAGCGCTGCTCCTCAAAGGGTACCCCCCCCCCTTTTTTTCCCTCAAAAGTCTGCCTGAAATTGAAAAAAGTAGCACAATTAAGGTCTTAGTTTTAAATCGTCGTTCTGAGTAAGTTCATACCTACCTAAAATCAACGGTTTTGTCAGTAATCTCCAAAATCCAGAGCGTGACAGACAGACAGACAGGATGACTACTATAACCCTCTTGCACATGCATGCTGAGGGTTAATTATTAGACAAAAACCAGGAGGACTTTTGTAGTATAGCTCCACAAGTGTGATTGTGGCATCCCTGGTCATAATGAACTCTTGCCAACCTTTGACCCCAAGTAAGCATACTCGTATTCATTGTTGAGCCAGTGATGTGAAGTCCATCCTGGTTGTAGTAGTAAGCCATGTGGCCCCTGAGTCAGCTCAGTGATGTGAAGTCCATCCTGGTTGTAGTAGTAAGCCATGTGGCCACTGAGTCAGCTCAGTGATGTGAAGTCTATCCTGGTTGTATTAGTAAGCCATGTGGCCCCTGAGTCAGCTCAATGATGTGAAGTCCATCCTGGTTGTAGTAGTAAGCCATGTGGCCACTGAGTCAGCTCAGTGATGTGAAGTCCATCCTGGTTGTAGTAGTAAGCCATGTGGCCACTGAGTCATCCTGGTTGTAGTAGTAAGCCATGTGGCCACTGAGTCAGCTCAGTGATGTGAAGTCCATCCTGGTTGTAGTAGTAAGCCATGTGGCCACTGAGTCAGCTCAGTGATATGAAGTCCATCCTGGTTGTAGTAGTAAGCCATGTGGCCACTGAGTCAGCTCAGTGATGTGAAGTCCATCCTGGTTGTAGTAGTAAGCCATGTGGCCCCTGACCTGCTGGGAACCAATCCTGTCCATCCCTGGTGATGTAGACCGTTTGACTCGACTCTATTATCTGGTTGGATAACTTCAGGTAGAATCTCTATGCTTGAACCCTGTCCTAAATCATTCATTCATCTAGTCCAGCCCATCAGATGTGTCCTCTCTACTATTTGTACAATCATTTTGTTTATTACTTGGTATTTCAAATATTTGTCCTTTCTATACCAAGGTAGCAAAGTTTTGTAAAAAAAAAAAAAAAAAAAATCTAAGTCCATACTCTTCTCAGAGTCCTCTGTCAACACCAATAAGATCAGACTATATGGGGATCAATTGACCAGAATGTGTGTGTGTGCGTGCGTGCGTGAAGCTAGCCAGAAGCACCCAGATTCCTCTAGGTTACCAGTCATGTGACTACAAACACAAAAGGCTAGCATGGCTATTTTAACCGCAAGGAGCGGTTAGTGGGAATGTCAACACACGTGTGACTCAGTGTACTGGCAGACATATTCCTTACACCCAAGCAATAAGCTCCTCCCATAGCAGATTGAGCACTTACACATGCACACACATACACACATGTTCAAGGGTTTAGTCAAAAAAGAGTTCACTGCAGGGTTGGCAAGAATTAAGAAAAGAATGACACTGGCATTTATTGTTGGTGCAGGAGGTAAAGAAGTAAAGCTTCAATGTTAGTAATCAGCGAATCCATTGTGGGTTCTGTAAATCCCTTCTTCCAGTTCTATTATTCCTCAAAGCGAGTGGAGCTGCCTCACCAATGACTTTGCAATATATATCTGTCTTCAATGTCTGTAGGCAGAGGTGTACCCTTTTTTACTATGTGCCTGCACGTTATAAAGTCCCGCGACAATCTATAGCAACATTTTATTGTTGGGTATTAGTTGAATGCAGTAAAAATGATCTACAGAAAAGAAAATGCTGAGGATGTTAAAATTTAGAAGGGAAAAAAAAAAAAGAGCTCAAAGAGCTGCTGAAACAGCGGAAGAACAACTGGTGAGGAGATAAATAAGAAATAAAAAAGATAAGGCTTTCAAGAAGAGCTTTTAAATACTGCTACTGTAGAGCAGGTTAGATATGTAGTACAGTGGAACCTCTCTACAAAGGCCATGCTTGGGGTCAAGTCTTTTGACCCTTGTAGAGAGTTTGGCTGCTTTCAGAGTTTATTTTTTATTGTAGTAGATCACTGTGTTCCATTTACGCTGGCTGTTGTTAAGAGTCAAGTTGTTCTTCGGAGTCCCTTTGTAGAGAGGTTCCACTGTATTTATATCAGAACCTCGTTAGATAACTTGAAATAGTCTATAGCTATCACTTTTCACTAAGCCTAGCCCCTCAACTCACTTGCTGACTTTAAGTGGGAACCATTTCTACTACCAAAGTCAGGGGTGGCTGGTGATTATTAGATTTGGGAATAATTCGAATATTTTTAGATACATTATCTTCAGATGTTACTAACATGTTATAATATTTTTTAATTAGCTAATAAAGTTAGGTAAAAAAGAAAAGCAATAGCATTACTCATAATTGTGTTCAGAGCTCCTTTTAGTTCTATCTAGTAAAGTACAATCTCTATGTACAACGAACCATAAGCTTGTCCCAATGGTGTTCTTTGTTAAATGTTTCAGTTTCACTGTAGATTCTTTTTCCTGTATAATTTATTTCTATGGCTCATTTCTTGTGAACACAATTGTCTAAAAACTACTTGTTTATTGATTCTAGTATCATTTCTATTTTGCAGAAAGAATGGCGACAAGACTACCACGGCTCCTTCAAGAGAAATGTGATGCGATGCGTGCGGAAGAGTCAAGATGCACTTTAAAATTTTATCTTTTTAAACATGAAACACATTAGGCAATTTATGTTCTCTTCTGCTCTATAACTTTCTGATCATATTTGACATCATTAGTAGCTGTTTCAATTTTCTGCTATGTTTTTTGCACCAATGAAAAAATAAAAAAACTTTTTTTCACCACTGGAATGAGGAATTTCTTAGACTCGAGGGTTAGGCACGTATGCAATTATGCATAACCATTGGAGCAACTCAATATTTTATGATTGTGCTTTATTATATGAGAACAAGAAAATGCTCTTATTTGAGATGCAACAATCTATAAAATAAAACCATAAGTACTTCAAATAGAAGATATGTTCAGCATTAGTTGTGTAATGTACAGAAATGACTTGTCTATACACAGTATTATTATTATAATAATGAGGATTCCACAAACATGTACTAAACGTAAATATTGACCAGCAAATCAAACATAAAGAGCAAATTTAAATTAATTAAAAATGTGAGAACCGAAGAAATGAAGACGCTAGGAAGATTTGGGGACAGAGGGTAAAGGGTGGCATACAGTAAGTGCAATTATCGTTAGCAACATTTGCCCCCCTTTTTGCCCCCTGAGGCTCCACTCCTCCCGCCAACTCTAAACGTATCTGCTTTGCCTCCAGAATCTTTTGCAGAGTCCTTCTTTGTTTGCAGAACTAGTTTTGTTATTGCGTAAAATACCTGTGGTCAAAAATAGGTAAAGGGTCATTGATGATCAAGATGTGATAAATTGAATAAAATTATACACTTAAATAAATATATATACTGTATATAAAACAAAAAACAACACTTACCTCTTCAACATTTAGATTCTCTTTCGCACTTGTCTCATACAGTTGGATGCCAATTTGTTCTGCAAACTTCTGAGCGTCGTCTGTCTGCACTATCTTCTTCTCAGGGCAGTCGTTCTTGTTTCCAACTGTCAAGAGAGAATATTAAATAATGCGATGAAGAATTATATTAACATTATTGTTGTTATTTTTATTATTCCTAATTGTTCTTTCTAATAATGTAATGTCCCAATAAAACTGCAACTCTGACCACAATGATGTAATTGCACTGCAAAGACAATCCAATTGGCCACAAGTTGAACAGCAGGTCAGATAAGTGTCGTCACAACCTCCCTCCGAAGTACACTTAATAACGGTGTCCCGGTCTTCAGAGCATACACACTGACAGTTCGTGGCACACAGATGCCCCAGCTGTGTGGGACAAACCTGGCACGTGCTACTGTGGGACCGCTTAATTAAAAGAGATAAGCATGTGCTAATACATACTGTGAGACTGCTTGAGAGATGGCACGTGCCATAGTGGGGACAGTCCCAGACACACATGCTAACATGGCTTCAATTCAAATGACATACGCTTTCTAATTAAGTGATTTCAAGAGAATGAGGTTGAGACCCACACCTACAATCTATCCCCCTACCTGTGATCTAGTTCCACATATAGGACTTCTTCCTGAGAGAGAGAGAGAGAAAGGGGGGGGGGGGGGGGTATGTCACAGGATGTGGTCTTGTAATGACATTATTAGGAAGTGCACATTGACTACCATATCACTACATGCAGGAGAGAGAGAGAAATCTTTGCAATAAGGGAACTGGAATGAAACATTGATTGCTGACGTTGCCAACTCGTGCTCTTCCTTCTATAGTCGGGTAGCCTAGAACTGACTGAATGCAACTGCTTCAACAATACGTAGTACACATGTGTGATAGTCAGTACCCACATGTGAATAATGTCAATATGAAATCCTGGCCTAATAGGTGTGGCATACTAAGAGCAATGCCACGCCCATTCTCCCTCATTAGAGAACACATTCCTGTATCTGTATCTTGGAATGCTCGTTATACTAGCGCACAGAACCTAAACATGGATGGAGACACCACATACTGGCATGCCTCCCACCACTACCTACACCCTCCCTCACTAATAGATGACACACCATATTCTGCCATGCCCACAATATAGACACTAAGCAAAACCACTCCTACCGGCAGTTACACCCACGCTCCGGCATACGCCTCCAACTGCCAAAAGCTCTAATAACACAATAATAACTAGTGGTGTGCTTGAGCACAAATGGCGAGCAAGCCTTAAACTACACTATTGTTAAACTATTGATTTTAACAACTAACATTCAAACTACTAAATAAAGTCGAGTTGTTAAATTACGCATATGCGGTAAAGGGGTTTCAATGCCATAGTAACTGCTCCCCTCAACTGTTTGAATTGAAAAAGAAGCAACAAAATCAACGGTTCGTCTAGTGGACAATGAATTTTCAAGTAAATACTGTTGAGTAGGGCTTATCACTGTGACAAATAGCATATTAACTTACAGCCGCCACTAACTCGAATAGAAATGGAGCTCTCATATGTTTTTGAGTTTTAACTGCACCCGCAAAAGAATTCAAAGCGGTAAACAATTCAATTTCTAAGGTGATACGGCATACGGGTAATGATCGCTAAACTGGAGGATTCTGTTTAGTGAAGCTTGGGACGGGGTCGAACAACGGAGCGAACACAAAAATACACGAGGGTCAAAGTACAAAATGACATACGTATGTCCAAATATATAAATAAACAAAACATCCTCGATTTTCAATTGTGTTACCCCTGAGAGTGTCTCACTTGCTCTGCTTGCTCGCCAATAATAATAATAAAATATAAATAAAAAACCCAATTAGCAAATATAGCTGAGACAAAGGGGAGAAGTATACCCACACCCACGGACATTTACAGTCCAGTCCCACCGAGAGGAAGTTCTATCACCGTGCACTCCACAGGCACTAGTGGTGGCGAGGAAGCTCGTCCAGCAACGAGTACAGAAATCAATCAGAAGGTCAGGTGGTCCACACAATAGCTTTCCTTGAGACATGTTACTGTCTACAAGCATATTATAGGCTTGTGTTCGGCTCTTATGAAACGTAGAGTCACAAAAAGAAAAGTAGATTGACGCTAATGGAAAATTAAATACGCTACTTTTTTTAAATCGTGCACATTCATGAAAAGAAATTTACATATCAAATGCGCATAGCTATAAGGATAATTCCAAACAGTAGACCTGATACTGTTTTGTTCACTTGCCAATTACACATGTAAAATCAGTCACTTAATATATAGAATTGTATGTGAACTAGCAAAGCTACTAGAATAACACATACTCTATTTTCCTCATTTATATTTACTTATTGTGTGTGTTGGCGTTAAGATAACAATATTACGCTCGCTAACATATCCCTTTTAGAAGAAAGTCAACTTACAGTATCCCAATGAAGGCCAAGTCCAAAAATAAACCTTTAGTAATTGTTTTCTAAAGTTTTTTTAGAAAGGGCGGGACACAATTGTCAAGCTGTTTAACGATATTGGCAGGGGTGAGAAGGATGATTGAAAGTTGGGAAGAAATTGAGGAGCAAAATTTTAGGATTTTTTTTTCACCTTTCAGCAAAATTACTTTCAGATGGCAAACACCCAAAGTGGCGTTGAACAAAAATTTTACACAACATCAGATCTCTATCTATCATACTCAAGTCTATTCCATCTTTATGTACTTTGCCACTTTACCCCCATAAAGATATCAGCACTAACTTCCTTGAACAAGGAAATAAAACAACACGACAGTACGGGCAAGCTATTCCTACTTCCTCTGCTGTCAAAAACAACTTCCTTGAAGATACATTTACAAAATGGTACCAACCAAAAAAATGTCTAGCCAAGAACCTAGAGAGAGAGAGAGAGTTCCCTTCAATTAAGCGCTCCCTTCATGACGCCACCTACCGCTTCATCCCATACTTAATACAGGTTTATTAATTGGTACGACTAAATGGGCAATTTGTTACCAAAACCACATGACCTGTGAAAATCAACACCAGCACAGCACAACACAAACACTTCCCCTGACGACTGCCAACACGAAATACCGACAGACAAGACCATACATACACACATCACTAGCGGTGGACCACTGCCACCAAACTAAGCTAACCGTCAGGTTCAAACGGTGCTGTTTTATGCTGCTAATTTTAAACACACACACATATACACCCACACTTCAATTTGGTGCATAGTTCATTGCTTTTTTTCCTCCCTTGGCACAATCGAGTGAATTGGAAGCTACACCAGTCGATCTTTACCTAGTATTCTGTTGACCACGTCACAGTTCTGGTCAATTTCTTGAAGCCATCTCTTCACGTTGACAAAGCTCTCACCGCTCGTGACATCATATACCACAATGACACCATGGGTACCTCGATAATACCTGGAAGAAGAGTATGGAGAGGGGAGAGAGGAATTGAGAGGAGAGAGAGAGAGAGGTGTATGAGGAGGATGGAAATGAGGGTAGGTGAATGGGGAGGACAAGAAGGAGGGGATAGGTAGCAAAACAGAGGGACACAGAGAGAAAATGATAAAAGCTTTAAGTTAATGGTAATTAGCACACGTTTCCCTTATTGTACTTCACAAGGTATGACAAGAATTTGATTGAAACCAGACCAGTACAATTAATAACTCTTAACTATGCACACTCATTGTTTTAGGATATGTGATTGTGAGGATTCAATAACCTGATATCTTTCCCTTCACGCCTCCCACCGACTCCAGAGATACACAGTCATCAGTGCTAGCTGAGTTGCTGTATGAGTTCGGGAATAATGGCTTCCCAAAACTAACAACTTACAGCGCTCACAAATGTGGTTTAATCCTAACACACAAATAATTATCTATTAATAGTCCATGGCAATCACCTATTCTTGTGACTGAAATAACTAAACAACTACAACAACAACCCTGGCTCATTTATAGACCACTAAAATTCTGATCCCTCCCTCTGGTATCAACACAGCAATTGCAGTTTTTTCACTCATGAAAAAGGTTAGCACTGACAGCAACACCGCCCCACTCTACATCAACCCCGCCCCACTCTACATCAACCCCACCCCACCCAGCCACAGATCCTCACGTGGAAGTGATCGTCCTAAATCTCTCCTGCCCAGCCGTGTCCCAAATTTGAAGCTTCACCTTCTCCCCGTTGACATCAATCGTCCTGATCTTGAAGTCAACGCCAATTGTTGTGATATATGTACCTGAGACAGAGAGAGAGTGGGAGAAGCAGGCGGGAAATGCTCATTCATTGGAGGTGATAAATATTGACTGTGCTAATCATTTTCACTATCTGTGCAGCCAAGTTTCAGAAATAACTAGGGGGAAGGGGGCGTGGAAGTCTAGCTCCATAAGGCACTGAACTCCTTCTATAACTTCTTACAGTCACGTGGCTTATTTTATTCCAAATATCACCAGAGAATTAATTACTGCCAAGTGGTACATTAATTAAAGATTCAACGATTCATCTGATGCTGGTAATCCCCAAACAGTCCCAAATCTGCCACAGAATCTCAGACATCACAACATCCCATTGAACAGGATTTCTCACCAAGAAACAAGCTACCTCACTTAGTTTTTTTTTTTTTTTTTTTTTTTTTGCAATCCACTTTGAGAACAAGTTGGATCTTATACAGTTCGATACACTCCCCACCCCCAGGGTAGTCACGTCAAATCAGCAGAATAGACATTTAAAGGAAGGATGAGAGTTTTTATTGCCTAATATAGTTAGAAACCATATACCAAATATTGCACATCTCAAAGGATAGTCAGTTCTACATACAACCTTCACAGATGCCTATACACACAACACATGCACCACTCTAATTTTGGGACAACGAAAGAGGTGAGAAATAAAAAAATTATGTTTTCTCACCAATTTGCCCCCCCCCCCCCCCCTCACAAATGCTTGCTTACGTAACACACTAATAGCATACTGAATAAAGCTTTCAGTCTTGTTATTACCAAAACCTGTTACCCGACTGTACCAAAGTCATAGCAAAAATGACTTCAAACAAAACACTGTCTATATAAATATATATACATGTATATTTATATACTAAACGCCAAACGGCTGGGTTGGTGCGAAATGGCTTCAAATCTGATCATGTCATCTACCGTAGATACTTACCTGAGAACAAATTGTCTGCAAATCTCAGTAGAAGACTGCTCTTTCCCACACCTGCAGCAAGGGAGGTAAAAAGGTATAGGTACCAATATTTCAATCAACTGCAGATTGGTGCCAACACTAACAGAGAGGCTGAACATAATGACTGAGGTTCTATTTGAGCAGCCATAGCCTGACTAACAAAAAAACATTTCACACAGCCCTTCTATAAGTGAAAAAGGCTTCAAATCTAATTGCTTTTCTTGTTATGCTATTGCACGTAACTCTTTCAGCTAGCTCACTTACCACTGTCTCCTATAATCAAAAGTTTAAAAAGATGGTCGTACTCCCGAGCCATCTCTGTCACAAATCCTACTGGTACACTGGGAAAAGTGGCGACCCACTAGCTGGGACCGACTCTCTCACTCCAATGCAATGGTTTTAGTATCCTTCCTGCCTCACACCCTACAAAACAAGGACAGGAGAACTGCGGTGGTGGGTCACAATTTGCCTTGCCCTTTTTCCCGCATATGGTGACCTTATTCCGTATACTCGTCACATGACGGAACAAATGGGTTGGGAAAGACGCTGGTAATTGACGATTCGTACCTAACTACCTTGGCTGAGGCTCCACTCCAGTCTTCTACCCACACAAAGAAGTTTTGACGTAAGGGAGGACAGTCTGCCAGGCTGCTCCGGTAGTCAGATTGGCCGTGCATGAGATGTAGTGAAGGTGAAGATGATTCCCTTCGTAAGCGATAGAGTGGCGTACTGGATTTATTTTGTAATCCAGTTGGCTCTTGTCCTTCTGCTGTTCAGGTATTTGCAAGGCTTGACTACAAAACAGTGCATATGTTCACAAACAATTACTATACAGGGCTTTCATATGGGTAGCATTCTGGTTGCTGAAAAGATTCTATGGAGTTTCGGTGTTAGTCACCAGCTGGAGTTTTTGGAGCCCCCTGCATTTCTCCGTGGCAGTGAAGACTGCTAACTTAGAACTGGTCAGTGGTCTTTACCAAGTCATGACCTCCTTACATTTGTTCTCTCTCTTTCTTGTAGCATTTAAACGATATCCATCTCTCACTGAAGCTGTTGGATGCCACCTGTCATCGTTTCTTTCGCGTTAATGTAGAGGGGATTCATTTAGAATATTATCATTCTAGTCCACCTCAGGGCCACAAGAAGAAAGTGAAGGTGACACCGAAGCACCAATTAACGACACGTAAGAATGAGATCGTTCTGTTTGTCAGTCCAACACAACATCACACTCTTTAGCAGTAAGTCCAGATCTGCTAGTAATCATTATGATATGGGCTAGCTGATGGTACCAATTGGGAGCTTTGAGATGGCCCGTTAGGTTTAGATGGCGTGTTTTTTAAGATACAAGCTCTGACTAGTGATGACTTAGAGTATACATTGTGTTTGTGTGTTTGTTTGTATTTAAACATTGTATTTCCTTCCTAATAAGTGTCCTGGATATTGTGTTTGGAATAATGCTTGAGGATAAATACATATTTCTTCTCAGCTTGAAGTTGTCATTTTGTTGTTAGTGTTGTATCTGACCACTCCCCTTTCTTCGAAAAAGTCAATTGTCAAAATCTGATTGAAAATTTTGTTCTTTCTTTCATCAACTGTTTGGCTCTCTGGAGGGTATTCTCTCCTTGTTTTCGCACATGTTTGATATGTATATTTAGTTCTAGGGGTTCTACATTGTGCTGGTGGTGTGTGAGGTTGGATGTTATTGTGAAATGGTCAGTATGTTATTGAGTTTATCACCTGAGGCAAGCTCCTATATTGATCTGAATGAAAAAAAAGCTTTTTTAGGGTTTTTTTTTTTTTTTTTTTTTTTTTTAATTACATGTATGTACATACATTTGGGAATTCTTGAATATAATTATGATATAGATGGCAGGGTTTCTGGTGGGGGGGGGGGGGGGGGGAAGAGTTTAGGGGGAGGGCACACGTAGCAAAATATTAGACCACACCCACTTTACTGAAACCACACCCGTTTGATTGAAAATCGTCTCAGGTTAGAATTAGTGACATCAATCTTGGAAGACTTATGCGTATTTGAAGGACCTCAATTAACTGAAGTGAGCCTTCACCAAATATTAGATATTATACAAACAACAAAATCACAGAATACCATTATAAATCATAACTACAGAACATTAAGTAGTAAATATTATTAATTTATTTCATGAAATTCTGGGGGGAGGGGGGGATCCCAGGGCGCCCCTACCTCTGTATGAAATTCTGGATGGACATATATTGTTTTTAAGATGTCCTGTGGATGCACATTTTTTGTAGTGATGTGACAACTAACATTTTTAGTAATATCACCATCTAAGCATTTGAAAGTGACGTCAAGCCTGAAATACCTATAATGTACCGAATATTTGGTTCAACTTGAAAGTGTGGCACTTTGATCTCAAAAGAAATTTAATGACAGATTGCTTTACTTTATCATTAATATTATTTATTATTCTTATTATTATTATTATTATTATTATTATTATTATTATTATTATTATTATTATTATTAACAGTTGGCTGTGAGTTATTGAGTATAGACTCACAATTTAAGGGGAAAGACCAAAGTATGTACTTACGTAGATTTAAATAAAATAGCCACTGGTAAATATTTTCAAATCATGCCTTACCTTAGAGAAATAAGTGAGGGGGATAGGATAAGTTAATTGACTATCTTCAATCTTGGGCCAGAGTAGTTATGTATAAATGTTAAAGAGTTTGGGACGAGGATTGTTCCCTATAGTACAGAAACAAGACAGAATTTTGAAGTTGCTGGAAAAGCGTAGCACAACAAGAACCATACTGAGCCATGACCAATACTATGTACATCATGAAAACTCTTATTGTGAATACTTGGGCATTTTCTCAAGTGATTACAAAAAAAAAAATTTTTATCCCTTTTTTAAATTTTACGGACTTATTTAATTTTCACACATCATGATCTATGTAAGAGATGGGTTGATGGGTTAGATTTCTCACTGGTGGTGGGTGACACATGTCTGTGTATAAACTCCATCACTAAATGAGTGGATTTAATTCACCTATTTCCTGTCACTAAGTCTAATCGTTTCTTTTCCAGGTGTGAGTCGGTGGAAGAGGTGTGGCTTCTGGTGTCTGAACGCCCTGTTTCGGTTGCTGGAAGTGTCTGTCGGTTGTTTGGAAGCATGGCTGGAAGAAAGCTCGGCTGGTGAATCCACTACGTTTATCTGGACCGTGCAGGTGTCAGGTCGTCTCGGACTTGTGGTGCGCCCACTCCGCAAAAAGTGAGAATAAGACTTTGTGATATGATGAGGGATTGTGTTTGTATGGACAGTCACTTTAGAAACTAATGTGTCCGTCTATCCTCCTTGTGCTACTTCTCCTTTCTCTCTCTTCCTTCCTCCCTCTCTCTCTCCCCTTCCCCTCCCCCCCCTTGCACTCTCCTCTTCACTCTCTCCCTCCCCTCATGCAACACTCATACCACACATAAACACACACACACACTCCTCCACACATGCCCACACATAAGTGTGTATGTTGGCGATAATCCCTGTGTGTGTGTTGTGGTTGGTTTTGTGGTAAACGGTTGGTAATTGTCTCTAGGGAACTGGCAGTCGTGTTTGACGTCAACAATGCGCTGGTCCAGTTTTTGCTCAAGTCAGACACGGTGAGCTTTTCAGCACTGGATAAAGTGTTAACACCGCTGTTCATATTATACATCTTGCAATTCATGATCTATTCTCCATACTGGTGTGTATGTGTGTGTGTGTGTGTTAGCCATGTCCCAGTACTGAGGATGGGTTGTATCCACTTGGCAAGGCAGAATTCTGCAGTAAACTGCTCATCTTTTTGCGTCCTTTGGCATTGGTGCCCAGTGAGCGTGTGCACTTGGTACAAATTAGCACCTTACCACTTTCTGTGGACCTCCTTCATGAAGGTTTGTGTGTATGTGTGTGTGTGTGTGTGTGTGTGTACATGAGTGAGGGTGTTTACCAGTTAGCAGGTATTTATGTTGAGTCATCAGTCTATTGTGTTTTTCTCAGTGTTGACAAGCTAAAAGCAGCTAATATGCTGCATCATGACCACATGTCAGTCTTCTTTCTCTTTGATTTCTCACTTCTCTTCCCAAGATACAGTTTGAGGGGATTTTTAGGGGGGGGGGGCATTTTGCCTTCCCCAAAAGGTTTGCCTCCTTCCCCCCCCCCCCCCCCCCTGAAAATTATTATGACCTCTATGGTGGCAATTACCACAAAATCTTATATCAATTTCATGGAAATGAGAAACACCCTGAAATTTAAAAAAAATGTTGATTGTCCTCTCTCAAGTTAGGTTCTAAAAAATGCCCTGAATTTGTGTTTGAGTAATGGAGCGTTACCTTTTGTTTCCAAGCATCTTGTGACCAGAGGGGACTTGTTAGTGAGGATTGGTTGTAAAATGAGTGGATGAATAAGAAGCGGAGTGATAGAGAGTGATAGGGAGAGAGAAGGGAACAAGACACAGAGTGATGGGGTGACAGGATCACAGGAATTAACAGGATTGCATGTACGTAAATGAGTTGTTTTCAGATGAAAGGTTTGAGTGTGTGTCATTGTCAGTTGAGAACCTGACAACAGAATAGCTACAAAATGTGAAGTTGACTGAGAAAAGCTTCATTTGTGCATGTTTCCTAGCTGCCACTCCCATAATATTTATGTTCATTAGATGTAAATATGAAAGTAAAGAATTGGCAAGAGGTTCTCCATGCATATATAATGAAATAGAGTACAGGCGGTGTAAAATATATTGTGAGGTGGTGTACTGGCATAATATGACCCAACAAAAGATATATGACTAAATGTGTTTACTGTAATTATATAGCTAGTAGTATTGTGAGTCTGTCTACTTCATCTTCATAATATTGTAAGCTACTCTCTCAGTTTGTATTTGAGTATGAATGTGCAGGGATAGGAGGAGTTGGTGGTTAATTGGCTTTATGGGTGCCATTTATGCATTTTTTGTTCTTAAAATAAGTATATCTGTGGCTTTCCACCCTTACATGTGGGTGTGGTCTATAGCAGAAAGCATGCATTTATAACCAATTCCCTCCCCCATTCCCTTTCAAGAGGTCAGAACCTACCACTCAATCAGCTGCAACCGTGTAAGTATAGCTTGACTGTTCAACCACAAGGAGAAGTTGTTAGCACTAAATAACAACTAGATGGGGACATATCCCATGGGCTACTGATGTTTACTTACGTCCCATTTCCTTGTGGTTTATTTTTGTGTAAATAGTAACCAGATTCTGTATAGAGAGGGATGGCGGGTCGATAATACATTATCCTCAAGTGGGAGGAGGAGGGAGTGACAAAGAACTGATTTATGAGCTAGATTAGGCCGTCATTTCTTTTTTATACCTAAAGTAGGCGTTGTACTTCCTTTTTAAAAAATATTGAGCCCGTACGGGCAGATTAAGTATTTTTTTTAATTGTCTGAAAACGGAGATCGAGAATTTTTTTTTGACCGAGAATTTTCAGGACGCCGAGCGCCAAAAATTTTTGTTGCCTACGGACTTCAAACACTCGGAATAGAAAGTATGAAGCCTATAGAGAGTCCCTCAGGATTTTGAAAGAATATGGATGAAGTTTTTCCTACCGGACATCAAGAGCAATCGATTGGGCTAGTTCCTCGGAGTCTCCTCAAAACTTGCTGTAAGATGGACTGGTTCTGGTTAATTTTCAGGCTTACTTGCTTGTTATAAGGCTATAGCTACCTACTTTATATGCCTGGCTGTTTGTTTGTGGATTTTTGCGGTTGTTTTGCAGTTGTTTTGCGGTAGAAATTCAAAAATCAAATTCGAATTCTAAAAGACGCCCGAAGTGTTGAAGAAGGTCGGCGTGGAAAGGGTTAAATGTGTACTGAAAATTGGGTGTGTGTATGTGTGTGTATATATATATGCGTGTGTGTGTGTGTTTGTTGCTGCTCTTTCTTCCACAGATTTGGCATTTAGCTTGTTTCAGTTTGCTTCCTCTCTGTCAAGTCGTCCCCAACGAGGAGGTATGTTAGTTATGTTGGATTAGTAGTGGATGGACCGTGCCATTGACATGCATGCTTGTATTCGTTCTCTGATTCTACAGCAGGTCAGACAGTGGAGGACGATGCGTCAAGCTTGACTCCCATGAAGTCCTTGCCTGTAAGTGACTCTCTGGTCTCTGCAGGACAGTGTCTCTCTATCTGTCTTATAATTGTATTTGTGCTAGGGAATTGAACTGGTTCTGGAAGACACCAGCTTGCATTACCATGCCGACTTTAATGACAGGTCAGTGAGTGGGTGGGAAGGGAAGGGTCGTTATGTGGGTGTGTGGTGACTGCAGTTGTTGTTATTTGTTACTGTGTTGTTATGTGGGTGTGTGGTGACTGCAGTTGTTGTTATTTGTTACTGTGTTGTTATGTGGGTGTGTGGTGACTGCAGTTGTTGTTATTTGTTACTGTGTTGTTATGTGGGTGTGTGGTGACTGCAGTTGTGGTTATTTGTTACTGTGTTGTTATGTGGGTGTGTGGTGACTGCAGTTGTTGTTATTTGTTACTGTGTTGTTATGTGGGTGTGTGGTGACTGCAGTTGTTGTTATTTGTTACTGTGTTGTTATGTGGGTGTGTGGTGACTGCAGTTGTTGTTATTTGTTACTGTGTTGTTATGTGGGTGTGTGGTGACTGCAGTTGTTGTTATTTGTTACTGTGTTGTTATGTGGGTGTGTGGTGACTGCAGTTGTTGTTCTGTGTTAGTTATTTCACCAGCTTCATCCGTTCCACTCTACTACTGCTATAGATTCCATGCTTATATTCTTGGGAGGGAGGATTAAGTAATTTTTGAGTTTTTGTTTTCCCAAAAAATAAAAGTTAAAAAAAAATGAAAGCTCATCATTTCTTTGAACTTGTCATTTTCTTGAAAATGTTCAGCATAGGTTGAGTAAATATCGTGTACACAACTAGTTCAGGAAGGACTTGCTTTACATGGAGCGAGCATGTTCATTCACACTGTGCCTGCCATTGCTTTCAAAGGGCGTGCACACCAATCAAACAAATTTCTATCACTTTTGCTTCTGCATCATCTTCCACACTATCATTTAAAACAACAACAACAACATATCCTTGTTTCGGTGAATTTAGACTCCTTCTCGGATTATCCCGGATATAATGGCAAAATTTTAAGCTCTCCCCACCATGAAAGCCAATGTATAAAATAATAGTTTGAATAAATATTTGTCATTCAATCCACCATTTTGTGAGTTCATTATCAGAGTGCATTATACTCAGACACTCCTCATGTTTGTCTCAACAAATGCCTCAAACTCATAACTCTGGTAGAGATATTTAAATTCAGATTATTATGGTAGCTTCATTGGAGTTTGTAGACTAAATGGCGGTGTCTTTGGAAACCGACATCTCAGGTGCACTGATTAGAATGAAATATTCGTAAAAGTGGACAAGTAGTATTTTTTTTGTGAGGAAGTCAAGTTACTAAACAATTTTAAAAGTATTGTTTTGTTTTTTTTTTCTTGTGGGGTCCATTGGTTAGCTGCCTGCTGGCGTGCTTATTTTGACACCATTTCGTACACACTTGGGATGCCACATCTGTAGCTTTCTGGATCAGAAATGTCACTTCCTATCTATTGTGTAGTTGAAGAGAACCCGTAAAATGGATGACAAAACGAAACTGAAAAGAGCCAAAAGAAATTAGTACTAATTGAGTAGCTGAACAAACCAACAGACAATCAGTCGGAGAGACCAAGGCGTGAAGAAAAATAAGAGTATGTGAAACAGAACAGAAGAGAAACAAATGAACTGACAAAGAGAAATTATATGCACTGGTAAAGGGATGAAGTGGAAACAGAACAAGCTTTTGGGGGTTGTTTTATCCAGTGCATGTTTTATGATCTGTTGATGCAGGCAGTTGACGTGCAAGTTGACTCGCATGTCTGTAGCCGTCAAGTTCCCTTCTTCCTCGTCTGGCTCTCCCGATGTAGACACTGTCATCAATATACAAGGTGTGGGCGGGAGACTAATGAGACTGCATACATGTCCATGCATGTCTGTGCGGGATTGTGCACATGTGTGTCATACATTTATACATGTGCCTTTAGATCAGACATGCATGGATGTGAAATATGTATGTGTGTGAGTGTGTATGCTTGTGAGTGTGTATGTATGTGTGTGTGAGTGTGTATGCTTGTGAGTGTGTATGTGTGTTATAGTTTTATGTTTGTGAGTGAGTTTTACATCTTATGGGTGTATGTGAGTACATATGTACATACTTGTATGCGTGTGAGTGTATATATGCATCATACATGAGTGTGTGTGTGTGTGTGTGTGTAGGTTTAGCTCTGAATGATTCTCTGCGTAGAAAGTGTGTTACTCTGGAACAAATTCTCCTTCATGTTGAGGTTTGTGTGTGCACGTGTGTACAATACTTGTTTTATTTAGGATGACTAGTTACATGTAATGTTGGTTGGCAAGGGCAGTGTTGTCATAGCATACATACATGTGGGTCTAAGTTACTAAACATAGCACCAGTCATTTCCCTCCCTCCCACTTTCATTTAACTCTGCAACAGCCTGAATCTTTAGTGTTGGTTCAGGCAATGTCTCTGCTAGGGAAAGTTCGCTGTACTTTTTCTTGAGTGAAATTTTCTGATAGATGGAACTTAGAATCAAGTGCCACTTGCACTTTATGTCTATTAAAATAAGTGTTGACAACCTGTTCTTTTTTTCTTTTCTTTTTTTTTTTTTCTTTTTTGTCAACACAGTTCTCTCCCTCTCCCCACTTTCCAGTGCATTATACTGTAAATATTGTCAATACTAGAACTTGGGTGCACTAGAACTTGTGGAGATGATGTGAAAGGTCCTTTCAGTTATGTAGCTTGTCAATATCTTAACTTCTTTACCCTGCAGAAAGTAGCAGGGGTGCTGTCCAACCATTTACTGCTGAGTTCTCTGCATGCATCTGTATGGGAGGATGAGGCTGTATTCTGGGGGAAGCATGCGGTGAAGGACGTCACTAAAACCTTTACCAGACTGAAGCAGAAGTCACAAAGCTCAGCTCAGAGGCAATCTTCAGTTTCCAAGTTGACCAAAACTCCGCTGATACCGTTTTCCGTGGTTACTACGGTTGAGGCGTCGGATTGGTCGGTGCAAGTTAGGATCATGTCACCATCACTGCAGTCGAAGGGCCCTGTGATGAGAGCTGTGATGGCTTCTTCTGTTGGGCATGTGCAGTGGAGCCCACAGGGTGGCCACACCTCTGCTGTGAGGTGGGTTTGAGAGCAATGTATTGTCATTACGTTATTTTATAGAACAGATTATGAAGTTGTCATTTATTTATTTTCTATTCAAAACTTTTTCTTTTTGTTAATTTCTAACCTTACCCGTTTTCTTGTTACTTTTGCTGGTTTATTTTTTAATAAATGTTTTATTATTATTATTATTATTTATTTATTTATTTATTTATTGTTATTGTTGTTGTTGTTGTTGTTGTTGTTGTTATTCCTCTCCCCTTCTTTCTCAGGGCATCAATCATGGTGTCAGATGCTTACCTCCATGTTCCCGGGTACCACCCACTAGTAAATAACCCGATGTTCTTTGACCAGCGAGTGGATGACCCATCTGTCCTCCCGTCCCTCCACCAGCACCTTTGGGGACGGCTCGCCTCTCTCGGGCGCCTGACATTGCAGCTGGAAAAGAAAGTCCACGTTTCTGACAAGCACGGGAGAAAAACCAGTGAGGATGATGATGGTGGCGGGAGTGAGGTGGGTGTGGCATCAGAACCTTCGGAGGAATCCCATGGGCATAGTCCCGTGACGATTAGTGGTGAAGGGAGTTGTCTCGTGTTGGAGTGGTCTAAGCCCACGTTCGCTGCTGTCAGTAAGGTGCTGGAGCATTGTCGAACAGTTTACTTGCAGCCATCCTCCCAGTCGACTCCATCACCGGCGTCTTCCTCTTCCAATGCTGCCTCTTCTTCTCCTTCTCTCAACTTAAGTTCTCTGTTCTCCAAACTTTCCTCGGCTTCCTTGCAAATCTACCTCCAAGTTGCAGATGTCAATCTGTTCCTTTATGGCATGACACCTGGTGAGAGAGCAGCTGTAGTCTGTCTGTCGCTTGCTGTTTGTAAAGTTGTTGTTTTTAATTAGAAGTTTAAAAAAAATCTTACTCATCTTTGCATGATACGATCCTGGTGCTGTTACTTTATATTATTGGGTTTGTGTGGACTTTGATGAATACTGAGGCACTATTGGGCGCGGTTGGGGCATTCTAGTATTATTGAAGTTTTAGTTTGATAACATGTAAAGAGTTGATAGTTTACCGTTTGATGTAAATGTGATGTGATCTTTATACAATGTCACCTAGCCATCTGTATGTACTCTTGTTTTATTTAGATCCTCCCTGTACTATGCTGCGATTAGATGCAGCCTCGCTAGCAGCCCCTCCTCCCACAAGTGCTCCTGCTGACCTGCCATTTTCCAATCAGAGCACACCTCAAAGTCCTGACTACTCTTCTTTGTCGCACACGGCAACCGTCAACTTGCACGGCCTGCTGGTTGACAACCTTTGTTTGCAAGAAGCTTCTTCCATGCCTTTCCAGTGTTCCTCTGTGTCCAACTTGGTTCAAGGTGCTGGTGTCGGGTTCATGGATACCTTTTCTCTAGGATATGACCATCAGATACAGGTAAACTGTCTAGTGGAAGTTATTGAGGATACCAGCTGCTTTATCGGATGTACTTTGTGGCTGTTTTAGAATATTGATGTTGAGGTGAAGAAGGTGTGGTTTTCATGGGATACCACCCACCACTTGTCTCTCTTCCACATGATTACTTCCATACTGGAAGATATTCAAATGCTTAGAGGTTAGTTTTATTGATCTGGTAAGGAATACGATGGCTAGAAGGAAAAAAATACAGCAGGTTTTACGGTGATCTGAATTTATTTCAGGCTTGATGCTTTGTTTATAGGTGAAGTAAGATTCTGGGTTTTTTGTTTGTTTGTTTGTTTGTTTGTTTGTTTGTTTTGGTCTTTTTTTTTTTTCTTTTTTTTTTGTGTGTGTGCTTAGGTACTATGATAAGCGCTTCTGCAGCTGATTCCTCCTCTACTGGTTCGTCTACTTCCTCCTCCTCCCAGCAAAGTGAGGAAGACTTGGAAGATATAGTTTTGCTTGGATCCAAGATTAAAACTTTTTTGAACAAAGCACCGGTTTCAGTTAATGTGGAATTGGAAAAAGTTGAGGCTTTTGCTATGGTGGATAGAAGTACCAGGTAAGTAGTGGGGACTGGAGGATAATGTAAGGACGGGTCAGACTGGTACCAGGTAGGTAGTGGGGGACTGGGGAATAATGGAAGGGAGGGTCAGATGCGTACCAGGTAGGTAGTGGGACTGGGGATAAGTGTTAAGGGAGGGTCAGAGTAACAGGTAGGTAGGGGGATTGGAGGAGAATGTAAGGGGGGTCAGATGTTACCAGGTAGTAGGTATGGGGGACTGGAGGATAATGTCAGGGAGGGTCAGATGTACCAGGTAGGTAGTGGGGACTGGGGATAATGTAAAGGGGAGGGTCAGATTGTCCAGGTAGGTAGGGGGATGGGAAGGCTAAGTGAAGGGAGGGTCAGATGATACAAGTACGGGTATGGGGCTGGATGGATCATGTAAGGGAGGGTCAGATGTACAAAGTAGGAGGGGGGACTGGAGTATAATGTAAGGGCGGGTCAGATTACCAGGTAGGTAGGTGGGGATGGCGGATAAGGTAGGGAGGAGGAGTAAGAGTACCAGGTAGGTAGTGGGGAATGGAGGATAATGTAAGGGAGGGTCCCGAGTAAGGGTAGGTAGTGGGGACTGGAGGCTAATGTGGGAGGGTAGTGTACGGGTTAGGTGGTAGGTGTGGGGATGGAGGATAATGTAGGGAGGTCTCAGATGTACCAGGGTATGTAGTGGTGACTGGAGGATAATGTAGGGGGGGTCACGATGTACCAGTAGGTAGTGGGAGGAGGAAATGTAAGGGAGGGTCATTGTACCAGGGGTATGTAGTGGGGACTGGAGGATAATGTAAGGGAGGGTCAGATGTACCAAGTAGGTAGTGGGGACTGGAGGATAATGTAAGGGAGGGTCAGATGTACCAGGTAGGTAGTGGGGACTGGAGGATAATGTAAGGGAGGGTCAGATGTACCAGGTAGGTAGTGGGGACTGGAGGATAATGTAAGGGAGGGTCAGATGTACCGGGTAGGTAGTGGGGACTGGAGGATAATGTAAGGGAGGGTTAGATGTACCGGGTAGGTAGTGGGGACTGGAGGATAATGTAAGGGAGGGTCAGATGTACCAGGTATGTAGTGGGGACTGGAGGATAATGTAAGGGAGGGTCAGATGTACAGGTAAGTAGTGGGATGGCGGATTAATGTTAAGGGAGTGTCAGATGTACCAGGTAGGTAGTGGGGACTGGAGGATAATGTAAGGGAGGGTCAGATGTACCAGGTAGGTAGTGGGGACTGGAGGATAATGTAAGGGAGGGTCAGATGTACCAGGTAGGTAGTGGGGACTGGAGGATAATGTAAGGGAGGGTCAGATGTACCAGGTAGGTAGTGGGGACTGGAGATTAATGTAAGGGAGGGTCAGATGTACCAGGTAGGTGTGTGGAGATTGAAGGATTAGTATAGAGTAATATGTAGTAGTGTGTGTGGGTAACTCTGCTATTCGGGATTAATAGTGCGAGTAATACAATTGAAATAGCACTTGGCTTCACCTTGTGCTATTTCAATTGCTTTTTTTAATTGGAATATCACGTGGATCATGTACGTATCCTGGGTGGGTGGGTGAAAGAAGAGGGAGTGTGGGGTTGATTTCGAATTAATACATGGTTTAATTTATAATCATTGAATTGAATTTGTTTATGATAGAGTTGGATTAACATTTGACAAGTCTGAGGTAGCCATCAATGGGGGTGTGGCAGCTGCTCACTGCCTCCAATGTGAGGTGCTCTTTGATAAGAATAGAATTGTGACCGTGGACAGGCTTGCTGCCCGCTTTCCACATGATGGTGAGGAAAAACTTCTTGGAGGGCGAGAGAAATATAAGGATCGTCTTACAGTACATAACAATGAAATATTGTAAGTTCAATGCTTTAAGAATTAGACTACTCTGGCCTGGTTCAGACGTGAGCAGTCTATGAACCTAATTGTGTGTGTGTGTGTGTGTGTTACTACAGGCTCATCAGAGCTGTGCAGATGAAGTGTTTATTTCCACACAACTATCACTTCAATGAAATCTTTGACAAAGCAAGTGTTTGTTATTATTACTGTTGTTATTGTTGTTGTGTTGTTGTTAGTATTGATGCTTTGCCATTTGCATTACCTCTTCTATGTTGGTTTGGTCCATTACACTTTCTTGTGTAAATGTGTAATAAGAACTAAGTTTACTTGACGTAAAGCAGCTGCTCTGTCTTTGAGGATCATTAAAGAAAAGTCACATAAGCAAAAAATTAATTGCATTTTTAGTGTATGTTCAGTAAAGCTTATATTATTGGATATACACAGTTCCTATCAATTGTTAGTGTTGATTTAAACTATGTATGTGCATTGGAAGAGAATTTGTGGGTGTGATCAGTGGTGTGGTTTCTGTACTAGACTGATTAGTCACAATCAAGTATTAAAAGTCCGTCTAGATTTTAATAATGATGATGATGATAATAATAATAATTATTATTATAAAATAATAATAGTAATAATAATAATAAAACAACCACAACTACAAATTTTGCAAAGACTACCTGAAAACACTCAAAAGTTCTATTAGCCTTGCCTAGTAGAAGCTTATGAATTACATTATTATCAATGGTTCATTTAAATTGAATATAAATATAAGAGGTAGAGTTGCTGAGTGAGCTAATGCTGGCATGTGTTGTTGACATGATTAGGTTATAAATGTGAGGAAATTTCTCCAATTGATTCACTCCTCTTCCACTGGCGGTGATGGTAGCCATGGTGATGAAGATGCCATGACGATGAAGAAAAAGAGGTCACTTCCCCTTGACCTGCAGCTGGAGTGTGATGAGTTCGTTTTTCAAATTTGTGACGACCCTTTTGAAATTAAGCTACGTGCTAATTATGTGGTAAGGACCTAGTAATTTCTCTGTAATGAGATTTATTCAAAGCTATTGCTAACAATAGTTTCAATCGACACCTACATGTAAAGCAGCAGTTATATAATATAATATATAATACAATGTGATTTCTTCTCTGCAGCTTCAGTGTGATGAATATGTGCAGAAGACAGAGCGTGATCAGACTCTGTTCAGGAAGATAGACCAGGTCAAGAAAGAGCGTGGGGAGTATGCCATATCTGGTAAGGGGTTTACACTAGTGCAGCGGGTTAAAGTGATGGGCTGTTATAATTGTCCATTATACATACTATGTGTGATTTTTTCTTCTTGCTTGAGGGTTAAACATACCCAACGCTACCACTAAGATTAATTAGGTGATCATCTAATTTTTGACTACTGATACACCCATTAGTTTCAATTCATGAATTTTTAACTATTCCTACAGTATAACTTCAGTTCTGGGATAAAATAAAACGTGGTGTGTGTGTGTGTAGTGTGTGTTCTTTGGTGAGCATTGAACCACATGCTGTAGCATTCTTGGCCAAAAGAGCTGTTTTTACCAGTTAACTCTACTCTCTTGGGCTAATAGCTACAGACTGTGAGTCCAATGCTCACCCAAGCTCTAGCTTTAACTGGGAATTGGCTAGTAAATCATTTCTTTGTTGCCTGGAACTTCATGTAACTAGGGCAAGAGATTCACGAGTGCTATGACGCTCTGGAGCGGGAGAATGGGAAGATTTATGTCCAGAGAGCTCTCAATATCTACGACTCCTTAAACATGGAGGACGTGAGCGTGTTCCTCTTCACCATGTCCGCAGTGAAACTACGCATCATGTTTGACCCGAGCATGCTCGGTAGAGAGAAGCTTGTGGGCTGCATCACCGAGATGGATAGTATTAGGTAAGGTGTGGTCACTAGGTTTTGTTCGCTGGATGCTGTGCTGTTTAATTTGAGTTTGTGTGATAGCCCTATGCCATATGACTACCAGTTTTCTACTCTCTGGGGAGGTTACGTCTCAGGAATGGCGCGATCTTTAGAGGTAAGAGACGTCCTCCACTCTTATCTTAGTCTGAACTGAGTTTGTCAACTGACAATTTCTGCGTGCGTGCATGTGTTTGTGTGTGCATGTGTTTGTTTGTCATGTAGCTTCAAGTGAGGGATTATCCATACCCAATGGTGGGATTGAAAGAAGCCACCATAGCAGGAAGGATAGTGTTTGCAGAACAAGAGGCACAGGAAAGAGGTAGGATTGCTATTCCTGGTTGATCCACATGAGAAGCACTCATCATACATCAGCCATAGTCCATGTAACAGTACACTTGTCTGTCATTAGCGATGACGACTGTGTGTATATTCATTTTTTTCCATTTTGCTACTGTATTCTTAATTGGCAATACGTCGAGTGCCGCTGTGTGGAGGGGTACTTGCTAGTAGTAGTAGTAGTAGTAATAATAGTAGTAGTAGTCAAAGTTATTGCTGTTATAAGTAGTGTGCTTGTTTATTATTATTATTATTATTCCTGTTTATAACTTGATCATTATTGTTACTACTACTATTACAATTACTATTTTGTGTGTGTTTTAGAGAAGAGAGAGGCTGTTATTCATGGGAACAAGCCCTGGGGGGATGTGACCATCCAGAGGAAGCTACCTCCTCTCAAGTACTATTATGATTTTGAAATAAGTGAGTCTCTGAAAGTGTGCATGTGAAGTTTTTACTTGAATGGATGCTGATTGTTGTTTCAATAGCATCCTCAGTTTGGGACATGGCTTATGGCCCATGCTTAGAGCCAGGCATGGCACAGGCCAACAACAGCTTCAGTAAGTCACTCTTCATGACTTGTGAAAGTACTCTCTCTTTCTCAGTGAATGTGTGTATCTGTATATGTGCTATTTATCTACCTTCTGCCTTCTTCTCTGTCTACCTTCTTCTCTGTCTACCTTCTTCTCTGTCTACCTTCTTCTCTGTCTACCTTCTTCTCTGTCTACCTTCTTCTCTGTCTACTTTCTTCTCTGTCTACCTTCTTCTCTGTCTGCCTTCTTCTCTGTCTGCCTTCTTCTCTGTCTACCTTCTTCTCTGTCTACCTTCTTCTCTGTCTGCCTTCTTCTCTGTCTACCCTCTTCTCTGCCTTCCTTGTCTGTGTGTCTTCATGTGTTCCACATGTTGATCAGTGTCTGTCTGTCTGTCAGTTTGTCTGTTATTTATCTATTCTCTCAGCTTACATGTGTTTATCTAGTGTAGTCATCTAGTTATTGGCATATGTCTGTCTCCCTGTCTCTCTGCTCCACCCTGTAGATCTGCTGACCAGCACTTCAGTGGATCCCAGCAAGCCTCTGGCCTACTGGGACAAGGTGAGGAGTAGGAGGGCGTATCAAATACATGTTAGTGGTTGTTGATGCTTGCCTAGTGTGAAAGTTGCTGAAGCTAATAAAAATTGATGCTCAAAAGTTAATTGAATGGAGTGGTGTTGTGGTGTATATATGTGCATGTGGATGTATTTAAGTGTATATTGTATGTATGTATATATGTTTGTATTCTATATATGTATGTATATGTGTGTGTTTAGCTGAGACTGCTCTTTCATGGAACTATTCGCCTGAAAGTGAAGGAATTGAAGCTTGTCCTCCCATCGACCTTTGACCCTTACAACTATGTAGAGTATCTCGAACTGAAGCTGAGAGATGTAGAAGGACAATTACTCACTAATAGTGAGTGGGCGGTAACTAAGGGGGAAATTTGATTGGGTATTGATGAAGCACAAGTGTCTGACAAGCAGACTAGGGGCAATTCAATTGCCAGGGAATGTAGCGGCTCTGGCCACAAAACCTTCAATAGTTTCTGCTTTCAAACTAAATTTATCTCACTTAGTTGACCACAAATTCAAAATGAAGAATGTCTTGCTTTCCTCTATTAATGTTGTGTTTATTAAGTTTGTTTTAAACATTGCTAGAGGTAATTTGACAGTGTACACTACCAGGCTTAGAATAACAGGTCCACATATGATTTGTTCTGTTTTGGTCATGTTATTGTGATTGCTACTTACTTAGGGTATAATTCATGTATTGTTCCTGCAAGGGATGTATGTAGAATGAGTTCACTTTGTTCCTATAATTTAAAGCAACCCTGAATACATCTTATAGAGGCAGACATACATACATACATACGTACATATGTACATACATATGTACATACATATATACATACATACACACACATACACACACATGCACACACACACACACACACACACATGCACACACACACACACACACACACACACACACACACTAGTGTTATGCTTGAGCACCAATGGCAAACGAGCCTGCCTTGTTTGGTTGCATAAAACTACAATATTGTTGTATGATGTATTTACCTGAAGAAGGTTTTATTTCATGACAAAAAAAAATTTATTTATTTATTCCACCCTAGATATCTTCACAATGATATTTTTAGGTACATGACCCGTGAAATAACTCACGATATTCCACTTATTACACTTGTCAGAGTGTTATGGCGAGATATTTCACTCTCAGGCTTTATTTTCACTCGCCTCTGGCTCGTGAAAATAAATTAGCCTGCTCGTGAAATATTTCGCCATATCACACTCTGACTCATGTAATAAGTATTATATATATATTATATATATAGCAGTTGACCATTAATTATAGCAAATAAATACAGAACTACTTTCTTACCCTAATTTCCTGAGTAGTGATAACTCTGTAGTAAGCCATTCTGACTACTTCTATTACCAGTAACTCTTGAACAAGCTCTTAGCTACAAAAAAAAAGAAAAAAGGCCAGAGTTATTTTTGTAACTTTAGCTAACAAGATAATATGGAATTAGGTACTTACCTCAGAGTAGTGGTTCTTTAGAAACCATTCTGACTACCAGTGGCTCTTAACAAGAAAAAAAAAAAAAAAAAAAAAAAAAACCGGCAAAGTTTTGAATTTATGTCCAGTAAAGGATCATCATAAGTTTAGCGTAAGACTTGCTTAATGCTATAGTATCCAAAGAATCTGGGGTCAAGCCTAAAAAGTCGTCGTGTTTTAGGAGTTCACGTGTGTGTTTAAGGGGCATACGTACCATCCATACATATATATACAGATGTAACGTATACCCGATTTTACATTATCCACCCCTAATACTGTCTCACTCGCCAATTACCATATATTTAGTGAGCCTAAAATGTAGTGTTTTTTGTTGAACTTTAGCTATGTATGGTTTTTAAAAAAATTTTTTTGTTTTCAGCTGAATATATCCCATAGCAATACAATTTTGGCAGAATTGAAGGAAGAAAGACTCGTAGTCTCTGATCTAATGAAGAGTTGCCAATATTTAGTGTTACTGTGTGCTTGCAGCAAAGCTGACATTGGCCGGGTCGGCTCAGCTTCTGGTCCACACGGCCTCCAAGTACGACGAGTGCAAGCTCCTGAGCCTGCCCAGAGTGAGTGCGAGCGTGTGTCTTCACTGGAGAGTGAACGGAGGAGACCCCAACAGACACCACTACGTGGTCAGGTGTGCTCCAGACAAGCTGCCCACCCGATCTGACAAACAGGTCAGTCCATGCATGACTGATTCGTATTCAATCAATTGATTAATAGCCTTCCATTAGGTCTGACTATTCTGGTTTCATCTGAATGCTTACTTTGATTTTCAAAACACCATTTCAGTTTGATAAGTTAGATTGTAAGAGCATTAAAAAATACTTAAGATTGTTTGTTGGTGTTATTGTTTTATTTTTAACCTTCATGGTCTGTATGTGTTGGACTATATGAGGGGGTGTTTAAATACACAACCATGTGTTTTCTTCCATTTTAGGATCATGACTCGTACAGTTGCTTCAGGTCTTACAACCTGGATCTAGACTTCAGTGTGGATGTAAAGCCCACTCCCACCAAGGTAAGGGATCACCACTCCTATACACCTCAAATCCACCCTTTACCTTTTCTGTTGGTTGTGGCATCACATGACCTTTGTAGGGAAGTCCTCTGCCCAGAGTCCTGCTCTACTCCAGCACGCTAAGATGTCTGCAGCAGTATCAGGTAAAGATTCATGTGTTGACAAGTATGGAAGATTGATCACCTCAAACTGAAGAAGACTGAGTGGCAGTAGTAACAATAGTGTTTGTCACTACATTCTGGCTTGGAATTGATCATGTTTCTGTTACCCATTCTGTTCCAGATGTTGATGAAAACGAATGTGACCAGACCCACCAAACGAGGCAAATACTTCAACAATGTCAAGCCAAAGAGGTCACCAATGCTGAGGCACTGGAGGTATGATAACCCTTTACCCATTTTGTGTTTGAGATCTGCCACAGTGATGTGGTTAGGTTACAATGTTCTGAGAACTGTATTAAAATTCATTACCAGTTTTATCCACTAATTGTGCAAGTTCAGCAAGTATGAATGAGTTTGCCTTGTTAGCTTTTAAAGGGTTAAGCTAAAGTAAAGTTTGTGGAGATTTTTTTCGGTTTGTATTTTTTAATGGTTGTTGTGGATAGAGTTAGGGCAGTTTAGTAAACCTAAAACCCAGTTTTCCATCCCCAAGGTATATATATATATATAAGACTTGAACCAGTTGTGTCCACTAAATTATTATGTCCGTATACAACACAATCCATTCACGTGTTATATCACTATGCAGGGATGTGAGGATGTCAGTGTATTTCATGTGTTATATCACTATGCAGGGATGTGAGTGTATTTCATGTGTTATATGACTATGCAGGGATGTGAGGATGTCAGTGTATTTCATGTGTTATATGACTATGCAGGGATGTGAGGATGTCAGTGTATTTCATGTGTTATATCACTGTGCAGGGATGTGAGGATGTCAGTGTATTTCATGTGTTATATGACTATGCAGGGATGTGAGGATGTCAGTGTATTTCATGTGTTATATGACTGTGCAGGGATGTGAGTATGTCAGTGTATTTCATGTGTTATATCACTGTGCAGGGATGTGAGGATGTCAGTGTATTTCATGTGTTATATGACTGTGCAGGGATGTGAGTATGTCAGTGTATTTCATGTGTTATATCACTGTGCAGGGATGTGAGGATGTCAGTGTATTTCATGTGTTATATCACTGTGCAGGGATGTGAGGATGTCAGTGTATTTCATGTGTTATATGACTGTGCAGGGATGTGAGGATGTCAGTGTATTTCATGTGTTATATGACTATGCAGGGATGTGAGGATGTCAGTGTATTTCATGTGTTATATCACTGTGCAGGGATGTGAGGATGTCAGTGTATTTCATGTGTTATATGACTGTGCAGGGATGTGAGGATGTCAGTGTCATTTCCTAAGACTTTGTTTCGATACTGGTCGTCAAGGGCACTGCAGAGGGGCGTGGAGTGCTACATAGACGAGGCCAAGCTCTCTCTGAGTCTCAACCTCACCTTACTGGATGTTAGCTCAGGTCTGATTCAAAGGAAGCGTGCCAATTGGACCATTCGCAATCTCGATGCCAGCGCCATGGGCATCATTGCACACATCAAGAATAGGACAGACATCTCTACGAATAGTGCTCTCAAGGTCAGAGGTTGAAGTGATGTTTGGATTGGCTGTTTTATACTTGTGTTTGTGTGTGTGTGTGTGTGTGTGTGTAGGAGGAAGATGAGATGTACGTGTTCACAGATAGTAATAGTAATCACAAGACATCCATGCTACTGGCTGTTGACAGGTGTGTGTGTGTGTGTGTGATAGCTTGTCAGGCTGAGTGTTGTAGAAAGCCTATGGTTTTCTTGTTTTCCTTTGTTGTATTGAGGCAAAGATTCCTCTGAGGCTTCAGCAGAATTGCAGGGGGTAATGCATATTGGTTGGAGGTGTAGATGTTATTTTACTGTCACATGCCAACATAGCTAATAACAATGTTTGCTTCCAATGGAGGCTGTTATATACATTCAGTATTCGTGGAGCAGCCAGTGATATCATTAGTCTGTCTACTGCATCAGTGGCAGAGTGAACTAGCAGTATGGAGTTATTAGTCTGTCTACTGCATCAGTGGCAGAGTGAACTAGCAGTATGGAGTTATTAGTCTGGCAGAACTGCATTGTGCATGTCTTCAACAACGACAGTTAATTTCATGTAGCATGTGCTATTATTTGCCTATTTTTTGCCTGTGTTTGTGTATGTGTAGAATATCCTACTCCAGGCAGGATGGTACTATGGACAAGTGTGAGGTACTGATAGAGTCTTGCAATCACACTGCAGCTGTATATGTTTGGCAGTGTTTTTTTAAGATTGTTATTTGTTTGTTGTTGTTATTGTTTATGTATTTGTACTGTGTTGTCAGTACACACACAAGTTGGAGGTGTCAGACACTCGATTGCGGTGGAATCCATCCAATAGGGATGTAGTGTTAGGTCTCTACGACTCCTTCAAGCACAGACAGGTGACTTAGCTTTCCATTTGTGTATGTGTGTCTATATGTAAGTGTGTGTGTGTGTTTGTGTGTGTGTGTGTGTGTGATGGTGTAGGAGTTGAAAAGATACCTGTCTACAGAAGCTCTGAAGTCTATATTATCCCAGAAGGATCTGGACATGGAGGAAGATGTAAGTGGATGCATCACCTGCCATTACTCAGATTAGTGTGAAGAAGAATTAGTTACATGTGATGTGTTGGAATGAGAGAGTGTTCCAGAGTGTTGTGTAAATGTAGACTCCACCCTCTCTGTTAGACATAGCCTTGTGCACAGAATCTCATGATCAGCGTGTTGCTATGACTACTAATATTTGATAGTGCCTAGCTAGCTGATTGTGGCATCATTACTGGCTATTGAAAGGGGTTACACACTGTAACTGTAAGTTTTGACTCACATTTTCTCATTGTAAGGAGATCCAATTAAGTTTTGTAAACTTTTTTTTTACATGGCCAACTTTTTTTTTTTTTTTTTTTTTCCCCGTTACCCACTGAATCACACTGTAGGCTCTACTGTGGGTTAGTTAGCTCAGGAGATCTGAGGTGTTAGTTCTGGCTGGCGTAGCTTCTTGTGACATCCCCCAACCACTTGTAACATAGTTATAATATACATACATACAGCTGAGCCCTGAATCTGGTAAGGAGGAAGAAACTAGAGACAGCACTCAGTCACCTCCCCTGACATCTCCTCGCGTGCGGCAGTCCAGCTCTGGCAATACCATGCTAGACCAGCTGCTGCAGGACATTAGCAACCAGTATGTCAAGTATGTAGACGAGGTGAGACCACTCCTTACTGGTACGGGATGTGTTAGCTTACGTTTGGTTTAATTTCTTATTAGAGAGCACCCAGTGATCCTCAACTGAAGGGCATCATGGCCATAAACATGGATGATATCACAGATACCAATTGGCTGAGTAAGATGTTGGGTTGATACTCTGTGTAGTAGTAGTTGTTATTGTTATTGTTGTTGTTGTCTTTGCACACGCTTTCATAATGTCATAATGCATGTTACATTAATTTTCATGTGGCTGGCTACATTCTTTTTTGCATGTCCAATGTAATTTCTGTACTCTCAAATCTGTTCATCTCCTGACACTCTGCTAGAAACAGACGTGTGAGGATAAGTGTGTGGTTATGCTCACAGGAATTATGAGCTACTGCTCTTTGCTTATGAATTGTTTGACTTGATTTTGATTTGGTAAACTTAGTGTTGTTATTGTCTATTTGCTGTAATTATAATTTTTTTACTTGGCCAGCATAATGAAGCAAGGTTACAGGGGTATACAAAATCAAATCCGTTGGAGTAAGCGGATTGGTTTAGGGTACAGATCTGTCAGTGGTCAAGTGCCAGTTTTCAGACAGGTCCACACACAGCAGAAAATAATGCCTCTGTGTGTGTGTCAAATATTTCTTCACAAACTAAATGTATTTACCATTCGTTTTAATGGGATCAAGTATGTAGTGCAGTTTTTTATAATACTTTGTGTGTGTGTTTGTAGTTGAGTTAGTGAACACACAGGTGGTGCTGCAGGGCGTGGAGCAGGTGGGCTATGTGGTGGCCAGCTCACACCTTACCAACATCATCGGGTGCGACCACGAGCCGAAGATGAAGAAAGGAGTGTACGTCAGCAAGAAATCTTGGGTAGCCAAAATCCAAGATCTCCAGGTACGAAGCTACCATTGTTCACACAAAGAGTCGTTGGGTTATTGCTTTACTTTATCTACATATTCGTATTTTTTGTTTGTTTGTTTGTTTGTTTTCTGTGCAGTATTTCACTACTCAGTTGGTAAGGGACAGCCTGGACTATGTGCCGTGGTTACCAGCTTCTGTCATTTCCCGGCCTTGCATGGGAAAGGCAGACCAAAACAACAGCAAGTTCGAGGCCGATAAAGAAGCTAACCTGAATGCTCTCCTTGGCACTCTGGGGCCTGCTGATGAGAAGAAGAGCAACTTTGTCCCTTTCACTGAGGCAGTAGGAGGCACTGTTAGTGGTATTAGAATGAATGACCTGGATGAGGAGACGGAGAGGGGTGTGGCTGACGTAGCAGGGCACAGCATTCAGCTGCAGCGTGTGGCTCCTCGATGTCATTGCCAAGTTATTTACGTGACATACGGAGACCAGATGGAGGCGGAGATCAACAGAGCTGCCTCACCAGCACACTCGGCAGCTGTGAGTTTGGGTGGATGGGCGGGGCTCTGTATAAGAGGTGGGTGGTAATGGTGGGTTGGGCTCTGGTGGAGCTGTGCATCTGTGATTTGATGGGTAATTGTGGGTGGGGCTCTGCATCTGTGATTTGATGGGTAACTGTGGGTGGGGCTCTGCATGTGTGATTTGATGGGTAATTGTGGGTGGGGCTCTGCATCTGTGATTTGATGGGTAACTGTGGGTGGGACTCTGCATGTGTGATTTGATGGGTAATTGTGGGTGGGGCTCTGCATCTGTGATTTGATGGGTAACTGTGGGTGGGACTCTGCATGTGTGATTTGATGGGTAATTGTGGGTGGGGCTCTGCATCTGTGAATTTGGTATAGATCCTCCTTTGTGTCTCTGATGAAGGCGTGTGCTTCTCCATGTGATCATAGGATCTTAATCACTCCAGTGTGTGTGTGTGTGTGTGTGTGTTTGCAGCCCCCTCGTCCTAGTGCCTTGTCTGGTACAGATGATGTAGACACTTTCACTTTCAGGTATCCATCAGTGGAGGTGCACACTACATCAGTGAGTTCTAGAAATGAGGAAGGAGTCTGTCATGTTAATTGGGTGTTGTTGTTGTTGTTGTTGTTGTTGTTGTTGTCTCAGTATCAGTATTCACTAATCATGGACATCATTAACAACCTCCTTCTGCATAAGGAGTCCAAGAAAAAGGCAAGTTTTCGTGGATTGTATACATTGTATATAATATGTATTGTAAGTGTTCGTAGATGATTAGGTTGTTCACAACTTACATAATTGTAGTTGCATGTGTAGCTCTTGAGGATATGTGACAGCAGAGATTTTAGGCCTTTCTACGGGGGGGCATTTAGCTCCTCCTGAACAAGGGTTCCCCCCCCCCCCCGAGATAGTTATGATCTTCACGTTGACATTTGCGACCAAATTTCATGGATACGAGGAACCCCCCTGATATTCAATTGTTTTATTTACCCTGTTGATATCATTAACCTTTACTTAATTGGCATAGCAGGGAAGCTATTGTTGACTTACCTGGATGCCGATAAGTTACTTGGTTTCCTATACTCATAGTGTGTGTCACTGCTCTTGCATGGCAGTGGGTTCCTTTGGTGGCACGTTGGTGGCCAGCTGGGTTATCCGACACTTGTTAATGTTAGTTATCACTGCCCAGTGGGTTTAGTCTTGCCTCTCATGCCCATTTTAACAAGACGCTGTTTTTGCTGAACGACTCCTTGGGCAAAATAAGTTATAGCATGCTTGTCCTCCAGTGCTCACTGAGCTCTAGTTAGTTTTGGAAGTTGCTTTATATCCATGCTTACTATTAATTCAAATGGGACGTTTTTTTGTTTGTTTGTTTGTTTGTTTGTGTGGGCAGGAGGCTGTGTCTCGGCACATGCGTATGCAGTTCAGTCTGCAGCTCAGCAGTAAAGTAAAGGACCCAAGAAAGGCAGTTCTGTTGCAGCAGAACAAAGTCAAGTAAGGCACTCACTGTATTTATTGCTATTTTCTGATGTGTGGTGCTGTGCAGATGACCTGCTGATGTGGTTCTGGTTGGTATAGCTGTTGTGTTGTGTTGGTGTATGCAGAAAGTGCCTGCTGGCTCTCCACAAGACAGAGACGGAGTATTTTTTAGAGTTGAAGACTGAAAGGTGAGTCTTTGATATAGATTTTAGTTCTTAGTGACATTTAGAATTCCGTGGGGTATAGGTTTTATTTATTTGCTGCAAGATATTGGGTTGATGTAAAGTTTTTCAGAAAAATATTTAGTGTTCACTTTTCTTTCTACTTCTTGCAGGAACCCAGAGAAGCTGATGAAGCTGGAAGAAATCCTGACAGCTACTAAGGAGGAATTGTCTCAGATTAGCCTTAGACTGAGCATGCTCGTGAGTACCTTCAGGCAGAGTCAGCTGTACGCAGCTTCATCCTCTCAAGCACGTGAGTATTGGCTGGACATGTTAGAGGAGGAGTTTTGCTAACTTTTACAGAGACCATCTTGACTTTGTGGCTTGCTTGGATGTGTTAAAACTGTTTGTCTGTGTAGTGACGTCAGAGCCCATGAGAAGGATCGAGATCTGGGTGGACGACACCCACTGGACTTTGACCCACAGCGACGGGCAGCTACGGCTAGGAGACATCACGATCACTAATTTCTCTTACAACCGCATGACTTTTACAGATGACTCCGGAGAGCATCGACTCGAACTAGGAGCTTTCAAGGTCCAGAACCTTATGCCGAACTTACCACAGGTTTACCAGGTAAAGGGTGGACTGCCATAAATACATGGATTAAGATCTTGGTGGAAGAAATAATATAAAGGTGTTTAGGTGGGTGTGGTCAGCTGTCATTGTATTTTTTACCTTGTCTTGTAGCAAGTGCTTACTCCGTATGATCCGAATGAGAAACATTTGAGAGTGGACAAGAACGTTACTCTCAGGGTTTATTGCAAGGACAAAGCTCCAGGTCAGTATCTCTTTCACTGGGTTGTGATGCAATATAGGAGAGATGAGGGGTATATTTGAAATGGAATGAGGGTTATTTAGAATGGAACTGAGTTATTAGAATGAATCTGGATTATGTAAAATGGAATAAGAGTTATTTAGAATGGAATGGGGTTATTTAGAATGGAATGAGGATGGTAGAATGGAATGAAAGCTACTTATAATGAATGAGAATATAATGAGCAAAGCAGGTAACGATATTCTGTACAGAATAAGCAATAGTTGTAATGAATTCAAAGAAATGAAATGGCAATGAAGGAATTTTGAATTAGTAATGGCAATAGTTTGGCTCTTTCTACTTGCACTGTGTTCACCTTGTCTTACTGTGAATCGTTCCATTCTTCCTTCCTGCAGTGGCTGGGATATCAGTAAAGGAGCATTTGGAGGTGAATGTAGTTCCACTCAATGTTTGCTTGACTTCTCGCTTCTACCAGACCATGCAGGACTTCTTCTTCCCCAAGGCTGAGGACTTGCCTGATTTACCGGAGCCAGACCACTCCCACTTGTTTGGTTTTGTTGGATCTGAAGGTACTGTCTGCAATGACATCAGCACTGCTACATATCTTAGTGTCGAGAATAATCTGATCGTCAGAGAAAACGTCTTTGTTTGAATTTTTTGTTTGTGTGTGTGTATCAATCAATCATCCTGTGGGCTGTTATAGCTGAGTGGTAGAGTGGTATATTGGTTGTGTGAGTAATTAAGATAATTCTATGTTTGATCCTCATTGCCAAAAACTTGTCTTTTCCTGTGTAGAAGAAAAGGTGTTAGAGTACCTTATGAACTGTTTAGCTACCATTTCATGTGGAGGGAGGGACTAATGTCTTAGGCTCACCCACGCATGATGTAATATGGGGTGTGGCATTTGATGGACTAGAGTGACAGTTCCTGGACCCATCTTTATGTGGGACTACAGTCATCAGTGCTTGGATTTACTGGTTGCACTCTGCCTGGTGTTTGTTTGCAGCGTCCGGTCAGAATGAGAATACAGACGGTGGTAGTCTGTCTCTGTCCAGAGGCTCGTCTCTTCGTAAATCCACTCTTTCCATGTCACCCTCCATCTCTAGTTCACGCTCCAACCACTCACCCCCGCCCTCTTCCTCTAGCACTGTGAGTTTGTATGTGTGTGTGTGTGTTTTCCATAATGAGTACTGAATTCTTATGCATGTAAATTGATAATTTTGAAAGAAGATAATATGAAATTTATGGTCACTTTCATAGTAGTTGTATCACTAGTGGTTGTATCACTAGTAGTTGTATCACTAGTGGTTGTATCACTAGTGGTTGTATCACTAGTAGTTGTATCACTAGTAGTTGTATCACTACTGGTTGTATCACTAGTGGTTGTATCACTAGTAGTTGTATCACTAGTAGTTGTATCACTAGTGGTTGTATCACTAGTAGTTGTATCACTAGTGGTTGTATCACTAGTAGTTGTATCACTAGTGGTTGTATCACTAGTGGTTGTATCACTAGTGGTTGTATCACTAGTGGTTGTATCACTAGTGGTTGTATCACTAGTGGTTGTATCACTAGTAGTTGTATCACTAGTGGTTGTATCACTAGTAGTTGTATCACTAGTGGTTGTATCACTAGTGGTTGTATCACTAGTGGTTGTATCACTAGTGGTTGTATCACTAGTGGTTGTATCACTAGTGGTTGTATCACTAGTAGTTGTATCACTAGTGGTTGTATCACTAGTGGTTGTATCACTAGTGGTTGTATCACTAGTGGTTGTATCACTAGTGGTTGTATCACTAGTAGTTGTATCACTAGTGGTTGTATCACTAGTAGTTGTATCACTAGTAGTTGTATCACTAGTGGTTGTATCACTAGTGGTTGTATCACTAGTAGTTGTATCACTAGTGGTTGTATCACTAGTGGTTGTATCACTAGTGGTTGTATCACTAGTGGTTGTATCACTAGTGGTTGTATCACTAGTGGTTGTATCACTAGTGGTTGTTTTTCATGTGAGTAAGTATTTCAGCCTCACCAGGATGGTTGTCGGCTGTATATTAGCTATTTTTATTATTGTGTTATTGCTGTTGTTGTGGGTGTGTCACTTTGTTTTTGTTCCTAATATAAATTTACAATGTGTTGTGCAGGACTTGAAGAAACTCGATGACGTGGAGAAAATGAAAGTAAGAACAACAGAGATAGCGTGCAGTTTCTTTGGCATCTTGGTTGCTAGTCTTTGGCTAAGTCGAGGGCCAAGCCTATCTTTGAGTGTCGCTAAATAATAACCATACAGTCCAGGAGTTAAACCACATAAAGTGTATTACTCAATTAACCCTGGAAGAGTGGAGATAGCTCTGATAAGAATACTTGTGGGTAAGGTGCCAAAAGTCAGGGAAATTGAATGCATACAAAGGAAACTGATCAGGTAGGTTCTATCATACAGCAGCACAGACACACTTACACATCTGAAAGTTCAGATCCAATACACTTACTGACTTATAATCTTTCCTTTTGAACCTTGTTTAATTTGTTGGATGTTAATTACTGCCAGTGTGGGTGGTGGAGTATAGAGCACCTGGAGGAATGGGCAATGTGTTAATGGGGACTGTTTGTAATAGAGTTGGGTGTGAATTGCTATTTTGGTTGTTGTGTAGCATCGAGCCAACGAGACCAAGACATTCATCTATGTCAAGATACCACGGATCACTCTCTGCGTCACTTACAAGGTACACATACGATCTCACACTGGTGATGTGGTGGGAAGTGGCGTGATAATGAGTTTATAGGTCCAACTCAGAGCAAGTGATTGATTGTAGGACTACGGGCTGAAGTAAAGCTAATGTCTTGACTCTGTTTTCACTGCCTTAATTATCTATCATTTGATTGCTTTTGTTTTGGGAATCGATAAGAAAGTATTTCTTGTCTGTGTTTTGCAATTAATTTTTAGTTTCACTTGAAATTATTGTATTCAATAATTGTTGATGTTGTGGTGTGTTCTTTTTGAGTGATGAAGTCTTCCAATGGTTTGTAAAGCGTACATTATGTTTAGTTGTTTTGACAATCCTCTCAGTTCAATGGTTTGTGTTTTATGGCTGTCATGTCTGCCTGTGTAAGTCTGTAGTCGGCCCAATCACTCAGATTGCATGATACGTTGTGAAGGATGAGGTAATTGATAGTGAAAGTGTTTGTGGTTAGCAGTTTCTAAATCAGCTGTCATCCCTGAGCTACGTAAATGGTGAGGCCCAAGTGTCTGCATGTGAGCAGCGCTACTACTACTGCTGCTACTGCTGCCTGACACTGTCTGTGTTCACCTCGTGCTGTTTGGGCATATTTAGTTCTTTGTTATGATATTCTGCCAGCTGTGCATGTGCTGGGCTTCATGGACTTATGTGTGGAGATTTTCAGTGGAGATTTTCGGTGTGTAACTGACAAAATAAATACTCATTATTGTCTTGAGCATGTGAACTGTATACATTCAGCGACTTAATTAAACTCTTTAGTAAGTTGACTGTTATTAGTTATGTATACTATAACAAGTCATCATAACAGTGGGTGCCATTTCTCACTCTCTCTCTTTTTTTTTTTTTTTCCTGACTCAGGTTAGTTATTCTTCAACTATGTTTACTTCATTGTGCCTAACCAATCCTTTTCCTCCTATCTTTCGTTCCTACTCCAGAGTGAGAATGTAAGTCTCAAGGATCTTCAGAACCAACGATTGACAGTTCCCACTCTGGAGTATCACAACAAGAACTGGACTTGGACAGACATGTTGATGGAGGTGAAGAGAGACTACAAGAGAGCCATTGTTGGCCAAACCATCAAGAATGTCATTGGCATGAAGGGTTCTGACGAGGTGTCTGGATTGGCATCTCCAAAACTAAGCAGGTAATAAAGACCCACTCTTTCCCCTCTTGGGTTCCCGTTTTACAATTGACTTTCTTTCTTTTTTTTTCTTTTTTTCTTCTTTTTTTTTTCCCTTCTACCTACAGAAGTGCTGATGTAATATTTGGTCGTCACAGCCCCAATTCACAGGTGAATTTTTATTTGCTTATTGAATGTATATCAAATTTCATAACATTCACTTATTTTGTATGTAGAGCAAATCAGGTAAGACCAAAAAGATATTTTCAAAGAAGTCAGCCAAAGATGGCGACAATATCTCGCTGAAAGGTGAGTGCTGAAAAACAGTTGTTTAATTTTTCTTTTTTTTCTTTCTTTTTTTTTTAAATGTTGTTCTCTCCTTTATTTACTTATTTATTTATATTTTTAGATGGTAAAAAATCTCCATCGTCTCCATCTAAGGCACCATACAATCCTCCGCTGTCAGATGCAGATATAGCGTTGAATCGATCTCCCAGAACACTAGCGAAGCAGTCTCATAGTGCAGATTTCAACTCCTCCTGATAAATTGTAATTCTTTTTATATTCACATGTTCATAAATTCAATCAGCCTTTGTAGTCAATACAAGGACAAATGTGGCCATTTTATTCTGCTTTAAATGTTGCCCTGTAAATATTTATATTTAACGTAAAAAAAACAAAAGTATATTATTATGTGATGGTACTATAAAGTTGTGCATGATTTCAAAGTGTTATAACATAAGTGAAGGTTTTAGTGCCGACTTATCGGCTTTAGTGCTGTCGGCAACTTTGGATCCTTTCAGAAAACCTCTCAGCTTCCTTCTGCTCCTCTGTCTGTCATTTGCTAGGTTGTCTAGCTCTACTTGAACTTTAGATCGGAACATCTCTTCCACATCAGACTGCAACAATTTATAACAACCCAAGTTAACACTATGTAGTATAAATTTCCAGCATTGATGTATTAGCTAACTTTTGTGCCTATTTATTTTCACTTCAAATGTTGACTTGTCACTTTATAACTAGTAAAAATTCTTTAGCTGCCATTATTTACCTGCCACGCCTCCACTTGCTCATGTAGCTTGATCTTCTCCTTGATGACAGCCAGAAGTTGCTTCTTCATGACTTCTATTTCTTCTTGAAGCTTTACTGAGCCAGCTTGAAGCTCCATGCACCTACATGGAACATACACCAACACATCATTTTCATTCATCACCACTAAGTGCTGTAATTCTTGGACATTTTACATACTTGAGGCAATTTTCCACGATGCCTGCTTCAGAAGGACTAAGTGAAGAGCCATTGCTTTCACAACTTTCAAGCCTATCAATGCGCTACAAGACAAATCAAAACATATTTCTGTCCACAGAAATGATATCTAACATGTACCTGTGTTCGTATTGATGCAATCGCTGATCGTGGACCGGAAGGAATGTCTTGATCAGACAACTCGTCAAATAATGAACTGGTGGCTCTTTTGATGACGGGGGTGGAGCAAGTCGGACTAATCGGAGTTTCCTGCAAGAAAATTGAATCGTGAAACATACAAGGGGCTACTGTAGTAAGATGCTTGTTTCTTCCATGCAATCCTCCTGTGGACCATTCACATTGCCAAGTAGCTTGTAGTAGCAAAGAGAGTTATTACACACAATTGCAAGGAAACTGTGATGTTTTCTTTTCATTGCACCATCTGTCAAACCCATTCACTAGAGGATAATAGCTTACACTTCATCTGCCACACAGCCTCATAATAATTACAGTACTCTTCATAGTGTATTACACACGGAGGCCCATGCAAACTAAAGCATTCCCAGGGTAGACTCCCTATTGGTATGAATACTATGCATTTTGTTGACTCGCCTTTGAGTTCATTACTTCTTGCTGTAATTGCTGCAGCTTATCTCGAGTGTCGTCTAGTTCACTGTCTTGCGTCTTAAGCTGGAAATAGAAAATAAAAACGTAATGATACCAAGGTGCATTCATGCCTTCAACACTGAAGCACAGTTTCTATAGTTATTTTCTTAAAGAGTGATGGTTGACAGAAAAATTGTAACTTTACACTCGTTACTCAGACTAATACAAGTGAAAAAAATCACTTACACTCGACAGCTAGCACAAGTTGAACACAAATCTTGTGCAATTTACAACTCTCACTTACCAACTGTTCATTGTAAAGGCATTGGTATTCCCAGTTCTCTGCCTCTTGCTTGACAAGCTGTAGCTCAGCTGAGAGACGGTCACAAGTGTGTTGCTTCAAACTCATGCTTCGCTCAAGCTCCTGCTTTTCTTCTTTCACCTTTTCCAGCTATAGTAAAACATAATAAATATTAAGTCATGTTTCATATGCATTATTATATACATGTATAATATTTAAGTATTACCTGTTTTTTTGCGTTCACAAGTTCAGTTTTGAGCAAACAATTTTCTTTTTCACGCACTTCTAATTTCATTTCCAATACTTGCATTTCATCTTTGTGCCCCTTCAATAACTATATTAGATAGATCAACACAATCAAAGACTTCTGACAAAACTATTTCTGGTATACCTGACTTATCTCATCCCTCAGTTGTTCATTCTCACTGTTAATCAGTTCTGCTGTGGAGAGACACGGTTCATCAAGTTTAGAGCTCAAAGACCTCTCTGATTTCTCTAACTCCTCTTCTAATTGAGCTATTTTAGTCCCTGCCACTGATTTGCATTCTTGCAATGCTCTAAAAGAATCTTCTTTCTGAGTCTCTAAGCACTGCAGAAAAAAAAATCATCTTAATTATATGTTTACTTGTTTATGACGTCTACTTGACATACGTTTTTCAGCAATACATTGTCTTCCTTGAGCGCATTTAGTTCGCATTTGAGACTATCTCTTTCTTCCAATAGTTCCCGTCTGAGGAGTCCAGCCTTGACTAAATCTTGCTGGTTTTTCTCCAGTTCAGAACACAGCGCTTCTAAGTCTAAACCAGTCAAATCCAACGCCATTCTCGCTACTTTGGCTGACATAGTTAAACTACTTGTGGGCGTTAGTCTGCAATATTTAGGCTACTGCCACGTTTGTTTGTCTTTTATAAATAAAAGCCCACGAAACGCGCGCGCACAAGAAAATGACAAGTACTATGAGAATGTATTGCGAGGTGAAAAATAAAAAAAAAAGAAATAAAATAAGATGTACATACATACAGTGAGGAAAAATTATGAAAAATGAAATGTTCAAGTAAGTGGAATTGAAATAATGCTTGAAGCAGCAAGTGCTCTGTCCTTGGCTCTCTGATAGGACTCTAATTATAACAAGCACAGAAAGTGAAAATGGCAAAGCAAAGCAAAGCAACACACACACACACACACACCAATGGTCTTCACACACACACACAGATGTATCCTATAGCACGTCCACATTGAATAACAACTTACGAAGAACAGCTGCAAGTGCTCCTTTGAATGCTCTGTATCTGCAAAATATCACATACACAAATTTAAACTTCAAAGTAAGGAGGCAAAGTAAGAGTGCACCAGTAGATTCATACCTGGCTGTGGGTTCCTTTACCAGAGAACTGTGGAGGGAATAAATATGAGCAAAGATTAACACAATGATAGTAAGCCATGAAGTGCATGGGTCAGAGTTTTGAAAGAAAGAGAGAGAAGGGTGTGGGAGGGGCAGGCAATTAAACGACTACATCCTGTTATGAGACTGTCACTACTTTTGCACTTTATAACATGTGCACAGAAGCACATAGATCATAAATATCATAAAATTAGTGGGGAGGGGAGTTTAGCCTCTACAGCTCTTTCTCTGGATCCAACCCTCTTAGCTGTTGTAGTTGTGTACCTGCTCTGATGGATAAGGTTGAATCGAAACTGAACTGAGCCGGAAGTCTCTGCTTCAAACCCGTATCGACTCAGATGTGTTCCCTGTAACAAGTTAATGATGTTTTAACTACATAACTGTGTTTTTATTTAATTCATGACTAAAAACATAAAAATAACAATGAACATTATTTTATTTCGCACTATCACAGTTATTGCTTAGTTAGTGTGGTTGGTTCATTATCTATGCATGTAAGTTCTCTACTATCAATACTCAGTTAACACTAGACCTTAGCTTGTAAAAATAACATTTCTCGTGAAAAACTATATATATTTCTCAAACAGTAAAAAAAATTTACAGATGGAGTTTAGGAGGAAAAAATTACTTGATCTAAGACTTCACCACTTGCTCTAATTGTGCGTGGAACCGGATTGCCAACAATTGCATCATATACAGTATGTTCTCAAATATACATTTGTAATAATTAAGTGGTTTTGGGATTAACATATCTTCTTTCTTTTTTCAATTTACTATGTTGCACTCCAGCATATGTGCGAACCTGAAATTCTCTGGGTGTGGCTACATAGGTGATGTCATCAATTTCAGGCGGCCCACCTATGAAGAACCTGTTCATCTGGTCAATAACTGGTCTTCCCACTGGACGCCATGTTTCAACTGTCACCTCATGCTGGCCTATCACAGCAAAACAAAACAAACAAATTAGAATAAAAGTTGAAGGAAGAAGACAAAATTTCATCTGTCACTGACCTGACTGCCTGGGGATGTCGAGGTAGCCGTAGCCTTCCACTCTGTGCCTGTCCCAGTAATCCTGAGAAGATATCTCTACCAGCACTCTCGGCCATTTAGGAAGTTGATCTGATGACATCGTTTCAGTGTGTCAATAAATACATCTACAATGTGTCATAATTACTACTACTACTACTACTACTACTACTACAATATGCTGCCACTATACTGCTGGTGCTGCTGCTGCTCTACTAACTACTACCACCACCGCTACCACTAAGAAAAATCTCATACGTTTTGAAGCTTCAGGCTGTTGGTGAAGGAGAAGGGTAAATTCAAAAGGGCAATTGAAGTGAGCAACATTATTCTAGTGACAATAACAACACAACAACAACAATAATAATAACATAAACAGTCTATAGGCAATAGAACTAACCTGGTCTATAGACCTAGTGGAGCACAGTTGGGTGACTACACATGGGAGTTGGCTGCGAGCGGACAAAGGATAGTCATCGTTTTCCAATTCCCAATCTACGACGAGCCAAGACACAGAAGAATGAGTGTGTGTGCATCCATGTGAGTGTGTGCGCGTGTGCATCTAGATGTGTGTTGAAAGGAAGATGTGGCATAACTAAGCAAGTGTGCAAGGCTCAGAAGAATGCACAGTACACAAACTACACCAATTGCATAGCAAAGTACAAACAAACAAAACAATACACTGTATGATAGCCTGTTTACTCACATTTGGGGACTCTGGCAAATTTATTCGAATACTTCCTATAACTCACTTCACAAACTTACTCTCTGGTAGGTCGAGATGTGCCGATATGTACAGGTTGCTGTATTCAAATCCCCACCCACACACTGCATGTACACACACACACACACACACACACACATAAACTTATCACAGGCTATCATCCCCCCTGAGCCAATGATCCACATTTTAAATGTTTTCTTCTTAGTGAAATATTAAATAAAATTAATACTTTCAATTTATGAACTCAAAGCTAAAATGAATGAATGTAATTTCTATTTACCTATTTCTCCTAAGAGGACAACTCTGAGACAGTCTTTGTCAGGCTAGCAATAATAATAATAATAATAATAATAATAATAATAATAATAACTACAATAACAACAACAACAATAATAATACTGTATCAAGACGATGATGTAAAGATTTGACTCACAACATCTTCTGCAAAAGAAGTCCCAACAGAATGGCTCAAGGCACTGACACGCTTCTGAGAAAGCTGCAGTACATGAGAAGTGCCCAATGAATACTTATATGTACACAATTTCTTTGAAAGATTTCAAACATAAAGTTCAGAAAACCCTCAGTCATGGTACATTTTCTTTGAACCGAACAATACAAATACAACAGAGTTAATAGAAGGGCCCTGGCATATCGTGCAGCAGCATCTGCACTGACTCAGCAACAACTGTGAATACTAGAAATGATATAACACTGAATGAATAGCATTATGGTAGTCCTCGACAACTATCACAACAATACACAGTTGCAGTAGCTCAATGACGTCATATTGGAACGAGAGCACCACCCTATATATTTAGATTATCACTACTCATGTTTACTGATTCTCTATATGAGTTCACTGAGGTAACACTGTTTTCCATTTCATTACCTAGGTAACACTAGAGACGCTGCAATTGTTCTTAAGACTACAATGGATCTATCACTCCTGGTATTTACATCAACTATTAAGTTTCTCTCCTCAATCTTCACTTCCCTTTTGTTGACTGAGTCATGCACTTTCTAGGCCTTTGTCTAAATCATTCATGTCACACAATCACCTACAAAGCCATGAACTATATGCTACCTGCTAGAGTTTGTGTGGTAAGAGGGATTACGTACGTATGCAAACAATCAAATTATCTCATTCGTGGCTTCACCTTGACATAAACAAAGGAATGCAGTTGACCTATGGTGCTAGCTTCTAATAACTTAGTAACTTAGATTCACGCCAAGCACAAGCTGGAACAACGGACTCACCTCTGACATGAGCTTCTTCTCTTTTCCCAGTGCCTCAGCAGACAGAGGGTTGGACGCATGTACCAGTCGATACTCAAACAACTCTACATGGAGGGACACATGAGTGTGTGTGTGTGTGTGTGTGTGTGTGTGTGTGTGTGTGTGAAATGCAGATGCAGCCCATATTACATCATTTCAGGTGGTAACTATAGAAGTGCTTCTATGTATTTCAAAGCCACAACTCCTACTATCACACTTTCTTGAAGACTGTAGAGTACTCCAATACTGTTAGACAGCTCCCGTGACATGGAAAATGATCAACAGCTCTAACTATCTTACCCATTTAGTACTTTTTGACAATATAAATGCAGTATTTAGGTCAAATCTGACATGATTTTAAAGTAAATTTAGGAGATAAATATGTCTAAAATAAATAACTAGTCGTGCGCTTCAGCACAAATGACAAGCGAGCTAGCCTTGCTTTAAAGTGATAGCTACTATGAGCTACAGCACTTGGCCTAATTTACATACTTTGAAATTGAAATGTTCTAACTTGACCTACCCATTCAACAACAAAGAGAAATAGCGTTGTTGTGTCTGCTATGCTTGTTTTTAAATAACTAAGCTCCAGAACTAGCTTGCTTTTCTAGGCCCGCAACTCACTAAAATGGTTGACATGCTCACTACTTTGTGTAATAATATAAAAAGGTAAACAAGAACTTCTACATTCATCAGGCACATTTTATATTTAGATCTCATTCACCTCTGTGCTTGTTTTCAATCCTGTACATAGGCTTGTCAGGAGAAGGATTAAAGTCAGGCTCCATGGATATTACTCCATTCTCGTCCACCTGCATGTATGTACAATACGTGCATCATGTCTGTGCACTATCTACATGCATACTATAACTTACAGTGATACAGCAAAGCACATGTTCATCGGCTTCATCAATCCTGCAACATATGTAGGTGGTAATGATCCCTTTACTAAACCAATAACCACAAGATCACTTGCCCGTTGAGGTGCCTGAGGTCCGCCATGAGGTACATTTTTTTGGTAGTCGGCTTTGCCACTCTGTGGGATAGTCGCTCGTCATTGGACGGAGAATTAGTTACAGGATGACGAACCACATCTGGAGCTAAACCTCTGAAGGAAACAAAGGCTTGTATTGTTAAACGATAGAGTTTTAACTGTGTACACTGCATGACTGTGTACACTGCTAATGACTGTAGGTGACATAGGAATATTGCCAGCTTTTTAAGGCAAAAGTAGATATTTGAGTGAGTAGACCTACGCCAAACCCCCAACAATTCACTTGGGAGATTTGGATAGGTGGGTGGAGGGAGAAGCTGAAGAGGCAATTTAGTGCTTTTATCAGTTGAGTTTAATATTGTTCAAACATACTGTGTAATGTATACATAGAGCACGTTATAACCACAGAATCTAGAAAGTGCCAGATCAAAACCTATTGGCAGACAATCAGGCCACACCAATGATGAAAACGCAGTGCTCCACGCTTCAAAATGTAATGTTATATAACTTTAGTTTGCAATACAATCATTGTCACAAGTCATTATTTCTTAGCAAAATGAAATATAAGAAATTTACATAAAGATCTTGGGAGTAACAAGCAATTGAATTGCTATGATGTAATACAGGTGACCCATTCTGTAAGAGTCCAGTTTATTTATTTATTTCATTGGTAAATATATGTAGCAAGTGAGACGCTCTGAGGTCAAATTTTCACACATATTTGTCAGTCATTGCATGATATGTATATTGGGTGGAGCTATAGTGTGGCCTATTCCTTTTTTTTTTAATTCCGTAAAAAAATTTCTAGCTGTTTGAGTCATTATTTAGCTCCATGGCATAACTCAACTAACTTTACTGCTTTAACTTGTACTCTAAGTCTCTCTGGCTTATTATTTTTTTCCAGAACAAATAAATCAACATTTTGGTGGTGGGTGGGTTGGGGGGTTGGGGAGGGGGATAATTATTTTTATGAAATTGATGAATATTTAGAAACTCAAGTCTCCATAAAGATCATAATAATTTTGAGGGTGGAAAAAAAACCCCTAAAATTCCCTGAGTCCACCCCCCAACTGCAGACAAACTTACCTGCTTGAACGTGCTCTGTGCCTCCTCTGAACAAGATGATCGTGTTTGGCAGCAAAGGTCAAGGTACCGGCACTTTCAGGATCCACTATCACTGGGGATTCCTGCATAACAGTACGTATGTAGCATTATGATGTTACCTTTTACACATCTCACAGCATTCAACCTTACAAATATCTCTACCTTTCCCTGAATGGGCCCCCAACATTTATCACATTATATAACTGAAAATACATTGTTTCTTCTTCCATGGATTAGTTAAGAGAAATTATTAAAGGTCAAGTGTAAAGTTACTTACTATAGTTACTGGAGCCTTGAAGTTGTCTTTTTCAATGTAAGAGAATAACCTCATGCAAGTTCTGCCTCCTTTATTTCTAAACACAACAACAAAGAAAATATCACCTTGACTTAATTGTGACAACAAAAATAACAACAACAACAATAACTCCAACATGACCTTATTCATCAACCATATATCTTTCTGTAAAGAATGTGAATTCAAAATGAAACTTGATATTAACATGTTTAGAATACAACTTTATCATCATTATCTCCGCCTTTCATTGGATTCAAAACACTAGCATTTGGAGACAAGTGTTCACACCACACAGTTTGCACCCAAGGACACAGTTGGGCTTACCTTAGCTCAACAATGTCCTTATGGTACAGTTCCTCCCATGTGTTCAAGCAGTTGTTAGAATCTGCATATAGCTCCTCTTCATCCTAAATACAACAATAGTAATACATAATGACTTGGATCGGGGGAGGGGGGGTAAGGAAGGAGAAAAATAGCAGAGGAGTTAAACTAGCTTAGCTAGCATAACTAGGGCAGAGTCATCATGAACCTCCTGCTATGAAGGAAAAATTCGTAAAACTTTTAAAAGTTTCCTGGCACAAATACACAAAATATATGTCACGTTGACAAAATTTATATAGTATGTGTAATAGAAAGCTAAAAATTAGTATTATTATACATTAATGTCATATTAACATACAGACAAAACAATTTTGTGGGTTTGTGGTTATTGTTGTGGTTATAGGTGATGGAACTGGGAGCTTCAAGACAGTGAATTTGGAAGTGTTTAAGCTGAAAAAAGAGAAATTATTTGTCCTTATCTCTATAACTTGGTATACTGATACTTTAATACCTGAAGTTTCATATGAGCCTAATTTTGTGGGCACACGAAATTTGAATCTCGAAATATTTAAAATTTTAAGAAAAAAAGTGTTTAAGCCAGGATTTTTGAATTTATTGAGTTATATCTCTAAAATTTTGACACATGATGTAAAATTGCCTTAAAATTATTATGTATAACTTTGGTAGCTATACCTTGAAAATTAAGTGAGTTGTGGCTGTTTTTCACCAAAAAAAAAATTATGCACGGTAAGGGTCATCAAATGATGACGTTTACAGCGGATTGTGGGCCTATAGTACACGTAAACGCGACGTCACAAAACAGCGCATGCGTATTTGTGCAAGGGCGCCAGTTTACCGCTAATTGTTGCACGGGTATGGCTGATTTAGCTACGGTTGTATCTCAGGCCCTAGCAGGTATCAAGTTTTACGGCGTTACTGCCTATCGCGGCCAGCGTTTTAGCTTCCGTCTGGAGCTGCACAACCCGTAGGACTCCAACTGCATCGCCCTGATGTTGTCAGAATACCGAATGCTGGGAGCCTTGGGAGTATTAAACTCCTTCAGCTTTTCTTCAGCTCTTGAAAAAGATGACCTCTTGGATAGGCTTGGCTCCAAGTTAGTAATATACCAGCCAACAATTCTGTGACTGATTTCGACTTCGTTTACTGCTGCTAGTAGAACGATGAGAATCCATACAGCCGATTGCAGTTAGGGAAAGTCCCGTCTTACCGCTCAGGGAAATAACCGTTCGACCTTAGCTCAGTTACGTTTAATGACGAACTACCGCAAAATCTTGACGTCAAAAAAAATGTCGTAAAATGTATTAGAGTGAATGAGAAAAGTTCTGTTCTCCGTTTTCCATTCTCTAAACAGGCAGTTTTACTATTGTAACCATTATTGGGATGATGAAGAAAAGGTATGTGTACGTTAAATGACTGTAGTGAGGGTCTATATAGTAGTTTCAAAAAATCCACTCTTTGTTGGAAGCACTGTATTCTCACTTTACAACTTTTACTTTGCCATATGCTTCATTACACACAAAACTTAAAGCTAAAATTGTGGAGTGGAGTAGCTAAATGATATCTTAAAGAAAAGCCAATAATACTCAAAACTTGTTAAATAAAGCAAACATGCTGATGACCCTTACCACACTTTTACTTATCACTGAATTTACTAAAATAATTTATTTAGCTAAAAATTTGCTTGTGTGCTGTAGAGGACATAGTTTAATCATTTTCCTATTGAACAAGTACACTCACTTGGCTAAAAACCTTTTCTTGCCATCGAAAAACTAGCTCTTCAGATTCTGAATAAATAAATACCATTCTATTCAATTTCATAGAAAGAAGAAACGAAGTTAAATATCACCTTGTACTGAAGACAAATTTTCTCCCTGACTTGGATCTGTTATTAGAGTGCTAGATGGACCAGAAGTCCTGACTTTTTTCAGTTCCACCCTAACATGTTTGTGTTGTCATAGCAATGACGACGGGCTGGATATAGAAATAAAGTAGAGTACTTTATTACCTGATACAGAAGTTTTTTAAGCTATCCCTGCTACTATAAAAAGTTGGCCTCTTCTTCGGATTCACTGATTTAACGGCCAATTTTCCAGAGGCCATAAAGTCGACAAGTCCAGAAGAGACCAAGTCGACAAGTCCAGATCAGACGTCGGCTTCTAATTAAAATAGGTTAGGTAAAGTGTCGCGCGAGGCGTGGTTTGGAAAAAAGTGCTTAGTTGGCTAAAGTGTAGTTGGACTGAGGAGGGAGAGAAACCGCCCGCGGTGTTAAACCAGATTTAATTTACAAGTCATCTTTTTGTCTCTCCCCTGTAAGATTTGGTACCCCTACGTTACGTCGGTAAGTTAGGAACTGGAAAACTCACAATTTTCAGAGCGCTGTTCTTTAAGGTTTGTTTTGTCTGTTCTTACCGATGTTCAGCTACTTCATTGCAGTGAGTAGACCAGAAAAGAAAAAAAAAAGTTCTATCCATAAGGGTTTAGTTAGAGAGAGGACAAAAGTAAGGGTAATATGGCTGGAGGAGAGAGAAAGAGAGAGGGAGGATGAATTCAAGTAACCTGTTTCTGTCTTCACATCACATAGCTTTAACTAGAGCATAGACTACTTGCTACACGACAAATTGCTTGATAAGTATAAAGGCTGGAAAGGATTATGTAATGTTAAATTCTGGGTAAGTGAGCACCTCAGGAATTTTTTAAAAACTAAATCAAGTATGGTGCAGTGTGTGGGAGGTGAAGAGAGCGAGACCAAAGAATGGCTTTTTGTGGATGTGGCTTTCCATACAAACAATAGCTGGGGGTAATCAAGTGCCATTTTAAAAGCTTGCTGTTGTTTTTATTGTGTGTGTGTGTGTGTGTGTGTGTGTGTGTAGGTGAGGAGGAGTGATGGGCCTGTCTAAGAAGCAGGCTCCCTACATATCAGCCAGTTTGGTGCTCTTTGTTGTCGGCATTCTCTTCTTTGCTTTTCCGTGAGTAGGAACCTGATGCTATCTTGCATGTGCGTATGTCTGTACATACACATTCTGTCTGTACCTTTCAGTTTCTAAAGTTTCTACTTGTACAATATTCATGCTTCTGTTTGCAGTCTCTTAATCTTTGTCAATGGTCTATCTTTAATTTGTACAGTAAGGTGTATGTTTTATAGCACACCTTTCTTCTGTTAGGATAGTGATGCAGTCATTTCTGATTACCATGTATCATTCATGTATCATTACAAGGAGATCTGTCGTTATTAGAAATTCAGTATTTGGAGTCAGGTGTTTGTAGTCGTGACTTCGAGGTCCGATTGTCACAGTGTTATTTGTTCATTACCACAGAATGCGCAACCTCATGACGTATTACATGGACCGGGGCACCCTCATCATTATCCCGATTGTTGCTGTCGTGTACATGGGTCTCCTGTACTTGTTTGTCGTGTCCACTTTCTTCCTCGCATCATTCGTGGACCCAGGCATCTATCCACGAGGTAAGTCTCCTCTTTTCACCCCCCCCCCCCCCCCCCCTTTCTATCCAGTATTTGAAATTGTTCCCTTCCTGTTTCTCGCATTTCTTGTATATTTGTTCATATCATTTCACTCCTTCTCTTCATTTCTGTCTGATTCTGAAACTCTTGTTTCCTTTCTTGCCTTACTTCAGTTTCCTTCCTTAGTGTCCTTGAAGGATCTTTATCTTTTATTCTCTCTAATTCTTAGCGGTATGGGTAATTGGGGGTCAACCATTGCTACTTGTGGTCTAATTGGCTAACGGTATCAAATTCTCTGAATTGAAAATATAATACTCTTGATTACTTTATGCTAGGTTATAGTTGTGATAACACCTTCCCACATTATGGTCTGTATGTACCTATACAATCATATATATAATCCTGAAGTAGGTAACACTTGATACACTAGTGTCTCTAACTTGGCCATCCATCCCAGCTGGAGGATGGTGGTCATGTGTACCACTAGGCTGTCTGCCATGGCAACACCTGTTGCACTATATGTGAGAGAGGATACAAGTTTGGCATGGAACTTGGTCCTTTTGAGTCAGTTTTATGTGGTCACTTAGCTTAATTAATCATGTGCCCTGGCCCAGCTGGTGAGGCGAAGAATTTGTGTGTGTGTTTGGGGGGGGGGAAGAGTTGTGAGTAGGATGAGCGAATATCAAGTGATATTGTGGATTGAATATAAAAGATTGTAAGAGTTAAAATAGGTTTTATCAGAATGAGTTCAGTATGGTGTGGCATCTTGACGTCCAGTTGAGGGGTGGGGTGGAAAGTGTGAATAAGCATTAATGGGTGGCATGTGTATAAGTATCTCTATGCTACACACATGCTATAGGATAGGTCATATTACATTGATGTATCCAGTCAGTTTATGTAAACAGGAATCATAGGGATGGTGTCAAGAATCTAAGCAGCAAACCACGCCCAATAAGGGAGTAATGTCTCCCAGTAGGATCTCTCTCAAGCTCACACTGTCTTGTTCATGCTGAAGAGCAGGCAGGGCGGAATGGATTTGTTGGAATAGATTCGTTGGAATAGATTCGTTGGAATGTGAATGTATATAGAAAATGCGATTATCTCTGGGTCTAGTTTGCTATCATTTTGAAATGAAGGGTGAGGTGATCTGGCATTTGTAATGTACTGAACTATCTGTAGGAGAAGGGGGGCGGGGTGGGGATATGATTGGCAATGGTGGTGCTTTGGAATGAGGTGGGACGTCCCTTGTGATGGCCACAGCTGACATCCTGTCCTCACTTCCACCCACTTCTGTAAGTGGGATATGTTTGTAAACATGGCTTGTGCAAGGCGGAGTGGTATGGTTTGGTGTCTGTAAGACTTAATAAGGTCATGGGTGGGTGTGTGTGTGTGCATGTGTGCTGTCTCAATCCAGTGAGTGCCTTGTTATCTCATGATACTGCTTAAACTTCCCACTTCCAGGCCTAATGGTGTGTTTGAGGGTAAGTGTGTGTGTGTGTGTGTGTTGGACAGCCGATTGACAGCATTTGTGCCATTCACTCGGGAGTTTATGGGAGTCAATCATCCGTGTAGTGGCATATGCTGTTGGTGGTCAAATGGAGTATCTCAGTAATCGAAGTCATCTCTGTCTATCTCTACCCACTTTGAATTGTGCCTCCTTCCCCCTCAAAGAGTTCATCTTATAATTGCCCTACCTAAACATCAACTTTTTTTTCTAGAGCTAATTGCTGGTCAAGTTTCATACCTGTAGTATTTCTTAGATATTTGGATCCCTTTTTCCTTCGTGCAAACGAGTAGGGACTTCCCCTAATTACTTGCCAAGCAGTGGATTTTTTAGTTAACATGAATACTTCCTACTGTATTGGTAGCATTTCAGCATTTTCATTGTGTAAAGAAATTTGACGTTTCACTGTCATTTTAGTCATTGGGACAGACATCACCTTGAATGATACAGTGCAAGGCGGGGCAGATAGTGTACGTTCAAAAAGAGATTAAGAAATAAATTTAGGACTACCTCCTCCTGTGTTGCAATTCACAGCAGTAGGAATTCTAAAAGGTGTTTGACTGCTTCAAGTAGATTGTGTAATGTTATTTTTAAGTTCTGAGTTGTAAAGTTCCTGTTAAAATGATATATTTGAAAACTACTTATATGGCAACTCCTACCTGCTCACAGTGTTGCAGCCACCACCTGAATGTGTTTACTGATGCACACATTTAGGGATTTCAACATTGCTGGCTTAATTTGTGGTTTCATGATAGTGGATATGATTATGCTGTCTGAGGAATGTGTGTATTGTGGGGTGGGGGGGGGGGGGGGGGGGGGGGGGAGATATGGGTGGATTAGAGAGTGGTTGGATTGTTTTCTTCTCCCAAATAGAGCACACTGATGAGGAGGATGACTTGAGAGCTCCCATATACAGAGAGGCGGATGTTAATGGAGTTCAGGTGAGGATGAAGTGGTGTGAGACGTGCCAGTTCTACCGGCCGCCAAGATGCTCTCACTGTTCCATCTGTGATAACTGTGTAGAGGTGAGAAACAGCGACAGACAAAGGGAAAATCTGTTGGTACAGATTTTTTTATTTTATTTTGATTTTGATTTTTTTAGGATTTTGATCATCATTGCCCGTGGGTGGACAACTGTATCGGTCGGCGCAACTACAAATATTTCTTCTTCTTTGTGACCTCGCTGACATTGCTTATCCTGAGTGGGTTTGGTTGGGTCATCCTCTCCATAATGCTCCACAAGGGACAGTGGCTTCACGTCATCGTAGAGTATCCTTACTCTATGTGTATTAGTACTAGCAGTGTCTTGTGTAGGCACTTGGTTTGGACTATTGCCTTCAAGTGGTACATTTTATATTAATTTACTGGCCCAATTAAGTTGTGTATAATACCAGAATGCACTACGTTATTGATATCAATTGTTGGTATGGCACCAACTATATATAGACAGCCCTCCTTATCCCAGACCTTTCTGAGTAAGCCATTTCTATTAAAAGCGTGAGTTTGCTGAAATTTCAGGTAAACTTTTCTACACAATAAAATAAGTACATAGTCCTGTATGTAAACCACTTCTTTTATTGGTGGCAGTACTTTTTTTTTTCCTTGACCAGTTGTTTGTGTGGTAAGGTTCATCCTGATGGGTGTTGGTTTCCTGGTGTTCATCCCTGTGGTGGGTCTCACAGGATTTCACATGGGACTCACCTGCATGGGAAGGACAACCAATGAACATGTGAGTTACTTAATATTATTATACTACACACTGCCAGGATGGTGTGCTCCATCAGTATCACTAATTTCTTTACTTGTTGGAGAGAGAACTGTGTTTTTAATGAGATCATTCTAACAAAGGATGAGAATTGATCCTAACATTTTCAGTGGTTTGAAGAAGTATGTATGTGAATCACTACCAACCAATATCTATGCTTTGCTCAGGTGACAGGAAAGTTCCGGGGAGTGAACAACCCGTACGATGGCGGCTGTGTGCACAACTGTGTGAAAGTCCTGTGCTCCCCCAAGAAGCCGAGGTACATGCATTACCAGGTGAAGACTGCGGGGACGAACCCACTAGCTAACTTGAACGACAGACCGATCGATAGCCAGAACCTGCGTCCGAGGCCAGTCTCCACGACTGGACCCATGTATGAGGAGCTGGACCAGCACCATCAGAGTCGCAACGTGCCACCGCAACACACCCCTCACGTCCCTCCCTCTTCCTCAGTCCCACCGGCTCAGTTTGTGGACCCTAATGTGAGCAATAATAAGTTGGCATTATTAAAGGGGGGGGGGGGGGCTAAAATAACTAGTTTGGAGTTACCAGATTGTTAGGTATTAATAATAAATACGATCAGTTTATCAATAAATAATATGAATAATATAATAATAATAATATAATGTCAATAATAAATATGTGCAAGCATAGCATCAGTGAGAGAAATCTGTATTAATGTTTTACTTTATATTGTAGGGACTTGTGAGTCCGACATCCACTACCATCCAGCTCAGAGAAATCACAGTGTGACAACTGGCATTCTACCAAAGCTTAGCAAGCTTGTATTTTTTTTGTTTTGTCTTCTTCACCACAATGGTGTCTCCCTAGGCACATCTCCAAATTCATCATGTGACTGAATTTTATTTACAAGTATTCTTCTCTCACTCACAACATGTGTAATTCAATTTCTCTTTTACTATTTTTAACGAGCTACGCTTTTTTGACCATTTATTTTCTCGTCGGCTGTTTTTTTTTCCTTTTCATTGGCTTTAGATCATTGGTCAATGCACCATAAATATGTATAAAAGTTATTTAATGATTCAATGAAGTACATTTTCTATGAATACGCTCTTACAATTTTGATTACAAAAAAAAAAAAAGCAACAAGATTTGTTTCATTCATGTTATGCAACTTTGAGAATAATAATAATACACATTTCTACATATCTAGGATATGAAAGCTTTATAAAAAAAAAAATATTAAAACAACAACAACAACAAACACCATATTTGTGTATACACTTGTGAAACATGAAACATTAATGAACTTGCCTTGAAGGGGATTAAAGCAAAGATGGTTATTAAAAAAAAAAAAAAAAAGGTACTACTTGTGTATGTTTAGAAATTATGATTCGGTTCTTTGCTGGGGATGTGTGAACTAGCTGTCCTTATAAGTCAAAATATAAGCTGGGCATGTTTTGCAGTGATCGTAGACAACATACACCAGCGACCCACCAGTCTTGCCATTGACTGTATCGTGAAGCCTAGAAGGATCTGGCCCGTACACCGGAGGCTTGGTCAAATCTGGACACTGGACGTTATCAAAAGCAAAGCTGATGCCAGTCAATACACTAACCAGCATCAATTGCCTCGTGCCGTCTCCGGGTACTTTGTACGAATACATGCTGCTGTAACTGAAATTTTCTGCAAAATAAGAACCACGCCCCCACATCAAGCTTTTTTTGCTGGTAGAGCTATATCGAAAATCTACACCATGTTCTGAAGCAACTATCTTGTGTGGGTCCATATCGGATGTCCCATGGAAAAGAAATTTTTCATTAATTTCACCATGGTTACGGCCTGCCATCTGCTTTCCTTCCAGCTTATATTTTTCCCACAGATCAGGATTCTGAATTCTCTCAAGCTTGATCAAAGTTGCAGTCCCCTTAGTCTGTTTCATCATTGAAACTACAGTGTTCCAATCACTACTGTTCGGAGCAATGTCTAAAATACAGCATTTGTCTATTTGACCCTCCCATAGTTTAGGTACCGAGCCGCGCGGAGACTTGAGAAGCGGAGACAAGTGGCTGTTAGCCGGCACAATCTCTTGAACAATGGCTTCAAGGTGTTCCTTGATCTCTTTGTTAACTCTTTGAACATAATCTGGGGATCCTTTTAGCGTTAGAATGTATTTGTTATTCGATGTTGCACGAATTTCGTACAAGACACAGTACTGCCTGACAAAGTTGCTCACTTGCTGCTGTACAATGGGTGAAATTTCTGATGGACATTCCCATAGAATATCATTAGTCGTCACAAGGCATTTCTCAAGCTTCTCATAAAGTTCAGCTTCAACAATTTTATGGATGCTCTGCTGGCCGTGAATGTTAAGCCTCACATGCTGTATTGGCATAGCATTAAAATCTGGCACGCGCTGAAAACACCTTGTAACACCAGATTGGGATATTAGCTTCTTCTCGTGAAAATTGATTATATGCTTTTCACCTAGAATCTTAACATTAATACCACCATATTGAAAGACTTTTTCCATTTCAGCTGACTCCTCTGCTGGAAGAATACTTGAGTTGTGCTCGTCCAAAGTCAACAACCAATTGGGAGAAGCTGAACTTGTGTCTCGACTCTCATTTGATTCATTGATGCACACAGGCTCAGTAATTTCATAAACATCTCTGGCAGAGAACAAAGGTTTCCGATGCTTCAGTTCCTGCACATCCCCAACCGCTATATCCAATGACAGCTTTCGACCTGTTAATGTTATGGAGGCATCATATTGGGAAGCAATCTGCTTGATAGCTTGCACCAATTCTAGGCTTAACAGTGGAACAAAAGCACAGTGAAGTGTGAAAGAATAGCTTAGACTTATACTAAGGTCTTTTGAAATTTCTTCCACCAACAGATTAACCTTTACCATGAAAAGCCCCAAATAATGTAGATCTGTACTGCCAATGGTAAGTATTGAACGCCCTTCATTGAACTCGTACTCAAAATTACCTCCTTCATCGTTTAAAATAGCTTGCAATTTTAACCCAATCTCTGGGTGAGGTATTCGAATATGTCTGCAGTGTTGCAACGCCATTTAGAGGGGCCACGAATATCAGTCCGCTGCTACTTGTTTACCTCCTCATATTTCCCCGGGAAGTACCCGCGGAATGCGTAGGCAATGGTCGTCAAATAGTTCCGGAATTATGTATACGTTGCTTGCGAAGTTTGCATAGTCAACAAAATTGAATTTTGTTTGTGGGGGAAGGTGGCTAGGCTGGCCTTTTATCAGTCCTATAACTTGTTACTCCATCCCTCGAGCTGCTACTGCTCATTCAACCCAACTTTTACACAGAGAGTATCAATCGACACCTTCTTATAATCTCGCGTAGCCTGTCCCTTTACTTACCGCTACGTTTAGGTAAAGGGTCTAGCTAGGCGAGACAAACCGTTTATTCAGGGACTGCCCCACAAATTTGTATCATAAATGGCTGAGTAAAGGAGTGAGCACATGCACAGACTAACCAGAACATAGTGACTGTGATCGTTACTGTGAGTATAGTGTCTGCACATCCAAGTATCCAACTGGCACTACAGAAGTACATCCAAAGGGTCTGGCCCGCCAGACTATGCAGCTCAGTAGTCCTAATGCTTGATTTATCTCGAGTGGTAACATTCACACTCAGATTAAAGAATACATAACAATGGTGATGGGATTTGATTAGTACAATCATTTTGTCAAAAATATTGAGTCAACCTTGAACAAATTGTAACAAAAGCAAACTCAACTGATCAGTTATGTTTCTTAATTATGTTCTCTATAGCTAACAGCAAAAAAGTCTTAAGGTATCCTCCTGGGGGAACATGGTGAAAATCAGTAAAATGCGTAAACCACTTAATTCTTACTTAACGGTTTGTGATTTTTGGTATTTTTGGTCATATCTTTGTTTTGGTACCTCTTATATCAAAAGTTAATATCATCAGATAGCTCATAAATAGGCCAACATTTAGATACTAAAGTTAGTAGTCAGAGACAAAAATATGAATGAGTTACATTTTTTTTCAATTATTTGTGATAATCTTGACTATCAAATGTTTCCTTCTTATCATCATCATGAGACATGTTCATGCAACCAGTTTCCTTACTGTTGCCACAAATAGAAGTCCATTTGATGTTGAACTTCTTGCATGAACATCTCAGAGTAGTACATTCAATATGGCAATTACATCCACAGCAAGTGTTGAGGAGCAGGAGGTAAGATGTTTGGAGTAGCACAAACACCTCTTCACACTCCTGCCATCCCCAGTCAGCTGGATGAAGTCCACCAGCAGATTCTTCCCATTCTCTAACTTGAAGGTACACACGAAGGCCATGATCCTTTGCTGCTACCAAGTTGGTGGCAAGGACTGTGATTTTACATGAGATGTTAATTGACTATGTCAGAGGAAATCCAATGTGTCTATGACCTTTCCATCATACACTATTACATTTTCTGCTGTATCATCACTTTACATAACACGAAATTAGAATTGAAGACCTTTACTCGTTCATGGAACATACTGCTTGTTTTAATCCCATATAGAAATGATCAAGAAATGTACGTATGAAGAGGATGTTGCCGTATGTCTTGACCAAGCCTTTCTTTGGTGGCCTTGATATTCCAGATATGAAGCTTTTTAGAGTTCTTCATAGGTTCAGGACAAATGAAGAGGTCTTGAGACTCAAGCTTTGCATGATAGCAGAGCAAGACAGAGGTTAAGTGTCATCACCAACTAGGACAGTGTTGCTGAGAAACACACTGAACAGCCCTCTTGACCGACAATCAAAAGATAAGCATCTCCTGATTGCATGCAAAGTCTTGCAGTCGTTCTTCCTACTCTCTATTTATAAGGTAAAGGAAACACTTCTTAATGTTGACCATTATAGGTGTAAACTTCATGGGCTATTTCAATAGTTTTATTTTAATTCAAGCTTTCATGTGGCAACAAGATACAAAGCAATGTCTGCTAGCTTTTTTACTCCTAATGTCATTATTATGTCATTTTTCCTGGTATTTGGCAACTTCCAAAAATGCTTCTATTCTCAAGTCATTATGAGGACACTAAACCTTGACCTTGCGGAATCTTTTTGCAATGAATTGAGACAAGTGGGGTAGGAATAGGGGGCAGGGGTGACTGAAGCTATCCAACTGAGAAGTAGCTAGTGGGAGCTTAGCCCCCTCAATTTTCTGTTTTCAGTAATAAGTACCAATGAAAAGTGACAATGATAAATTTATGCAGCTAAAAAATTGTAAATTTGCCTTGGGATATAGTTAAATATCATAAATAGCATTACAATGGATTAGTCACATACAAATAAGTGTTTCACAAAAACTTGAGTGGACTTGATGTATACTCATAATGGCTCAGGTTTCTGTCACTTCACTTATACAAAAATATTCCCAAAGAACAAAGCATTTAGTGTTTTATATATTTGTACGCATAGTAGGTATAATCTGTAGCGATCTCGCCCCACAATTATTATTTTGTTCCTACCCCTTTGATTGAGATATGGTATCTGCTTCTTCGTAAAATTGACACTGCAAGTCTGGTTGTAGATCATATCAGCAGCAGAGGCCATGCACATGTATAATACTCATTCCGGTGTTTTTTTTACTTGAAGAATATTGTACTTTCTTTTTTTCCCCCTCCAAGTTAGCTATTTTAATTCCACAATAAAAGCAATCTGTTCTGAATGAAAAATTCTCCTCAAAGGACTGAAGCACAGCTATGTCTTTAATTGTATTTGGTGTTAAATCATCTTGGTTAATCTTTTGCAGCTTAAAAGCAGTGACTTTGTTTGCAGTGACACTCCTGATGCACTACATCTTCAGGCATAAGTATGTTTCATTGCATACCTGGCCTTGTTAATACTTCAACTCTCCTTAGCTTTTAAAATAGAAGATGGGACTAATGTTGATAGAAATCTTGAAAACAGTGCAATTCACCAGTTGTGCTTGCATTGCTGAACAAAGGAATTAAAATTGTTTCTCCGTATGGGACCAGTCAGATGCCTCAAGGGTAACCCACACTTCTCCTTAAGTCTAATATTTAGCTGTAATATCTTGGCATGCTGTTCCCTTCTAACAACATAAAGCAGAACTGAGAGAAACGGTGAATGGAAATGGTGCAAATAATAAATCCAACTTTCCAAGCAAAGAAAAGTTGGGGGAACAGTGATGAAAATGCCTGGTATTGAACAAGTGCAACAGTGGTGCTGAACTGGATCAAAGAAAACAGACAAAAATACCACTAACAACAACCAGAAATAAAATATGGAATATAAAACACCAACCTCCATGTTGTAAGGTGGAACTACGATGATAAACTTACCTGTATTTTCTCTACCACAACTAAATGACTCATGCAGGACAGATATCAGCTGCTAGTAAAGCATGTACACCATGTGCTATATGGCCAAAAATACCAAAAACCACAACCTGCTAATTAAGAATTAAGTGATTTATACATTTTAGTGATTTTCACCATGTTCCCCCAGGAAGATTCCTTAAGACTTTTTTTTTTTTGCTGTTATAGAGGACATTATAAAGGAACATAATCATTTGAGTTTGCTTTTGTTGCAATTATTTCAAGATTGACTTATCATAATGACTGTACTAGATGGGCTAAGAACGAGCTGGTCATCCATGAAGTGATCAACACATATACCTCAGCACAGAGTGAAGTAATAGCAAGATGTACTTCTCTTGCTGCAAGTGCTTGAAATAAAGATAGTAACCAGTCCAGTTCTGACACATACCTGTCCCAGTTGATCACTTTCCCTGAACAACCATAATTAATTGTTCCTTCAAATGATTACATATATAGTGGTGCATCAATGCAAGCTTGGAGAAAATTTTGAGTGTTTTGCAATAAAAAATACAAAGGAAACTGTTACTGTATGACTACTGGATATGGAATATGTACCTCCATGGAAAAAAAAAAGACTGGAGAGTCTATGAGGCCAGACGTCATTGATTAGGTGCTTGATTAAAAAACCCCACTGATCTGTATTTTAGCACATTTGGTAACATGTAAATAAAAATGAACTAGTTCCCGATAGCATTTAGCAGTAAAACCTAACATTATGTTTGTGATTGAATGCTTCTACCAAATTAATTATTACCCTGAGAGAATTAATTTTTTGCAGGGGAACAAGTTTGGCATACATTGAGTGACATCATCACGCAATATCTCCTGAGCTCAATACAGTAGATTCCAAAACCTTTGTAGGTAGAAATTTATCACCAACTATCCAAGCACAAACTACTGTATAAAACTTGTGTCTACTAGTTAACTATAACCTCACTTGCACGATTCATCAAAGTTCTTTTAAGATCACAACCAGAACAAGATTCTAGTCTCATAACTAGCCTTATTAAAATACAACTGGAACTAGCCCATTTTCTGTACAATCTGGCGCCCAGTGCAAATACAATCATGAGATTGATAGGTTGAAGTCTCCAACCAAACATTTCTAAGTAGCTTTTATTTTAAAAATCATTATTCGGTGTAAGTAATGACATATGCGGGACAAGTTTTACAGTGATCATAAACAATATACACCAAAGATCCACCTGTCTCTCCATTCACTGTATCGTAGAGTCTTTTTCCTGTAGCCCAGGGATAAGCTGGAGGTTTAGTTAGCTCTCGAGAGGTGGTGGTACCAAATGAACAACTGTAGCCAGTAAGCACACTCACCAACATCACTTGTCTTCTGTTAATAGGACACTTATAAGAATAATGGTCACTGTAGCTTAGATTCACAGCAAAATATGACCCATTACCCCACATCAAGGATTCCCTGTTAGTCTTACTGTAACGAAAATCGATGCCACTATCAGCTTTGGCCACTTCATGAGGATCTACTTTTGATGTTCCATGAAAAAGGTATCGTTCATTAATCTGACCACTATTGCGTTCTTTCATGTGCTTTCCCTCTAAGCCGTACTTTTCCCACAGTACTATGTTTTGAATTCGTTCTACTTTTTCCAAGTTGATTGACGGTAGAGTCTTCGCAGCCAATTTATGAACAGCATTCCACTCTTGAGATCCAAACGAAACATTACAGAAAACACACTTATCAGTTTGAGGCTCCCACAAAGGAGGGACACTACCAGATTCAATAAAGGTAGGCTTCAGTGTAGGAGATCTTTGAGGGCTAGGAGGCGAAATGGATGATTGAATGGCAATGGGTTTAGAAACTGGTTCATCTGGTCTAAACACAGGATTAAAGCTTGTGTTACTTAATTCACCCACTGTAAGTGAAGCTGCAGAAGAATTAGGATTTGAAGATGATGACCGACTGGGTTTTCTTGGTGACTTAGAGATATTCGGTAGGAGAATTTGAGCGTGGGGACTGAAAATAAATGAAGGAGAACTTGAGGACATTGAAACAGGATGTTTAGTTGATAATGATGAATTCGGAACTTTACTTGATTGGCTTGGGGTGCTAATGATAGTATAATTTAACTTTGGCATTACTACTGGAGTGATAGAGGCATCAACCCATTTCTTCAATAACAAAAGCTGGTCATGAACTTTCTTGTGGACAATTTTAACATAACCTGGAGCACCCTTTATGAACAGCAGATGATTTCTTCCTCCAGTAAATTCATAATCTACACAAAATTGCCTCACAATATTTTTTATTAATTCTTGGGAATCCATTAAAGGTGACGAAATTTCAATGGGACTTGCTGTGACATAGCTTTCATCAAAAACTTTTTCTACTGCCACCTGGACTTCCCTGAATTTTGTAAGGTCACCTCGAATTCCCATTTTCACTTTTCGCTGGGGAATCCCATCAAAAGATGGAAATCTGACCAGTGATGCTGCCTTGCCTGACAGTGATTTCAACTTCATCTCTTTGAAATCAATAACGTATTCTTCTCCAGACAGATTAACTGAAATTCCTCCATACAGAAAGTGTCTTTCCAGTGCCATAGAATCAGAATGTAAAAGCTGAACTGGAGGTCTATCTGGCTGTGATAAATCAGTAAAATACCATTCTGGAGGAGACGATGAGCTACTAAAAATCACTCCAGTCCTTGAACAAATGGAGCAAAAATCGTTGATCCTTGAAAAAATAATGTCGTGGCCAATATTCAAAATAGCTTGGAATAAACCAATAATGGGGAGATCCTTCTCAGTAAAGCTGATTTGGACTCCAAAATAGCTCTCCAAACTTTGAACTTTAGCAACGATCTCGTCATTTAGGGAGGGGATGAACATACAGCGAATGTAAGAGACAACTTCAGCGCCTTTAATCCTGCCTTTTGCGGTGGCAGCCATCATCACGAAAGAAAACACAAGAGCGCTTCACGTGATTAGCCCTACCAAACGCTAAATTTATCCACCCGTGTATAAAACACGGGACCAGACTAAATTCGCGAAATACTCGCGCACGGCGAGCGCGCATGCCCGGACTTCGTGTAAACTCGCTCTCCACACCGAACTTATTGATAACGATTTGGTACTACCCTGCTTCTTATTCGGTGGCAATGAATGGAAGAGAAATATTTGTTACTTGGAAAAGGTAAGAAAAACACAGCTCAGACAGCACTAATAAATGGGAGTTATTTTGTTGTCAGTGATGCTTCCATACACTTTAATTGGTGTAATTATATAACCATATTTAAAATAGTTGATAGTACACAACCTCAACAGGATTCTCTTGAAGAATTAATGTCAACATAGCTGTGAGGCTGGAGGAGGTGGAGCTGAAGGTGGAGTCACAGGAACTTCAGAGGGAGTGGCTGCTTCTACAGACATAGACAAGGAACAGTCATAGACATTCATACGTTGGTGGTTGTTTGGTGTATTATAGTTAGCTTGGTATGTTATATGTTTATTGGTGCATTGTGTGTTCATCTGTGCATTTAGTTTCGTGTGCAAATGGTGAGTGTAGACACATGTGTTAGTGAATTCTAGCTAATTAAGGAGTACACAACAGTTTCCCCTCCTTTATTTTGAAGCGTAAACATGTGTTAGTAAATTCTAGCTAATTAAAGAGTATACAACAGTTGTGAATTCTAGCTAATTAAAGAGTATGGGTATAAAAGGTGAATCCCGGTATGCCCTTTGACCAAGTTCCTTCTCCATTCAAACTTAAAAAGTAGTCACGCAAAGAAAAGCCTTCCAGAATAGCTCACTATTCATCAATTATGTTTAATATGAGTGTCAACACACGAACAGGTGTGTATTAATCATTTTTGCTTGTGATATAGCAGAGTAATAAACTCTAGCTCCTATCAATACCGTGTGTGTATATTAAATTACTTCTTGAGTGAAGGTGATCCCTCAGGATAGTATCTAGCAGTACTTGACAGTATACTGTAAATCCTGTGTTGTTGAATTTAGCTATGTCAAGAGCCAACAGTACTCTTCTTCTTTTTATCCCGCAGTTTTCCTCACATTGTTTTTGTGTTTTCTTTATGTTAAGGTCCTCACGACTTATTCTTACTTATGTTAGGCTGTTTCCAGTTTGTTTGTGTACTAAGTTGCTGTAATTTGTTCTTATCTAGGAAGTTGACAAAAACTGGCCACCACCTCATCGTGAAATCATTACCCGGCTTATGGCCTTTCATACACAATATCTAGGACATGTTTCCAAATACAGTATTCCTTAAGCTAAAATTTACCAAGACATGCTTCAAAATACAGGATGGGAAACTATTGTGTACTCTTTAATTAGCTAGAATTCACTAACACATGAGTCTACGCTTCAAAATAAAGGAGGGGAAACTGTTGTGTACTCTTTAATTAGCTAGAATTCACTAACACATGTCTACGCTTCAAAATAAAGGAGGGGAAACTGTTGTGTACTCTTTAATTAGCTATAATTCACTAACACATGTGCCTACGCTTCAAAATAAAGGAGGGGAAACTGTTGTGAGAATGTTGTAAACAAGGGCATAAGAGAACAACATTGAATTATAACTTCAAACTCCATGTTTAAGCCAGAATTTATCACATTCAACTGTAGAGGGATACTTGAAGTGGACTTCTTTAATGTGACTATAGAGGCCTGCATGCCCCATATTTTATTATGGTAAATACATTATTAGTGAATGTTAGAAGTTTTCTCTCTCTCTCCCCCCCCCCCCCCCCCCCCCCCCCTCCCCCCTCCCCACCTCTCCTCCCCATACTTAGCAAGTGCAATAACAATACAAATGATTATGAACTAAATTGTGGCCAATATGAACATTTCAAAATTTCTATGAGATTACCAGCTAACAATTGACACATGCAGTTATAGCAATACCATTTTAATTACTTATTTTAATACTTAATTCTCCATTTTCTCAAACTGAGTAGAGTCATCACATTTTGTAGAAGGCATTTAAAGTAAACTACAATGACTTATTGTAACGCACGAGTTCTTCAATTATGTGGAAAGTTCTTCGTTTGTTCCCAAGCCAAACCTCCCTCGCATGATTAATAGAAGTATATTAATCTGCATGGGCCAGTATTCTGAGTCCTTTTCTAGTCATGTTTATGAAGAAATGCATCAAGTTTGACATTCAAGGATTACGTAAAGGGGCTTGTGGGCTCAGCTACCTCCCTCCCCCACACCCACTATTTATAAGGTTAATGCAATAATGCAATTATATATCAATTATAGCAGATCCAATGTTGAAATGACAGAAGATCATCTTGCAGGAAACAGTAGTTTAAATGCCAGAACCTTGGGTATAGGAGCAAATACAATGTTACCTGTTGTTGTTGTTGTTGTTTTTAATAAGGGATTCCTATTCTTTGATGCCTAAAAATAATAAATTTAATTTAAAAATTACAAAATAACATTGCAATATTAGTCATTGGAAAATAGCCTGGTTTAAAATAACCAATGATTTGTGCAAATGAACACACCACAGTTATTACTGTGGGTTGGAATAGACTATTAAAATTATAAGCACACTTTCAATATTCGAGGGTGTTGCTATATACTTTGAGCAATCAACAAAGGATTAACTAATAGATCAAATATCTCATAGTCAATTTAGTGCATTTTCACTAACTACATCTCCTACAAATATGTTGCTTTTGTCTGTACTGGTCACATACACAGCTAAACTTCATGATTACAATTTCTTCCAGATATTAAAGGGTGATTTATACTCCAACTCAACAGCTATGGCTGCTGGAATTACTCCATTACTGCTGTGGCTGCCAGGTTCACTCCTTGTACTGTCAGAATTCATAGTTCAAGCTTAAAAGACTGGACAGGAAACCCCTTTCTGCATCATGAAAAGTCCCGCCCACAACAAGAAGTAAATTTTAAGGAAGAAAAATTCTAAGAATGGTGCCATTGTGAAGCAACCGCTCAGTTTTGAGTCATATGGTTTGGGGCCACTTCAGATGCATCCACTATCACAAATATTGTACGAGGGTACGAGGGGAAACTGTCGTATAAGAAGTCACTTCAGATGCATCCGCCATCACAAATTATGAGGGGAAACTGTCGTACACTCTTTAATTAATAGAAGTCACTTCAGATGCATCAACCATCACAAATTATGAGGGGAAACTGTCATACACTCTTTAATTGAAACTTTCTCACTTAAAGAGGTCTACAGAAAAGCAGAGGTAAAATGTGAAAAAATCTTAGTTATCGCCGAACAGTATAAAGGTAAAATGTGAAGGTTTTGGAAGTCGTTATAGATAAATGAAAATATGACATTTAATACATAACCTTACGATGGCCCATAGCTGTCTGCCTTTTATGTTTTAGCTCTTAAATTCTAGCTGGCTTTGTGGTCATAAACATAACCATCTTAGACATGTAGTTAAATGCAAATTTGTCAATAAATAGGTTGGGCTCAATGTAAATTTAAAACTTATATGTTTTCATATGCCACTTTTTCTGTTAAATTTAAGCTATATGCAGCAATGAATTTATTATGGGTACTTTAAATATGTGACTTGGCTAAATAATTCTAGGAGTAGATTGAAACTTTTCACTTAAAGGGGTCCAGAGAAAAGCAAAGGAAAAATGTGAAAAAAATGTTAGTTGTCACCGGGGAATCGAAACCAGGACCACTGGCTTTAGCCACCAGTGCTCTAATCAGCTATGGGCCAACGTAAGGTTATGTATTAAATGTCATATTTTTTCATTTATCTATAACACAAAATTCTTTTTTTAATTCGGAATGCTAAAACATCGAATAACAAATTAGACATGATATGTAATGATATAGGCAGGGTATGCTTTACAGTGATCATATACAACATATACCATCGTATTATGAGTCACTCCACTGACAGTGTCGTATTCTCGAAGACCAGTTGGGGAAGAATAAATTGGTGGTCTGGTCAAATCTGGTTGCTTGCATGTTGCATAAGAACAGGTTTTGCCTAGAAGAACACTTACTAGGATAACCTTTCTACTTCCTCCCGAATCCTTGTAAGCATAATTATTGCTGTACTTCAGATTATCAGCATAATATGCTCCCGTGCCCCACATCAGAGCCGGCCTATTCAACTTGCTGAATCGAAAATCTATTCCAAAATTGTCCCTTGCAACCTCTTTAGGATCAGCACGAGAAGTCCCATGAAAAAGGTATCTTTCATTTATTTCACCACAATTTCTGACTACCATATGCTTTGCCTCCAAACAGTATCTCTCCCATAAGAACAAATTTTGAACGCGCTCAACTGATTCTATTAAGACATTAGGCATACTCTCCTTTGTGAGATTTCGAACCACATTCCATTCATCTGATTCTCTCGATACACAACAGAATGTACAGTTTTCATTCTGGGATGTCCAGAAATGTGGTGGGTGAAATGACATAGGGAGCACTGGAACACTAAATGAAGAGAAACGAGTCTCAAGAGCAGATACTCTGCTTTTAACATGTTCATAGATGTATTCCACATAACCTGGGGCACCTTCCAGCGACATGGCCTTGACTTGATCATTGATTATAAAATCATACGACACACAAAACTGCTTTACAAAATTCTCCAGCTGGTTCTGTATTATGGCTGAATATTTGGGTGGACAGGACCAGTAAATTGGTTCTGTTTTGATGAGAAAGCTACGAAGGAATAACAAGATGTCCTCATGCATTGCTTCTACATTTGAGAGCAGGCTCAATGCATGTATGTTGACTGAAATTTGATGAGGTCGCATTTCAACTGCTTTGGGAAAGCGATAAAGATAAAGATATTTTCCTGACTCTAATTGGAGGCTCATTTCTTTAAAATTTACAGAGAATCCTTCCTCATTTGTACCACCATAGAGCATCATATTTTCCAAGTGAGCTGAATCAGTGGCAGAAAATTCGTGAAAATGTTGGCCTAAATTGTTCACCTCATAGCAAAACCAAAGTGGAGGTCTGCCACTATCGTCTGATGGGAAAATTGGAATTAAAATACTGCATATCTGTTGAGTGGTAAAAACTGGATCACATGCAGCAATGCCATGTGCAACTTCAATTGGTGAAGCATACTTGTCTGTTAGTGTAATCTTTGCATTATATATGCTTTCTAAGGAATGTAGATAATCCAAAACGACTTCTCCTTTAAACAGAGGTACATACGCACAAGGAATGGTAAACGTATTGCACCTTACCTTTACTTTGTCCTCCATTATTACTGGTTTCAAATTTCACTCTATTTTTTATCTCCCTCACAAGAACTGGATAATATCGCTGCACGAACTAATTCCATTGACACAGCGGCCTAGCGTTTAGTGGTGGCAACCACACGCACATCAAAAATGTCCCGCAGTCATTGTTTATCAGTCCTTACAATTCGACCTTTTACCAAATTAAGCAGTCAATTGTTTATCACACGTTACAATGCGACCATTTACCGAATTAAGCTGCTCAGGTGCCACGAAGACTGACGAAGACGCGAGATAACCGATAAGTAACTGATCTCGTCGGGTACGAATTTTACTCTGTAAGTGTAGATAAGTGGGTGATTAGTTCCTTGAGTTTCTGCGGTAGTTTGAATTACTGGACTAAAAACGGGAATGATTTTAGAACACAATTTTTACTGTCATGATGAGAAAATTCAGATAATATCAGTGAAAATTGTCAATAAATTCTTTCAGTTTGAGTGGTTTGTGCCTGTTGCATCCAGACTTCAGAAAGGTTTTACTTTTTGTATGTAATACTTTGTGAATGCATATGTGAAAGGAGTGGGAAATTCATTAAATTTGAGTGAAAGTTACACTTCTAAAACTAGAATTAATTTGGGGACTTTGAGCAACTGCTTTTTAAGTTTATGAAGTTTCCCACTACTTCTGACTCATTGTTCATAAGGCCACTGTTCCTATATGGGAAGGCCTTCCTCAGGTAGTCCTTTTCTCCATAAATGGTGTATGTCACGACTCCATTGTCTTCTAACAAACAAGGCTACCTCCCCCTGATACTAAATACAAATGCAACAAGTCTCAGATAAGCACACAATGGATAAAAATATGACTTCAAGTTAAACTATGCTCAAGTTTATATAAACCATTCATTTTCTTTGTTTGTTTTCAACTGGCACATTATTTTTTGCTAACTTTCTGTATAGCAGTATGGCTTGTACTTCATAATTCATAGTGGTTTGTGAAGCCTTCCCACTGAAATGCTTTGAAAAGCTGTCTTGCATAGTTGCCAAGTGTACCTGAACATCCGGTACTATACTGGAATTATCAGGTCTGTAATGTACACCTAAATTGTAATTAGCCTACATTTTTGGCCTACATTTTTGGCCTGCCTGCAGACCTTCCTGCCAGCAGACCTTCCTGCCAGCTGACCTTCCTGCCAGCAGACTTTCCTGTCAGCTGACTGTCCTTCCTTACCCCTTTTGTGCTCAACAGCAATATCCAGCTGCTTTATGTGAAATTTGCTATACATGTACCTTGGCTACAATGAGTGGAGCAGAACCACCTAACAAGAAAAAAAGGGGAATGAATCACTTCAATGAGAAGTGGATTGAAGAGTTTAGAGGGATTGGGAAGAGCCACAGAGGTATATTGTTACTAATCTATTGATGTCTATCAAGTTCAACAGTGATGATTGCTGCCACAAAGTAAAGCTTGATGATGAACTACTTAAAAATTGCAAAAAAGCCACACACAAAGCACTCAATATGTAAACTGAAATTTGATATCCAAATATTATTATTATGAAATTTGAAATTGGGGCGTGGTTTTTAGGTGTGGTTTACAGAAATGGGCGGTGTTTAAGGTGTACCTAAAATTAATTTTAAAAAGTTGGCAACTATGGTCTTGTAATTCAGCATTGGTGTATCTAAGTCATGTGACTACAGCTGATGACATTGCACGCATCATATCTGCTCAGATACTGTATATTTTATGTGCACTGTTTAGTCACAGATGGCAAGCTTAAATACTCATTTAATTTGAAAGAAAAGTACCTTAAAAATGTAGCCTATAGAGTATAGGATCATTGCTACGTTGATGAATGGTATATAGTATTTATCATTTGTTAGTTTTGAGCTTTTTGAAAACTTCAAGTCCGAAACATCCATATCTGTTTCAATTTACTAAGTTTTAACAATTCCTCAATAATAGGTGTTACTTATATCATAGCCTTTGTTTTGTAAAAAGAACTGTGGTTTCAAGTTATAGAAGTTCAATTCTCATTGTAGCAGATGGTCTTTTAATACGTTATATATATATATGGAGATATTATAATAGCATGGAAAACTGTGGTATTCGGGATTAATAGCACGAGTGGAGTGAGAAAATTGTCACAAGGCGAAGCCGAGTGAAATTTCTCGCCGCACGAGTGCTATTTATCCGAATACCGCAGTTTTTCCGTGCTATCATATGTTAATACTATAGCCAAAATAACAGTTCATTTCTGCAGCTAAGAAAACTATAATCCTTGTATTATAATATATTTCCGTCAAAGAAATTTTTTCATCCTGGTTCTGCTATTATTCATATTTTTCTCACCATTGCTAAATAGCGTTTCCCTGGAATTTTGTCGCGACATTGCCTAGTGGGTAAAAGTGCGGCAAAGGTCACGAAGAAATCGCCATAACCAATCAGATCATTATTTCAGTTTTCCACTGCTGTAGTATTTCAAAATAATACCACACACTTTTTTGTATTGAAAAATGACTAGGCTATGGTATTATATATAATATATATATTATATATAATATTGTTGTTTTTTGTAGCACATTTCACTCATCCCTATAGCTAGCATATGGCTCAATTTAAAGACTATACAACTGGGAACATGATGAAGAAAAGTTTGTTTGTGTCACATAGAGAGTGGTATGATTTGAAAGAAAGTCAAATTAAACAAGTAATAAAGGAATACACCAATACTACAGTGCAAATATTTCGAAGGGAAAACAAAAATTTTGGTAAGGTAACATTTCATCTGGAAAGTTGTTCCAGGAAAGCTTTGAGGGATTTTCAAATAAACAGATTTTATGTTCGATACTGGAAGGATTCAGATGAAGATATGTGCAGAGGGACAGAAACAACCAGAGTGAATGACCCTTCTAGGAATGTCTCAGTTAATGCTGGAAATAAAGCAGACCCAAAGGCTGGTTCAATGGCTAGGAGCAAATGTTCAAAAGGTAATTCACGCTTACGAAAGGTTTGTGCCCAACCTGACTCTAAAGTTGGTACCCAATCTGACTTTAAAGTTTATGCCCATCCTGGCTCTAAATTTTGTCAACATCATTCTAAAGTTGTTGCCCAACCTAGCAGTAAAGAGAAGGAGAGTTTAAAAGAAGCAGAAAAAGGTAGCAAACCAAACACTAGCGGCTTGCCTGCCTCTGCAACTCGTAGTTGCATTTCTGAAATGTTACCTGCTACTGAAAGTAGACAAAGGATTTATAAGGAAGCATCTGACAGGTCACCAGACTTGAAATCGAATGAGTTACCATTGGCATCAGGTGACGTCACCACAAAGGAGCCTGAAGTGGCTGTGAATAAACTGGATTCTGGAAGTGGATTCAGTGAAGAAGAATTTGCTCCATCGTTGCCATTTTGTGGCAAACGTAAATCGGTAGTTCCCACATTGAATTGTGAAGATGTTACATCAACTAAATCGAATCAATCTCTGACTCCAATTGCAGATTTTCCAAAGGGTTCCCAACCAGGTAAAGATAAAAGATATGACATACGAAATCCCATATCAAATCAAAAGTCTGATACTTCCTGTCAGAATTGTACTGGTCCTAACATGACGAATAAGAAATCTTTTGATGATAGATCAACTTTGCAGGATCATAATGATGGTGGCTTGAAATGTAGATCTAGACTACAGCCTTCCCTGGAGCCGGAGTTAAAAGAATCTGTTTCTAAAAAAGAAGTGTTTCCTTGTTCGAAAGAATTAATGGTATATTTGACTCATCATTTCAATGAGCCTGATTTTCAAAATTTGTGGGAGATGCTTAAGCCAGTTGAGGTGTATCTTCATGGGAATGAGCTTATGGTCAGAGGAATGCCTCGAGATATCAAAGAAGCCACGAAAAATGTTTTTAACCATCCCTTAGTTCACGGAATTCATTTTGAATTTTTTCACTTATCTATGAAAGGAGACTCACAAAAGAAATCTGAAAGAATGTCTGCAGAATATCCAGATACTGTGTTATTGCATGCAAATGATGGTAGCTGCAAGCATCTTCTTTATTGTAGGAGTTTAACTCAACTACAGGAGGCCAAGAAGTTTATCAAGGTAATAATAAAAAAGGTTATTATAGGGCTTTGTGTAATAAGATGAATATAACTCTATAAAGCTAAGGGGTCAATGTGTTTATTAGTGCATTTTACTTGTGATATTGTGAAGTGAATACATAAATAACACATCAATCTATAGTTTAATTTAGTATTTTGATATTTAAGACATCTTTTCAGTTAGCCACTGTATAACGTACTAAATTATTGACAGATTAAAGCATTATTGACATTCAAGACAAGACATTAAAATGGATTTAAACAGTTCCTACTGGCACCCACAATTTAGTTTGTTAGTAGTGTTTGTGCTAGCATGTGTATATATTTATAATATAAACAGTAATATTTAGTTACCAGTTATTGTTAGCTTTTACTTCATAAGTTTTTGAACTTTCACTTTCCCTTGATAGTAGCAACACTGAACAATTTTGTGGGCCCAACATCAATAGCAAGGAGAAGCAACTGTTTATGCCATTTCTTTCATTGGAAATTCTCTTTCAGTCAGAACTTACAAAAAAAACAAAGAAGCATTTTTTTTTAAATTAAAGTGCCATTTCTTGTTTAAAATAACCATGATCCAGGCTATAGAGCTAAAATTGGCTAGTTTTTCCATGCTTTTTTGGGGCAACCAATTTTTTTGCGTCTAACAAAATTATTCAATACTACGATAAGTTCAAAAAATTGATTAGGTTCATTTAAACATAGCAGGGCTTCATTTAAGGGAGCAATGGGGGAATTCATCCCCCTAGAAAACTTTCACCCTCTCTAAATGCTTTAATGGTGTTTTGACTATACAGCAGAATCAGCCTATATACTTTTACACGTTTTATGTACCATAAGGGTCTCTATAATGTGTCTGTATTTTACTCTTATTTACCCTCCAAAAATCTAAAAAGAGTTGTTTTAACCCCTCCTAGATTCTTTTTGTGTAAGAAGCCCAGCAGTAATAATAAAAAAAAAATTTATATACTAATTCCATTTTTAAGGGTCACTTTACCATAATTTTTACAGTATCATGAGAAGACCAAAACATAGTGATGGAAACATTTAGAGGGTTAGAGGGACAACTTTGGTTATATAGACAGTTTGTTAGTGTTCAAGCATAGTAAGAAAAAAAAAGAAAAAAAAAGAAAAGAAAAAGATGATGGACCTTCTTTGGATAGCATGTGACAGGATCATCATAATTAACCCAATAAGTGCTAAGAGGTCACGTTTAATGACTGCTCTAAAAAGTATGGAAACAAAAAAATTCATTTGCCCCACATGATGATTCTATATCCATGAATCACTGCCTCTTTCAATGATACATTATAGTCAGGCAGATACGTATGTGTAACAATTGTGGGTTTAGTGTTATCATACTGCTAAATGATCTCTCACTTATTTAATTAATAGGGATGTAAAATTATCACCTTGGGTGATTTTCTTGTTTTTATACATTTTGGAGCATTAAATGCAACTTCCTAGTTCCCATACTCTTTGGGCAAACCTGAATTTCCTAATATTTACGTTAATTTTAATGTTTTTATTCAGAAATAATCAAATGTATTTAAATCTTGTCTATATAAATGATACTCACAGCATTTTTTACTATAAGAATCAATTGTTGCACAATCATCAAAGTTGAGAAAAGCTCTATCGTATTGACCAAGCTTCAGTGTCCCATAATAAAAGTCGATATTAAATTTATGGAAGCCTAGAGTGCTGGTATTTTTCAAACGGAATCATTTTTTATTACTTTTGGCAGCTATTGTCAATTTATTTTATTTAATTTATTTGAGTTAGAATGCTTATCTGTTACTTTCAAGTGAACATTATTAGTTAGAGCTAAACTGAATGCTTTGGTACCAGTGAAAGTAATTGGATATGTCAGAGCCAATTGTTGTTGTTTTTTTGTAGTTTTTTTTCCATATTTCTAGTTGTTGTTTTAGTAATTTATCCCTTCTTTTCATGCTTCTTTTGTGTTAATTATCATCATCCCACATCCTCACATGAGCTATACTCCCTTAATTAGCACCTCTTATAATCATCTCAATCAGTACAATATTTACTGAATCAGTTATTAGATAAGAGTGGAATAAGCCGCCAGAGAAAGGGAATCATGAATCACTGACAAAGATTAGTTACCGCACTTCCCAAAGTTCCCCGCAAAGCTAGTTGTCGTACAAGAGTTTGATAGAAATTGTAAAAACTTAGTACCACAGAAGTATCTGGAGTGAAGAGATAGAGAGGAAGGGAGAGAGAGAGACATTGAATAGAGAGCCAGGTGACAGGAAGAGAGAGTGCATGTGAGTAGCAAGTTACTGAATATTGTAGTTATACAAGTTATTAATATATTTACATATATGGAGTATAATTCAATTCTGTGCCAAAATTTAAATTGTTAAATTGTTAATTTTTTTAGACTTTGATTCCACAAAAAAAATTCTACATTGTAAAAAATGGAGTTAAAGTGGACAAAAGGAAGCTTGAGCAACTTAAGGCATCGTTGAAAGCCAGGTGTACAGAATTGGATTACGAGGCATCCAGTCCTGTTACTATTAGTGGTCTTTGTGAGCATGACATAGAGTGGGCATTGTCAGAATTTCAACGATGTTACAAGGAATTTTCTGAAACTACAGTCATTGCCAATTCTCAGCTCTCCAAGTGGATTGAAAACTTCAATGAAAAAGCCAGCGGCAATTCCTGCAAAATTTCAAATTTACCAGAATCATTCAGTTGTACTTGCATCACAGTCAAAGGATTTATACGGGAAGATGTAAGAGATGTTGTGACTTACATATCTTCCAAATGTTTCATGAAGGAAAAAATTGTTTTCAAAAACTTGTCGGCTGGTCATGTGATCGTGACTGATGACATGTGGTCTTATCATCGAAACGAAAACGTCAGCATTTCAAAGCTTGAAAATATTTGTGGCTTTATGGTGGAAGGAAATCCACTACCTGTTTGTAAGGTAGTTTCAAATTTGTATGACCTTTATTTTCGTATCTTGCAGAGTGACAAATACATCAGCTACAACCAAATAATACTGAAATCTCATTATGCACCGGTGTGTTCTGATGATAAAAAAGATGAATTACAAAATGGAGCAGAAAAGCGAAAGGGAAATTTATCTTTTACTTTTGTAACCTCTGGTCAACTCCAAGGCAGCAATAGCTACAAATCACAGCTGTGTATTTATGATAACCAAACGGTGGCAGTCGACGTAGTCTATGGAAGACTAAGTCAAGAGGAAACTGATATGATCGTAGTTCCAACGGGCCATGTGAAAGATGGGAAAAAATATAGAATTCAGTTTTCTAGTTTGTTTGGCGAGTTATTCCAGAAAGAAGGCACTTGTAATTACTTGTATGGTGAGCAAGTCCTGCGTAAAGTAGGTGAAATCGAAATTTTGACTAGAAGAAACTCACATACAAGGATTCTCCATATCATTTATCCACACGAATATTTTTCACTCTCATCGTTGGAGTTTATGTTGAAAGACAAAGTTATTCCACTTGCATCAGCTAAAAGAGTTGGCAGCATTTCTTTTCCATTTTTAGATTCACGACAGATCTTCATGCTGGTGAAAATCCTCACCTCTCTTTATTCGACTACACTTCACACGGTCAGAATTGTTACACACATAGAGGAAAATGCAAAGTCCTGTGTCCAAGTCTTGCATGAATTAGTGAACAAGCCAATCGTAGTATGGAAATACAAGAATGAGAAGGGAGATTTCTCAGCATATTTACCAGAAGATTCTGATCGATTAGAGGCCATGTACCAAAGAAGCACTCCACGTACTAATTTAACAATTAACTCACAAACTTATCGCTTCGATTTTACAGCTCTACAACAGAAAAATGTTACAAGTTCATATTGTCGTGACATGAAGCGTGAAGTAATGGGAACGAGCGACTCATACCACTCAAGAAATGCTTTCCAGCCCAAATTTCTGCATGAGAATGAAGTTGTAATAAACGTGACTTCTCATGTTGGCCAGTTTGATGATATGAAGACATACATTCTAAGAAAACTGGATAAGTACATGGAATATGAGGATATTGACCTGCCTCAGTCGCTTGAACCCAATGACTTTAAGGCTATCATTAAAAAGCATTCATTGGTGAACTTTGAAATCAAAATGAAAGAGACAACTCCAGCTTTTCATGTGAGTGGCTTAGGTACTCTAGTTCAAAAAGCTTGCAAAGATATGCATACTGCCATTATTGGTGCCTTGTCTCCAAATGCCTGTCAGTCACCTGCAAGTGCCCTGCCTACCACTTGGGAAGCCATGGCTGGTGGCAATGATTACAAGTTGGTTTCTCTGTCTACTTCATCAACTGAGTATAATGATGTTTATGCCCGGTTTATCAGCACCATGCAAAACTGTAGCGTTGTAGGTATACAAAGGGTCCAAAACAAGTGGATATGGCAGCGTTATTCCATTACAAAGGACAGAATGAGCAAAAAGAATAAAGGAAAAATTAACGAATTTAAATTATTTCATGGATCTCGCAATGCTCCTGCAGAATCCATCTGCAAATCAGAAGAAGGTTTTGACATGCGTTTTTCGCGTCAGGGTCTTTGGGGTCAAGCCAACTACTTTGCAGAAGATGCTAAATATTCAGATAATTATGCTTATGATGATGATGGTGTGAAAGAAATGATGCTAGCACAAGTTCTTACAGGAGATAGCTACTGGTGTGCACCTAACGGTTCATTACGGATGCCTCCTGAAAAGAATAGCCCACAAACTGATAACGAATCAAGACTTATTCAACGGTATGATTCAGTTTGTGGTGTGACCAACAACTGCAAGGTCTACATGACATACTGCAATGAGAATGCCTATCCAGCTTATATTATCCGGTACAGGGTGAGAACATGGTACACTCATTCCAGGCCGCCACCACACCAAGCAGTTCCAGCGACTCCTAATGTAACTGCAAGTGGTGTTGGGAACCCCTTACCAAGTGCTTACCAATCCCCACCTAGTGGGACACATCACGCAAGTGCTGCACAAAAGGCACAAATATTTGCACAACGACAGCAGCAACGACAGCAGCAGCAACGACAACAGCAACAACAGCAGCAGCAACAACAGCAGCAACAACAGCACCAGCAACAACAGCAGCAACAACAACAACAATCATTTTGTACCATATCATGAGGACTCGATCTTTTATTAATATCACCTAGCTATGTATGTGTAGTGTGTATAGTGTGTGTAATGTGTGGTTAGTTTTCTTGCTCACCCGATAATTGGTAAAGGTCGCTTTTTCTTTTTTTGCGCGATGACTTTTTTTTGGGTCTGTGGCTGTGCGGTGTCAGCAAGATTTTATAAGTCTGTGGTAGATGAAGCAAATAGAGATTGGAACGTGGTTCTGACTGGTTTGAAGACTCTGGATTATAGTGTGGCTGTTTCGAGAGTCCTGGGGTCTTTTTTATTCTTTCTGGTGAGTCCGCTCAGGGCTGGGTCGTCGACGAAGTAACCTAGGACGAAAGTGACTAGTGGCGAAAGTTTTAACCTCTATCAGCTGACTTATTAAAAGCCTCGTGCCGACGTCTAATTAAGTAAACATTTATATGAAAACAACAACAAATTTTCTAATAGCTACACAAGTTGGTGATGATTTTACAGTAATTAGTACACTTCCTGTACTCTTAGTCCCATGCATGTTGAATTTTATAACATTAACATACCACCTCTATTTAACTGACCATTATTATTATTATTATTATTATTATTATTACTAGTGATGTGCTTCAGCACAAATGGCAAGCGAGCTGGTCAGACTGATTTGAATGCTAACCACTAACAATATGTATTGGTTAGTTAACTTTTAAAATGTATTTGTGCTATTCTTTAACAACACACAACATTTTACACTTGCATACACACTTGTCCACTGACCCAAGCACAAGACTTGCATTGTATTATCTTCGTGACTTGACAATTGTACTATATAAGGATTTTCAAAGGGTACGCAATTAAAGTTCGTCAAATGATACGGGTAAGGATCGCTAAACCAAAGGATTTTGCTTCTAGCTGCCTTTCAAAAGTTGACTCCGTTGAAAATGCTCTATTGTACCAGAGCTCTAGTAAATAATGCTTTCTCTAAGTGACTTGACTATTGAACAATGAATTTTCATTCTGTAATGTAAGGGGTATAGCTATGACAACGCGCATTAACAAGATAACTTACCACCGCCACTAATAGAATAGAAAATGAACTCAGCTAAGTTTACAAGATTAACTGCAAACATCTCTCCTCTTCTTTCTCTTATCTCTTTCCCGTTGTTTTTTTAATTTTCCTGGCATTATTTCAAAGTCTTTTCTTTTCTCCTAAATTTCTTGCGCCCGCACTACTGTTTATGTTTTTAAGTAGCCTCCAGGGATGGACATGCATTAACCTCTTTGAACTTTGCCATATATATATATATATTCCAAAATCTCAATTGAGACTCGTTAGTGAGAGTCTCACTTTGCTCGCCCAATTATTTTCATCATTACTAATTTCATTACTAATTTTCATTATTATTATTTTTTCATTATTATAATATTTATTAATAATAATAATAATAATTATTATTATTATTATTCAGCGAAGCGAGCGGAGCTGACTTCCTAATGAGTCCGCGATTGAGTTAGGTCTAGGAATTGTTTTTGTTCTTGTGTGGGTGTACGTGTGCACATTTTCTCCTACGCGCTTGCGCGGGCCGTGTAACCTTAGCAACATTTTGTTTTGTTTACCCGCCGTACGAAGTAGCGATGCCCAGTGAAACTAATTCTGCGAAAGAGAGACAAAACGTTAGAAACGCTCGGTCAAGAGCTTTGAGGGCGTTAGAAACTCCAGAAGAAAAATTAGTAAGGAGAGAGATAAGAAATGAAACAGAAACAGGTAGCAAAGTAAAGAATCTTTCTTTTTGAAAAGCCATTAAATGTTCCTAATTTATTTATTAGACTATTCCTGAGGATTACGGTACTAATCAACTTGATACAGCTGTAGACTCAACTACTCTTGAAGACACTGAAAATGCAGCCACACCATGTGAACAAGAAGCTAATATCCCCACTACTTTTTGTACTGCAAGAGTATTTTGTAGCCACACCAAGCATGCATGGAATAGCTGCAATTACAGGGAACATGCATCGCTTGCTTCGCTATTTTGTGCTATTAGAGCGCATCACTAGTTATTATTACTACTACTACTACCACTACTATTGCTAATGTGTGCTCTCTAAACATTGTGCTCACCTATAAAACTTACAGGTGTCAATGTAAAGTGTAATTGCACAGGTACATGTGTTTACTTGTGTGTTCATTCTTGTCATTACCCGTACACTCTAACATAGCATGGTAAAGCAAGGGACAGAAAGCTGTAGCGTGAGAGTCCTGAGCTCACCCGATGTCTAATTCTATTTAAATAGAAGGTATTTAAAGCAAAAACTATCTCTGTCACAGTCTTACAAATGTGACAGATTGATAGTATTTTACTTGATGACCTGTTTGTTGCTTTAGTTAGTGTTTTCTACTTGTGTCCACACTCTACTGCTGAGGATGAGCAGTTAACTATTTATTTTGGTAGTTAGTAGTCCTATATATAGTGTGAGTGACTACTCCTTACCTGATTCTAGTCGGTCTTTGGATGCACTAATAGCTCGTGTCTACACATGCTCAATAGACATCATTAGCCTGGGATAGAAACTATTTTAGGAGAGCGAGCTTACAATTGGGCAGGGCTCAGATCTGATTCTCAGGACAGTGCCTGATATCCAGCCCTCACATCTAGTGGGAGGGGCTCAGATCTGATTCTCAGGACAGTGTCTGACATCCAGCCCTCACATCTAGTGGGTGGGGCTGATATTTGAATCTTGTGACAATGCTTTAAACCCAAATGACTTTTGCTTGGGTGTACTAATTGAAGAACCGCACAAATTGCATGACAGGTCTGTTTTTGTTGTTGTCTTTTTAAATATGACACATCTTATGATACTTTATGATACCATGTTTCTACTAGCAAGTACTCACCACATAGTGACGCTCGATGTACTATCTTTTGCCAATTAGGAATACATTAAATGGAGTTAACGGTCCCGATAACTGAGGTTAACGGCCAGCAGAGTTAGTGCAGTAGCATTAGAATCCCTGTCTAGGGTTCCTGCATGGTAGTCATATGCACACACGCATGGTATTCATACGCACACACGGGCTGCGTGCATGGGCGGGTATACCACACACAAACATACAAGCTAGCACCACCGCGTGCAACCTGTAGCTTCTGTAGCTTTCACAGAAAAGTGTCTGTTGATCTTATCTAACCCACCCACCCACTTCCCAATTTAGTAGGTTTAATTATAGCTTCAAGGAGGGGGGGTTCCTACTTCATGAGCCAAGCACCTCCAGCTTAACGCTGTGTCAGTGCGATCAGCTCCAAAGGTTGAAATGTCACCAGCAGCATTCTGACAGAGAATATGCTGTGTTTACCAATTCCTCGCCTTAGAGTAGGCTCCACCTCCTAACTTCCCCAAACTAATATTACCTGAAGTTGTATGTGTCTGTCACAACCACCATACTCTGACTAGAGCCCGTTAACAAGGTGTTATCATCCTCTACCACTTGCTTTAGTAGCTGCAGTCCGCTTTTTTTTCACTTGCTTTTCTTGATCCATGTATTCATGAATACACACATCATCCTTGTCGTCATCGTTGCTGAAGACGCTTTACCAACCCAGCTCAGTCATGAATTAAATGTGCACTGTTGTAGCTTTTTCCCCTCACTTTTCTTGAGCCATGTATTCTATTCATGAATATATACCAACGTCGTCATTACTAGTGATGCTCTTTACTGACCCGTTACTGATGAAACTCTACTAACCTGGCTCAGTTAACAAATTATACAAGAATGCACCATCTGTGACACACAGACAAGAAAAAATAAAACTGATATTCGAGTCACTTATTGTGTGCATTGAGAAAATTAATTTGATGACTTATAAATTGGAAAAAAAAATCACGATTTAGCTCTAAAAATAATATATTACAATCAGCGATGATATGTAAATGTCTCTATCTAATGCTTGCAGGTGCAATGGTGGAATCATGGAGGAACAGAGACAAAAAGGTGGATTGCTGTCTCTTTGTGATGCACCGAGATGAATCTAAAGTACTCACTGAATCTTGCATTAGAACAGTGATGAAGAAGTTTGATACCGAGGTGAAGAATTGCTACATATTTGATATTGAAGGTTGGTCTTACAGCAAGATGGAGTTCTTCCAGCAGAGTACAGCTAAAGCTGCTCTAGTGAGCCTTCCAAAGCATCAATTTTATACCCGATATTGGAGAATATCAGACGAAAACGCCAGAAAAGTGGGCACAACTATTACTTGCATTACAAAGACAAAAAAACATGGTGTTGATGACGGTGCTTCTAAAACTGAAAAAAAAGGTGCTGATAAAGGTGCTTTGAAAAAATCTCAAACTTCAACAGAAACAAAGAATGTCAATAAAGTTGCTTCAAACAGTTCTCAGACTTCAACTAAGAAAAAGGGTGTAGATAATGCAGCTTCAAAAGTATCTCCAACTTCGCAACTTCAAAATGTCAGAGTGAACGAAACTGTAGCCAATTTGTCCAAGGAGCCATCAATAGACAGTTCTTTGGATGTTGCTATTGTCTCTGATAGTGAAAGTGCTAAACAATGTAATGTATCACAAGGAGAATCCGTGTCTCACTCACAAATTGCTCAAAATTCAAAATTTCCCATGTTCTCTGAGCTTGAGAAAACAGGTGACTATCCTTTAGGATGCTCTGAAGATCAACTCAAAATCCAACCCAATAATGAGAAAATGGATGACATAATTTGTACCTTGGCTGGGCCCAGAGAGGTTTCTCTACATGTTGATGAAGCCGCTAAAAACGTCAGTTCTGGAACCAATGTGTCCCAAGGGGCTGATAGAGAAACTTCATCCACTTCTGTAGTAGCCTCAAAAAGTCTCCATTCTGGAGTTTCTTCTGAATCACTACAAGCTAAAGATGGTGCTTCGAGCCACCCGATTGTTCCTGCCCCACCCAAAAGTGGGAAAATGAAAAACGGTTTGCACTTCAGACACAACCAATCTGGTAAGTTGACCGTTAGTTCTATACTAGAAGCTATGAGAGATTGCAGCGGGTTAAAAGACATCATCATATATTGTAATGGACATCAATTCTATAGCAAAGTGGTTTTTATAGACAATAAACATGCCAAGTCAGCTTTAGCAGCATGCTTAAAGAGTACGTGTAGTGTTCGGTATTGGATGGTGTCTGATGAAGCCGAGACTCAGATGCCAACTGTTCGAGTTCGAGAGTCTATCCAGAACAGATCCAACAAGAAGCCTTCTCTTGGCATTGGGTTGGATGAGAGTAGCATCACTCACGGCAAAACTGCCAATGGCAACAGTTGCACATCTGCTGTATCACAAGAAGTGTGCAGTTCAAACGAATCAAGCTCTGGTGGTGGAACTGCAGGTAGCCATGATCCTTTACCGATTTCTGGACTTAAAAACGCTAATTGTGAGCACACGACACAAAGCATGTTGACATTAAATCACCAGCAGTCAGTTCCCTCTGCTTCTGATAGACTCCCTGCTGCCATCAAGGGATCTACAGTGCACGTTCCTCTCAACACACAAGTATGTTCCAAACATGGAAGTCAAAGAAACCCTCCTTGCATGATGCAGGAGACCGCGATTACAGAAGAGCCCTTTGTATGCGCAGATGAAATAGCTGCGTATTTGATCTACCATTTTTACAAGCCTAGTTTTAGTACATTGTGGGCCAGCATTCAACCTGTGGAAATATATTTCGTAGGAAAGAATCTCTTTCTAAAAGGATCGCTGCATGAAATAAAAATGTCCAGATCTAAAGTTCTTGAGCATCCTTTGGTTAAGAAGACTCACTTGAAGTTCATTTCTAATTTGAAGAAAAGTGACTTGCAGAAGATTTCCACGAGACTTTCTAAACGTTTTCCGGGCACATCACTTCTGTATGACTCTGACTGTTACGATCAACCACTTCTTTCCAGCAAGAGTGCAGCAGAGTTGGAGGAAGCAGAACATTTTCTTGAGGTAGGTCTCAACGTAGTCTGTAGAGTGGAACACGACATTTGAATTGTTAATTAGTGTATTATTATTATTATACTTCTATGGGAATATAATAAGAGAAAGAGAATAAATAGCATTCTCTCTTCCATCATCTTTATTTATCTTGCACCACCATTGCAATCATAGCAAGTAGCCCACACACACACACACACACACACACACACACGCACGTGGAAGATTTTCTCAACTACTCCTTTGCCGTCCATCCCTTCTTCCATTTCTTTTATAAAAAGCTGTAACCCCCTTTGAGATAGCGTAAGCTCACTCTTGCCCCTTTAATTAATTCCTAATTGAACCCTGTAAGACATTAGTTACTTTACTTTATTACTTGCTTTTTATCTGGTGTCAGTTACACCGAAAACATTATTTGCTGTCTATGGGTGTGTTTTATTGTTGTTGTTGTTGTTGTTTATATGTTTATATGCACCATAGGGCTTTGTTTATCGGACAAACATCTACCATATCAGAGATGGCATAAAAGTTGACAACAAAAAATTGAAGAAGTGTATTTCATCATTAAAGCAGAACAACAATGTTAGCGTCATTTACAAATCACCCAATCCTGAAGTCAGCGTCCGTGGACCTTCAGAAGCTCTAGAATCCAGTTGGAGTCAAATTCAAAACACCTTCGTAGCAATAACTGAAAATGTGTTCGTACAAAAAGATAGATACTCAACAAATTGCAAGGACATTTCCGATAAAGCCCAAGCTTTATTTTGTCAGCTAAACACATCGGAACCTCCGCAAAGTTTTAGCCACTGTATGTACGTCTCCATCAGAGGACATGCCAAAAAGGAAATAAAGGAAGTGGCTGCCTATATCAAGACGAAATGCGATGTGGAGGAAAGAATCTTTTTCAAAGATCCACCGGCTGGTTATATCATTACCACAGATCTTTTAGATAAGTGGACAAGTTACGCTCAAAGGAAAAAAATCAGCATCACCAAAATAAAGGGAAGCCGTGGGTTTTTAGTGGCGGGAAGTCCTCTGTCGGTAAGCGAAGCCATTCATAGCATTCAGGAGAGCTACAAACAAATCTCAGAGAGTGAGGATTACGTGTGGTATGACCAACTGGTGCTGAATTCTGTCTACAGGCCACTTTGTGTCTCTGAGAAGCTTGCTGAAATGAAAAAGCTGGCAGCAAGCAAATTCATGGCCAACCTCTCTTTCTCCCTTTCAGGAAGTCAAGGTAGCAGTGAATCTTGTTCTAATGAGGCTTTTTTCCGTGTTAGCCGAGATCATGTGGTAGCCATTCAAATAGAAACAGCTAAACTCACAGCTGAAGTGTCTGATGCCATAGTCGTTCCTACTGAAAGAATTAATAAGAAAGATGTTTACCCCATACAGTTGCCATGCCTACAGGCTGAGTGTTTTCAGGTGGGGTACACAAACAGTATACACGGCTACAGCAATAAGAAACTTCACACAATTGGCACAGCTGAATTGCTAGTGGCAGAAAACTCTTACTCTACCAGAATTCTACACATACTATACCCGATTTCTCACTTGAATCTTCCTGATTTAGTCGAAAAGAGTCTAGCATTTGCTTCAGAGAAAAGAATTGGCAGCATTTCTTTTCCGGATATTGGCTCCGAAATGGTTTCATCTGTGATTGAAAGTTTAGCTTCGATTTGTTCACCTACCATTCATACAGTGAGGATAGCTGTAGCCAACGAGAAGCAAGCTAAAACTTACATCCGTGCCCTGCAAAGCATAGCAAGTGCCACTCCTGAATTAGATTCCGTGCCAAGTTTGGAAAAATTGAGTAGACACGTGTGGTCTTGGAGAGACGACAGTGGTGCAGCCATTTTGTACGATCCCACGTCTATGGATCTGCTGAATCAGGCCTACGAGAAGGACCCTACTGGTAGCTGCCCTCTCAGTATTGGATACCAGTGCTACGAAGTTGATTTTCATGTCATGAAACAGCGTAACATCTCATCTCTTCATGAGAGAGAAGTGAAAAGATCACTACCCCAGGCGAATAATTCGGAACCATACGCGATGTGGAAATATTTGGATGATACCGGCAAGTTTGCTTCATACTTGCCGGGAGATTCTGCACTAATAGAATCCATGTACCAGGGTAAGGGCGGCGGCATTGATTACCTCCTGATCAATTCACGCATGTACATGTGTGATTTTGAGACCATGACGCAAGTAAACGTTGAAACTGGATTCTCACGTGACATAAAACGGGAAGTCATGAAGAACGATTCTGATTTCCGACCGGGATTTCTGTACCGAAACGAGACCATCATCAACTTTAAATCCCCTGTGAACCACTTCCAAAATTTACGAAGCTATGTTCACGATGATTTTGAAAAGCACATGTTTTGTGAAGACATCAGCCTGCCTTTAGAATCCGTACCCAGTTGTCTTGAAGCCATCATCAATAAGCACCCAATGGTGAACTGTGAAGTTACGATGGCCGGACCCACTCAAGAGCGGAGAACAGTTCTACGTGTGAGAGGCGTGCAGGAGCTAGTTCAAAGAGCTCAAACCGAGCTCCAGAAGGCTATATTGGACAATCTTGCCCCGGTAGCACTTTCTCACGTCGTAACTCCTACGGAAACTCGCTATCCGTCGACCTGGGAGCCGATGACCACGGAAGATTGTAAAATTGTTTCTGTTCCGTTCGCATCTCATGAATATATCGATGTTATGACTCGGTTTGAGGACACTATGCCGGAATATGTGATTGTAGACATCCAACGAGTACAGAACAAGTGGATATGGCAACGCTATGCTATCGCCAAGCATAGAATTGGTGGAAAAAACAACGGCAGAATTAACGAACTAGAACTGTTTCACGGCTCTCGAACTGCTCCTGCCAAGTCTATATGCAAGTCAGAAGAAGGGTTTGACATGCGGTTTTCGCGAGAGGGATTGTGGGGGAGAGCCAACTATTTTGCCCAAGATGCCAGCTACTCTAATGATTATGCTTACAATGGCAAAGGAATCAAGGAAATCATGTTGGCTCAAGTCTTAACCGGTGATAGTTACGCGTGTAACGCAGACAGGACTCTGCGTATGCCCCCAGAGAAGCCAAGTCAAGATTCTGACCGAAGTTCGCAGCTGATCCAGCGTTACGATTCTGTCAGTGGGGTGACCAATAACTGCAAGGTGTTCATGACATATTGCAATGAAAATGCATACCCAGCGTATATTATCAGGTATACTTCAGACGTGTCTACTGCAGCCAAACAGAGACAGCACATTCAACAAACCCAGGCTAAATCAAGGTCTAGTGTGCAGCAGACTTCCAGTTCAGTCACGTCAAGCAGCATATCTGCACAGACAACCGGTGCCTCTGCAAAGCCAGCCACTCAAGGAGTTGCAGGTCGAGTGCATCCTTCTGTATCAGGGCTACAACAGAAACCTTCCGTTTCAGTGACAACTAGCACTACATCTGCACAGGCGACCAGTCGAGGGAACTCTTCTGTATCTGGTTCACGGCAGTCTTCTAGTTCAACTTCTACGGCAGCCACTGGATTGTCTACTCAGCCATCCACTCCAAGAACTTCTAATCAAGTACCTTCTTCCACATCAGGTCTAAAACAGTCTTCCAATTCTGCCCTTTCTAGCGGTGCATCTGTGCAGCCAACTGCTCACACTCAAGCCCAGCACCGTTCAGACCCACCCGGTAAGGTGTCGTCACACCCTGATCCACTGAATTCTCATCCACAAGCCCAGCAATGGTATGCAAGGTCAACACGAGTCTTGCCATCACGTCCAGCCCCGCCTCCACCAAGACCCATCAACCCGTATTCTAATGTCAGTATGTCTGCACCTAGCTCTCATTCTAGAATTGCCCCATCACAGCAAAAGCAGCAGGACCATAACAAATGTATAATATCATAGAGAACAAGTAGAGTTTTTTTTTATTACTGCTTTGATATTTCTTTTAGTGAAATCATTTGAATTTCAGTTATTTTTTTGTGTGTGAGTCACTCACATATCATTTTTTTGGCATTATTCATTTTACATTGTCAGTATTATTCTTCATATGTTTCATTGTACAGTAGTAGTTAGTGTATTAACTTTCAGCTTTGTTGTCAAGTTCTAACAGTTTGGGAATTAGATCAAGGAGTTCTGTTGTCTCTTCTTCTGTAAATCTGCTCTCAATATCTTCTATTATCTAAAATTTACGACACTGATAAATATACATTTCATTTGTAGTCCATCTTTACCAGTTGAAGTTCCACTGGACTTTCAGGCTTCAGGTTTAATAGCTGTAGTTTCTCAGACCTGAAAATGTACAGCAATAATAATAATACAATAATAAATAAACAATAATGTAATTATTTACTTCTTTAGTTTGTATTTCTCCATTGCTCTCATAAACTTCTGAACGACTGAAGCGCTCTAAGAAGGGAACAAGATACAATCATGAAGTGTTGGTAACATAACTCCATAGCTTTACCTGCTGGGCACAAGGACTACTGGACAAGTATTCTGAAGTCTGTAAAACACAAAACACAAATACCATCCCATCCATCAGTTCATATTAATTCCAGCTGCTAAGAGCATCATATGCAAATTAACTTTATTACAGGCTAATGCTCCACCCACAGTTTCAGGTTTTTGTAAGGCTCCAGCTAGCACCACCCCAGATCCAAGAAAGCTGGTCTAAAAATAAAATCATAGAATGTATTTTGTACTGACTATACTACTACAGGCTATATGGATATTGTTTGACTTCTATTTAAACTATGCGCCCACGTGTTCAATTTGTAACTACAATTGAACCTTCGAATTGAGAACAATTTGGGATCGTGCTTTCAGTCTAGGTGAGCAATACACGGGGCAAGCAGGACATCTACTAACGAGCAAGTGATTTGCTCATTAAAGAGTTTACTATTAGAGGTTCCCCATCAGAGTGAAATGCCCCTACACTCTCGGCCGCCTAAGCAAAAGTATTACCTCGAAAGTGATGGTGGCTACATTTTGGCTTCTTCCGTTGGAATGTTTCTTCTTGTTTCTGTCTTGAATGCTCTTCAATAAGTCGTACACCTAAACTCAAACACACACAGCAATCAATCACCTTAAGCTTTCTTATGACACTACATAATCTGTAATAATATAACAACTTCTTATCAAGAGATTCCATTTCTCTCTCACACACACTATTGTACCAAAAGGTTAGCTAAACATTTTGGAAATTGCAATTATTTAGTTTAATAAATTCTACCATGTATCAACTTTTCCTAATGCCACCATGCATAGCTAGCCAAGTATTCCCCCATATATGCACACATTTGAAAATTACTTTAAAAGAAAGTGTCATGTAGACCAGTGACTGCACGTATCCTCACCTCACCTCAAAATTTGATAAAATCGCGACTCTCTCATTTGTTCTAAAATAATCAGTAAAAATGGACTACACGAAAAATTGGATTTTATCCACTTACACTTCCATTACCGTATTTCATGATTTTGTACGGATCGTCATACAGGAGGACGTCCATTTCCATTTAGTGCACTTCTCCATTTCAAGCTTATTTCTCTACTTTTTTGTTCACAGTTCTATATTTTGTAGCAAAACGCGAAGATACTAAATGCCACAGATAAACTAAAGAGATGGATATAGGTAAAAGTGTAATATTTTCTTTACTTTACCTTTACTTGAGCCCCACCCCTTTTTCAATGCAGCGGAGCAAAGGAAGGTCCTTGAGGGAAACCTCCACGCATCTGCGCTCCAGTACAAGCCATTGTCACGCTCAGTCAGAATCTATCTCTCCTCAGAATATGGAGGTGAGCTAGCACGTCACGTGAATGTTGCTTGCCATCAATATAATCAATGTAACAGACACAGTTAGTGAGAGAAGGGCAGTTTCAGAGCATGTGTTCCCTCAGCTTCGATCTCTGTGTGCCAACTTGGGACTGCATTTCCTTGGGTTAGACCTGCTTGAAGCCACCTTCCTAGCTCCGGGACATCCAGGGGAGGAAAGCAGCGAGGACATATTCAGACTAGAGCTTGAAGGCGTTTTTGAGCTGGTTGTCAAGGAGATCAAGTTGTGTCAAGAGAATTCAAGCGGCCCAGCATTCGTGGTATGCAGAAAAACTCGTCTCTTATCTATATTTAGGTCACAAAAGTAGCCAGGTTTAGATGAGGGAGGGAAAAATATGTGTGCATGCCTGGTTATTTGATAGTCTTTATTTTCTCCTGATATTAAACAGACGCTGTTTGGTCAACGGTACGGTCACAAGGTACTGCATCCTCACATCCCTAAGGTAGATTTTGACCTGTTACTGGCAGCAATAGAGGACTCCTCGGCAAAGCAACTCGTGGAGACGTGGTACCAACTGGACACCAATGCTGTCCCTCCCGAGCATGCCCTACTTCCGTGCAACCAGCAATCGTAAGCTATAATGCACACCAATAAAGAGACTATTTCATAGATTGAAATATCACTAATGGACTATTAATCAGTTTTGTGTTACTCACAGCCATTGTAAATTAATTCTTATTGTGTTTGTTGCTTGTTGTTAATGTTAGAATGGAGATGAAGGAATGGATTGCCATCCATGGCTCCTTGTCAAAGACACTTCGTAAAGCAGCTCGAGTTGCTCTGGGCAAAGATGTGCATAAAGTCCAGCGTTTCGTCATGTCAGGCAAGGAAAAAAATTACACGATCTAATTATTCTCTCCCAATCTCAACTGTTTGTTTTTTGTTTGTTTTTTGTTTGTTTGTTTGTTTGTTTGTTTGATTTTCATTCCTTGTTACAGCTGTTGAAGAAGAAGTTACTCATGGTGTTTTTGACTATGCCAACAACCCCAACCATATTTGTTTCTGGTTCAAGAGGGTGATAACGGACTTGTTTGAGCAGCGCACGTCAGATCCTTCTCTCTCCACGTTTGCTGACATGACTATCGGCAGAAGAGGGGTGGAGTTTGACTCGGAAATGTTGAAAATGCTGAATCAGTTAAAAGAAGCTCGGCTTCCAGCTAAATACATTGGGTAACGAAAGTTGTTATGTAGCTTGTTGTTGTTGTTGTTGTTGTTGTTGTTGTTGTTATTGTTTTACATTTTGCTGTTATTTTTCATAGACTGGATGCATCTAATATTTTTGAGTTCATGCTAAAATGGCAAAAAGGTAAAGGGATAAATCCGGCAGAGAATCCTGCCCACAAGTCTTACTTGACGTTGCTGTGTGAAACAATGGTGGATGCTGTGGCAAAGAAAATAGTGGAAGTTAGCGGCATAATGGAAGAGGAAACGAGAAACAAGACGTACGTGGAGGTTCTGTACCATTCCATGTACGGGCATAAAAGAATTCAGAGATTCATGGTGAGAATAACAATGTAGGGATTGTTTCTATGGTATAATGTTTGTTGTTGTTGTTGTTATTCTTTTTTTATTATAGTAAATTGCTGTTATTATTTTTGTTTGCTGTTTGTACTTAATCATTCAGAGCCGCTCCGCCCTCTTGGATGCAGTGCACAAGTATTTTAGTGGTAGTTCTAATAGTCCTTACGTAATCCATGGCAAAGTGGGGTGTGGCAAGACGTTTCTCATGGCTGGTGCCTCGCAAATGCTGCAAGACAAGTTCCCCTTGCAGAAGAAGGTTCTGGTGTTGAGGTTTGTTGGTCAGACTCCTCAATCTTACACCATTCGGAATACACTCAGAAGTATTTGTGAACAGGTGAATGAATGAATGAAGAGTGAATGAATGAATGAACGAACAAGAATGGAATGGATGAATTTGGAATGAATGAATGAATGAGTAGATAAAAGAATGAATAAACACATGCAACCAAAACTTGACAAAGCAAAAAACAACAACAACAAAGCAAACAACAAAATAATTTGGAATGAATGAATGAAGAATAGATTATTTGGAATGGCTGAATTATTAATTTCAGACTTTACTATTCAGACTATACTATTTATACAGCTTTCACTAGTTTTGAAGAAGGACCTGTCACTCATCCCTGGAGTGTTCAGTTCTCTAGTGACTTACTTCAAAGAGTTGCTCCACTGTGGAAGTCCAGACAGACATGTCTACATCATGTTGGACGGAGTGGACCACCTGTCTCCTGAAGACGGAGCATATGGCATGGCTTGGCTTCCCTCCACTCTCCCGCCTCATGTGAAGGTGGTGCTCTCCACCTCTTCTGAGGTAAAGTACCACTGCTATCCCGTGCTTCGTAGCTTGCTGGCCAACCATGAGCAAAACCTCCTACAAGTAAGCAACCACCAGGTTGAGTATATCGGCAGTAATGATTCACAAAATGTCTTTTGTTAATTGTTTGTTGTTGTTATTGTTGTTGTTGTTTGTCTCAAAGATTCCTTCATTGGATAGGACTGAGTGTGCATCTATGCTCACTCACCAGTTGAAGATGAAAGGCAGGACTCTCACCAAGGACCAGCAGACTGCGGCCATGATGGTGCTGCTCAAGTGCCCCTCCCCACTCTACATGGATTTTCTGCTCATCGAAATGCAGCAGTGGAAGTCGTTTCAAGAGAGCATGCCCTGGAGGAAGACTCCGCCCCCATCCACTATCCAAGGTACACTCATAGGAGAGCAGTTTCAGTTCAAGCTTTCAATCTGCCACTTTGTTTGTTTGTTTGTTTGTTTGTTTGTTTGTTTGTAGATATCACAAAACAATACTTTAAAAAAATGGAGTCTGAATTTGGAACCGTTATCATCAGCCGATTGGCCGGCTATGTCTCGTCATCCAGACACGGACTAACCGAGATGGAAATACTTGACCTCATGAGTGCAGATGTGCAGGTAGAGAGGGCAATAGGGAATGGGGAACAGGAAGAAGGAGGAGGAAACAAAGTAGAGCAGAATGGAATAATGATAGGAGACAAGTTGAAGGAATATAGTATATAAAAGAAGCAAGAATAGAGAACTGCAAATGAGAAGGAGAGATGGTGGTAGAAATATTAGAAGTTTACGATGTGAATAAATAGTGAAGAGAGCTAACTAAACTTCTGTAAAGTAGACTTGTTGTTGGCTAGTGTATTGACCGAAGATTGTCTGTTACTGTATTGACCATGAACATTGTCTGGTACTGTATTGACCATGAACATTGTCTGGTACTGTATTATCACAGAACTTGATTGCTGTTACACAATTGTGTTTCCAAGGTGATGTGTGAAGTCAACAAAAAATGGAGAAGGAGGTCAGTGTCAAGTGGAGCAATGACTGAGACAGAGGCTGACACTCCAACACAACTCCTGTTCATGCCTTCTTTACTGTGGTCCCAAATCTACCACAAACTGGTCCACTTCCTGGATCATGGTGTGGGGGCGGGAGGATATCGGGTCCTACGCTGGAAACATAGGTGCATTGCTGAGTTGGTGGCTTCGAGGTATCTCACTCCAGCAGAGAAAATGAAATCAACAGCTGGAATTTTAGCGGACTATTTCTTAAAGACAGGATTGCAGTCAAGTGGTGAGTCAGGTTATGAAGTGATGAACTATTACCTAACAAAGACTCTTCAATAATAAAAACAAAATTCAAGCGTTTATTGAACTAAGTACAGTACTAAGTGGTTCTTATGGTGAGGTTTGAAGGTATTGTAATGCTTCCCAGCTTTAAGTTATTCCCACTAAAATATTAATTCTTCCCACCCCGTAGAAAAATTGAAACTCTTTGTTTTTAACTTTAAATTTTCTACCTGGAAGAGCCCATACTTGCAACTGTCCCAAAAGCTCCAGGACAGTCCTGGATTTTTTACTAAGCCACTGTCCCATGTTAACTTTCTATTGTTTGTTCAGGAAATCTGGAATCTAAGGCTCTAGTCTGGCGTAGTCAGACCCTTTACCTACTGCATCACGGGGAAAGGGTCTGGTCAAATGCAATACAGTGACTTGTTCAGGTCCCCCAAGTTAAGTGGGGGAAACTGCATTAGAATTGTATAGTGGTTGTGGATAATACGCTGAGTCAGCTGAACAAGTGGCTCTATTGCATTTGACCAAGACCCTTTCCCCGCAAAGCGGTAGGTAAAGGGTGTGGCTACGCCAGACTATCTAGGCTCATTGATGAAGGTCATAATATTTTACTATGTATAATCTGCAAAGACTGTACTTAGCTGATCCACAGTTAGGTGGCGTGTAACCATCAACTAGAGCTCCACTTTCCTCTGAAATATAGGTTTAAAATTCACAAAAGTGTCCCTAGTGAACTACAATTTGATAAGTTGGCAACTCTGAGAGCCAGTATGAATTGTTTCCACTGAGAGTTCTCCACTGATGCTGCCATTCTATTGTCTTACTGTATAGTGAGAGAGTCTGACAAAGGTAGCATTGACTGGACGACTGACGTCTTCCTAGATGCTGGGAAGACCAAGTACAACATTCGTAAGCTCATAGAACTGCCACACTGCTTGCAGAGAAGCGGGAGAATGGAGGAGTCGAGAGAGCTCCTCTTCAGCTATGCCTGGTTGAAGGCTAAACTCACTTCGTTGAGTTGCTCTGAATTGATTGAAGATTTTTCAGCTGTGTGTCCAGTTGTTCCCCTGGGCCGGTAAGAACAAGTTCCCTATGCTATATTCCTTGCATTATCTGAGATATCTGTCAGGAATGAAAGTGACGGTTCTTCTCTGTATGAGCTCCGACTGCTTCGCGATGCACTGGCCTTGTCCGCTCATTCCTTCAATGCTGACCCTGACACTTTTCCCCAGCAACTTTGTGGCAGACTGATGCCCTTTGTTTCAGATGGCTTTACCAGGCAAGCCTTGGAAGTAGTTGCTGTAGCTGTTCTAGTAGGCTGACAGCAGTCATTGTTAGCTCATGATGTGTACTAGAATGGAAAGTAATAGATGCAAATTTGTGTGTGTGTGTTTTTTTTTTCAGACTGTCCTTGAAGAAGCTGGTGACAGCAGCCATAGAAGACAGCCATCCGCCATTGCTCATGCCTTTCAGATCTCTACAGCATATCCCAGGAGGTCCCCTGCTCACTGTCATGAAAGGTCATCGAGACGCCATATCTGGAGTAAGTGCTGTGTTTGTGAACAAGCCCTCCAGCCGAGCAACTCTGTGCATTGTCACTTCGTCCTGGGACAGGACACTCAAGAGCTGGGACTTGGATAGCGGAGGAGTTCTCAAAACTTTTGATGGACACACAGATAAAGTTCTGTCAGTTTCTTTAACTAGTGATGGTCAGTTTGTCGCGTCAGGTTCAGCCGACAGAACGGCAAGGTAAGGGGGACACACAACGCAATGCCATAAGCTTCACCCTCCCTCGAAATAGCTTACATTTCCTACGTGATATAATTTTCCAAGGTTATGCTCAAGAGGGTGTTTTAGTAACTTTACATAAGACCACGCATAGAGAAATCCCAAGGGATATCTCACCAAAATTTTGTAATTTATTAAGCTTGAAACTTCCTCAAAACACGTATTTCCCAGATTAACATCACCAGTTAAATTGTAACATGTAAAAATATAGTTTTCCATTGACGCCAACACAACATGTATTTGTTTGCTGCTTGATATATACTTTTATTTGACTTTTCCTGATGACAGATTTTGGTGCGTGTCTGACGCCAGATGTCTGCATGTTCTGCAAGGCCACGCTGCCGAAGTCAATTCCGTAGCTGTGACGACTGATGGCACTAGGACAGTCTCCGCTTCTTCGGACTGTTCCATAAAACTCTGGAACACTGACAAAACTAGCAGGTAAAAGAGGGTGTGGCATGGGGGTGTGTTGGTGAAGTTACTGGCTCTATGGTCATATCTGCAGTTCTTGCGGAGAGTTGATCTACACTTTAGACGGTCATGGCAGACCCATTCTGACCTTGTCTCTCTTCCACAACACAGTCCTTGCCTCTGGAGACTCGGGGGGCCTTATCCTGGTCTCAGACATCATTTCAGGAGGCATTCTCTGCCGGCTGAAAGGAAAAGGAGCCATTACTGCTCTCAACGCGGCAGAGATTGATGGGTAAGAGAATAAGAGGATACTTTGCAAAGGCTTGGCTGTAATTAGAAAAAGTAAAGTTCACAAGAAGTTAAAAATGTCTGTTACAGTGCAGAGAAACAATGTGGCAGCTGTATTATGGCATTGGTCTGCCATTTCACATTTTATAATTATTTTATATATTTATTTATTGTATATATTTCGAGATTAAGTTAGTGTCTAACTTAACCTCACATATTTATGTGTATTAAATTTTAGTTCATTTTTGTTTGTTTGTTTGTTTGTTTGGCTATACTTGATGTGTTTAGTGTGAAGTGTCTTTTGATTGGAACTGGGAGTGGTCAAAGTGTTGTCAAGGAGTTGGTATCAGGAAGAAACATCCAGAAATTCAGTCTGAGTTCTGGAAGTGCCAGTGCCATAACTGCTATTGCTGCTACTCCAGATGGGAAGGTGGTCATTTCAAACTCAGACAAGTGAGAGTTTAGCAGTGAAAATAGCCATGCACCAATAGAGTGTAATAATAATCATGCACCAATCAAGTGGTAGCCATTTCTTTTAATTAGTTGTTGCGAATTTTAAATTGAAAGGAATGATAATTAAAATCACATGCTGAGGATAATGGCTAAACGAGGATTGATTTAAGTGTTTAATAGTGTCCTTATTAACTAACTTAAATCATTTACTTACTTCATTGGTTAATTAATTTATTCTCAATAATAAAAAAAATGGTAACCACCATTGCTATTAATACTACTACTATTACCACCATTGCTACTACTACTACTACTACTACTACTACTACTACTACTACTTATTATTATTACTGTAACTCCCACCAATACATGTTGTATAGACTCCTATCAGTGTGGAATATACAAGATGGAAGTTTCCTGCACTCATTCACAGGCCACCAAGACAAGCTGCTAGCAACAGCAATGGCGGACCACGGCCATCTGGTCCTGACAGGATCCGCTGACTCCTCCCTCCTCGTGTGGGACTTGTTCAGGTCCCCGGTGGTATCGAATACGGCACACCCACCAGGCGCCACTTCCGTGTGCCTGTCCCCTTGCGGCACCTACGGTGTGTCAGGGGGCGGGGATTCAGTCGTGAAGGTGTACGACATGCAGACTATGGAGGTGGTGAGAGAGATTCGCTCGGAAACCGGCAACAGAGGTATCTGCCAAGTGCTGGTCCAGAGAGACTCTGAGCACGTCGTGATCGGATATTCCGACGGTTCTGTCCAATACTGGAGTAGTTCGGATCAGGTGTTGCTCACGACCTGCAGGAACAACATGTCCTCCACGGCTGTGACGTGCATTGATATCTCACACGACGGTCAGCTGATTATGGCAGGTAGCCTGGACTCCACTGTCTCTTGCTGGAGTAGCAAAACTGGAGAGAAGCTGAAGACCTTTACAAACCACTCGGCACCAATTACAGCTGTGGCGTTTTGTCACAACCAAATCCTGACTGCGTCCAGAGATGGCCGAGTGCACATCCGATGTTACCGCACTACCAGAATCATCACGTCCTATTGCATCCACGAGGGAAACTTGATCTGTCTCTCTGTCAGCCCCAACTCTAAATTCTTCGTGAGCGGTTCCCAAGGAGCAGCTTGCCATGTCACAGACATGAGTACAGGTGAACTTAAAATGGCTCTGGTGGGCCACAAAGGACCAGTGACCTGCGTACAGGTACTCCAAGACTTCAGACATTGCCTAACGGTGTCTGGTAACGGATGCATTCGAATGTGGGACCTTGAAAATGGCTCTTGCATTTCTTGCCTTTATGTGGATTCTACGGTGACATCCTGCTGTGCCAATATGAACTTCGGTGGCCTGATTTATGGAACCAACGAGGGCTGGGTCTCTGCTGCACTCTACTGGACTTTGTCAGGACCTGATAAAACAGAATTTGAAGGACTTTTAACCAGCGGACTCCAGTCTTCGTGGACTTCATCTTCAACATCAGAGGAATATAGCAGCAACAGCAGCAGCAGACAAGCACTTACTGGATGACATAGTTGTAATTTTATAACCCATTATTATTTTTAACTTGGCATAAATATATACATAAGTATTGAATGGCAAAATGAATAATACTTGTCAGTCAGTTAGTCAGTCAGTTAGTCAGATGGTGGTACATAACTGATTGCCTTCATTTGTAAATCCATCCCCAAATCCGATATTAGAAACTAGATTGGGTGTTTTGTCGCACATTGGACACAGTTTATTTCGCACTGAAGAGGATCTCATCCAGATAATGAGGTTGTATCGATCGCCTGAGGCAATGGGGCACGCTCCATGCATGTGTTGCCCTCGGTGAAGCAGTCCTCTTCCCAGCACGTGCTGGTAATGCCAATATGGACGATCATAACTATGTCTTTCCTGCAGCAATATAAAATGTGTGACTCATTATGGTCTATGTATTAAGTCAAGTGTGCATACATAGCTTTCTGAAACCACACTTTACCAGGTAGTTGAGCCAGTGAATCAAATACTATACAAAACAATGAATTCCAAGTAATAATCATTTTTTCAGGAGATGCAGGATGGATGGAGGAGAAGAGAACAAATCTTTCATATTATAAGTTCATATAATATGTAATATTAAACCATGAATTTGAGGAATTATCGCTGATAACCGTCCTGATCCTGAGGGCAGTTAGCTATCTAGCAATAATTAGAGTTGCAATGTTTAAACTATATTAAACCATAGTTACCATTCTGAATTATCGATGATGCACTTAAGTGTGCACAACAGATGGAAATGTACAATGCCAGAGGGAAATTAACGGGGTATAACATTTTAAAATCCATGGCTATTACCACGGCAACTATGGTATAATTCTAAATTAATTAGGATTCAAGTATCTCTTTATCATCCGGTTTGAGTCTTTGAGAGGGCTAACTTAAGTTGAAAGTGACCAAGTGATTGTATTGAATCTATGCCAACCTGTCTCATGGGTCCAAAGTACAGCTGACCTCCAGTAAAGTCACTGGTCAAGCACACATTGATAGTCACCTCTGCATTGTCATAGTGATAACTTAGTTCTACATCCTCGTCCAGTGAGTACTTGACGACAAAAGCTCGATGTGAGTCCAACTCTTCACCCACAAGGTCAGGGTACAGCAATCTGACCACAGGCATCAAATAAGTCGCACGCAAATCGTCAATGAATCCATCGAATCCTAGCTCTGACAGAAGTACCTGTTCAATTATATTATTATTATTATTATTATTATTATTATTATTTAATGCAGTAGTAGTAGTAGTAGTAGTAGTAGTAGTATCATGTCATCACATTGTTGTTATTGCTGTTGTAACACAGTTAGACTCCATCTCATCTTCCCCCATCACCTCACACTTCCTCCTTACCCCTCCTCTGTTCATCGTGTTTGGGCGTCCCTTAGGTAGATCCGTAAGCTCAAAATGTTTCAGCTCTTCAACAAGTGTCCCACAGAAGTTTGGCGTGAAGACAGGAAAAGAATAAGTGTTGGGAGCTGAAGAAATGAGTAACAAACTATAAATGGAGTACAATTGTGACACTGTCAAGAAGACCATCAAAGCCTTACGCCAGTTTTTACTCGTCTTATATGACAGATACTTACCGTCCTCTTCTTTAAGCAACTCCAATAGATCTTCAGGATTGGCTGTAGACTTGGCCAGTTTTACCAGTTCCAGGAAAGTTTCCTCAAGAAAATTATTCTGTACACGCACACACACACAAAAAAATAAAATAAAAAAATAACAATAAAAGGTCAGAACTTGATAATTGTAAACAAATAAAATAAATAAAATAAATTCTTTAAGTAAGTTAACAAACAGTTACACTTACTGACAACTCATAGACTTGTGGGTGGAGCTTTACATACAAGTCTTTTTGATTCTCCAACATCTCTCCTTAAGCTCTGCCCCTGCTTTTCTTCTTCTCTGAATTTCCTCTTCCACCTGTGAGAATCTAGCTGATCTTATTGGACAGAATATTAGACCTACCTCTTGAACGACTTCTCTTATCTGACCATTTGCAACACACCCTCTAGCATTTAACGCCTGTAGAGTTGTATGACACATTATATCAGTAACTATAGTTACTCCTTACTTCTACACTAGGGATTACATGCACTAGTTTTCTTTTCTCAATGAGAAATTCGTTTTAAATTCCAAACCCAGGGCAGGAGCAGAGCTTACAAACTTTCCATTAGAGTTCTTAGTAGCCGTATCAATAGCTTAAAATATCTCATTATCGCCATTTTTCACAAAGGTGACCCCACTATGTCTATTACTTATATATCTGCAGTGTACTTCCTTGAAAGAACTAGCTAGCTAGCTACTTCAATGTAAAGTAGCTAAATATTTTACACTGGTATAATCAACGAGAAATTGTTCCTCCGTGTGAAAGGTGACGTGCACCTTGTACTGATGCAAGAAGATGTTATTAGAGAAGTAACAGGAACAAATCCAATATTCCATTAGAAACTCTCCCACGCTTGCTGACTCAGCACTTCTTAATGCTAAACGGAAGCTGTACAGAATCAGAATCGTCGGGGGAAGATCCGTGATTATTCATTACGTTGTATAGTCTACAAAAATCAGTGGCCTTGCAGGAGGGAGCCATACTATTTGAAGCTGAAAAGTGCGACGATTCAAGGCAAGTTCGTGTCAAAAGTTACTTCGCTTCAGCCCCACCCCCATTCTGAGTATGCAGGCTTGAACGCCCCCACATTGCGCTCGAGAAGATGCCCCCTCTAAGATAGTTAATGGAAAGCGGTGATCACGACGGGAGTGAAAGAATCAGTCATCTCCCTCCTCTAGGAGGAGGCTCCCGAAGGGAGAGGAACCTCACAGCTGCAGAGAGCAGGTCTAGTAGGGACTTTCCCTCCATGCCACCTCTCAAGTCAGAGTCTGCTAGCCTACCTTCTCTTTACAGGAAAAGATCTCTTCTTGCCCATAAGCCAATACTGGTCACCTTTGTAAGAAATGGTGACAGATACTTTGAGGGAGTGAAGATTAATGTCACTCAGAGGAACATGAGAAGTTGGGATGCCTTGCTGGCCGAGTTATCTAGGAGGATAGACTTGCCTGCAGGCGTCAGGAACATCTACACTCCTGATGGAGGCACAAGAATGAAGAGTTTGTCTCAGCTGGAACACCAGAAGACTTATGTTTGTGGGTCCACTGAGCCATTTAAGAGAATAAACTACAATAGTTTAAAAAATCCTGATTGGAAAATCTCAAATTCGAAAGTGCTTGAAAATGAGCGTGCATCAGTTTTTACTTTGCCCCCTCCTTTAGAGTTGGACTCTTTGGGGACGACTTCTGTAAACTTGGACTCAAGTTCTGCGAACTGGATGGAGGCAAGATTAAGTAATAAAAGAACTAGAAAAAGGACAAAAGTATCAGATACCCCTAAATCATTACGTCTCCTTTCCATTGATCCTCAACAAAGTTTCTCTGTGAAGTCTCCAGAAGAGTCCTTCAATCAATCCAAAAGATCACTTTCTGGCCTCAACAGTTCCACCCAGACCTCCCAGCACAAAGTACTCAATATTTATAGAAATGCTCCTCTGGAAAAAAGGGAATGTGTAAAGGTGTATTTGAACAAGAACATGATCAATTCTTGGGAGGAAGCAAAGCAGTTGGTTGGAGAGAACTTGAATACAATAAATGGAATTCTTAGGCTATTTGACTTAGAGGGGAAGGAGATAGAGAGTTTATCACAGCTGTGGGCAGCTAAAGGACATTTAATAGCAGCTGGTAAAGAGAAATTCAATCTTGATGGATTTTTAAGAGGTGTTCAAGGTAAGTAAATGGTAACAAGGCTCAATCGTAGAAGTTTATCATCTATTTATAAGTTATTATATACATCTAATTGTTTGTTTTATTTCCTCTACAATATGGTTAAGTAATCAGACTTTGCCAATTAATTAATACAGCAACAAAACAACAATAACAACAACAACAAAAATGCCACCATCTATAGAGATGGTTGTGAAGCCTTTAGCTAGATAACACAACACACGCCTAATCACAATTTTCATTTCAATTTTTAATTCGGTCTGTATGATTCTTAAAATATATTACTACATGCATTGCACGATTTGTGGCTATTTACTGGGAAGTAAGAAGTTATTAAAAAAAAGTTTATGAACATTTTGAAAACAAAATCTATTTTCTGTCCTTTGCCAGGTTTTTCTCATGAACAAGAGGACATTTTAACTTACTTTTCCCCTCTCAAAGAGCATATCTGTGAACTGTTGTGCAATAATTGGGTGTAGTCATAAAGTTGTGCATAAACAATTGTTTTGAATTAGTCTACTCTGCATGATATATATCCCATTAAGAATTTTCAAACAACCAAAACAACAACATATTTAAGAGCAAACACATTTCTTCAAGTGGCAATCCCACACAAGTAGAATTGTTGAAGTCTTCACAATTTAAGGATACGTGCATTCCTCTCTGCATACCAAGCCAGCTAATTGTCAAGTATGCCAAGATTCACAACCAGTAGACACACTTTACCATATTCACAACCGTGTGTAAGACTTGTTTGTGATTATTTAAAGTGTTTTTCTTCCTTTTTTGACAATCCATTTCCTATGGGATTTATTTTCTCCACATGGGCAGGTTACAAACATACAAACTACAAATGGTTGCCCTCCCACCTCCCAGGTGTAAGTGTCCAGCAGTTGAAGAATTTACTGAAGGTGTCTGTAATTATTTAAATTTTAATTTCAGAGCACGACATGCTAGATGAAGTTCACTCTGAGAGCAGTAGTACAGTTCCACCCTCCACTGGATGGCCTCTGCCAGTAACTTTACAAACACACAACATTGTTCATTTTTCTCCAAAAAGGGTGATGCTGAAAGGATACCCTTTACCAGTAATCAGTGAAACTGCTAGTGTCAGTAACGATTCTAAAAGTGAGAACTTTCATTCGGAAGCCATCCCAAATCCTGAATCTGCTCACAATGCTAGCCCCAATGCTCAAGAAAGCAGCAGCAAAAAAGATGATGGGGTTGTAGTAAAGCTAGCTGAGTTTCCTCCTGCAACTGGTCCAGAAGCTCTAAGCAAAGATGCAGAAGTAAAGCATACACAATTAGATTCTGAACATGCTTCAGAAGGAAGTCTGACCAGTAGCAAGTTGGATGAGTCTTGCAAAGAAGCAAAAGCTGTTCAGTCTCCAGAACCTACGGCAGCTTCAATTACTAGCCACACTCTACCAGATGACAACAGTATGAATCCTCAATGGGGCAATAACTTAGTGCAAAGAGAAGCTGCAGCACAGCATTCCACGATCATGCAAGATAGTAATCAACATTCCAGTGATGAAGATCAAAACGAAATCATCCCCAGTGAAGCTACTCAGATGATGGAAGACAGGCCAGAAATGTCGACTTCATCTTCTGACGTTTCTCTCTCAAACCGCAGAGACTCGCTTTACGTCAATCACCATTTCCCGCCAAGCCCCTCTTCTGTGGAACTGAATACACCAGATTCTGGTTCTCCCACTTTCAAGACAAGGAGACGAAGGAAGAGGAGAATGTCATTGTTGCAGGAGCTTCAGAATGGCACCTTGTCTAGACAGTCCACATCCAGCTCCCTCACCGATTTCCAACTTTCTCCGCAAAGTAAGTGTGCAGCTTTTAACGATAGATTTCTGAATTGATTATTTTCAATGTTTATCTGAGCTCATCATAAATTACATTGTAACCTAACCTACATTATATAATATACATATATGTTTGTAATGTATATATAATTATATACACACTGCGTATATATAATATATATTACCTCTGAGCTCACCACATGCTTTATGATATGAGACTGATTTAACCATCAACTAGCCACACAAATCATCTCCCCTCTTGATGTATTCATGATTGCATCCTGAGGTCAAAACAAGTGTGAATACCAGACCAGTCATTGCCCATGGGTATTTCTGTACTTTACATGCAGAATCTCTCCCACATGGGCTGGGGACTCTCCCACACACTCCTTTCAGTGACGTCTCGCTGGGTGCTGCCCACACTGTGGTGGACATGCTCCTAACTGCAAGAGATGTGAGCAAAAAATAAATATTAATTAAAAAATTCAAATTTTGATTATTTCCCATTTTTAGGACACAAGCGTGTGCAGTACGACAGTAGGTTCTCCTACCACAGTAGCACGTGCTTCACGGAGCGTTGCCATCCAAACTAACTGTAAGTGTCCCCCCTTCCCCTCCCGAGGTCAAGGTGTGTAATCATCCACATGCACTTTTGCCAGTATAAGTAATTCTTGTGACAGCAACTCATCATTCTAGTTAACTTGCTGCGTGGGAGGGTTAACATTATTCATGACCTGGGTTAACGTTATTCATGACTTACATGTGTTTGTCTACAGATATTGACGAAGAGCTTCACACTACAATGGAAACTGAGGTGAGACGAGATAATAATTTGCTCACATGACATTGATGCTGTCACATGATTTTGATCTTAATTCTGTCACATGACATTAATTCTTTTTTTTTTTCCAGATGGTAGAGCAGGATAGCCACAGGTAAGTTAAAATCAAATTAAAAATTTAATAAATAAAATATACAGTAGTAATAACAACAACAACAACAATAATGTTATACTACCTTACTACAACAACTAATAATACTACTACTACAACAACAACAACAACAACTACTACTACTATTACAACAACAACTACTACTATTACTACAACAACAACTACTACTACTACTATTACTACTACTACAACAACAACTACTACTATTACTACTACTACAACAACTACTACTATTATTACTACTACAACAACAACTACTACTATTACTACTACTACAACAACAACTACTACTATTATTATTACTACTACTACTACTACTACTACTACTACTACTGCTACTACTACTACTACTACTGCTACTACTACTACTACTACTGCTACTACTGCTACTACTACTACTACTGCTACTACTACTACTACTACTACTGCTACTACTACTACTACTGCTACTACTACTACTACTGCTACTACTACTACTACTGCTACTACTACTACTACTACTACTACTACTACTACTACTACTACTACTACTACTACTACTACTACTCACATGTCATCTACTTCTCCCTCACAGTGACACGGAGTGTCTCAACACGCGCAGGAAGTCGACTGAGGTGAGTCTGGATGCCTCAGCTGTGGCTGCACTTCTCTACAAGACTGCGAGGGATAAATATAAAGTTGGAATGGCCATCGAAGAAGGAGCCTTTGCAGCCGTCAAGTCATGCAAGTCCAAGGAAGATGATAAGGTGTATCTGGCACGCGTCATTAAGAAGAGCAAAGTGTTTGGAAGAGATGACAAGATACTGCAGGAAATAAAGATCATGCGGATGCTGAGGAACAATAATCTGATGGGCGTGGTCGACTACTGGGAGACCAGCAATGAACACGTCATGGTCATGGAACCCATTGAGGTGAGAGTGCACACATGTGTATATGTGTGTGTGCCCTGGGGGCGTCTGTGTGTAATTATAGTAAGGGAGCATCTGATGATTAGTGACCTGCACTCCAGGGGTGTGGTGAAACTAATACTACAGCAAATGTACGCACTGGAGGTCTATTTGTTATTTAGTAATAGCATGTCCCGTATGCTTGTGTCCATGTACTAACAAAAAACAAAAAACAAAAAGAGTTTTAAGAAACTAAAAACTATACTCCATTAAAACACACTGTGAAGTCTTTATATCTACTTATATGTTTGTTTGTTTGTTCTGATTTTAATGCTATTCCAATTTTAATCAACGATTCCTGCCACAGTTTTCTATCCTTAACCTGATCATTGTGTATGTCCGTATTTATGTTAGCAACTTGATGGAAACTGCTAGGTGTACTGAATCATACATACAAATCAACAACTCAAGAACAGAATATGTGACCACAAGTAGCACAATATAATAGTACTATAGTATGGGAGTCCAGTGGTCACCATTTTAACCTTCAATTTTGACTTCTTAACATTTTTCAACACACACACACGCCATATTCAAAAGGGAGGAGATCTGTACGATGCCATTCTCTACTGCCAGCATTTCAGCGAGCTAGACAGCAGATCATGTGCCCACCAACTGGGCCTGGCCATGGTTTATCTCCATGCCAACATGATCGTCCACCGCAACATCAAGCCCGAGAACATATTTGTAAGTCTCCAGTAATAGCACGGGCATTTTGCTAGTGATGACCTGGTGTACTAATAGCACGGGCATTTTGCTAGTGATGACCTGGTGTACTAATAGCACGGGCATTTTGCTAGTGATGACCTGGTGTACTAATAGCAGGGGCATTTTGCTAGTGATGACCTGGTGTACTAATAGCACGGGCATTTTGCTAGTGATGACCTGGTGTACTAATAGCACGGGCATTTTGCTAGTGATGACCTGGTGTACTAATAGCAGGGGCATTTTGCTAGTGATGACCTGGTGTACTAGTAGGGCGTCACAACTGGCGGGAAAAGGACAAACATGTCCATACAACTGAAGCCATGTCTGACTAAATCTTGTGATAGACTGTCAAATATCTCAGTCCATGAAACTTGTCATTTTCTTCTTCTATTATTTGTCCATTCAAAATATTCTGATCAATATTTTACTAGTTTGAATACCTTTCGAAGCAGAATATAACTTTTATAAATATTCACACTCTGTTTATTTGCTATTATTTCATTAGACAGGGAAGAGTAGGAGCCTGTAATTATTATTTCATTAGACAGGGAAGAGTAGGAGCCTGTAATTATTATTTCATTATCTCACTCTGAATTTTTGAATTCGAATAAATATATGGTCTGATCCTTTCAAGTCAAGTACATGAACTCATTTAAGTAGAAATCTACTTCCATTAAGTCTTTCTTGTTCTTTTAATTTCAGTTGAGTCTGGAGCACAACAGAATGTGGACCCTGAAGCTGGCAGGGTTTAGCCTGGCTGCCATAGCAACAGAGCCATTGAACCTAGAATGCGGCAATGAATACTACAGAGCTCCAGAGATGACTTCAGGAATGGGGTACGAAAAATTCCTTTTGTGGTATGGGACTAGACATGTGTGAATATAAGTATGACAGCCAGACGGGCATAGAGTGAACTTAGCACCAGTGATCAGTGCACTCTGGCAGAGCACATAATGTAGAATTTTATGGTTGCGTAATGGGGGGAAAGGAAGAAAGATGCAAAACTAGTAAAGGGCCAAAAACGACCATTGAGGAGGAATCATAGATATAAGTGAAGGAATGGAAGAATGAATTCATGGGTCACAAGAATTGAGCATGGGTGTGAACCTAGTTTAACCAATTAATTATTTGAATTGTACATAGGTATGGAGCCAAGGCGGATGTGTGGTCAGCCGGTATCATCACTTACATCCTTCTCTCTGGCGTGATGCCTTTCAGCAGGAAGAAGACCAAGAAGAAAACCAAGCCATCGCTGTCTTTCCCGACAGTCTATTGGGATAACATCAGCCCCGAAGCTAAGGACTTCGTGCAGCACTTACTGAAAGTATCGCCAAACGAGAGGTACTCTTCTAGCCAGCTCCTCCAACATCCCTGGCTAAAGGTACTTAAAAATAAATAAATAAATAAAAATTCCAGAATGAGTGTGATTTTTTTAAATACTATTTTGTTCCAGATGGACATCCCACCTCCCCCAGATCTAAATCTTTCTGAAATGCTGATAAAACATTTGGCGGAACAAGCAAATATGAAAACAGCTCCTGTGCCGATATTGACAGTAAGTTTGCGGAATCCGCTAATCACCGATATTATATCAATTCACACATCAAATATTTCCTTTGCTTTCAGGTGACAGCTCTGAGTCATAACCGTGCATACGTTCTATCTGATAAGAAACAGATCATCGCAACAAAATGACGAAGAAAAGAAATAAAAAATAACAAAAACAAAACAATAATAATCATTTTCTCACTGCTGTAATCATCTCTCTCTCATCCCCTGCCATGAATTAATATGAAATAAATTATTATATATTTAATTTGAGGAAACACTCACGAGACAAGTGAAATAGTTACAATTGAATGACTGTTTAGAATCAGATGTGTTTGCTAGTTCTAGATTGAAGGCTGAAGAAAACTGCACTGATGTACTGGACAAACTGGTTTGGGTGGATGGATCAGTCTCGATTGTCCCTAAATGTAATACACAATACATTGAATTCAACTTCAAGAGCGACACAAAAAATATCTTCACCCACCAATACTTTCCATCCAAAAAGCAATCTTGTTCATTTTCACCTGCAAAAACAAAAACAACAACAACATCAAATTGTACACTGATGAAAACTGATTCCCCCGGGTATGACCCGGGTATGACCCGGGTATGATGATCCATTCAAATGCTAAATATAATATCAGTTTAAATTGAACCTACCAACACACACACACACACACACACACACAAATATAAAATGCAAATTCTCTTGTTGTCACTAGGCGGTCACGCATACCTGGCAGAGCCAGGATGCCTGTGCACTAAGCAGGCACAGTGAGCCGTGCAAGCAAAGTTCCTGGAGCCAGGCTAAGAACTCACAGGAGAATAAACCTTCCTCACAGCATGTGGTGTGGGCACCCGAAGTCCCACCTGGACCATTGCTGTTCATGAGAAAAGGCCTTGAATTAGCACCCCAGCAAATGCCCCATGGTAACTATACATGGCAGCAAGTTAAGTCTAACAATGTCTAGTAACCAACCAGCTAGAAAATGATTATACTAAACTAATACGGTACCAGCCCATGTGTACCCAACACACGTGCACCCAACACATGTGACCCCCAACACATGTGTCCCCAACATGTGTACCTCTGTAGGAATCCTTCCCTCGATAGCCTTGATCCAGTGAATCTACGTCAGAATCCTCCTCCTCGTCGGATGGCTCATCCGGATAATCATTCCTCCAATTATCTTCATCTAAAACACACACACACACACAAAACAACAACGGAACGTCACCACAATGTTATGTAAGCTACAAACTGGCAGTAAGGCCAGTTGATCTGTACTGCTGACTCAGCAAGTATGGCCACACAAAATGATTTCACTGTTACTTGTTGCAAAAGTTGTACCTAAAGGCAAACACTGGACAACCTTAGCTCATCGTATCAAAATGGGTCTGTCATTTGTCAAAGGGACATTTTCTCATCTTTAAATAATGCTGAACACAATCACATTTCTCTTGCCAATCATCAAGTGCCACACCCACTCTAGCACCACACCCACCCTATGTCACCTCCCCCTCCCCTCAGCCTCACCATTGGAGTCATCCTCCTCGTCACAACATTCCTCCTCAGAATATTGAGAATCGTGAACGAGATCCTGATCGTACGAGTAGGCGGAGATGAGGGACCAGTTGCTATGGTGACGAATACACCGCACGTGATTAGTAAAACAAACACGATTAATTCTCAGGAGCACAAACTTACTAGTGAGAGGTGTCAGCTATGCTTCTGGTATGAGTAAAATATACATCGTACACAAAGTCACTGTCTGAAACTAGAAAAGAAGAAAAAAGGTATGTCAAATTATCTCACAGCATTCTTTCACTCTCACACACCACCAGCTACAATTTAGCCGGTTTCATTCTTGGAAACCCTTTCCTTCGTATGTGACTCACCAGGTGCACTCTGTCTGATCATAGGACTAGAGTTGCAAGTAATAGCACTACTTCTTTCTCCTGCATGTGCCAAATCATGGACGCCACCAGACAAGTCCTTACACTCTTCCTCTCCTTCATCTTCCTCAAGGTCGTACAGACAAACCATTTCTCTGTCATCATCTTTACCACTGAGTGTACTATTCATCTTCCTGTAGATTAATAGCAGTTTCACACTTAAGGGGGGCTAAAGGGGGCATGCCTTCCTCCTCTAGAAATTTTTAGTATTAACATTTCGACTATGCAACACAAAATCAGCATACTTCCTAATACCTTAAAATCAGCATACTTCCTAATACCTTAAAATTTAAGAAAATTGTTTTTGGTCTTCCTAGATTTTTTATTTGTATACAGCCCAGAAGGAGAGTATTCACGCTAAATCACAAGATGGTTTTGTTAAGTGTTCTTTCTGAAGACATACCCTGTCTGAGCCTTGGCTGACAGCTGTTTCTCCTCCTCCTCCTTCTTCTGGTGGTTCTCTTTGGCTTCCTCTAGACATCGGTGCTGGGAGACCAGTTTGAAGCGACGTTGAGAGGACTGGCTCTGTGAGAACATGTACAGTACATGTGCAAACACATATGCACACTCAGCAAGTGAGTAACAAAACAAACACACACACAAACAAACTGGGAAGAACACTGAGAGACCTTGGATTGTCAAATCGTGTCAGCTTTCTACATGAATGAAAGGATTATATTTTTCCAACATTTCTTAATTCTTCTCACATCTCAAATTCTTCTGCCCTCACAGATACAATGCTCGTATCTCCTCATGAGTATGCTACCCCCATGACCCCATGACCTCCTCCTCACCTTTTTCTTTTCCCTCTGTTCCTCCTGGTGCTCAGAGATGGTGAGCTTTGAAAACGGCCCCAGTTTGAAGAGTGTGGAGTGATCTTTACGATATGAGACTCTTGTCTGTAAGGTGGCACACACCCACAAACACAAACATGCATGCACACACACACACACAAACACATACATGCATGCACACACACACACAAACACATACATGCATGCACACACACACACACAAACATGCATGCACACACTGGTCTCAGCAACTAAAGCACAACATTCTCAGGTGTTGAATTCCAATATGTCATATATTCTAGTCACATGAGATACTTGTCTACTTAACTCTTCAAGTGCTCATGAAAGGCTCTAGGGTCCACTCCGCACAGTGGATGGGGGGGGGGGGGGGGGGGGGGGGGGTGGGGTGGGGGGGCGGGGGGGTGGGGGGTCGTGGGGGGTTGGGTTGGGGAATAATTATATGAATTGTGAATGTGAAAATTATGTAGCTAAACCACTGTGAGCTTGAAAAAGTGCAGTATAGGACTTAAAATAATTTGCAAAGAAGGCCCTAAACCCTGCCTATTCATGCAAAGGCGACCACAACTTTACATAATTTTTAATGGTAATCTCGCCAATTCAAAACACCTTCACCTCCCCACCTCCCTGTGGCTGTGCAATACGCTTTGTTTGGTAGTGTAATTCAATTGAGATATGAAATCATCAATGGTGTGCTTCGGTCGTGAAAAGTGGCGCTGTGGTTCCTAATTATACTGGTACCTGATCAGCTATCTTCTAATCTGGCTTTCATTCTACTTGCCACCTATGCACTCACTTACCAAGATATCCTCTGGACTCTCTTTCTGAGACTGAACTGTTCCAGCAAAGTGGAACACATTTTGATCTGTGAAGACACACAAGCAAACAAACACATGAACAAACCCACAAACACACAAACAAACTCATGAGCCTACAAACATATGAGGACACAGTTGTCTCCTACTCCCACACAGATGTAGCTGATCCTACCTGCTATTAGAACACACAGAATACACTTCAAGTTCACTTGGTCAGTTCTATGAAGAACATAAACTACAACAAGAAACTAAACACCTCATACTTCAATAACTGAGGAGGATTGCAATGAATCCATCTTGTGTCAAACAGACTACCAAAACTTTCAGCACAAAAATTCAAAGAAAAATAACGCTTAGTGCTGGTGTCAACACTTATTAAACAATCTTTCGGTACAATGTGGTAAAATTCCACCCCAGATGAACGGAATACCTTCCATACACCTAAGTAGTGATATTGCATGTGACATTTAACTTCCACTACATCATCACACCTTCGTTGCTTCCACTTCTCTCGCCAAGTGCATCAAGTTTTCGGAACTTACAGGCTATTACTACAACACAATACATAAGCAAAAAAATAGTAAGTATAACAAAAGACAGGGACAGGGCTAGGGCTGTTGTCACACAATACATCAACTAGTGCCAACTTTCTAATGTCTATTATGAATGTAACTAACACATCTTCATTTATTTATGATTTGGGGGTTTAGGTTAATTGGTCATTCGTCATGTGAGTGCTTAAACAAGCACTCATCAAGCCATCAGACTTTGGGACACCAAAACATACTTTTGGTGTGCAAAATTGTCAGAAATGAGTGGTGGGTCACAGCTAGTATTGCGGGCCAGACCCTTTACCTATAATCGCTCCGCTCGGAAGGGTCTGGTTACTCCAACGCACCCGTTTGGTAATAGTGGAATGCAATTAAACCTTGCGGGTTTTCTACCGTCCTGTCATAAATCTTTGCAAGCTGGTGTTGTATGATGGAGGTTCTAGCTGAGGCTATGCCAGTAGTGTGCAAATCAGTCACTTCAATTGTTGTCCTTTTTTTGAACTCTCCATTTTTAGGACACTTTTCAGCTCGGAGCTCATAGAACAAGTGCAGGAGGTGGGACTAGCTAAAAATATTTGTACGCTCATTTTATAGATGCCCACACACAATTAAACTTGATGTAAGAAGTACACATTTTATACATTCCCCCGGAATCCTGTGGAAAGATACCAGACGGATGCGTTAGGGTAACCAGACCCTTCCGAGCGGAGCGATTAGGTAAAGGGTCTGGCCCGCGAGACTAGGTCACAGCATATGGTTGAGTCAGCTAATGTTTATAATTACTGCTGGGATCAACAAAAGGTTGCATATTTTAACTTTTCCTGCAGCTCTGTCAAAATATTTTTTTGGGTGGTGTAGACCAAGTGTGTGCTGTGTTAACACAGCACACACTTGGTCTACACCACCCCAAAAAAACAAAAACAACTTAGCAACTAACAAATACAGAACTAGCTCGAGTGAAACAACACAACTATTTATCATTTACTCACCTAATGCTTCCGCCGGTTCTTCAGTTCTTTTTCTTTTCACCCTCAATAGCACTGGGATATCACTACCTTGCTTACTTGCCATGGAGTTAATCCATTCTTTATCTTTTTTGTCATACACACTCAATTCATACTACACTCGCACAATTGTACAAAACGGAATATAGCGACACTTTACCAGAAATACCACTTTGTTTTCCGTATTGAAGCTTCTGAGCTTAAATGTCTGTTTCACCTTATCTCTGGACCATTTTCTAAGACTGTGATGGCCTCTAACTACTGGTGTCTATCAGAGAATGATTCTGAAGAAGAGAAAGCTAAGGAGGAGGCCTCGTCCGTTGATTACATGGAACTGGGCGGACTCACAATCCCGCCTTGGAGAGTCCTTCAGCTAATGCAGGTAACTGGTGCCACCAAACACTACACAAGTACTTTTCTCAAAGTAGCATTTGAGTATATCATGAAGTATATCCTATAGTCCAATCACTTTTAATTTTTCTTACTTCCTTCAGTCTTTTTCCTGTAAGGGTCCCTTTACCTGGATCTTCTGTTGTTGTTTTTTACTTGTAGATGGTTGAGCAAAATAGGACCCTAGAGTTGGATAGTGTGGGAGAAATATACGAGAAGAAGAGACAAAAAAAGAAGAAGAAAAAAAGAAGGAAAAATCCCAAAGGAGGGCGTGGCATTGAAGATGTTAGTGAAACTGCTTCTGAGATAAGGAGCACCACTGGAACTTCCACGACAGCCACAGATTGCCGGGACATGCGCAGGTAAAGGGTTGATGCCATAGAGACATGGACATTGGGATGGAGATTAGAGTGTGTGTGTGTGTGTGTGTGTGTGTGTGTTGCTTAGACCTGGTCTGTTAGCATATGACGATCCTGAGTTAGATGACATCCCTGGACTCCCTGCTCCGAAGGAGTTGTTTTCAAGAAAAAGAGTCTTACCACGTGAGAGAATAAATAAGTGTATACATGAAATAATGACGATTAAATGCGTATTCTAGTATCCTTCATCTTCTTCACTACCTTTGACCTTTTCAATTTTGCTGTGTCCCTCTTTCCTTCTCCCTAGCAACCCATAAGAAGCTACAGCTGGCCAGTTTGGATAAGATAGCGGCTGAGGAGCATGAGAGACGTCAGCGCTGGAAGAAGGCACAAGATGATTCCACCTCACAGTTATCATCTTCAACGAACCATTCCAGTTCCAGCTTCTCTTCAGGTTCTATTCCAGTGAACTCTGTAAAGTTCGCTCCTGCTGTAGTCAACAGTGTTATGACGGAGGCGGGGTCTAGCACTGCGCAGAGTGGGAGTGACCACCACAAAGATGAAGACGTGTTAAGTTTTGGAGAAGAGTCAGATGATGCAGACGACCAAGAAGAAGAGCTTCCTTATGGAAACAGAGACAAAAATTACGCCTTACCTTTTATGACTGGGAAAATAGAAGATTCTTCTATAAGGTTAGTGTTAGAAGAGAGAACATTATGTTGTTGTTGTTGTTGTTGTTTTTAATTTTTTTAATTTGATGTCATTCATTGTTCTCTGTAGTTTCTGTCTGTCTTTAGAGCCCCGCTATACGTAAACCCTTTACCATAAATGCATTATCATTATACATCATGACTGAAATAGAAAGAATTAATAGATGTGATGTATCCTTGTCCTCAATGTGTGTTTTGCCATTCAGTGACATCAAGTGTGATTAGCTAATGTCTTGTGACGTCTGTTTTATTTTTTTTGTGATTTGTGTTCTTAGTGATTCTGGCATTAAGCTCTCTCTATTATCTCAAATCAACAGAGTAGGTAAGTGAGAAGATAGTGTTATCCATTTAATTACTGTAGATGCAGGTTGTTAAGCGCCTTGTTAAGCACTGTTTTTTTTTTGTTAAGCGCCTGTTTCCTTCCCAGCTTTTAGCACTTTTGATTTAAGCACTGCATGCGTCTCTACTGCTGATTGGTTGGCAATTAGTCCCAGTTTTTATGTTACCACTTACTGTTTAGGTCCCATTTTTATTAAGCACCCACTTCCTTACTTTTGGAGTTATAAGCGTGGGCGCTTAACAACCTGCGTCTACGGTATTTGGTAAGATAAATATTTGTACGTGATGTTTGCCACACCCACATGTAAGGAGAAGTGAATTCTGATGTGCACCCCTATTGCATTGACGATATTGTCCATTGACGATGTTGTCTTTTATCTCCATTATTTTACCTCTTATAGAGAAACTTCTAGATTCTGATGGCCTAACTTGAAGGTATGGCATTTACTAAGTGAAGCATCAGCAGTTGTCAACTCATCAGACCAACTCCCTCATTCATGTCAACTATCACAGCCATCCATTATGCCTTCCCCTCTTTTTCTAGGTTGTAATTATTTTTATCACGAGCTCCAAATGTAGCACACTGGGTTACAAGTTTTTTTTCATCCTTATTCAAATTTTCTGTGTAATTATTGATGAAGCAACTTTCCTTTCTCTGCCACTGCTGTTATATATATATATATATATTATATATATAAGTATCCTGGAACAGTTCAAAATAAGGTTTCTAATGCAAGCAAATCACATTAATTGATAGATCATTTCAGCAAGTACTGTTAGCACCTTCATTCTGTTGCAGTGCTTCACCACACTCTAGGAGGAATATGGTGAAGGTCGAGTTAACTTGCAACAATCCCTGAATTTCCTATTCAAGATCAACTCCACCTAATCCTGATTAACGCCCAGTTTACAGTGAAACCTTTTAAAAAAACCGTCTTTTCGCTCTTGTAGGGAGTTAGGCTGCTTTCAGAGGTTATTTTTCTATCATGGTAGATCCTTTATTTCCGTTCATGCTGGTTGTTGTAGAGAGTCGGGTTGCTTTCCAGAGTTCTTTGGTAGAGCGGTTCCACTTTTTTAAAACTAACTAAACTAACTAAAACACAACAACAAAAACAAAACAAAAAACAACAACAACACATACACAACTCTTGAGTGGGAACAATTTCTTGTATAATATATACAATCATATGAAAAAAATGGAATGATTATTAAAGTGTTGGTTGTGGGTTACTGTTGTCTGTTGCTATGCATGAGAAATGGAGACCAGTTTCCTTGGATGGATGGCGTGTGGGTGTGCCAGTGCTTCCGCAGTTTGGTAGGCTTGGTTCCTGATGATGTCCTCATCCTTGACATAAATGCATCTACTTCGTCTACGGTGAGGTTAGGGATGGGAATCACTTGACTTCTGCCATTCACTGCCCAAGAAATATAAGCAATACAAAAATAAACAGTAAGCATACCCTCTAGTAGTCTTGAACAATTATAAAAAAATTCCTCAGCGCAAAATAGAAATGTTTTGCAAGTACTTCACTAGAATCACACAACTAAATTGCATGAAGTGTCTACACATCTTACAGAATTCAGCAACAATTCTTGGGTCTCTTTTGAGTCTAGTGCGGACATACACTGCCACTGACGGGTTATTTCTCGCAAAATCGACTATCCTTTCGTCGATGTATTCCCTGCAATAAATATCAGCTTGTAAACATCATGAGAAAGGGAAACAAAAAATCACCTGGCTCCCTTACTGCTCCCACCACGATAGCTGTACAAAACAGTGAGCCTTTTCAGTTGACAAACATAGCTTTTGACGCCATTATTCATAGGAACTGTGAGCATAGACATCTTTTTTTCTTCCGCACACTTCAGATTTGGGTAAAGTTCACTTTTACTGGACAAGTGCTTGCTTTAATAGCGACTCTTTACCAGATATTTAATGTAGGGTGTGGCCTAGATGTTGTGGTGCACGCCCAGGTCATAGGTTACACTCAGAAAAAAAAGGTAGTGGTGCGTCGAGTAGGATTATTTTATTTTTGCTTACTAATGCTGATGCTAAGTTGCTGTTTGAGTGTGGAGATAGGAGGCGAGATAGCGATATAATCAGAATTTTTGAGCGCGCCGTAACCGGTATGACTGACAAGCGGGTGAAGATTATCAAGCACAATAAAGTTTCCGTAAAGTTTGAAGTGGACTCGAGGTACTCCCCTCTTGAAAGCATAGGAACCGGGGCTTATGGCGTAGTATGTGCCGCCAAAGACAATAGAACAGGGCAAAGGGTGGCCATCAAGAAGATTCCAAGAGTATTTGAAGCCTCAGTCATTGCTAAAAGGACCTACAGGGAACTGAAGATTCTCCGTCACTTTCGCCATGACAATGTCATTTCTATCCTGGACGTGATGCAGCCACCAGAAGACCTGTCACAGTTTGAGGATGTGTATGTTGTCTTGGATCTGATGGAGAGTGATCTTCACCATATAATCCACTCCATACAGCCACTCAGTGACGAACACATCAAGTTCTTCCTTTACCAGGTTTTACGAGGGCTGAAGTATATCCACTCTGCTAATGTCCTTCACAGGGATCTCAAGCCAAGTAACCTGCTCGTGAACCGTAATTGCGAGTTGAAGATTGGGGATTTCGGGATGGCACGGGGTCTGTCTTCCACTCCTGATGAGCACGCCACTTTCATGACTGAGTATGTGGCTACGAGGTGGTACAGGGCTCCGGAGCTGATGCTTTCATTCAGCGAGTACACATTTGCCATAGATATTTGGTCCGTCGGGTGCATTTTTGCTGAAATGCTAGCGCGAAGGCAGCTTTTCCCGGGTAAAGACTACCTCAACCAGCTCCAGCTCATTCTGAGCGTTGTCGGAACTCCAGACTCCTCCTACATTGATGGTGTCGGCTCTGAGCGTGTGAAGACTTACTTGAAGAACCTCCCATCAAGGACCAGGGTCGACCTCATGGTACTATTCCCGAACTCTAACAAAACTGCCCTGGAATTCCTAGATAAAATGCTCCAGCTCGATCCCAAGAAGCGGATTTCAGCAGAAGAAGCACTCAGCCACAAGTATCTCAGCCGATACCACGATCCCAAAGACGAGCCCGTGTGCATGCCTCCTTTTGACTTCAGCTTTGAGAAAGAGCTGATATCTCAGGAGGACCTTCATAAAGCTTTGGTGGAGGAGATTATGGATTACCATAAGTGTCGCTTGCCCATTCCTTCTCAAGATCGGGTTATCGATGCCATCAAGAAGATGATGGAGGACAGGGGAAAAGAGAGGGAGAAAGTGGAGAAAATTGTGGAGAACGGAGCAGCTGTGCAGGTTAAAGAAGTGAAAGAAGTCAGAGAGGGTAAGGCAGCAAATGTGATTAAAATTTTAATTGTTGGATCTAATTTATTTTTCTAAATAAATTCCAAAGGTACTTCATTTTGTGTCAATATTCATTTGTTTGAGGTTTTTAGGAAAGCACAAAGTTTTTTTTTTGAGATTCCAATTCCTGGAAAGTTGTGCCGTAATAGAATCCTAAATACCCACCAATTTATTTTCACTTTCCCCATCTTGTATGTTGTCTAGTTTCCAATGCTGGTAAAGCGAAGAAGGCCAAAGGTGGCAAGAAGCGAACCAAGCAGCAACAACAGCAGCCAGCAAGCTTAGTAGAGTTGAAACGCATCAAATTGGAGGAAGAGGAAAATGACACTCTTCTAGCCAGAGACCATAACGTTTTGACGCGAATAAAGCAGGAGACACACCCATTTATTCAGCCTCTGAAGAAAGCAAGTCAGGGCGAGGACAGACCAGTGGGTGGGGCTGAGTTGTCTGTGCAGGAGCTGCGGCAACAGAACCACCAGCAGGAGCTGATCATCAAGCACCAGACCAGCGAGATAGAAAGGATGAAGAATGAGCTGCGAGAGTCTCGGAAGGAGATGGAGGAGAGCTTGGTCACCATGAGGGAGAGACAACAGGCAATTGTTCGCAAGTGTCAAGCTGCTGGGTTGAGCATTCCTCAGGAACTGCTCACCGACATCAAAGGAAGCTCTTCGTCTTCTTCGTTTCCTCTGTCACAGCAGAGACACCAGCCATCCTCCACTCAACAGATCATCTCTCAGTCAAACTCCCTTCTTCAGCAGCCTTCTTCTCTTCAGAACCTTATACTGCCTCGTCCTATTTCTTCGACTGCCTCTTCTACTGTACCGTCTACATCCATAGCAGCTCTGGGTCTTCCAACTTCCTTTTCTTCTTCAGTCATGGGAAGCCTACCTCCTGCCTATTCGACCATCTCTCCCACTAATAGAACTCCTCCCCCTCCCCCGCCTTTGTCGGTTTCTCGCATTCCCCCAGGACCAACCCCACCACCCCCGTTGATTCCTCCGCCCCCTTCTCGTACTCACCATCCTGTCGTGTCCATTGTTACTCTGTCGCCGGCATGCTCTGTAGACTCCATCTTGAATTCATCACAGATTAACCAACAGATGATGGTAGGAGGAGGGCGTGGCATCATGAGCAACAGCACCAATAATGGCAGAATGCTCCCCCATCTGCCACAGCAGCAGCAGCCACACCTCCAGCCTTCGCTGATGAGTATGGGAGGTGGGGCTCAGTTGGTGCCCAATAGGATGATGCTGGGAGACCACGCCCAGCAGCACAATCGCAACCACATGGCATCCTTACCATCGAGACCACCAGGTTTTCCCACCGGGAAAAACGTTCCAGCGAATACCGGCCCAATGTTGCTGAATGATATCTCATTCTCGCCCCTGACTTCCAGTGAGCTTAACGAGCTAGACAATCCTTCTGGGATGGGTGAGATATTTGTTGGCTCTACCCTCATGCCTATCACAGAAGACCTGGACAGCATCTTAAATATTCCCATGCCTTCGGGCAGTGGAGCAGGATACGGAGTGGGCGTGAAGGAGGAGGAGCTTCCCCGAGAGTCACTTCAGCTTGACCTCAAGTAAGTCCCCCTTTCTCCCCCCTTCTCCCAAGGTTAGGAGGGAATAGTCTGGCAAGGGTTTCTAATATTAGTGGAAGCCGCCTGATAATGTTTTGTTGATTAGAAATGGATGTTTAAAGAATTGATGTTGAAAGTTTTTTTTTCTGGGGTATAGAAGTCATTGGTACTTTGAACCGTTTGGTGACTGTTGCTCCTGAGTCCTGACGGAATTTTTTTTTGGTTAATGGAAAAAAAAAAGTGCTTTGCAAAGTTTATTTGGTGCATTTCGGAAATGTTTTTTAGAAGGATTGGTATGTGTACAAAGTTTGTTGGTATAAACAAAAAATATCATGTACATCTTTAATCATGGATGGTAATTTTTTAGGGATTTGGTTGGGGTGGGTGAGGGGGTGGAGCCAGACATTTTGGGGAAATCCCTGCTTCCTTTTACTCTATATGTCCCCCCATGAGCTGAGGAAGCCAGGAAGAAGCCACACATCACTTCAGCATGTGTCCAGTTTGCCAATATACTGGGCGTGTGTGTGTGTGTGTGTGTGTGTGTGTGTGTGTGTGTGTGTGTTGTTGTGGTGGGTTGTGTTGTGTGTTTGTGTGTGTCCAGTTTGCCAATATACTGGCGTGTTTTGTGTGTGTGTGTGTGTGTGTGTGTGTGTGTGTGTGTGTGTGTGTGTGTGTGTGTGTGTGTGTGTGTGTGTATGTGTGTGGCATGTCTGGGGAGGATAGGAAGGATGAGAGAAGAAATGGCAGAAGGAAGGAAAAAGGGGAGGAAAAGTAGATAGATGAGAAAAGGGGTGTCCCCAAAGTCTGAAGGAATTTTTGTTTGTGTTAATATAATAATAAGGTGATGATGCCTTAAATAGTTTTTCAGTTAATAAACGAATCCAATGTTC